>Ga0196976_1000876_pt1 | contig 16257 bp, 11 predicted proteins | sample S3v_513CmetaG_FD_148644 | JGI IMG/M metagenome (GOLD analysis project Ga0196976, IMG submission 148644) | Soil microbial communities from Anza Borrego desert, Southern California, United States - S3+v_5-13C | ecosystem: Environmental > Terrestrial > Soil > Desert | place: USA: California...
GTAGACCCGCTGGCGCGCGGTCCATTGCCGCAACGGTCCCAACGGCGGGTCGCCCGCGCCGTCCATGGTCACGGCGATGTCCTGCCGCCCTTCCGCGCCGGGCTGCGGGAAAACGTGGATCACCACCGCTTCCTCGCCCTCCTCCGCCTTGTCGATGGCCACGGAGGTTTCACCCAACGGCAGGCGAACGGCACGCCGCAGGACGACGTGGTCGGACGGCGGCACCACCCCATTCAGGAACAGCCGCACCGGCGCCGAGGCGCCGACCGCGACCCGGTGGACGCCGGGGGGGATCGCGGGCAAGGCGATCCGCCCCCAAGAGGCCGCGACCGGCGCATCGAGAACGGACCGGCCATCGACGAACAGCCGAAGCCGGAGGCTCCCCTCGACCGCCGAGGTGCCGTCCGGCCGGACGTAGAGCAGTTCCGCCGCATCGACGAAAGCGAGATCGATGCCAGCCCCCTCGGGCAGGGGGGTGAACACCGTGCCCAGCCCCTCCCCCTCCCCCGCCGCCACCGGCATGGCCGCGCGCGGAGCGAGAAGGGGCCGCTCCAGCCAATCCCCTTCCGGCACAAACGATTGCCACCCTCCCGGCGCTATCGCCATGGCGGCGTCGGGAGGACGTGCCTGCACCTCAATCAACAGCGAGCGGTCGTCCGCCGCTCTTGCCTCGGCATCGGTGGGGCGAAGATAAAACCAGGTGGCGGCGGCCCCATCCGCGTCGGCGGTGTCCTCCGGAATCGGAAAACGGCGGGGCACGTCCGGCGGACGGTCGTACGCGGTCACCAGCACGGGTGCCGACGCCGTCAGGCGAAGCGCCGCCACGTCGGCCGGCAGGTTGAAGAAGAATTCCTCGGGATCGGAGACGCCCGCGTCCCCCTCGACCGGGCGGTCGTACGGCGAGGGCTGCGGAGCAAGGGAAAGCGCCCCCTCCCGGATCGCCCGCCCCTGATGATCGAGCAGGGCATAAACGGCCGTCACCGGCTGCCGGCACAGGCAACGGAGAACCAGCCGGAAGGGCGTCGGCTGCCGGCCGACGTGCAGAATGGGGAAGACGACGCCATCCGGCGCATCCGCCCGGAACAGCCGCACTCCTAGCGGCCGGGGGGCAATCTCGCCGCCCTCGACCTGGAAGGCGCGGACGGCCACGGCAGCCGGTGAAACGATCTCCAGCAGGCCGCCGGCGAAAGACAGGGTATGCTCCGGCCGGGCGGCGGACCAGTCGACCGTTGCCATCGCCCGCTCAGAATGGCCGCGCCCGTACCAGCGCACCTCGACACGGCCCTGTTTCGCGCCGCCCGGAAGCGGCGCGAAACTCAGCCGCACCGGCCCGCCCTCTTCCGACAACGGCAGGACGAGACGATGCTCCCCATCGGCCCGCAGCCCTGGCAGGGGCGGAGCCGGGTCGGATACCGGCTCCCCCTCTGAACGGGTATAGAGGATGCGGACCCGGTAGTCGGCACCCTTCACGCCGCTTGGCCCGACCGGCGCCCAGCGATTGCGCAGCAGGTTGGCGCGCTCCTGCTCGGACAAGAGGCGACCGGGGTAGACATTGCCTTCGGCCAGCGCCTCCCGGCGCGCCTCGCCCAACCGCCGCCAGAGGATCGGCAAACGTGCCTCGGAGATCACCGGCCGCTCATAGACCCGCAGGCTCACCCGCTCGATCCCCGGGTCCGCCGATATCAGGCGCGCCCGCACCTCCAGAACACCGATGGGCAGGCTCAGCACCGTCGCGTCGGCGAAAGTGGTCAAGGCCGTGTCGTCGGCATAGAAGCCGGCCGGCTCGATACCGCCCTGGGGCGACTCCATGAGGGTGATGCGCGCGCGGACGTGCTGCACGGTTTCGGCCACCACGCGGCCGCTCCCGTCCAGAAGCTGGTAAGCCACGGCATAGTGCCACCGGCTGTCCGGCGCGTTCTGATGCGCGGACGAGGCCACGTCGGCGTGGCTGACGAGACGGACGTCCGTTTGTCGGCTGGAGAAGGGAAAGGTCGTCCACCGTTCGGTGTCGAGCGGGTAGACAAAGCTGGTGTGGACCCCGGCGAAGCGGTCGGGGGCGCCAGGGGTCGACCGATCGTCGATCGACCGCCACAGGGCCACACCGCTCCAGATGAGCGGCGGCAGAACCAAGGCCAGGAAAACCAGGCGACCCAGCAGGCGCAGCATCTCAGCCCCCCGGATCGTCCAGCACCAGCCACGCGGTTCGGGCATCGACGTAGCCGGAAACCTCGTCGCGGCCGAACAGGGCCGGCGCCAGCGTCACCCGCGAAGCAGGATCGCGCGGCGTGAGGTTGACCAGGGCGGTCGGCGCATCATCCGCCCTTGCGATCGCCAGGAAGGTCTGCCGGCTGGCCGGGTCAAGCAGGCGGCGGTAGCGCCAGTCCGGGAAGGCCGCCTGAAGGCGCCGCAGGGCCAGAATGTCCCGCCGCTCAAGATAGGCGGACAGCGTGTCCACCATGGCTTGGGGGGGAGGTCCGCCCGCGCCGTGCCGCGCCAGGGCGGGCGCCAGGGCCTCGTAGGGTCCGACGGTGAGCGTCGGGATGCCCAGCGTCTCGAACTGGGCCGCCTCCGACACCGCATCCTCGCGCCCGGCATAGGCGTCCCGCAGGCTGGGCGGCAGCCAGAGCACCGCCATTTCCTTGCCCACCCCTTGCGCCAGATAAAGCGAGGCCGGCGTGCGGCCGATGCCGTAGCCGGCGGTCTCGGGTCGGCCGTCCACCAACCCCACGCGCAACCCGCGTGCCGTCAACCGATTCAACAGATCAGCCCCCAGGGGGCTGATCGCGGCGCCGCCCACGAGCACCCGGTCGAAGGCCAGCAGGGCATCGAAGGTCGGTAGCGCCCCGTCCTCGGGCCGGGCCTGCGCCCGGCTCTGCACCACCATCATGGGCTGGTCCCCAGCCTCGCGCAGCAGCACCTGATTGACCAGGTTGAACAGACTGGGCGGCGCATCCACCCACAACACGTCCGCACTGCGGTCGGCGTTGGCGCGGGGATGGGCGCCGGACACCAGCAGGGCTCCGGCTTGGAGCGGCCCGAGAAGGGCAAGGGCAACTTCGAGGGTTTCCCGCTCCGCCACCGGCCGAGGCACCTGCACCACGTAGGGGCGAGCCTCCCCCAGGCGGAACAGGTAGGTTCCCCAATGCCGTGCCGGCCCGCCGGCCGCCGGTTCCTCGGCGAGGAGAATATAGGTGTCGCCCCCCGTTTCATCGCGGTAGACGGTCAGGCCGTAGCCCAGCGCCGCCGCCGCCCGATCAGTCGCGGCCAGCGCTTCGCGGGCGTCGGCATTGGGGATCACCTCTTCGACCAGGGGGGTGAGGACGTTGATGTCGAGATAAAGAAGCTCTTCCGGACGCGGCGGCTGATACGCTTCCGACCCCGCCGCCGCGAAGCTTCCCGCCTCCAGCCGTTCTTGAAGGAAGCCCATCACCCGCCCGCTCCCCGTCACGACGGGAACGGCGTCCGCCGATGTCGCCACCCCGGCAAGCCGGCGCGTCCCGGCGCGGTCGAGCTGGAGCACGGCGAAGCCGGCAACGGTGGAGGCCTCTTGAAGGTTGCGGTCGCCCTCGCGGCCCCAATCCACCGGCAGGGTGCCGAGCATCCCTTCCACGTACCGCAGGTCGAGTCCTTCGGGCAGGCGCCCGGCCACCCGAAGTCGGGGCGTCGGAGAGCCTGCCGCGACCGCCGCCAGTTGCACGGCGCCGCCCTGGACGATCACCTCGTGGAAAACCTGGAACAGGCTTCGGTAATCGAGCCGAACGTCGGTGGCGGAACTGCCGGACAGGGAAGGGCTGATACCGGCAATGGCCAGGGCGCGGGCACCGCCGGCACGGAACAGGCTTACCGCCGCCTCCGCCAGACCCGCCACCGCCAGCGGGTCGGGCACCTCCACCACCAGCCCGTCGGCTGGCGCCCGCGGATCGATCACGAAACTGCTCCAGCCCCGCTCGGGCTGGACAGGCGTCAGCAGGAGATAGCGGTCCTCCAGGCGATCAATGCGATAGCCCGCCGCCGCCAGCAGCCGGATGGCCTCCGCCGGGACCGAAAGCCCGGTGGTGGCCGACGCCAGCACCACCAGTCCCTGGCGAAAGGTTTCGGCCTCGGGGGCAGCAGGCGGCGTCCGATCCCCCGGGCTCCAGCGGCCGTAAGCACCCACCACCTGGGTGCGGATTGCCTCGAGGAGGCTGCCCGACCGGCCCGCCGGCGCGGAGATGCCGGCCGGCGTGTCGGTGGCGGTCCACCCCGACGGCAAGGTGACGAAGGTGAGGGCGAAGCCGATCACGCTGCCTGCCGCCACCCCGGTCAGCGAAACCTGCAAGGTGGCGCGGGTGAAGCGAGCCATGATGTTCTTATCGAACATCTTGATGGCCATCAGGGTCGACAGCAGATAACCGAACCCGAAATAATCCGTCACCTTGACATCCAAACCGCTCCACAACAGCGCCCATCCCACCACCAGCCGGTAGGCGAAGCTGATGTTGAAGAACAGCAGCAGCTTGCGCGCGCCTTCCATGGTGACGTCGGCGAACATCGGCAGCCGCAGCAGTGCCGCCCCTGCGCCGTAGATGACGAAAGCCTCGACGAACGAACTCAGCACCTTGAGCGGCTGGTACCATTGCAGCGCGATCAGGGCCGGGATCAGAATGCCGTTGAATTCCCACGAGTAGAGAAGGTTCATGCGCGAGGCCAGGAAGGCCGTGACGACCAGGATCACGTAGGCCTTGGGGCTGGCGAGGATCGAGCTGGCCACCCCCTCGTAGAGATAGGTGATGCCGCTGATGCGGAAGTTGGTCAGCTCCATCAGTCCGTAGCGCACGATCAGCCAGGTCAGGCCGATGGTGGTCAGCGCGGTGAGAAGCCCCTTCAGCAGGCCCGGCTTCCAGAACTGGTTCGCCATGAGCGAAATGACGATCAGGCCGAAGCTGTGGAGATTGTGCCGGTAGTCGAAGTCGAGGGCGAAACGATCGTCGAGCCATGCGCCGACCCTGGGCAGCAAGCCGGCATCGAACGTGAGGCGGACCAGGATGCTGACCAGCACCAGCGCCAGGAAGCGGTCGCGGCCGAAAACGCCGCTCCAGGTGGTTCCACCCGACAGCCGCTCCGAGAACAGCCAAACCACGAGGTAGGTGACGACGGACTCGACCAGGATCACCGCTGCCGCCCAGGGCTTGGCGATGACCAGCGGCACCAGATAGCCCGGCACCACCAGCCCTGACAGCACCCAGCCAAAGCGCAGGTTGAAGAAGGCGATGACGAACATCCCCACCCACACCGTCGTGATGACGGAACTGGCGAGACTGCCTTCGGGAAACAGGGGGATCACCCAGTCGGACATGGCGCCCGCCTCACCCCGCCGTGCCGACGGCCGCGGCGACGTGCCGCGCCAGCTCTGACGGATCGACCGGCTTCCGCACCACGCCGCGCGCCCCGGCGGCCAGCAACTCCCGCTCCAAAGCGCCATGGCCGGCGGCCGACAGCACCACCACCGGCGGCGGATCGGCGATTTCGGCCCGAAGCGTCCGCAGGAAGCGCAGCCCGTCCATCACCGGCATCATGATGTCGAGGACCACCAGATCGCACCGCATCCCCCGCAACGTCGCCAGGGCGGCGGCCCCGTCATCGGCGGTGATGATTTCATGGCCCTCGACCTCCAGCCGCAAGGCCAGAAGATCGCGCAGCAGTTCGTCGTCGTCGACCAGCAGAACTCGCGCCATCGCCCCCTCATTCCATCCGGTGCAGCCGAAGGCGAAAGGACATTCCCTCGCCCACCGCGCTCGATGCCTCGAAGCTCGCCCCCCATGTCTCCACTTCGGCAAGATCGCGGCGGAGGGCGGCCAGAGCCGGCGACTGCGGCTCACGTCCGCCCCGCAGAAGCTCGGCCAGCCGTTCGGCGGGCAGACCGACACCACGGCCGGCGCAGGTCACGGCGGTCCACCCTTTCTCCTCGACCAGATCGACGGCGACCGTCCCTCCCTCCGGGGCGTCGGCGACCGACAGGCGCAACATGGCCGTGAGGAATTTCTCCAGGACCTCGGGACCGGCCAGGACCGGATTGGGCAGGGCCGGAACACGGGTTTCCAACCGTACCCGTCGGGCCTGCGCTTCCGCCGCCACCGCGCGCACGGCGGCTTCCACCGGCTCACGCGGGCCGATGGGATAAAAGGCCGGCACGCGGTGTTGCCCGCCATCGTCCAGGAAAACCTCCGCCCTTTCCAGCCGGGCGCGCATCCGGCTGATGGCTTGGCCCAGCCTTGCGACGACAAGGCCGCGCCGCTCCTCGGGCAGGTCGGGGCGAACCAGCAGATCGGCGGCCAGCAGGATGGCTTCCTGGTCGTTGCGAAGCTGTCGGTCCAGGAATTGCGCCAGACGACCTTCCAATTGCGCGCGGGCCATCAGGTTGGAAATGTCCAGCCGCTCGTACACGAGCGCCCCCAGCGGCCCCGCCGCCGCCGCTCCCCAGGACTGAAGCTGCGCGCCCTGCGGCGCCGAAATCCTGAGAATGTGCGCCCCCTCCTCCCCGCCACCGCGCACCGCCAGGGTGGCGTGTCCCTTTTCGATGACAACCCGATGCAAGGTGGCCCGCGCCGCTTCGACGGAGATGCCGCCGGCCCGCACCAGAAGGTCGAGCGGGGTCTGGTCCGGCGTCCAGCCGAGGCGATCAAGCCATCGGGTCATGCGTTCGTTGGCGTGCAGGACACGGCCCAGCATGTCGAACACCGCCAGATCGATGGAAATTTCCGACAGCGCCCCTTCCAGGAGGTCGAGCCGGCGTTCGAGCAAGGCGACGACCTCGCCGACCCGGCGGTCGAGAGACGTACCCGTGGCGGCCGTCTCGTCACGCGCGTCGTCGGCGCGCGTTTCCACCAGCATGGCGCCAAGCTGGTCGGCCAAGGCCGACAGGGCCGCGCGCAGCCCCGGCTCACGGGTCGTCGCTCCGGAGTCGGTGGCATAGGCCCAGAAGGCGATGGGCACTCCGTTCCCCATCACCGGCGCCAGATAGCGTTCCTCGTCGGCCGACGAAGGCCCCAGGAACCGGACATCGACCGGGACCGGATCGCCCTCCCGCACCGCCGTGGTGTAGGGGGGGCGGTCCAGCCGGCGGCAATCTTCCGGGATATCCTCCAACCTGCCGCCGGCGGCGGCGAGCAGGCGCAGCCCCGGTGACCGTTCCTCGGGCACCAAGAGGATCGAGCGGCGCAGCCCCAGGAGCCGGGATGCCAGCTCAATCGTCCGCGACCACAAGCGGGCCTCATCCTCGGAGGCCGGCGGCATCAGCCGTTCGTGGACGTGGGCCGAGGTTTCCCGCAGGAGGCGACGAAGCGCGCGGTCCTGCTCCATCTCGCGCCACCGCCATACCAGGAGCGACAGGGCGACCTGGGAAGCCAGCAGTTCGGCGACCGGCAGCATCCGGTCGGCCCACAGCAGGGCCACGAAGGCGACAAGCAGAATAGGCAGCGGCAGCCCCAGGGCGAGCCACAGCGCCGACCGGGGCGACGCCCGCCGGTAGACGACGGCGCCGGCCAGGGAGAACACCAGCGGCAGGGCCGCCGTCCCCAGCCATCCCACGTCGCGGATGGCCGCCCCCGCCAGCAGGGAGCCCGTGGCGAAAGCATGGAATTCCAGCGGAGTAAGGGCGGCCAGATCCGGGGTGATCGGCGTGTTGAGACCGCGCCCCGCGACGGTGCCCCCCGGCCCGACCAGCACCGTCCGACCCTCAACGAGGGTGGCGACCAACCCGCCGTCGAGCACGCGCCCGATCCCCACGCGCGGCAGGTCGTCCGCGCTGCGGCCGAAGCGGACGAGAAAGACCTCGCCGGAGGACACCGGCGTCAAACCCGCCGCCCACGCCTCTATGGTGGGCACCATGCCCCCTTCCTCGGTCGCCACGGCGGTCGCCTGCCGGCGGTGAATGCCGTAGGTCGCGGCCGGGATGACGGCCGCCGCCAGGGCGTTCGGCGAGGGCGCGAGAGTCCAGGCCCCGGGCTGCCGCTCGCTGGGCCGACCGGGATGCCCGATCACCACGTCCTCTCCACCGCCGCCGGGCAGCGCGGGATCGAAGGTAAAGACGACGCGCCGCGCCCCCAGCCGGCGCAACTCATCCAGCATCCGGCTCCACACCGCCGGATCACCACCGGCAGGATCGGCGGTGGTTTCGACGAGCAGTACCGTGGACTCGACTCCCCGCTCCCCAAGCCCGATCCGCACGGCGGCGTCGAACAGCAAGTCATTAGGTAAGCGGAACAGGCCGAGCGCACTCAACAACAGCGTCGCAGACGTCACCGCGACGACGAGCGTGGCGAGGAAGCCGTTTCGTTGAATATCCAGATTCCCCCTCCTGGCTCTTGCCATCCATCCGCGTCGGCGAAAAAACGCGGCTACCTCCTGCATCCGCGAAGGGGTAGCCGTGTTGGCATAGAACAATCAGCCGGGCGGTAGGTTTCCCGCGGGGCATCACCGGCCCATAAGGAAATCCGGTTGCTTTTCAAGCGGCGCCGGGGACGTGATCATCCGCATGGTCCGCCAATCCGGGCAGCCGGACATGGCCGGAATCAGCGGGGTCGCAATTGCGGCCAGGCGCCGGCAACCGGTCACCGACCGCGCGTCAATGGACCTGCGCCCCGACGGACCTGCGCCCCGACGGGATTCCCGACTTCAGCAAGGCTCTCGATACCACCCGGCACCGTCGTGGGGCTCCATGCTGAATTCCGCTCAGCGCTTCCTCGCGAACGCCCCCTGGAGGCGATCGGGCCGGGCTTGGCCATCTTCGTCACCGTCTTCTCCTTCAATCTGCTGGGCGATGGCTTGCGGGACCTTTTGGACCCGCGATCGAAATAGAGCGACTGAACCGTGTCTCGTTTTCCCGGACATGGGGCGGCTGGGACAAGCTGGCATCTCCTCCCTTCGGGGCGCTCCGAGCGCTCCCTTGTCGGCGGCTTTTTCCCACGTATATCGTCAAGAGTGGAAAAATGCGCGACGATGTGCCGCGGAACTCCCGCGTGACGGGACGTGAAGGCGCGGACGGCAACAAGGGGCGGCAACAAGCCCCCCGGCCGCGCGATGCGAGGGGGTGGAAATGACCAAGCTGAAAACCGCCGTTCGGCGGGTGGTGGCGTTCGCCTGCCTGATGCTGACCGGCCCGGCGCTGGCCGGCGAGCCCCGGCCCTGGCAATTCGGGCTTCAGGATGCCGCCTCGCCGGTCGACCGGCAGATCAACGCCTTCCATGACCTGCTGCTGGTGACCATCACCGCCATCGTCGTAATGGTGCTGGCATTGCTGGTCTATGTGATGGTGCGTTTCAACAAACGCGCCAATCCCACCCCCACCGCCACCACCCACAACACCGTTCTGGAGGTGCTGTGGACGACGGTGCCGGTGCTGGTCCTGGTGATCATCGCCATCCCGTCGTTCAAGCTGATCTACTTCATGGAGCGCACGCCCGAGGCGGAGATGACGCTGAAGGTCACCGGGCGGCAGTGGTATTGGGACTACGAATACCCCGACCACGGCGGCTTCACCTTCTCCAGCTTCATGGTACCGGACGACCAGATCCAGCCGGGGCAAAAACGCCTGCTGGAAGTGGACAACCGCGTTGTCCTGCCGGTGGGCACCAACATTCGCGTCCAGGTCAACGGCGGCGATGTCATCCATTCCTGGGCGGTGCCCGCCTTCGGTATCAAGAAGGACGCCGTGCCCGGCCGGTTGAACGAAACCTGGGTCCGCATCGAGAACGAGGGCGTGTACTACGGCCAGTGCTCGGAAATCTGCGGCCCCGGCCACGGCTTCATGCCCATCGCCGTCGAAGCCGTCTCCAAGGAGAGGTTCGCCGAGTGGGTGGGTGGGAAGAAGATGGCCCAAGTCGCCACCCGCTGACAACAACACCCGGGGGACCAGATATGGTTGATACGATTGAGGCCGCCCATCACCATCAGCCGGGTTTCGTGAGGCGCTGGCTGTTCTCCACCAACCACAAGGACATCGGCACTCTTTATCTGCTTTTCTCCGTGGTGGCGGGGCTGATCGGCGGCTTGTTCTCGGTCATCATGCGCATGGAACTGCAATCTCCCGGCTTGCAGTTCGTCGCCGATGGGCAGGCGTGGAACGTCCATATCACCGCCCACGGCCTGATCATGGTGTTCTTCGTGGTGATGCCGGCGCTGATCGGCGGCTTCGGCAACTGGTTCGTGCCGCTCATGATCGGCGCGCCGGATATGGCGTTTCCACGCCTCAACAACATCAGTTTCTGGCTGCTCGTGCCCTCGTTCCTGCTGCTGTTGGGCTCGGCGTTCGTGGACGGCGGGGCCGGGACGGGGTGGACGATCTATCCGCCGCTGTCGGCCATGGGACAGCCCGGCATGTCGGTGGACATGGCGATTTTCTCGCTGCACCTGGCGGGCGCCTCGTCGGTGCTGGGGGCGGTCAATTTCATCACCACCATCCTGAACATGCGCGCACCGGGCATGACGCTGCACAAGATGCCGCTGTTCGCCTGGGCGATGCTGGTGACGGCGTTCCTGCTGCTGCTGGCGGTGCCGGTGCTGGGCGGGGCGATCACCATGCTGCTGACCGACCGCAACTTCGGCACGACGTTCTTCGATCCGGCCGGCGGCGGCGACCCCATCCTGTTCCAGCATCTGTTCTGGTTCTTCGGCCACCCCGAGGTCTACATCATGATCCTGCCGGGGTTCGGCATCATCAGCCACATCATCTCGACCTTCTCGCGCAAGCCGATCTTCGGCTACCTCGGCATGGCCTATGCCATGGTTTCCATCGGCGTCGTCGGCTTCGTGGTGTGGGCGCACCACATGTTCACGGTCGGGCTGGACGTCAACGTCAAGGCGTACTTCACCGCCGCCACGATGATCATCGCCGTGCCGACCGGCATCAAGATCTTCTCGTGGATCGCCACCATGTGGGGCGGGTCCATCGACTTCAAGACGCCGATGCTGTTCGCCGTCGGCTTCATCTTCCTGTTCACCGTCGGCGGTGTCACCGGCGTGGTGCTGGCCAACGGCGGCATGGACGTGGTGCTGCACGACACCTACTACGTCGTCGCCCACTTCCATTACGTGCTGAGCCTGGGCGCGCTGTTCGCCATCTTCGCCGGTTTCTATTACTGGATCGGCAAGATGTCCGGCCGCCAGTACCCGGAGTTCTGGGGCAAAGTGCATTTCTGGATGACCTTCGTCGGTGTCAACCTGACGTTCTTCCCCCAGCATTTCCTGGGCCTTTCGGGGATGCCGCGCCGCATTCCCGATTACCCCGACGCATTCCAAGCCTGGAATCTGTTGTCGTCGATGGGCGCCTACCTCTCCTTCGCCGCCGCCCTGCTGTTCGTCGGCATCGCCGCCCATACGCTGCGGTCGGGGCAAAGGATCGGCGCCAACTATTGGGGAGAAGGGGCCAATACCCTGGAATGGACGGTCAGCTCGCCGCCGCCGTTCCACGCCTTCGAGATACTGCCCCGCGTGAAGTGAAGGGGGACGACCATGACCGACCTGACGGTACAGACGACAAGCGCGGCGAGTGCCCGGGATTTCCTGGAACTGCTGAAGCCCCGGGTGATGTCTCTGGTGGTGTTCAGCGGGGCGACCGGGCTGATCGTGGCGCCGGGGCATCTGCACCCCGTGCTGGCGGTGACGGCGCTGCTGTGCATCGCCGTGGCGTCGGGGGCGGCCGGAGCCATCAACATGTGGTACGACCGCGACATCGACGCGGTAATGGAACGCACCCGTAACCGCCCGATCCCGCAAGGGCGCGTGACGTCGGGCGAGGCGCTGGCCTTCGGCGTCGCGCTGACCGGGGCGGCGGTGCTGCTGATGGGACTGGCGGTGAACTGGGTGGCCGCAAGCCTGCTGGCACTGGCCAGCGCGTTCTACGTCTTCGTCTACACCATCTGGCTGAAGCGCCGCACGCCGCAGAACATCGTGATCGGCGGGGCGGCCGGGGCCTTTCCGCCGATGATCGGCTGGGCGTCCGTGACCGGCGACGTCGGCCTGGGCGGTATCGTGCTGTTTTTGCTGATCTTCCTGTGGACGCCGCCGCACTTCTGGGCGCTGGCGCTGTTCCGCAGCGGCGATTATGCCCGCGCCGGACTGCCGATGCTGCCGGTGGTGGCCGGGGAGCGCGAAACCAAGAAGCAGATGCTGCTCTACACCCTGGCGCTGCTGCCGGCCGCCACCGCGCCCTATGCGGTGGGGATGGCGGGGCCGATCTACCTCGCCTCGGCCCTGGCGCTGGGGGCGCTGTTCGTGGTGGCGGCGTGGCGGGTGTGGCAGGACGACAGCCACCGCTCGGCCAAGCGGATGTTCGGCTTTTCGATCCTTTATCTGTTTTTGCTGTTCACGCTGTTGATCGCCGATCACCTGGCGCTGGCGTGAGGAGAACCCCATGGAAGACCGCCTGAAACGATTGCGCAGCCGCAACATCGCCACCCTGGTGGCGCTGCTGGCCTTCGTGGTGCTGATGTACCTCATCGCCATCGCCCGGATGAGCGGGGGGTGAGGATGACGCCGGACCTCCGCCGCCGGAATGCCGTCGTCCTGCTGAGTCTCGTCGCCGTGGTGGCGGGGATGGTGGGATTGAGCTTCGCGGCGGTGCCGCTCTATTCGCTGTTCTGCCGGGTGACCGGCTATGGCGGCACCACCCAGCGGGCCGAGGCGGCGGCGTCGCGCGTACTCGACCGCACCGTCACCGTCCGCTTCAACGCCGACGTCAACGGCGATCTGCCGTGGGGCTTCCAACCGCAGCAACTGGACATGACCGTCAGGCTGGGCGAGACGGCGCTGGCCTTCTATCGCGCCGAGAACCGCTCAGCCCGGCCGGTGACCGGCACGGCGGTTTTCAACGTCACCCCCGATAAGGCGGGGCCGTATTTCAGCAAGATCGCCTGTTTTTGCTTTACCGAGCAACACCTGGAACCGGGGCAGGCGGTGGACATGCCCGTCACCTTCTTCGTCGATCCCAAAATGGCCGACGATCCGGGAATGGACGACGTCACATCCATCACCTTGTCCTACACCTTCTTTCGCGTGAAACAAAAAGAGGGCTAGAGAGCGATGGCCGAGATTCACGCCGACCAGGGCACCGTGCCGGAGGGCATCCGGCAACCCTACCATCTCGTCGAACCCAGCCCGTGGCCGCTGCTGGGAGCGTTCGCCGCCGGCACGCTGGCCATCGGGACCGTGCTGTACATGCACAATTCGGGCGCGTGGCTGATGATCCTGGGCATGATCGGCGTGCTGACGGTGATGGCCGGCTGGTGGCGCGACGTGCTGCACGAGGCGGTGGTGGAAAAGGCCCACTCGCCCATCGTCAAGATCGGCCTGCGCTACGGCATGGCGCTGTTCATCGCATCGGAGGTGATGTTCTTCGTCGCCTTCTTCTGGGCGTTCTTCAACGCCTCGCTGTTTCCGGCCGCGGTGCTGGAGGGCAATTGGCCCCCAGCCAACATCCAGACCATCGACGCCTTCGAGATGCCGCTGATGATGACGCTGACCCTGCTGCTGTCGGGCGTCACCGTCACCTGGGCGCATCACGCGCTGATCGAGGGCGACCAGCGCACCGCCGTCAACGGGCTGGTGCTGACCGTGCTGTTGGGCATCCTGTTCACCGGCTTCCAGGCCTACGAGTACGCCCACGCCCACTTCGGCTTCAAGGAGGGCATCTATCCCTCCACCTTCTACATGGCGACGGGTTTCCACGGTTTTCACGTCATCATCGGTACCATCTTCCTGATCGTGGTGCTGTGGCGGACGTGGCGCGGCGACTTCCGTCCCGAGAGCCATTTCGGCTTCGAGGCGGCGGCATGGTACTGGCACTTCGTGGACGTGGTGTGGCTGTTCCTGTTCACGTCCATCTACTGGTGGGGGTCGAACTGACCGCGTACCATGCCAAGGTTTCGCCGATGACCGCCGGGTGGCGTTGCGCCTGCCCGCGCTGCGGTCAAGGCAAGCTGTTCAAGGGCTTCCTCGACATCGCCGACCGTTGCGAGGTGTGCGGCCTGAACCTCGGCGCCCACGATACCGGCGACGGGCCGGCGGTGTTCCTCATCTTCATCCTGGGCTTCCTGGTGGTGCCGGTCGCCTTGTGGGTCGCCATGGTGGTGGATTGGCCGTTGTGGCTGCACGGCATCGCGTGGGGGATCGTGATCCTGGCGCTGACGCTGGGCGTGATCCGCCCGGCCAAGGCGTATGTGGTGGCGCTGCAATACAAGCACCGCCGCGACGAGATGGAAGGCTGATCCCGTGCGCTCCGCCTTTTGGCCGATGCTGACGACCCTGGTGGGGGTGGGCCTGCTGCTGGCGCTGGGCACATGGCAGATGCAGCGGCGCGAGGCGAAGCTGGACCTGATCGAGCGGGTGGAGCGCCAGATGGCCGCCCCGGCGGTGCCGCTGCCGGCGCTGCTGCCCGATCCGGCCGAATGGGACTACCGCCGCGTCGTCATCACCGGCCGCTTTCTGCACGACCATGAAATGCGTCTGGTCGTCCGCACCCACAACGGACAGGTGGGGGCGGAGATCGTCACGCCGCTGCTGCGGCCCAACGGCGGGGTGATCCTGGTCAACCGGGGCTGGGTGCCGCAGGACCGCATCGAGCCCGCTGCCCGCCCCGACAGCCAGCCGCGCGGCATGGTGACGGTGGAAGGCGTGGCGCGGCGGCCGGCACCGCCCGCTTGGCTGACCCCGGCCAACGACCCGGTGCGAAACCAGTGGCTGTGGATCGACCGCGACGCCATGGCGAAGGCGGCGGGCGTGGCGGAGGTGGCGCCGGTGGTGGTGGAGGCGGCGGCACGCCCCGACACCCTGCCGGTGGGTGGGCTGACGCGGGTGGCTTTTGCCAACGATCACCTCCAGTACGCCTTGACCTGGTATGGGCTGGCGATCGGGCTGGTCATCATCTATGTGGTGTACCACCGACAACGCACCGCCCAAGCCCAAGAGCCCGCATGACCGCCTACCAGGACCTGGAACGCCGCTTCGCCCGCCTGTCCCTGATTTCGGACGCACAAGGCATCCTCGGCTGGGATACTCAGACCATGATGCCCGACGGCAGCGCCGAGGGTCGGGCCGAGCAGACCGCCACCTTGTCGCTGATGTCCCACGAGTTGCTCACCGACCCGCGCGTCGGCGCATGGCTGGACGCCGCCGAGGCCGAGGCGGACGGACTGGACGGCTGGCAACGCGCCAACCTTGCCGAGATGCGCCGCGGCTACGTCCACGCCACGGCCATTCCCCCCGATCTGGTGGAGGCCAGTTCCAAGGCGTCATCCGCCTGCGAAATGGTATGGCGGACGGCACGGGCCGACAGCGATTTCAAGGCGCTGCTGCCGAGCTTGCGCGAGGTGCTGCGCTGCCAGCGCGAAACCGGGGCGGCACTGGGGGCGGTGCTGGGGCTGGAGCCCTATGACGCGCTGCTCGATACCTACGAGCCCGGCGGACGATCGGCACGCATCGACGCGCTGTTCGATGATCTCGCATCCTTCCTGCCGGGGTTCCTGGCGCGGGTGGTGGAGCGGCAGGCGCAACGTCCGGCCGTCGCGGCGCCGGAAGGCCCCTTCCCGGTCGCCACGCAAAAGGACCTGGGCTTGGCACTGATGAAGGCGATCGGGTTCGACTTCACCCGCGGTCGGCTGGATGTCAGCCTGCATCCGTTCTGCGGCGGGGCCACTGGTGACGTGCGCATCACCACCCGGTACGAGGAGGACAACTTCACCCGCGCCCTGATGGGGGTGATGCACGAAACCGGCCACGCGGTCTATGAGCAGAACCGCCCGGCGGCGTGGCTGCGCCAGCCGGTGGGCTCGGCGCGCGGCATGGGGATGCACGAGAGCCAGTCACTGATCGTCGAGATGCAGGCGGGACGCTCGCGTCCGTTCATCGACTATCTGGCCCCGGTGGTGCGCGACGCCTTCAATGGCGGCGGCCCGGCGTGGGAATCGGGCAACCTCTACCGTCTCTACACCGTGGTGCGGCCCAGCTTCATCCGCGTCGATGCCGACGAGGTGACCTATCCCGCCCATGTCATCTTGCGCTATCGCCTGGAAAAGGCGCTGATCCGGGGCGAGATGGACCTGGAGGATCTGCCGGCCGCCTGGAACGCCGGCATGCGGGAACTGCTGGGCATCACCCCGCCCGACGACCGGCGGGGCTGCTTGCAGGATATCCACTGGCCCGGCGGCGGCTGGGGCTATTTCCCCACCTACACGCTGGGCGCCATGACCGCCGCGCAGTTGTTCGACGCCGCCTGCCGGGCCGAGC
>Ga0196976_1000877_pt1 | contig 16183 bp, 16 predicted proteins | sample S3v_513CmetaG_FD_148644 | JGI IMG/M metagenome (GOLD analysis project Ga0196976, IMG submission 148644) | Soil microbial communities from Anza Borrego desert, Southern California, United States - S3+v_5-13C | ecosystem: Environmental > Terrestrial > Soil > Desert | place: USA: California...
TGATGCTACCCGACGTCGGACCGGAACCGGCGGCGGTCTTGCGCCCCTTCGCCGACGCGGTCTACCTGCATCAGGTGGTCGAGCGCGGCCCCGCCGGCATTCGCCGCTTCACCGATCTCGACGCCGCCATCGCCGCCGGTGGAGGACACGATCGGGAGTGGCGCGTGCATTTCCATGTGCCGCTTTTCCTGAACGATCTCGGCGCTTTCGGCTCGACACGGTATTTCACCGCCGCCGTCCTGGCACGGCACCGCCGTCGCCCGCTGTCGCCGCACCTGGAGGTCGAAACCTACACCTGGGAGGTGCTGCCCGAGGCCCAGCGCACTCCTGACGTCGCCACCGGAATCGCCAGGGAGCTTGCATGGGTCATGCGGCAACTCGCCCTTGCCGCCTGACGTGGTCGGCGGCGTTGCGCCTCGGCCGGGTGTCCAACCTGCCGACAGTGTGGACCAACGCGCTGGCCGGCGTCGTGCTGGCCGGTGGCGATCGGGCTGGGGCGGCCTTTGCGGTCCTGCTGTTGGGGCTGTCGCTGCTCTATGTCGCGGGCATGTACCTGAATGATTGGTTCGACGCCGGCATCGACGCGCGTGAGCAGCCGAGCCGCCCGATTCCGTCCGGGGCGGCGGAAGCCGGCATGGTGTTGGCCGCCGGCCTCGCCCTGCTGGGAACGGGATGGCTGTTGGTCGCGAGCCTCGGCGGATGTGCGGCGCTGAGCGGGCTGGCGCTGGCCGGGGCCATCTTGCTGTACGACGCTTGGCACAAAGGCAACCCGGCGGGGCCGTTCATCATGGGCCTGTGCCGGGGGCTGGTCTACGTCACGGCGGCGCTGGCGCTGACCGGCACGGTGACGCCGCCGGTCCTGGTCGGGGCGGGGCTGCTGCTCGGCTACATCGTCGGGGTGAGTATCGCGGCCAAGCGCGAGGCATCCTGGCCTGTTGGCCTGTTGATCGCCGGAGCCAGTGTGCTTGACGCCACGGTGGTCGCCGTGGCGGGTGCGCCGGAACTGATCGTCCCGTGCCTGGCCGCCTTCGCCTTGACCCTGGTGCTGCAACGCCACATTCCCGGTACCTAGGAGGCCCTCATGAGCGAGCCCGATGTTGTTGCGATCCGCGCCGTGCTGGCCGGCTGGCTCGACCGGCAACTTGCCCCCTCGGCACGCGACTGGCTGCGCGAGGCGGAAGGGAGCGCCGGGCAGGACCGCGACTTCTTCCTCAAGATCGGCCTCGTCGGGCGAAAGGTCGGGCGGCACGATCTGGCGCTGACGCCCGAGGACCTGAGACAGGCCGAGGCGGCGCGTTCGGGCTGGGACCCGCGCGGCTGGAGCCTCGATCAGGCCGCGCGGGTGTACCTGCTGCTGAGTGCCGGCGATGACGTCGAGCGGCTGGCGTTGCGGCTCGACCAACTTTCGGCGACGGCCGAGATCGGGGAACTGGTCACCTTCCTGCGCGGCCTGCCGCTCTATCCCGGGCCGGAGATGCACCTGCGCCGGGCGCGGGAGGGGGCGCGCAGCAACATGAAGGCGGCCTTTTGCGCCGTGGCGCACGCCAACCCCTATCCGGCCGAACGCTTTTCGGAAGAAGCCTGGAATCACATGGTGCTGAAGGCGCTGTTCATCGGCGTGTCGCTGCACCCTGTCCAAGGACTGGAGCGCCGTGCCAATCCGGCACTGGCGCGCATGCTCTGCGATTATGCCCACGAGCGCTGGGCGGCGCTGCGGCCGGTCAGTCCGGAGCTGTGGCGTTGTGTCGGCCCCTTCGCCGACGACGCGGCTCTGGCCGACCTCGAGCGCGCGCTGGCCAGCCGCGACGAGGCCGAACGGGCCGGCGCGGCCGAGGCGCTGGCGGCGTCGCCGCATCCCGGCGCCGCCCAAGTGCTGGCGCGGGCTTGAGTCATGATCAAGGAGGAACCGGGTATGCGCCTTATCGACCCACACATTCACATGATTTCACGCACCACCGATGACTATCAGGCGATGGCGGCGGCCGGCGTGGTCGCGGTGGTCGAGCCCGCCTTTTGGATCGGCCAGCCGCGCACCAGCGCCGGAAGTTACGCCGACTATCTGGCTTCGTTGGTCGGCTGGGAGCGGTTTCGCGCCGCGCAGTTCGGCATCCAGCACTATTGCGCCATCGGCCTCAACGCCAAGGAGGCCAACAACGAGGAATTGGCCGAGGCCGTTCTCGACCTGCTGCCGCGCTTTGCCGTCAAGGACAGCGTCGTCGCCATCGGCGAGATCGGCTACGACGAGCAGACCGAGGCCGAGGACCGCGCCTTGCGCGACCAGCTCGAACTAGCGCTGGCGGTGGAATTGCCGGTGATGATCCACACGCCGCACCGCGACAAGAAGCGCGGTACCAGCCGCACCATGGACGTGATCGTTGAACACCGGCTGGAACCGTCGCAGGTGGTGATCGACCACAACAACGAGGAGACGGTGGCCGAGGTACTGGACCGGGGGTTCTGGGCCGCCTTCACCATTTATCCCCAAACCAAGATGGGCAACGAGCGGATGGTGGAGATCGTGCGGCGCTATGGCACTGAACGCATCATCGTCGATTCCAGCGCCGACTGGGGCGTGTCCGATCCCCTGGCGGTGCCGAAGACCGCCCGCTTGATGCTGGAGCGCGGGATTGCGCCAGCCGACGTGGAAACCGTCTGCTACCGCAACGCGCTCAGTGCTTACGGCCAGAGCGGCCAGATGCGCGAGGAGGATTGGCTGAACCCGTCCGCGATCGACCAGCGCACCCTGTTCGAGGGCAACTCCGTCCTGCGTGGGCAGGCCCCCCGTGTGGACGAATCGCCGCTGGTGATCGAATGAACGCGCTTGCGCGAGGGCACCGGCGTGGTCTGGCGCCGGAGGATTTCGACGCCATCGTCGCCTATCTTGAGTATCTGCGCGGGCGGAGTTTCTCCATCCCATAAGCCTGGCCGAAGACATGGGCCAGCATCAGGTCCTTGATCGCGGTGGCCGTCACCGCCCCCTCGGGCAACAGGTCGGGCTCCGAGCTGATGACCAGTGGGCCGGCATCGGGATCGGGCATGACGAGGCCGTGCGAACCCTTGACCAGCGTCGCATCCAACGGGATCACGTTCATCAGGGTGCGCAAGCCCAGCGCCTTCTTGAGAAGGCGCCAGCCGACCGCCCCCTTGGGCCAGCGCAGCGCGGGATTGAGGAACAGTTCCACGGGGTCATAGCCGGGCTTGCGGTGGATATCGACCGTCCGGGCGAAGTCGGGGGCGCGATCATCATCGAGCCAGTAATAATAGGTGAACCAGGCATCCGGTTCGGCCAACACCACCAGTTCGCCGGAACGCGGATGGTCCAGGCCGAAGGCCGGCTTGTCCGCCGCGTCCAGCACCCGGTCCACGCCCGGCAGGACTTTCAGCAGCGCCTTGACCTCGGCCAGACGGTCGGGCGCCTGCACATAAACATGGGCTACTTGATGGTCGGCCACGGCGAAGGCCGCAGAGGCGCCGGCGTCGAGAAGCTCGTGCCCCAACTCCTCCCGCACGCGGATCAGACCGGCGTCGCGCAGTGCGCGGTTGATATGCACCGGCCGGGATACCGGGACGATGCCGTATTCCGACAACACGATCACCGCCGCCCCTTCGCGCTCGGCATCGGCGACCAGTTCGCCGCACAGCGCGTCCACTTCGGCAAGATCACGGGCCAGGGCGGGGGCGTCGGGCCCCAGCCGTTGCAAGCCATAGTCGAGGTGGGGCAGATAGACGAGTGTGAGCGTCGGCCGATAGGTGGCGCGCACGTATTGCGCCGAGCGCGCGATCCAGCGGCTTGACGCGATGCCGGTCGCCGGTCCCCAGAACTGGAACAACGGGAACCGCCCGAACCGGCGGGTCAGATCATCACGCAGTTCCGGCGGTTCGGCGTAGCAGTCGGGGATCTTGCGACCATCGGCCGGGTACATCGGCCGCGGCGTTACCCCGACGTTGGCACCCGAGTACATATTGTACCACCAGAACAGGTTGGCGCAGGTGAAGCCGGGATCGAGCCGGCGGCCGGTATCCCACACCTGCTCGCCCTTCACCAACCGGTTGGACTGGCGCCAGAACCACACCTCGGCGAGGTCGCGGAAATACCAGCCGTTGGCGACGATGCCGTGGTCGCGCGGCAGGGCGCCGGTCAGGAATGTCGCTTGCACCGGACAGGTCGCCGCCGGTGTGATGGTATCGAGCGGGCGAAGGCCGCCACGGGTGGCGAGGCGCCGCAGGTTGGGCGTGTGGGGGCCGAGAAGCCGGCGCGTCAAACCGACGACGTTGAGCACGACGGTGGAGCGCATGGACCCGCCCTGGCGTTCGAGGACATCAGCCGGTTGAACCCGTGCCGGAGAGGCTTGTTCCCGGCAGCGCTTCGCGCCCGGGCTGGTTTTGAACCGGAACCGGGCCTAATTGTTTCAAATTCAGCGAAGATTCAGCGGCACAGCCTTTCCCGGCTCCAAAATTTCGTGTTCTATCCCCTCAAGCGTCCGCCGGGAGGAAGGGAGATGGCGAAGGTTCACGAGCAACTCAGGCTGGAAAGCTTTGATGCCGTCCTCGCCGCTCGTCACCGGCGCCGACGGCTACGGACGGTGCCGGGAGGCTTCGTCCGCACCACCCGCGACCCGTAGAAGCATTTCAACGTCTGCGAACCAGGACGAAAACCGCATGCGCATCCTGCACGTCGTTTCGGAAATTTATCCGCTGGTGAAGACCGGAGGCTTGGCCGACGTCGCGGGGGCTCTGCCCGCCGCCCAAGCCCGGCTGGGAGCCGATGTGCGCGTGTTGGTGCCGGGCTATCCGCAGATTCAGGCGGCATTGACCGATGTCCGCACCGTGGCGTCCGACGCCAATCTCTTCCATGGCGGCCCTGCGCAGCTTCGCGAGGGGACACTGAAGGGCGTCGACGTGCCGGCCTATGTTCTGGATTGCGCCGGCCTCTACTGGCGGGCAGGCTCGCCCTATTTCGACCAGACCGGGCACGAGTGGGCCGACAATCACCGCCGTTTCGCCGCCTTGGGCTGGGCGGCTGCCCAACTCGCCGCCAACGCCGATCCCGATTGGCAGCCCGACATCGTCCACGGCCATGACTGGCAGGCCGGTCTTGGTCTCGCCTTTATCGCGTTGCGCGGCGGCTGGCGGCCGGGTTTGGTCACCACCATCCATAACCTCGCCTTCCAGGGCCGCTTTCCGGCCAGCGTGGTCGCCGATCTCGGCCTGTCGCCGCAAGGCTTCTCAATGTTCGGCTACGAGTTCCACGGCGACGTCAGCTTTCTGAAGGCCGCCCTCTACTACGCCGACCGCATCACCACCGTCAGCCGCACCTACGCCCAGGAAATCCAAGAGCCGGAGCAGGGTTTCGGCCTCGATGGCCTCTTGCGCAGCCGGGCGGCCGATCTGGTGGGCATCGTCAACGGCGTCGATTACGACGTATGGGACCCGTCGCGCGACTCCAACCTGCCGCGGCCCTTCGACCGCCACGACCGTTCCGGCAAGGCGGAAGCCAAGGCCGAACTCCAACGCCGCATGGGCCTCAGCGTCGATCCCGATCAGCCGCTGTTCGTGCTGGTCGGCCGGCTGACCACCCATAAGGGCGTCCACCTTCTGCTGGAGGCGACGCCAGCCCTGGTCGCTTCGGGCGCGCAGCTGGCGGTGCTTGGGTCCGGAGAGCGCGACAAGGAGGACGGCTTCCGCTACGCCGCCGGTTTCCACCCCGGTCAGGTGGCCGCGGTCATCGGTTTCGACGAAGGTTTGGCCCATCTTTTCCAGGGTGGAGCCGACGTTACCCTCGTGCCGTCGCTCACCGAACCCTGCGGCCTCACCCAGCTCTACGCCATGCGCTACGGCTCTTTGCCATTGGTCCGCCGAGCAGGCGGGCTCAACGATACCGTGATCAACGCCGACCCCGGGGCCATCGAAGCCGGCACCGCTACCGGCTTCGTCTTCAACGACGCCACCCCGCAGGCGTTGGCCGGCACCATCGGCTGGGCCGCCGGCCTCTACCGCGACAAGGCGCTGTGGTCGCGGCTTCAGAATACCGCCATGGCGCAGGACTTCGGCTGGCCCAACGCGGCGGGCGAATACCTCCGCCTCTACCACGGACTGCGGCCGTCGGTGGCCTGATCCACGGGCGGTTCTACGGGCGGTTCTACGGGCGGTCGGGAGCGCAGTCGCCGCAAAGTTGAAGCGGCAGTCCCTGGGCGACCCATCCGTCTTGACCCTGCACACCACCCGCCACGCTGCGGGCGTTGGTGATACCCATCCGGCCCAGCATCTCGATGGCCGCCGCCGATCGCCGACCCGACCGGCAGATCAGGTGGACCTCCTTGCCCGGGTGGGCGCGGGCCACCGCCGCGGCTTGAATGGCGAAGTCCGGCCCCTGGAAATCGATGCGCAACGCTGCGGGCGGGGTGCCGCTCTGCCGCCATTCCTCGGCCGTGCGGATGTCGATCAGGACGGCCTCGCCAGCCGACGACGCCTTCCAGGCGCTGCTGGAATCAAGGTCCTGGGCCGCCGCCGGCAAAGCGGCCACCAGCGTGGCGGCGATCGTTAAACTTCGGACAAAAAGCATCGGGAGCCTCACTTGAACCGCTTCGTCAGGGCCGACAGATCGGCCGACCACACCCCCTTTTCTACCGCCTGACGCCCCTCGAACACCAGCCAGCTTTGCCGGACGTAGTGGGGCAGAGGCCGGATCAACGCTTCCAGCGCCGTCGCGTCGGCACCGGCCACCGTCAGTGCCGCGCGCCCGCGGTCGTCCCGCTCCACCCAGACGCGAGCGGTTCCCGTGTTTCCGATTTCCGCTGGAACGGGACCCAAGCCCAGAGCCGCGCGCGCCGCTTCAACGTCAGCGTAGATTCCCACGAGCAGGATCGGTGCCTTAGCGGCGCGGGCCTCCTTGACCGCCACCGGCCGCGCCTCGCCGCCGAGCAGCCGGGTGGCCAGGGTTTCGGCCACCGTCCCGCCGCCGGCCAGCACCACCGACCGCTTGGCGGCCAGTGTCACGTCGCGCAGAATCGGCGGCGCCTCGCCGGGTCTCAAAGCCCGGAACAGGTCATGGTCGCGGTCGACGGTCAGCGACCGAGGCTGCGCGTTCAGCTTGATGGTGTCGGTGGTCGTCTCGCCGGTAAGGCGCAGGCGGTGTTCCTCCCCCCCCTGATCCGTCTCGATCCACAGCGGCACGTCCAGCTCGTAGACGGGAGCCGTCTGACTGACCGTCACCGTCACCGCCGGCAGGCCCCCCGGCAGCACGCCCGGCTCGGCCGAGGTCAGCGCCAGCCGCGGCGCTCCCGGTTGCTCCAGCCATTGGCGAAAGAAGGTGGACAGGTCCTCCTGGGCGGCGGCCTCGAAGGCGTGGCGCAGGTCGGCCCAGCCGGCGGCGCGGAAGCGGTTTTCCCACCAGAACAGCCGCACTCCCCAGGAAAAGCGTTCCTCCCCCAGCCGTTCCTTCAGCATGTGGAAAACGAAGGCCGCCTTGTTGTAACCCACCACCTGATCGGCATCATGGGTCTTCGTGCGGAAGCTGGCCAGGGCCCGGTCGCGCGAGGTGGGCAGGGCGGCATAGTCGCGCAGCCACGCCAGCCGCATTTCGCTCGCCGCCCCGGCGTTGCGTAGCGCGTGGTCGGCCATGTAAGTGGTCAGCCCCTCCGCCCAGTTGCCGCTGGCGTAGTCGACAGCGATGCCGTTGCCCCACCAGTTGTGCAGAATTTCGTGCGCCAGCGACTGGCCTCGGAAGAAGGGTAGAGGCAGCACCTGCCGGCTGACGTAGGTCAGACCCGGAAAGCCATATCCCACGGGATGGGCGCCGGAGACGATGGCGAAACCGGCGTAGGGGTAGGGGCCGATCTCCTCTTGATATCGGGCGATGTGCCGCGCCGTGTCGGCCAGAAGGTCGTCGGCCAGGCCAATCAGGTCCTCCGGCAGATAGGCGCGCAGCCGCAGATTTCCCTCCATCCGCTCCCGCACCCGGTACGGTCCGGCGAACAGCGACGGCTCTTCGAGCGGCCGTTCCTCACGGAAGGTGGCGCGATAGCGGCCATCGGTCGTTACCTCGTCCTCCAGCCGGCCGGTGGCCACCGCCACCAGGGGCGAGGGGACGGTCACCGTAAGGACGTAAGAGCCAAGCTCGCCCTCCGCGTGGGGAAACCAGCCGGAGCCGTTGGGCAGAAAGGCCCCTTCCGGTCCGGCCTGCGCGGTGTCGGCTTCGGGCGCCAAGGGGGGCAAGGTGCCCTGGTATTCCAGGGTGACGCCGTCGTCCGTCGCCTGTCGCCGGGTCACGGTAAAGCCGGGGGCCACGGTCAGGTCCGGCATCGCGCCACCTTCGGCCCTTACCCGGTCCACCACCGATAACTGCCGCGTTGCGGGATCGAGCGTCACCTCCAGGATATGGTGCAGGTGCGGAGCGGCAAGCGCCGGGGCGGTCAGCATCATCAGGAACGGCAGGACAAGGGCGAGGCGCATCGGGAGGCTCCCAAGAGGATAGCCCCAAATATAAGGGCAGAAATGCTGTCCCTGCACCCCGGCAAGGGGGATAGCCTTACGCCAGTACGTTCGTCTGAAGCACCAGGGACGAAGGACTGACGCCATCGAGTTCCAGCAGGACCCGGTCGTCGGCCGCAAAGTCGGTGATGGTGTCGCTGCCATGGCCGGCGCTGACGATGAACCGGTCCGGCCCCGTCCTCCCGGTCAGACGGTCGGCGCCGCCGAGCCGGTATGGAGGCTTAGCGAGTCAAAATCCTCATGGAACGCCAGTCTCCAGCCCTCGCCCTTCACGCTCGCCGTCATCGTCTTTCCCTCAAAGCATTGCTTCTTCTAGGCAAACGAATTCTAGGCAAACGAACTCTGCGCGGACGGTGGAAAATCGAAGGCAATTTTCCGGTCGAACACGGTGGTTACCGCGAAAGGCGTGGGGTTTGCTTGCCAATTGTTCCGCATCTTTTATGGAACTTTGCATGAAGGAAGGTGTTGTCGCCACCGGGGTCCAAGAACAGAGGAAGAGATGGCCAAGACCCTACTTATCACCGGCGGCGCTGGTTTCATCGGCTCTCACCTGGCGGATGAATTGTTGCGGTCAGGATACCGCGTACGGGTCCTTGATGCCTTGGACCCTCAAGTTCATGGAGAAGACAGAAAACGACCTGATTACCTTGACCCAGCGGTGGAACTGGTCCGGGGAGATGTCCGCGATGCCGAAGCGGTTGCCGACGCCCTGAGAGGCGTGGACGCGGTCTATCATTTCGCCGGCCGCGTCGGTGTCGGCCAGAGCATGTACCGGATAGGCGATTATGTCGGGATCAACGATCTCGGCACGGCGGTGCTTCTGGAAGCCCTGATCTTGCGGCCGGTCAAACGTCTGGTCGTTGCCTCAAGCATGAGCGTCTACGGCGAGGGGCTTTATCGGGATGCCGAAGGCCGCGCCATCGAGGTGGCCGAGCGCGATCCCGAACATCTGCGCGCCGGCGAGTGGGAGCCCCGGCGAAACGGTGGCTTGCTGACCCCGATGCCGACATCTGAAACCTGCACGCCGCGGCTGGCGTCGGTCTATGCCCTGTCGAAGTTCGTGCAGGAACGTTTGTGCCTGATCATCGGCCGCGCCTACGGTATTCCCACGGTGGCCTTGCGCTTCTTCAACACCTACGGGCCGCGCCAGGCTTTGTCGAATCCCTACACCGGCGTTCTGGCGAACTTCGCCACCCGGCTGCTCAACGGCCGACCGCCGCTGATCTATGAGGACGGGCGCCAGCGGCGTGACTTCGTCCACGTCGGCGATGTGGCCGTTGCCTGCCGCTTGGCGCTGGAGGTGCCAGAGGCGGCGGGGGAGGTGTTCAACATCGCCTCGGGTCGCAGCGTGACGGTCAGCGAGGCCGCCCAGCGCCTCGCGGAGATCCTGTGTCAACGGCACATCGAGCCGGAAATCACCGGACGTTGTCGGGTGGGCGATATCCGCCACTGCTTTGCCGACATCGCCCAGGCCCGCGCCGTTCTGGGTTATGAGCCACGGATTCCCCTGGAAAAGGGTCTGGAGGATCTTGCCGGTTGGCTGGCTTCGCAACACTCGGAGGACCGCATGGACGAGGCCAGCCGCGAGTTGGCCTTAAGAGGACTGTCGGCATGACCGCGCCTTCCGTCCTCATTACTGGCGGTGCCGGCTTCATCGGCACCAATCTGGCCTTTCGCCTCGCCCGTGAGGGGCGGCGGGTGGTGGTGCTCGACAACCTGTCGCGCGCCGGGGTCGGCACCAATCTGGCGGCGTTACGCGCGGCGTTTCCGGATCGCGTGTCCGTTGTGCTGGCCGATGTCCGCGAGGCCGATGTGGTAGCCGCCGTGGTGGCCGAGGCCGGGGCGGTCGTGCATCTCGCGGCCCAGGTGGCGGTGACCACCAGCCTCGTCAACCCCCTCCACGACTTTCAGGTCAATGTGCTGGGCACGCTCAACCTGCTGGAGGCAGTGCGGGCCTGCCGTCGCCCGCCACCCCTGGTGTTTGCCTCGACGAACAAGGTCTATGGCCGACTCGACGACCTTACTCTCGCTTCCGCCCCGCGCCGCGTTGAGCCCAGTGATCCCGACCTGCGCCGTTTCGGAGTGTCGGAGAACCGGCCGTTGTCCTTCATCAGCCCCTATGGCTGCTCCAAGGGGGCGGCGGACCAGTATGTCCTCGACTATGCCCGAAGCTTCGGGATTCCTGCGACGGTGTTTCGTTTGTCTTGCGTCTACGGTCCGTACCAGTGCGGCACCGAGGACCAGGGGTGGGTCGCCCATTTCCTCCTGCGTGCCATCGATGGGCGACCCATCACGCTCTACGGCGACGGACGACAGGTGCGCGACGTGCTCCACGTCGACGACGCCGCCGACGCTATCGTTACGGTATTGGAACGAATGGATTTGGCCGCCGGCAAGGCGTTCAACCTGGGGGGCGGTCCGGACAACGCGGCCAGCCTCCTGGAAATGGTCGACGGGATCGATCGGTTGGCCGGGTATCGGCCTGAGGTCCTCTTCGGCCCGACCCGCATGGGCGACCAGCCCTGGTATGTCGCCGACAGCCGGTGCTTCCAGGGCACGACCGGCTGGCGCCCGAAGGTGTCGTTGGCCGAAGGGGTGGATGGGTTGTTCCAGTGGCTGTCGCGCCATCGTTCGGCTACCGCCAGGGCGGCGGCGTCATGAGGGTGGCGTTGGTTAATCCGCCCTGGAGTTTCGAAGGCGGCATCTACTTCGGGTGTCGCGAATCCCATCTGCCGCTGGAGTTCGGTTACGCCAAAGCACTCCTGGAGCAGACCGGCCACACGGCCGGGATCGTTGATGCCCAGCTTTTTGGCCTGTCATTGGACGAGGTACGTCAGCAGGTCGAGACGTTCGCGCCCGACATCACGGTAGTGACTACGGCACCCAGCTATCTGTTCTGGCGTTGCGCGCCGCCGGAACTGCGCATGCCTAAGGCCACCGTTGCCGCTCTTTCCGGGGTGGGGGGGCGGATGGTGGCGGTCGGGCCGCATGGCTCGACCACTCCGCGCGCGGTCTTGCGCAAACTCGGCGTCGAGGCCGTGGTAATGGGCGAGTGCGAAGAAGTACTGGTCCGTCTTGCCGCCGATGCCGCCGGTTGGCGGGACGTCCCGTCGCTGGCGTTGGGGGATGGCTACGCCATGCAGGTCAACGGCACACCGGCGGCGGTTGATATGGCGGCCCTGCCGGCTCTGGTTTGGCCTGACGCCTGGATTGCCCGTCACCACCACCACCACCATCGTTTCGATACCGAGCCAAGTGGTCCCGGTGCTGAAATGGAAGCCTCGCGCGGCTGTCCCTATCACTGTTCGTTTTGTGCCAAGGCGGACTTTCGTGATGTCTACCGTCGCCGCCCGCTGCCGGTGCTGCTGAAGGAGTTGGACGGGCTGATCGTCCAGGGGGTGGAGTACGTCTACTTCATTGACGAGATTTTTCTGCCGAATGCACCCCTTTTGGAAGCGATGGTTACGCGACGGATACGGTTTGGCGTGCAGACACGCATCGATCTGTGGAAGCCGGCCATGCTGGACCTGCTGGGGCGGGCCGGCTGCGTATCGATCGAGGCCGGCGTCGAGAGCTTGACGCCGGAAGGGCGCCGGGCGCTCGACAAGAACTGCCGCCTGTCCACCGAGGAATTGACCGAGCGGCTGCTGGTAGCCAAACGGCATGTGCCCTTCGTTCAGGCCAATCTCATCGCCGCCACCGACCCGCCCGACGAGGTCGCGCGCTGGCGGGAACGGCTCATCGCGCAAGGGGTGTGGGCCAACGATCCCGTCCCCCTCTTTCCCTATCCCGCGTCGCCGGACTACCGGCGGCTTTGGGGAGCCCCCGATGATCATGCCTGGGAACGGGCGCACGCCTATTACCTCCGACATCACAGGGCCTTTTGCGACATTCAGGATCAGCATCCACTGTCGCTGGCCGAACTGGAAGGCCAGGGGCTTGATTCCCGGCATCCCTGAACCCTGGGGAAACCATGCGCTTCACTCTCTTTTATCAGTCGCTCGTCTCGGACTGGAACCATGGCAATGCGCATTTCCTGAGGGGCGTCGCCCGTGAGTTGGTCCGGCGGGGCCATCACGTCCGCGTCTTCGAGCCGGTGGACGGCTGGAGCCGGACCAATCTCATCGCGGAACAGGGCGAAGGGGCGATCGCCAAGTTTCACACCGCCTTTCCCGAACTCACCTCCGAAACCTATGACCTCGCCGACCCTGGTGTCGGCGAGCCGTTGGACGAGGCGGTGGAAGGCGCCGACGTGGTTATCGTTCATGAATGGAGCGAGCCCGCCCTGGTACGCCACCTCGGTCTGCGGCGGGCGGGAGGAGGGCGGTTCCGACTCCTGTTCCATGATACCCACCATCGGGCCGCCAGCCTTCCCCAGGCGCTCGCCGTCTACGATCTTTCCCCCTTCGACGGCGTGCTGGCCTTCGGGGCATCAGTCGCCGAGCGGTATCGTGCCCATGGCTGGGGGCGCCGGGTGTGGACATGGCACGAGGCGGCCGATACGGCGCTGTTCCATCCCCTGGACGCTGACAAGGAGGGAGATCTCGTCTGGATCGGCAATTGGGGGGATGAGGAGCGCACCGCCGAAGTGCGGGAGTTCCTTCTGCGCCCGGTGCGCGACCTTGGCCTTGTCGCGCGGGTCCACGGCGTACGTTACCCGGCGTCGGCCCTGGCGGAACTTCAGGAGGCCGGCGTCGTCTACGCCGGCTGGTTGCCGAACGTGGACGTTGCCGGCACCTTCGCCCGCTTCCGTGCCACCGTTCATGTGCCCCGCCGCCCTTATGCCGCCGCCCTGCCCGGTATTCCCACCATCCGGGTCTTCGAAGCGCTGGCCTGCGGCATCCCCCTCGTCTCCGCCCCCTGGCAGGATGCCGAAGGATTGTTCCGGGTAGGCGAGGATTTTCTGATTGCCCGAGACGGAAACGAAATGAAGAATATCTTGCGCGGTATTCTGGCCGATCCGGCCTGGGCGGAAAGCCTGTCTCGCCATGGTCTGGAAACCATCCGGACCCGCCACACCTGCGCCCACCGGGTGGATGAGTTGCTGACCATTATCGGTGGCTTAGGCGCCAACGCCGCCGTGGAGGCGGCCTGATGCCCCGGACCATCGCCTTTTTCGGCTCCAGCTTGGTGTCCGCCTACTGGAACGGGGCCGCCACCTATTATCGAGGGATCATTCGAGCGCTGGCCGCTCGTGGTCACCGGGTCACTTTTTTTGAGCCCGATGCCTACGACCGGCAGAAGCACCGCGACATGGACGATCCACCGTGGGCGCGGGTAGTGGTTTATGCCGCCACACCCGACGGCGTTGCGGGGGCCCTGGAGGCAGCGCGCGGCGCCGACGTGGTGGTCAAGGCGTCGGGTGTCGGTGTCTTCGACAATCTGCTGGCCGAAGCGATTCCGGACCTGCGCCGGCAGAGCGGGCTGGCCGTCTATTGGGATGTGGACGCGCCCGCCACGCTTGACCAACTGCGCCGGGAACCCAATGCTGTCCTGGCCCGCCAGATTCCGCGCTACGACCTGATCCTGACCTATGGCGGCGGCCTGCCGGTCGTGGAAGGCTATCGGACGTTGGGTGCCCGTTCCTGTACGCCGGTCTATAACGCACTCGACCCGGAAACCCATCATCCCGTGTTGGCCGAAGACCGTTTCGCTGCCGATCTGACCTTTCTCGGTAACCGCCTGCCCGACCGCGAGGCGCGGGTGGAGAACTTCTTCCTTCAGGCGGCGGCGCTCGGGCCGCAACGCCGCTTTCTCCTGGGTGGGGCGGGATGGGACGACAAGCCAAGGCCGGGCAATGTCCGCTATCTCGGCCACGTCGGCACGCGCGACCACAACGCGCTGAACGTCTCGGCGCTGGCGATACTCAACATCACGCGCGACAGCATGGCGGCCAACGGCTGGTCACCACCGACACGAGTGTTCGAGGCGGCGGGGGCGGGCGGGTGCCTGATTACCGACGCCTGGGCCGGCATCGAGGGTTTTCTGGAACCGGACCGTGAGGTGCTGGTGGCCCGTGACGCGGCCGACGTGACCGCGCATCTCGCCCGGCTGACCCCGGCGCGTGCCCGTGCCATCGGTGTCGCCGCCCGCCGCCGGACGTTGGCCCAGCACACCTACGCCCACCGGGCGGCGCAGGTGGAAGCGTTGCTGGAGGGGAGCTGACCCATGACCGGCGGCCTTTCCATCGTCATTCTCGGCCTGTCGATCACCTCCTCGTGGGGCAACGGCCACGCCGTCACCTACCGCGCTCTGGTCAAGGCGTTGACTCGGCGCGGGCACGACGTGCTTTTCCTGGAACGCGACCGGCCGTGGTACGCCGTCAACCGGGACCAGCCGACGCCATCGGGCTGTCGCACCGTGCTTTACGATACCCTGGAGGAGTTGGCCGACCGCCACGCCGCCGAGGTTCGGGCGGCGGACCTTGTCATCATCGGCTCCTTCGTACCCGACGGGGTGGCCGTCGCCCGCTGGGTGGTCGCGACGGCGCGGGGACTGACGGCGTTCTATGACATCGATACGCCGGCCACGTTGGCGCGGCTGGCCCAAGGCGATCAGGAATATCTGTCGGCCGACCTGGTGCCCGCCTTCGACCTCTACCTGTCATTCACCGGCGGGCCGACGCTCCGCCGGCTGGAGCGCGAGTTCGGCGCGCGGCGCGCGCGGGTGCTATACTGCTCGGCCGATCCCGATCTCTATCATCCTGAAACGATGCCGCTGCGCTGGGACCTGGGATATCTCGGCACCTACAGCGCCGACCGCCAGCCCGGTCTCGACCGGCTGCTTTTGGAATCGGCGCGCCGCTGGCTTGACGGGCGGTTTGCGGTGGCCGGTGCCCAGTATCCGGCTGAAACGCGCTGGCCTGCCGGGGTGGAGCATGTGGCCCATCTGCCGCCGGCCGAGCACCGGGCATTCTACAACGCCCAACGTTTCACCCTCAACGTCACCCGCGCCGACATGGTGGCGGCCGGCTGGTCGCCCAGTGTGCGGCTGTTCGAGGCAGCTGCCTGTGCCACCCCCATCGTCAGTGATCCCTGGACCGGACTCGACCGGCTGTTCGTGCCCGGCCGCGAAATCCTGATCGCCCGCGGCACGGGAGCTGTACTGGCGGTGCTGCGCAACATGCCGGAAGAGCGACGCCTTGCCCTGGGCCAGGCCGCGCGGAGCCGCCTCCTGGCTGAGCACACTCCCGACCATCGGGTGGAGGCGCTGGAATCCTACCTCGATGAAACCGTCGCCCGCGACGTCCGGCGCGCGGCGGTGTTGAGAGGGTGACCATCGCAAAGGGAGGACTCCAATGGCCAAGGAACGCCCGATGGAAGAGACCGGCCGTCAACAGATGAATCCGGGAGACGAAGCCCCGCCGGGCACCCCCGGTACCGGCGACGCGATCTGCCCCGTCTGCCATGGCGACGGCCGCGTCGAGGGGCAGAAATGCTCCAACTGCAACGGCACCGGGGTGGTGATCGAAGGCATTGGTGGTGCCTGACCCGGAGTGATCATCCCGAAAGAAGAATCGCCAATAAGCTGTTGTGTTTACGGCGGATCTGACCCAAAATAAAGGACAGTTCCGCCGTTACAGCTTCACGCGATTCGGAGTCCCCGGCATGGTGAGCAGCGTCACGTCCCCGTCCACCCCTCCCCTCCCCATGAGCCTGCGCGGCCAGGGCAGCGCCGAGGGCTCGACGAAGAC
>Ga0196976_1000878_pt1 | contig 16170 bp, 13 predicted proteins | sample S3v_513CmetaG_FD_148644 | JGI IMG/M metagenome (GOLD analysis project Ga0196976, IMG submission 148644) | Soil microbial communities from Anza Borrego desert, Southern California, United States - S3+v_5-13C | ecosystem: Environmental > Terrestrial > Soil > Desert | place: USA: California...
CGCGCATGTCGTCGAGCGCCGGGTGCCACACGTGCGCACCCCGCGGATCGACCGTCGTGGCGGCCCACGCATCGGCCCACCGCCAGGCGTCGGCGCCCAGCCGCGCGAGCGCCGGCACCGCGGGGGGCGCCGGCGGCTCGTCGGTCGACGCGGGCAGCCGCTCGACGAGGCTCGGCACCCCCCCGGCGTGCGTCAGGCGCAGCCGGTGCGGGCCGTCGCGCCACTCGAGCGACGCGGCGGTGGTGGCGTGGCCGAGCGCGGCGACGGCCGGCGCGATGCAGCGGAGCGCGAGCCCCAGGCGCTCGGCCGCGCGCTGCACCTCGTCGACCGCCTCCGCGTCGAGCGCCGCCCCCCACACCGCGCCATCGCTCCGGCGCCGCGCGTCGGGGACGACGAGCCCACGCGCCGGCACCAGGAAGAAGCGCGACGCACCCTCGCGCACGACGCGCGCGAGCAGCCGCGCGTCGGCCACCGGCGGCAGCCCGGCGAGCGGCTTGAGCTGCGCCAGCGAGGGGCCGAGCACGACGGCGAGGCGGGGGCGGACGAGCCGCGCGCGCGGCGCCTGCGCGACGAGGCGCACGATCGCGTCGGCGAGCCCCTCGTCGCTCGCGACCGGCGTCTCGCCGTGCCAGCGCACGCGTCCCCCGCGCACGAGCACGGCGCGCACGGCGTCGCGCGTGACGCCGACGCCGAGGCGCGCTCCCCACGACGGCCGCGCGATCATGCGAGGCTCCGCTGGCGCACGATGGTGACGCGGCGGCCGGTGCGCACGATGCGCCACTCGAGCACCGCGCGCGCCTCGCGGTACCCCCCGCCGGCGGTGGCGCGCACGATCCATCCGTCCGGATCGACGGTGGCCATGCGCGCCACGTCCTGGTAGCGCGCCATCAGCTCGTTGGCCGACGCGGTGGAGAGCATGCCGGCGAGCGCCGGGATCTCGCGGATCGTGCGCTCGTCGTCGCGCAGCTGCAGGATGAGACGCACCGTCTCCTCGGTGAATCCCGGCACCGCGCCGAGCACGGGGGCGGGAGCGTTGTGGACGGAGATGCGTCCCGGCTCGACGTCGAGCACGCCGGCGAGGTCCAGCAACGCGAGGCCGCGCACCTGCCGCAGCTCGCGCGCGTCGGCGAAGGGCGCGTTCCGCGGCAGCAGCTGTCGCCGGCCATCGTACGCGTCGCGCTCCGCACCCATCGGGCGCGGCAGCTCGTCCTCGTCGCGCCAGTCCACGATCGCGTCGGCCATCGCCTCGGCGTCGCCGCGGTGGCCGAGCGCGTCGAAGAGGCGGCGGAGCTGCTCGTCGGTCGCGGCGTTCACGTCGAGGCGCGATCCCGCCGCCTCGAGCGCGACGGCGCACGACGCCACCGGGAAGAGGGGCGAGCGCGCGACGTGCGCGTCGAGGGTGCGCCACACGATCTCCGCCGCGTCGAGGGTGCGCGCCGCCTCGAGGGCGGCGTCGGCCGCCGCCACCGCGCGCTCGGCGCACCCGCGCGCGCGCCACGCCGCCCGCTCGGCCGTGACGCGGTTACCCGCCGCGTCGAAGGCGATGCGCCCGGTGAGCGCGGCGGCGAGGCCGAGCAGCGACGCCGTCACCATGACGAGGAGGACGGCGAGCAGCGCGAAGCCGCGGCGGAGGCGCGCGCGCTCAGTCATGGCCGCCGCCCACCGGCAGCAGCACGGTGTCCCGCTCGCCGGCGATGGCGATGGCCACCGGCAGCACGACGCTCGGCGTCCAGCGCACCACCCACGCGGTGTCCCGCGCCGTGCGGTCCAGGTAGCGGAACTCGGCCCGCCCGGCGTGTATGGCGAGGGGCAGCACCTCGCCGGTCGAGAGCATCGCGCTCACCGCGGTGGAGTCGTCGCGCCAGTCGAGGCCCAGCGACACCGCGCAGCGCTCCAGCCACCCCGCGGGCACCTCGCACCAGCCGCGGAAGCGCGCGCTCCCCGCCGCCCCCTGGAACCACTGCGTGGAGTCGCTCCCCACCTCGGCGTCGCGCACCAGGCGGCGGAGCAGCCGCTCGCCGTTGGCCTCGCGCGCCGCCTCCTGCGCGCGCCGCGCGAGCCGCACGTGCCCGTCGTGGAGCTGGTCCAGCACGAGGGTGGCGCCGAGGAGGGCGAGGCCGGAGATGGCGATCGCCGCGGCGACCTCGATGAGGGTGAGGCCGCGCCGCTCAGGACGTCGAGTCACGGGGCGCCTCGGGGCGGTAGAGGGTGGTGCGCAGCAGCACGGCGCCGGTGGCGGTGTCGGTGACCGCGATCTCGAAGAGGGCGGGCGCGAGCTGCGCGACGTTGAGGTCGACGGCGTCGGCGCGGCGGCGTCCCACGAGGTCGATCAGCTCGGGGCGCGTGCGGAGCGCCGTCGCCTCCATCGCCGCGGCGGCGCGCCGCCCCAGGGCGTCGCGCCCGAGCTGCGCGTCGAGCGCCTGGGCGGTGTCGCCGACCAGCGCGAGCAGCGCCACGCCGGCCACGGCGAGGATCACGAGGGCGACCACCACCTCGAGCAGCGTCGCGCCGCGGCGCCGGCGGTCAGTGGCGGCCATGGGGGCGGATCGTGTCGGCGCGGATGCCGATGAAGCGCTCGAGCGCGAGGGCCGAGTCGGCGACGATGCTGCCGTCCGGATGGAGCGTGGCCACGCGGACGCCGCTGTCGGTCGGCATGACGAGGGTGATGGCGCGCGCCTCGCGCACCGCGACCGGCAGCGAGTCGGCGAGGATGGTGCGCGGGTCGGCCGGGTCGGGGCGCTCGACGCGGCGCAGGGCGAGGTTGGCGACGGCGGCGAGCACGCCGAGCATCGCGACGGTGATCACCACCTCGAGCAGGGTGAAAGCGCGGCGCGTCATGCGGTGGGGCTCACGCTGTAGATCGCCTGGAGCAGTGCGGCGGCCACCGTGCCGACGAGTCCCGCGAAGGTGAGCATGAGCAGCGGCTCGAGCATGCGCACCCCCGCCTGGACGGCGCGGTCGGCGCGCTCCTGCTCCATGCGCGCACCGTGGGAGAGCATCGACGCCACGCGCCCCGACTCCTCGCCGGCGCGCACGAGGCGGGTGATGGTCGTGGTGGTGGCACGCGTCTCGTCGAGCGAGCGCCAGATCGCCTGCCCGGCGGCGATGCGCTCGCGCGCCGCGAGGAGTCGCGACTCGACCGCCGCGTCGCCGCTCGCGCGCGCGGCGAAGCCGAGAGCGACGTTGATCGGCACGCCGCTCTCGAGCAGCGAGGCGAGCGAGTTGGCGGCGCGCGCCGAGGCGAGCCCGTGCCGCACGCCGCGCACGCCGGGCAGGGCGAGCAGCCAGCCGTGCCAGCGCAGGCGGCCGGCCGGGGTGCGCACCCAGGCGTGCCAGGCGACGAGCATCACCGTCGTCACGATCGCCGCCGGCGCGAAGGCCTCGCGCAGCGTCGTCGCCGCGGCGAGGACGAGCCGCGTGCTGGAAGGGAGCGTCTGCCCCAGGTCGGCGAGGATGGTGGCGAAGCGCGGGAGCACGACGCCGACCAGCACGCCGATGGCGCCGATCCCGGCGATGGCGACGACGATCGGATAGGCGAGCGCGGAGCGGATGGCCGCCTGCATGCGCGCGGTGGACTCGGTGAGCTCGGCGGCGCGGCGGATGGCCGGTGCGAGCCCGCCCCCCGCCTCGCCCGCCTGGATGATGCCGGTGACGAGCGCCGGGATCTCGACCGGCGCGGCGCCCAGCGCGGCGGCGAGCCCCTTGCCTTCCTTGACGGACTGGCGGATGTGCGGGAGAGCATCCTGCCAGGCGCGGGGCGCCAGCTCCTCGATCGCCTGCAGGGCGCGGCCGATCGGCAGCCCGCTCTCCACGAGGTCGGCGAGCACGCGGAGCCCGAGCCCGAGGTCGGCGGCGGAGATGGCGGCGCGGCGCGCGCGCGTGCCGGCGGCGAGGCGCACGTCGATCGGGAAGAGCCCGCGCGCGCCGAGCGCGCCGCTGGCGGCGGCGGCGGTCGACGCCTCCACCGTGCCCGTCTCGATGCGTCCGTCCGCGCGCGCGGCGCGGTACGCGTACGTCCCCTCCATGATCGCCGCCGCTACTGGGTGACCACGCCGCCCCAGGACGTGAGGTCCTGGTTCTCGCCGGTGCCGCCGGGGCGTCCGTCCTTGCCGAGCGAGTAGAGGTCGTAGCTGTCGCGGTTGACGAGGCCGGGCGCGACGTAGACGTAGGGGCGGTCCCAGGGGTCGAGCGGGAGCACCTGGCGGAGATAGGGCCCCTTCCAGTTGCGCGGCGGCTCGCCGCCCACCGGAACGGTGCGCAGCGCCTCGAGCCCCTGTTCGCTCGACGGATACGCGTCGTTGTCGAGGCGGTAGCCGTCGAGGGCGAGGGAGAGCACCTTGATCTGGCTGCGCACCGCGTCGGTGCGCGCCTGGCCGATGTGGCCGAAGAGCGCCGGGGCGACGATCGCCGCGAGGGTGGCGATGATGGCGATCGTCACCAGCAGCTCGATGAGCGTGAAGCCGCGACGGCGCGCGGCGCGACGGGCGCGTTCAGTCTTGCACGACACGGATGACCTCCTCCACGGTGGTGAGTCCCGCCTGCACCTTGAGCCAGCCGTCGGCGCGCATCGGCTGGTGTCCCTCCCGCTCGGCGATCGCGCGGAGCTGCGAGCGCGGGGCGCGCGCGACGATGGCGTCGCGCAGGTCGTCGCTCATGGCGAGCAGCTCGAAGACGCCGACCCGGCCGCGATAGCCGGTGCCGCGGCAGGCGGGACATCCCGCGCCGCGCACGAGCGTGACGCGCCCCACCGGCCGGCCGGCGACGACGGCCACCGTCTCGGCGTTGGGCTCGTAGGGCACGCGGCAGTCGGGGCAGAGCTTGCGCACGAGGCGCTGCGCGAGCACCCCCTCGACGGTGGCGGCGACGAGATAGTCGGGAACGCCGAGATCGAGGAGGCGCGGCACGGCGCCCACGGAGTCGTTGGTGTGCAGCGTCGAGAAGACGAGGTGCCCCGTCATCGCCGCCTGGATCGCGATCTCCGCCGTCTCGGTGTCGCGCATCTCGCCGACCATGACGACGTCCGGATCCTGGCGGAGGATGGCGCGCAGCGCGGCGCCGAAGGTGACGCCGGCCTGCCGGTGCACCGGCACCTGCGTGATGCCGGGGAGCTGGTACTCGATCGGATCCTCGACGGTGATGATCTTCTCCGTCGACGGGTCGCGGCTCTGCAGCGCGGCGTAGAGCGTCGTCGTCTTGCCCGAGCCGGTGGGGCCAGTGACCAGGAGCATGCCGTGCGGCTGCCGCGCGATGCTCGTGATGGCGCGGAGCACCTCGTCTCCCATCCCCAGCTCCGCCAGCTCGACGGGACGGCCACCGCGGTCGAGCAGGCGCAGCACGACGCTCTCGCCGTACATGGTGGGCACGGTGGAGACGCGGAGATCCAGCTCGCGGTTCTCGAGGCGCACGCGGATGCGCCCGTCCTGCGGCCGCCGCCGCTCGGAGATGTCCAGCTCCGCGAGCAGCTTGACGCGCGAGACGACGGCGTGGTGCAGCGCGCTCGGCGGCTCCGGTGCGGGGACGAGGACGCCGTCGACGCGGAAGCGGGCGGCGAGCCCGGTGCGCGTGGCCTCGAGGTGGATGTCGCTCGCCGCGGCGTCGTACGCGTCACGCACGAGCAGGTTGACGTAGCGGATGACGGGGGGCTGGTTGGCGAGGTCGCGGACGTCGGCGGCGAGGTCGTCGGCGCCGACGTCGGCGCGGGCCAGCTCGATGGTGCGCTCGGAGCGGTTGGTCAGCCGCTCGACGAGGCGCTCCAGCTCCTCGGCGGGCACCTCCTCGATCGCCGCCGGCTTGCGGTAGGCGAAGGCGATGTCGCCGGCGCCGTCGAGGAGGGCACCGGGTCCGGCAGCGACGACCAGCTCGGCCCCGTCGTCGGTGAGGCGGCGGGGGCAGAGCTTGTGGTGGAGCAGGAACTCGCGGGTGAGGCCGTCGGCGAGGGTGAGCACGGGTCCCGGTCGAGGCGTGGATGGAAGCGCTCTCGATCGGGAGGGACCTGGGGGGGACAGGGCGCGCCGGGAAGGAATTGCCGGGTGGCGCGATACTGTTTCTCAGGGGATCGCGCTACCGTTTCGCGGGCACTCGGACGGGGCGGAGGGCATCGGGCCCAAACACGGTCGCTCGGCATCGGTGGCGAGCGGCGGCCCGGAGAGCAATCGAAGGACAGAGGTTGCCCAATAACGGTTTCACCTTCGCGCACTTCCTGGCCAAGCGGGGTTACCCCGTCGTCAGTGTGCTGCCCTTCGTGACGAAGCGGCTCAAGGAAGTCGAGGACAATAGCCCCCGGAAGGACGATGCCAAGGACGCGGCCCAGGTCTGCGCGCTCGTCGGCCAGGGGCTCTTCGTCGGCTACCCGCTGCTCGACGACCGCGCCTCGGAGCTCCGCGTGCTGGCCACCGAGCGCCGGCGCCTGGGCGTGGAGGAGACGCGCCTCAAGAATCGCCTGCACTCGGCCCTGGATCTCGCCTGGCCCGAGTTCACCGGGTACTTCGCCGAGCTGCACTTCGAGACGCCGATCGCGATGCTCCAGCGGTGGTGCGTGCCGCAGGACCTCGCCGCCGCTCCCCAGCGGACCGTCCTGTCGCTCGTGAAGACGGTGTCGCGGAATCACATCACGCCGGAGCGCGTGCGCGACATGATCGCGTCGGCCGAGGCCAGCGTCGGGCTCGAGGAGGGGATCGCCGCCCGGCGGGCCGAGCTCCAGCGACTCCTCGAGCGCTGGCAGCTCGTACGCCGGCAGATCGCCGTCGTCGAGGAGGCCCTCAGCGCGCGGGTGGACGAGATCCCCGCGACGAAGGCACTCCTCTCCGTGCCCGGCGTGAGCGTCGTCTGCGCGGCGACGCTGGTCGCCGAGCTTGGGGACCCCAACTGGTACGTGGCGCCCCGTCAGGTGCTCAAGCTGGCCGGGATGAACCTGGTGAGGCGACAGAGCGGCACGAGCGTGCTCGGACGCGTGCGCCAGACTAAGCGAGGGCGCCCCCTCCTGCGGCGGCAGCTCTTCCTGCTCGCCGGCCGCTGGTGCCAGAAGCAGGGGCTCTACCGCGAGCAGTACGAGGCGCTCCGACGTCGGGGGCAGTCGAAGACGTCGGCGGTGTGTGCCGTCGCGCGGAAGCTCGTGCCGATGCTCCTCCGCGTGATGCAGACCGCCCGGCCGTTCGACCTCGCCACCTGGCGGGCGAATCAGCACGCGCGCCCGTACCGGGCGGCGTGAGCGCGAAGCAGACGGCGGCGAGTCAGACCCTCGACTCGCCGCCATCGATCGCACCTTATGCAGTTTGGCACGGCCCGCAGTTCGAGCCGGGCGTAGGGCGCGCCGTGAGACCCTCCATCGAGTCGAGACGACGCCGACGGCAGCATCCCTCGGCCGGATCTCCGCTGTACTCTCGTCCTGAGGCGCGCTCGGACCTGAATGGCCTGTGAAGACGTTTCGTGCCTCTGCGCGCCCGTGAGGGCCGACGGAGCAGCACCCAGGAGCTTTGATCGTCGCCGCACGGGTCCCGCACGTACGCTGCTGACTACCGGCGCTGGTTGATAACTGAAACCGATTGGCTGCATGCCGCAGTGAGGCTCCTACCGAAGTCGATGCTACGAGCGCCTGAAGAACAGACGGCCCACGGAGGCGGCGAGGTCGCGCGATCCGGACCGCCTCTGAGGCGCCAAGATACACTCGACCCGCCACTCCCCTTCGACCATCCCCAGAGGCCGTGCGATCCGGATAGCCTCCGAGGCTCTAGTTCACACTCGGCAGGAGATGCTAATGGGATCCGGAAAGCCGAGTCTCCATGTCCTCAAGTGCAGCTTGGAAGCGGCCAAAATCGAACTCCCAATGACTACTGGCTCGGGGATAGAGCTGCAGGCGGAGGCTGCCGACCTCTCTCGACAGCTCTGCCACCATCTCTTCGCCGTACCAGAGTTCAGCAACCACATGGTCCCGATCCGGTACGCTGGCGATCTCGATCGTGAATTCGGTTCTCATGGATCCAGAAATCCTATGAACTCTCGTTTGGCATTGTAGCGCACGCCGCGCCCATCTGTCGCACGTACTTCGATCACATCTCCGAACCGTGCATGATGGCGAGCGCTCACCTTGCTTCCCGGGCTTGTCAGAATGTCATCGACGATTGCCTGGCCTGCCGAGTTAATGTCACCGGGAGCTCCCCTTGCGGCGGGATAAGGAGATCCTGCTCTGCCACCATGCTTCTGGAGAGCCCTCCCTGCTTTGGTCAGCCCCCCGCGATCTGCGACCTTCGCAGCGTCAGAGAGCGCATCGAGGGACTCCATCGCTTTGCGCGCTAGCCTGCCATACCCGCCTCCGAACGCAAACAGACCGGCTCCGGCGCCCGCTGCGGTAACGGCGAGCTCACCTCCCGACGCCCTTCCGCGAGCATACCGAATCGCGGTAGCAGCCAGATCAACACCATCATAGATCGACGAACCTAGCTCGAACACTCCGTAGGCGACTCCGCACAGAGGACAGAGCCCAAACGGATCGCTGAAGTTGAGACCCCTATTGAGTGATGCGCATTCGAGAAGCAGGATCCGCGGACGTGCGTTGATTGAGATCAGCCGGTTTGACCTGTACGTGATCGCGAGCAAGTAGACCCGGCGCTGCCGGCGCCCGCCGGAGGTGCACCTCGGAGCTCCCCAAACTCCCAGGTGCCCCCATGCAGAGCCTCGCCAAGCGCCAGCGCGCCCAGACCGCCGCCGCCGTCGTCGGTGTCGACGCGGGCAAGTTCAAGCACGCGCTGATCGTGCGCCCCCGCGGGGGCCGCGACTCTCGCGCCGTCGAGTTCCCGACCACCCGCGCGGGCTTCGACTCCGCCGTCGAGCGCATCCTCGCGCTCGTGCGACAGGTCCACCCCGACGCCGTGCCCGCGGAGATCCTCGTCGGGATCGAGTTCGCCGGCAGCTACGGCTTCACCTTCGCGCACTACCTCCACGGCCTCGGGTTCCCGATCGTCAACGTCCTGCCGTCGGACACCAAGCGGTGGAAGGAGGTGACCCACCACCAGGCGCTCAAGACCGACGCCAAGGACGCGCTCGGGATCACCGACCTCGCGAGCCAGGGGCACTTCGTCTCGTTCGCCTTCCTCGAGCCAGCGTACGCGGAGCTCCGCTACCTGGTGAGCACGCGCGAGCGCTGCTCGATGCTCCGCCGCGCGACGATCACGCGTCTCAAGAGCACTCTGGAGCTCGTTTGGCCCGAGTTCGAGCGGCTCTTCGCCCAGATCCACAAGCGGACGCCCCTCGCCGTTCTCGATGCGTACCCCGGTCCCACGGCCTACCTCGCGGCACCGAAGCGGCGTGTCGTGGCGCTGCTCCGGAAGGAGAGCCGGAATCACCTCGGGCTCGCGACCTACGAGCGGCTCCGCGACTCGGCGGCGGCAACCCTCGGCTTGCCGCTCGCTCAGGGCGCGGCGAGCACGGAGGTCCCGCTTCTCGTCGAGCAGCTCCGCGTCTTCGAGCGCCACCTGAAGGCGATCGAGGCCCAGATGGCGCGCGTCCTCGGGCAGCTCCCGGAGAGCGAGTACCTGCTCACCATCCCTGGCGTCGCGACGACGATGGCGGCGACCTTTCTGGGCTGCGTGGGCGACGTGCGCGCCTACGACTCCTCGCGCCAGATCCTCCGCCTGGCGGGGCTCTCGCTCGTCGAGGCGTCGAGCGGGACGCACAAGGGGAAGGAGCGGATCTCGAAGCGCGGCCAGCCCGTGCTCCGGCGGCACGCGTACATCTTCGCGCTCCGGGCGGTGAGCCGGAACGGGCTCTTTCGCGCGGAGTTCGACGCGATGGTCCAGCGCAACGGCGGCGTGAAGATCAAGGCGCTCGCGGCGCTCTCCCGGCAGGCGCTCAAGATCCTCTACACCGTCGCGCGCGAGCGGCGGCCGTTCGTCGCGGTCCACGAGCCGGGCGGGGCGCGGAGCCCCTACAGCCGCCCCAGAAGCGACGATTTGCTCTCCGCCGGGGAGTAGGGCCCGCTGGCGCGATTACGGTCGCCAGATAGCTTTGCTGGCGGCAGCGCCGAGCGTCGGGCTGCCGCCAGCAGTGTTGCTACACCACCGGGCTCGCAGCGAGAGCCCACCGCGCAGCAGTACCGGCACGCCGGGACACGAGAGCCAGGACGATTCGCACGGAGCGGGTGAGGCTCGTTGGTTCAGCCTTACGCCGGCTCCCGGATTCGAGACGTGCTCCCCGGCCAGCGTTCGCCCCAGTCTCCGATAACGGGGTGCTGCGGGGCGTCGAGAGTTACCTTCGACGCCGCCGCCGAAGAGCTGACAGCATCGAGATACGCGGACCCCGCCGGTGCGCGCGCTGATTCACAATTGCTGCCCATTCGTCACCATGAGGCTCCGATCGCGAGCCCGACGCGGGCCCACGATGCGATGGAGGCGCCTTCGCGCGGCCTCGGGAGCTAGACCAGGTCGCGTCCGGGTTCCTCGCGATTACGCCGTGCGCCTAGGACGGCGTAAACCATCCTGGGCGCACGACACTCAGCCACTGCAAAGTCAACGTCGCCGCAGATCGGGCGAACGGCGCGGCTCCGGGGATCCGGGTGAGGCGTGGTGAAGGCAACTGCCCACGGCCTCGGAATTGAGACTCGAGCGCGCCGACCTCCGCACTTACGCTTCGGGGCCTGGCTCAGGGTCCCACGTATTGTGGACGATACGGCCGGCTGGAGTCAGGCCAAAGTAGGCGCCCCGATACCCGTCGGCAGGAAGTGATCTCGGAGGAAGCTCCTTCAGTTGTGCGTCGCTGTTCACGACGACGTACGCTCGCACGAGGTCTTCGCGGACAAGGCGCGACAGCGCCATCACAACGTCCTCGCGCGTGAACTCACGCCCCCACTCGCGAGCCCAGCCCAGCTCCGTTTCGCTATTCAGCATGCGGAGTACGTCTTCCACGCCCTCGATGTCATTTGCCAGCGCGTCAAGAACGAAGTAGTCGGGTTGGTGGCTGCGGTTCGTCATGGATCAATGTATGGCTTGGCCATCGGACGGAGGTGATCGTCGATGACCTTTCCCGCTCTTGTCAGTACCGTATGCCTCACGAGGCGCTCTCCACTTTCGTTCTCGAAGATCGTCTGAATACTCACGCCACCCTTGGCCTTCTTGTTCACCGCGGTTTCGACGAGAGCCCCCACCGTCTTCCAGTTTCCGGGATTGTCGGCGAAGTCCTTCATCAACGAAGACACCGCCGCTTTACCCTTGCCAACGGGAAGGAACGTCATCGCTAGGCCGACACCGCCCGCTCCGAATCTTCCAGATCCGATAGCATCGCCGGTCGATGCTGCTGCGTTTATGCCGGTCGCCTCCATGACGGCATTCAGAGAAGCTCCCGTGTTTAGGGCAACGGCGCCAACGGTGCCACCCCTCCTGGCCCCCCAGTCGGCGAGAGCCTGTGCCAGGCATTCGGTCCATGCTGAAGAGACCTTACACGGGTCTAGACCGAATGGGTCGGTGTAAGACAGACCTCTACATACGGATCCGACGTGCGAGCGGCGCGTCTTCTCCGCGCGCTTCGCGCGCGATGCGCACCACACCGCCGCGCCCACTCTGCGTTGCCACTGCGTCCGAGGCGCTGCCCCTTCTGCGCCTCGGAAGCCGCCGCCTGCCCGCCCGCGCCGCTCGTGGTGGCGTGAGCGCCGGCAGGCCATGGGTCCGCGTCGCGGAGGCGCGCTTCTGAGATCATCCTGCGCCGAGGGCCCGTCCCTCGAAGGAGCTCAGATGAGCGCATCCCAGCGGCAGCCGCAGGGCATCGCACCCGCCTCCCCGTATCGTCCGCCCGAGCACCCGTCCGTGACCTGGAGCCAGCACGGCACCGTCGACCGCAAGGCGACGTGGGCGGCCCAGTTCCCGGTGCACGTCGGCGTCGACACGGGCAAGACGTTTCACAAGCTGGTCGCCCGCGGGTCCGACGGCCGGCGACTCGCCGCCGTGCGCGTCGACGTGAGCCGCGCGGGCTTCGACGAGGCCGACGCGTACCTCGCCGACAGCTTCCCCGGCATCTCCCGGACGCAGATGCTCGTCGGCCTTGAGTTCGCGGGCCACTACGGCTTCACGTTCGCCGACGATCTTCATCGCCGCGGATACCAGATCGTCAATGTGCTCGCCTCGGTCACCAAGCGGCTCAAGGAGGTCGAGGACAACAATCCGCGGAAGAGCGACGACAAGGACGCGGCCCAGATCTGCAAGCTGCTCGCGCAGGGCTACTTCGTGAGCTACCCCTTCCTGAGCGACACCGCCGCCGAGCTGCGGTTTCTCTCCGTCGAGCGGCGCCGACTCGCGGTCGAGCAGACGCGCCACCGCAACCGGCTCCTCGCGGTGCTCGACCTCGCGTGGCCCGAGTTCATGCGCCACTTCTCGCTCATCGTCAAGCCGACGCCCATTGCGCTCCTCCGGGCGTGGCCGCTCCCGGCGGACCTCGCTGCGGCCCCGCGGCGGGCCGTGAACAAGCTCGCGCGCGAGGCGTCGCAGAATCACATGCCCAAGCCGCGGCTCGACGCGCTCCTCGCCGATGCCCGGACGAGCGTCGCCCTGACGGCAGGCAGCGACGCACGGCGGGCGGAGATCCTGCGGCTCATCGACCGGCTGCTCCTCGTCCGCGAGCACATCGCCGAGGTCGAGCTCCGACTCGGCGCGCTGGTCGAGATCACCCCTGCGGCCAAAGCGCTGACAACGGTGCCGGAGATCGACGTCGTGTGCGCAGCGACAATCCTCGCCGAGGTCGGGAATCCGCACGACTACGTCTCGCCGCGGCAGGTCCTGAAGCTCGCGGGGATGAATCTCGCTCGGAAGGAGAGCGGCGTCTCCGTGCGCGGGAAGCTCCGGCAGACGAAGCGCGGCCGGCCGGCGCTGCGGCGGCAGCTCTTCCTCCTCGCCGGCCGTTGGTGCCAGCAGCGGGGCCTCGCGCGAGCGGAGTACGAGGCGATGCAGGCGAGGAATGGCGGGGCGAAGATCGCCGCGATGTGCGCCATCGCCCGCAAGCTCGTCCCGATGCTGCTGCACCTCATGCAGACGGGGGAGGCGTTCCGCCCGGACGTGTGGATCGGCCGGCACAACGGGAGTCGCCCGGCCTCGCGGTGAGGACTCGGCACGTGCCGATCCGGCTTGGATAGCATCCAGGCCGGATCGGCACGTTCCCTCTGGCGCCATGGGGGAGTGGCCCTACGTTGGCGTGGAGAGGGACATGGCAGTCGAGCCGAGCGTGGCGGGAGCGGCTTCGACCCACCTTTGAGCTCGGCGGCGGTGTAGCTCGCACCGCGCACGGCTACGCCGCACGCTCACAAGAGATTCGTCTAGCGCTCCCGCGAGTCGACAGCGTCAGTGAAGAGGGGTCGGGCCAGGCGGCGCGGACGGAGTCCGTGTCCGCCGCGAGCCCCCAGGATCTTTCAGTGTTGCGCGACGACTCCACGACGCACGCCTGCAGGTCGGCGCTGATTCACAACCGACGGGCACCCGCATTGCATTCACGGCGCTCGCACACAGCACTGGAGCGGAGCGGCCCGTGAGGTCCACCCATCCGGACGGCCCTGGTGACTTGCCAGAGGTCCATGGATAGCAGACGACCCACGGGCACGCTCTCTCAACCGCTTTGTGCGCGACGGGCGAGGCTCCGCTCAGAACGACGCGCCGACGAGCGCCCTCCACCAGACTCAGCCCGCTTCCACGCACTGAGGGCGCACGAGACTCCCAGACAGACTCGGTCTGGCGAGGCCCCGAGATCCGGATAGTCCGTGCGCCGCCCGGCGTGCGAGACTCAAATTGAGACTCGGCCCGCCAAGCGTCCCGTTTGCATTCGGCTCCCGCAGCTCACCGATTCAAAGCAGCGGTCGTGCAGCCCTAGAACGCACGGGCCAAGGAGCCATCTGCTCGCGAGCTGCTACACGCTAACCGACCTGTAATCGGGAGCGCGCTGTTAGCTCAGTTGCCCCAGTCCGTCGCGAGTCTGGCCGCGAACTCCCGAGAGCGAGCACCCATCAACGGCTTCGCCGCATCGCGCACCTCCGGGAAGCCGTGAAGCCCTTCGAGCACGCTGACGACCCCCACTTCCGCCACGCCTTCGCTCGTATCTGCAACTACCTCCTCTACGAACCGAAACGCGTCACGCAGTCGCTGATCGTCAGGTGCAGTAGCAAGGAGCCTCACGAGAACTGGAACCAAGACGTCTCCGTAGACGACGTGAGGCCCCGGCACCTCCTGACCCCAGTCAGCGACAGCGGCTCGATACTCTGGCTCCTGTGCGATCCAAGGCAGCGACTCCAGCATGCATTCGGTAAGCTGAGCGTACCTCATGTTCGTTCGCGTCAAGGTTTGTAGTTCCTAGCGAAGCTAATGGCGTCCCTCAGATCTTGGAGAGCCTGCTGCGCGATCTTGACGTCCTGGTGAGACATGTCGTTCCGCCGCAGGAGCCGCTCAAGATTGGAAGCCCGCTCAATGCCCTTCTGGAGATGTGGCTTGCCACCAACGAGCTGGCCCGAGACTGCTTCACGGCGAATCGCGCCGGCCGTGCCGCCGCTGATCCGATCTCCCGCGCGAAACAGCGCGTTGAGCGTGTTCTGCAACCGTGGGTCTTGCGCCGCCCTGAATGCTAGCGGCATGCCGGGTGCGGCTGCTGCGACCATCCCGGCGGAACCTGCCATTATCGCCACTCCACCGGCCGCCGCCAGCCCTGCAATGACCGCCATGCCGGCCCGATCTCGATTCGTCAACTGCGCATAGTAGCGCGCTTCCTGCTCCGCATTTTCTGCTGTTGGCGCCCCCCAGCCCATACGACATTCGGGGCACAGGCCGAGCGGATCCGAGTAGTTCACCGGATCCCCCGCCGCGAACCCGTACAAGTTCAGCCCTCCTCCGATCCCGATCGGATCCTCCTGCGTGAACCGTCCGGCCTTCGGGTCGTAGTACCGGTTCCGCATGTACAGCTGACCGGACCCGTCGGTCTTGCCGCTCACCAGGCTGCCGAACCAGTGCGTCTGGGGAGGCGCCTCGAATCGCGCGTCGGGAGAGAAGAAGGCGTCCTGGTAGCGTCCCGGCCAGGTGTAGTTGTCGGCCGACGATCCGTCCGGCCGGCTCGCGGTCTCGATCGTCCCGCGCCAGCTCGCGTGCGGCAGGAAGTCCCCCTCTCCCGCCTTCGAGATGACGAGGGGCTGGTCGATGCCCCCTGCGTGCACGTACATGACTTCGCCGAGCGCATCGCCCCCGGACGACCGCTGCTCCAGGGCAGACCCCGAAGCGCCCGTGCGCCCGTCAGTGCGCAGCTCCCAGAGAATCTGGTCGCCATCCCAGATGGTGCGCGTGAGCGGCTGGACACAGCGCTCCTCGTAGGTGCAGGCAGCTCCCGCCTGCGGCTCGCGCGCCAACCGCACCAGCACCCGACGTCCGAGCGCGTCGTAGCGATACTCCTCGATCGACGAGATGCGACTGGGATCGAAGGGCCCGCTCGCCCCCATCAGCGAGGCGTTGGAGTCGGGAGGCGTCGTCGTATCTGGCGGCGTCGCCCCGCGCAGGAACAGCCGCTGGAAATGCCGCAGCTTGTTGTCCACGCCATAGTAGCTGCGCGAGTGGGACAGCCCGTTCGGATCGGTCTGCCAGGTCGCGCTCACGAGCGCCGCCGCTCCTCCGTCGGGACTCTGGTACCGAGCGGTCTTCGAGCGACCGCTCACGAGGTTCCCGGCCTGGTCGAAGATGGAGAAAGTCGAGTCGAGGACGGCGGGAACGGCCGGGGCCATCGAGATCACGTCCCCATGCATCCCCGTCAGCTTCCCCGATTCGTACGTGTAGCTGATCCGCTGCTCGGCGCCCGCGTTGCCCTGTCCTCGGTTGCGATGCCGCCGGTGCACGTTGGCGAGTGCGTCGACTTCGAGCTCCTCGACCAGCAGCGTCCCTCGGGTGCTCCACTGCCCGATCATGGCCCCCAGGCCCGAGTACTCCGTCTCGACGACGTGCGAGCCGTAGAAGGCGTTGACCGTGGCGAGATAGACCTTGCCGCGTGCGTCGGGGCTCAGCTGATCGTCGTAGATCAGCCCCCACCCCGACGTCAGGTTTCGGGTGGCGAGCCGGTCCTCGTCATCGTAGGTGCGGATCTCGGTGAGTGATGCCGCGGTCGACGACATCGTCCGCGCCCGGCCGGCACCGTCGTAGCCGAAGCTGAAGAGGATCGGCGTCGCCCGGTTGGGCG
>Ga0196976_1000879_pt1 | contig 16157 bp, 12 predicted proteins | sample S3v_513CmetaG_FD_148644 | JGI IMG/M metagenome (GOLD analysis project Ga0196976, IMG submission 148644) | Soil microbial communities from Anza Borrego desert, Southern California, United States - S3+v_5-13C | ecosystem: Environmental > Terrestrial > Soil > Desert | place: USA: California...
CCCGGCTCATGGGCATGCCGCTGACTGGTAATGCACGCAGGGAATCCTACGCACATATCCCGATGCCGCGCATGACCAACACCTACATGCTGAACGGCAATATGGCACCTGAAGAAATCATCAAGTCGGTGAAAAAAGGCCTGTATGCGGCCAACTTCGGCGGCGGCCAGGTGGATATCACCAGTGGCAAATTCGTATTTTCGGCGGCTGAAGCCTGGATGATCGAGGACGGCAAACTGACTTATCCGGTCAAGGGAGCCACCCTAATTGGGAACGGCCCCGATGTGCTCACACGCGTTTCCATGATCGGTAACGACATGGCGCTTGATAGTGGTGTCGGCACCTGCGGCAAGGAAGGCCAAAACGTACCTGTTGGTGTTGGCCAACCCACTTTGAGGATTGACGGCTTGACGGTGGGCGGAACCGTTTAATATGATGAGTCCAGGCTTATTGCCTGGAAATCCGCGGGATACCCTCCTGCCTGCTTCATTGAACTTCCCTCCAAAAGAAAGGAACTAAAATGGCCGAAACAACAGGTAAATCAACGCGCAAAACTTCTGCTGACAAAGCGCCTGACTCTTCCAAAAAACCTCGCACACGCACAACGGCAGAGGTCCCTGCTGCCAAGAAGACTTCCGCACGTAGAAGCACTGCGTCGGCGGCGGCTCCAGGCAAGAACCAGATGAGTGCTGAAGAACGTTACCGCATGGTGGAAGTGGCTGCTTATTTCCTGGCCGAGCGCAATCATTTCAAAGGCAATCCTGTGGAATACTGGACGCAGGCGGAAGCCCAGATTTCCAACCTGCTGGGGCAATGATTCCGGCTTTATTCGACTAACAGCGTAAGGCCATTGATAGCCGCTGCTTCGGCCCAGCGGCTATAATTGCATCTTTTCACTTCCTCCCACGGCAACACCGCATGCAGTTTTCCCTGCCTGTCCCTGCGACAGGCCAAACAAAACGTTTAGAACCACTACCAGCTGGCGCTGACAGTCTCGCTCTGGCTCAGCTTGCAAGCCAGCTCAATGCAGAGCAAAAATCGCCAAAGATGCCATTGGTCATTCTGACGGCAAACGCTTTTGAGGCGCAGCGGCTGTTGGAAGAGATTCCCTGGTTTGCCCCTACGCTCGGCGTCAGCATGCTGCCCGATTGGGAAACGCTGCCTTATGACCATTTTTCCCCGCACCCCGACCTGATCTCCGAACGACTTGCCACGCTATACCAGATCAGCCGCAATGCCTGCGACGTAATCATCGTGCCGGTTTCTACCGCACTGCTGTGCCTGCCGCCGCCCTCCTATCTCGCAGCCCACACCTTCATGCTCAAGAAAGGCCAGCGCCTCGACCTGGAAGCTCTGCGCACCCAATGTGCCGAAGCCGGCTATCACCATGTGAATCAAGTGATGAGCCCGGGGGAATTCAGCGTGCGTGGCGGTCTTATCGACCTTTTCCCTATGGGGAGTGTGCTGCCATATCGCCTTGACCTGTTTGACGATGAGATCGAGACGATTCGCACGTTTGATGTGGATACCCAACGCAGCCTCTACCCTGTAGGCGAAATCCGCTTACTCCCGGCGCGAGAGTTTCCGCTCGACGACAAGGGCATCACGCTGTTCCGTCAGCAATTCCGTGAAGCTTTCGAGGGGGACCCATCACGCAGCCGAACCTACAAGGATGTCAGCAAGGGCATCGCCAGCGGCGGTATTGAATGGTATCTACCGTTGTTCTTCGAACGAACCGCTGGGCTGTTTGATTACCTTCCAGCCAATGCGCTGCTGATCCTGCATGGCAATCTAGACCAGGCTGCGCAGGGTTTCTGGCAAGAGGCACAATCCCGCTATCGTCTATTGGCGCATGATCCCGAGCGTCCCATACTCAAGCCGGACGCGATGATCACCAAAACCGAGGACTTCTTTAGCAAGACGCATGCTTTCGCGCGCTTGCAACTCGATACTCAAGGCATTCCTACTGGCTTGCCCGACCTCAACATTGAGCGACGCGCTGAACATCCCTTGTTCAAGCTGCAGACTTTCCTGGGACAGTACAAGGGACGTGTATTCATTGCAGCAGAAAGCCTGGGGCGACGTGAAACCATGTCACAGCTATTGGCCGAGCACGGATTGCAGCTGGGACTCATCGAAGGATGGACCGACTTCGCAGTTTTGAATGAAGCTGTGGTACTGGGCATTTCACCGCTGCATAACGGTTTTGTCACTGCCGACTTCGCCATCATCACCGAGGCTGAGCTATATGCCACACAAGTGCGCCAGCAGCGCCGCCGTGAAAAGGACAAGGCGCGAAGCACGGAGGGCATGCTCAAGGATCTTTCCGAGCTGCGCGAGAACGACCCGGTGGTGCATGAGCAGCACGGGGTAGGACGTTATCGCGGCTTGGTCAATCTTGATTTCGGCGAAGGCGAGACAGAATTTCTGCTGCTCGAATATGCCGACGATGACAAACTTTATGTGCCCGTTTCGCAGCTATTCCTGATTTCACGTTATTCCGGTGGGCCTCCGGAATCGGCACCTCTACATCGGTTAGGCAGCGGACACTGGGAAAAGGCCAAGAAAAAAGCACTCAAGCAGATACGGGATACTGCTGCAGAGCTGCTCAACCTATATGCACAACGCGCTGCCCGCAAAGGGCACTCATTCAAGCTCAGCCTGCATGACTATGAAGCGTTCGCCGAGAGCTTCCCATTCGAGGAAACCCCCGATCAGCATTCGGCCATTGAAGCCGTAATCAGTGACATGCAATCTGGGCGTCCTATGGATCGCCTGGTCTGCGGTGATGTAGGCTTTGGCAAGACCGAGGTCGCGCTGCGTGCTGCCTTTGTTGCCGTCATGGGCGGCAGGCAGGTCGCAGTACTGGTCCCGACAACACTGCTTGCAGAACAGCATTTCAACAATTTCAGCGACCGCTTCGCCGAGTGGCCAATCAAGGTCGCTGAAATATCGCGCTTCCGTACCGCGAAGGAACAGGCCGAAGCCATCAAGGGTCTGGCAGATGGCAAGATAGACATCATCATCGGCACGCACCGGCTGATTCAGAAGGATGTCAAGTTCAAGAACCTGGGCCTGGTGATTCTTGATGAGGAGCATCGCTTCGGCGTGCGGCAAAAGGAACAACTGAAAGCGCTACGCGCCGAGGTCGACGTGCTGACACTGACCGCCACCCCCATTCCACGTACCCTTTCCATGGCCATGGAAGGCCTGCGCGAATTCTCTGTCATCAGCACGCCTCCGCAAAAGCGCCTTTCCATCAAGACCTTCCATACGGATTATTCCGAAGGCATCATCCGCGAAGCCGCCATGCGCGAATTCAAGCGCGGCGGCCAGGTGTATTTCCTGCATAACGAGGTGGATACTATCCACTCCATGCGTGAAAAGCTGGAGCGTATCCTGCCTGAAGCGCGTATAGGCATCGCCCATGGACAATTGCGCGAACGTGAGCTGGAGCACGTCATGCGTGACTTCTACCAGCAACGGTTCAACTTACTGCTGTGCACAACCATTATTGAAACCGGCATCGACGTACCTACCGCCAACACCATCATTATGAATAAGGCCGATCACTTTGGCCTGGCACAGCTGCACCAATTGCGTGGCCGGGTAGGCCGCTCGCATCATCAGGCCTATGCCTATTTACTGACCGAGCCCGACCGCAAGATCACGCCACAAGCGCAAAAACGCCTGGATGCCATTCAGTTGCTAGAAGACCTGGGCGCGGGTTTCCACCTTGCCATGCATGACCTGGAAATCCGCGGCGCGGGAGAACTGCTGGGTGACTCTCAAAGTGGTGAAATGCAGGAGATCGGCTTTACGTTGTATGCCGATATGCTAGCCCACGCAGTGAAACAGCTTAAAGCTGGCAAGGAGCCTGACCTGTCAGCTCCTTTGGGTGTGACGACAGAAATCAATCTGCATACGCCAGCACTGCTCACTACCGATTACTGCCCGGATGTGCATGAGCGCCTGGTGCTCTACAAGCGGCTGGCGAATTGCGAGGACGAAGATGCGCTGGAGACTTTGCAAGAAGAACTCATAGACCGCTTCGGCTTACTACCGATGCAAGGCGAGGCCCTCATCGCCTGTCACCGACTGCGAATTGCTGCCAAGCCGCTGGGCATTACCAAGATTGATGCCAGTGATAATGCCATTCAGCTGCAGTTTAGCCAGCAAACCGAACTCGACCCCATGAAGCTTGTAGAGCTGCTGCAGCGGGACCGTCGTTGTCGCATGAATGGGCCGGACAAACTAAAAATTACTGTTCAGTTCCCAGGCATTCCCCAACGGGTAGATTTCATCAGGAAGTTGCTGAAAGACCTCCTCTGATCAGATAGCATTCGGCAAAAGCGCCATCGCCAGAGCGGCTGAAGCACTAATGAGTGCGATAATACAGAGCACGACCATCCAAAGCGTCCGCACTCGGTTCGCTTCTATATGCTTAATCAATTGAGTATTTTGTTCTGCCAGTTCCTTGATGAGGACGGTTGAAGTTGCCATCTGCTCGTGCAGTTCCGCAGTCAATTGCTCCAGCTTGGTCAACCGCCGCCTCAGCATCTCCGAATCTTCATTCAATCCAGAAAGTGCATGGATATCTGGCAACTCTGCCTCCTCGGAATCTGGTTTCCTCGAAACACTACTCCATAACTTTTTCGCACCATTCACGATCTTGGGCGCATTGTCGATCACCTGCCCCCATGGAACGGATTGTAAAACTGCTAGCCACCCGATAGCCATAAACAGTCCTTTGACAAAATACTGAGGGCAACGACGAGACGCCCTCCATGATTGATTACATTATTCCAGCACCACTAGTCGCCCTACGCTCAGGAAAAATATCCCCATCTTGACTGGCAGATCTTCTTGCGCAAACAACCTGGCATACCTTCGCAATTGCTCGCCATGCAATTCGGCCTGTCTTTGCAGTTCCGGTTCCCCAGCGCTCTCAGTGAATCGCGTTGATTTGTAATCAATAATCCAGCGAACGCCAATCTCGACAAAAGTCCTATCCATGATATGGGTGGACACATCATCTTCTTCGGCGCGGGACAATGCATACTCATAACCGCCCTGCTCACGCTTTTGGAGGATCCATCGGCCAATTTCACTGCTCAGGGTGAGGCGAAGTGCATCCAATGCATGTTCAGCTCCAATGACCGCTTCCTCATTGCTGTGGCCCTGTACAAGAAGCCATCGCTGCATCATCGGTTCTAGCGATTCCAGTCGCGAAATAGGCCATGCCTCTAACCCATCCTGTGCAATCAGCTCCATATAACGATGGATCAGGATGCCAGTGCTGGAATCCAGCCTGCTACTCGATTGATCTGATATGCCTTCAAAACTGGTTGGATCTTCGTAAGCCGCTTTACCCACAAGCTTCCATTGCAATGCTTCCGATATTTTTGGTGCTGCCAGACGGATCAGCTGTGGAATGAATATCTCTTCCTCCTTCAATAAGTCATCGACCGGCTGAGGCTGATCTGCATGGATAAAATCCCCGCCTATGGTGGCCCATAAAAGCTCAAGGAAAGTGCCCGAAGATGGTTTGATCTCTCCTTTGCTGTTGGCTTTTACCGCACCCACCAAGTGCAGGCGACGAATAGTACGGGTGGCAGCCACATAGAGCAGCCTGGTCATTTCATTGGCGGCGCGTTCGCATTCCAGATCCTGCAGGTAATCGTAGGTGGTTTTCTGATTCTCATCGCGCAAATGCCGTGGGCACCACGCAGCCGCAACCAGCTGGGGACCTTTGTTCTCAATTGGCACTTCTTCCCATAAGATGAGTGGTTGGTCGCCGCGGTTGGGCTGGCGCTGCAGACCTGGGAGGATCACCGTATCGAATTCCAGGCCCTTGGATTTGTGGATGGTCATGAATTGCAGCGTTCCGGAAGCATGCACATCCGGTGCGGCATACAGCCCTGCGATTCCCTCCTCCAGCGCTGCAATATCGAACCTGCCTGCCGCTTCAAGCTTATCGATCAGGTCCAGCAGTGCCTGTACGTCACGCACATCGCCTTCTTCCCACAAGCATTGCGGCCCGCCCAGCTTGAGCCAGGTCGATTCCACCCAGCGGCGCATTGATTGTCTTCCCTGATGGGCGAAGGCTTCCGCCAGTATTTGCCGCACATGCAGCAGGCGTTGCTTGCCGTCTTCACTTAAACGCGCGATTCGCTCTTCATCCTGCATCAGCTGCCAGATCGTCGCGTGATGATTATCGGCTGCTAGTACATGTAAATCGCCCAAGGTTAATCCACACCATGGCGCGCGCATAATGGCAAGCCAGTTAACGCGATCTGCCTTGTGCACCATGGCGCGAGTGAGGGCGAGAACGTCCTGTATGCTCTGGCGGTCTGCCAGTTCTTCCACTTCAACCGCCTGAAAACGCAGCTCGCGGTGATTGCGTCGAATCTCGGCCACCAACGCGTGGAGATGATTACGCGCTCGAACCAGCACAGCAATGGAACGTGCGGGATCAGCAGCCTGTTCCTGTTTGATAATCTTCACGATCTGCTGGGCTTCACGAGCCGCCAGGTTTTCCTGGCTTTCCCCCTGCCCTGTAATGGCATGGACTGCCACACCCTCATCCTGCAGGCTATCCCGGGTGGCAGCGAAATGACGATAACTGATAGCGCCGCGTGTCACACTATCTCGCGCAGGAAAAACCTGCCTGAATGTGGCATTCACCCAATCCACGATAGCGGGACACGAGCGGTTGTTGCGTGTGAGCTGCAGCCTTTGCAGCGGAATATGGCCGATGCCGAACTGCGCCACCTGTAGGAATAGTCCTACATCCGCTTTGCGGAAACGGTAAATCGACTGCATGGGATCGCCCACGCAAAAGATAGTACGACCATCGCCAGGCTGCCAGCCCGACATGAGCTTCTGCAATAACAGCACCTGCGCAGGACTGGTATCCTGGAATTCATCCACCAGCAGATGCTGGATACGGTAGTCCAGTTTGAGCGCGAGATCAGTGGGCCCTGTTTCCGTTTCGAGCGCCTGCAGCGCACGCTGCGAAACTTCCACAAAATCGACCTCCCCAGCTTCCTGGAACACACCCATCAGATGAGCTGTTGCCAGCCGCAACAAAGCCGCCAATGCCCCGACAATCCGATGTTCTTCATTCATGTTGCGCAGGTCTGGCAGCCTGCGTAGCTTAGCGAGCGGCGCACTGTCCTGGATGATCTCGATGATTTCCACCAGCGCTTTTTTCTGCCGGCGGCCCTCATCAATGGCAGGAAATCCATTGTTCTTGTTGAGCCCGCCCTCCTTGCGGAAGCCGCCGTCCTGCGTCAGCAGGAAATCGCAGACTGAAAGCCACAGCGTCAGCGATTCATGTCGCGGAAGCAGCGGAGTTTCCCAGTCAAGCAGCAGCGAAACGCAGTGCTCGCATGGCAGGTTACTGGCGGCATAGCGTGCAACAGGCATGAGTTTTTGCTGAATATCCTCATGCAGGACTCTTGCTGCGGCATTCATGTCCTGCTGGATCAACTGACGCAGTGCATCTGCAGCCTCATCCTCGATTGAATGACGCCCTGCATGCGGCAGCCACTGGTCACGGCGGGCCAGCATTTGCGTGAGCTGAGCCTTGAGCCGCACGGCATCGTTATCGAAATAGCGGAGCGCTATCTTGACTGGGCCGTTGGCAGTATCGTCTTCCAGGGAAGCAATGGCACGGCTGGCGGCTTCCTCGTACAAGACCGTCGCATCCTCGATCACGGCGGGCTGTGCGCCAAAGCGACTCATGAGCGGCATCTGGCGTGCCAGTAAACTGCTCAAGGAATCGATAGTGTTGATACGCAGCCGCGCAGGCTGTGCAAGTAGATCCCAGACGCGTAAAGCCGAGCGCTCCAGCGCGGCGTGCGCCAGTTTGCGCGTGGTCTCCTTGTGAGGCTTGTCGACAGGAACGTTACCGGCAGCATCTTGCAGACTCGTCAGAATTCGATTTGCCATCTCGGCCGCAGCCTTGTTGGTAAAGGTAATGGCAATAATCTCTTCGGGCTCGTTCACCAGCGACAGCAACCGCAGATAACGCTGCGTCAGCAGTTCGGTTTTGCCCGCACCTGCGGGCGCCTCGACGATAAACGATGACAGCTCAAGCGCACGTGCGCGGTTCTCTGCATCAAGCTCCAGCAGATTTCTATCGTCCATGCGGTTTCCCATGCATGGCCTCGATTTGCAGATAACGCTCCGGGAGCCTCAGCAGTGGCTTCACGTCGCAATGCAGCAAATCGCTTTCGAGCTGGAACATCACCGCAGCCTCACCGCAGATGAGCTCATGCGCGATGGTTTCGATGCTTGATTTCCAATGACTCAGCAGCGTGATCCAATCAGGAAAGGCTTCAGGCGGAAACAGCTTATCGGCTTCCTGCAATGCCTTGATACCAGGCAGCACATCAGCTTCCGCAGCGATACCCACAAAGCGCTGCTCGTCCGCGCGCACCTGGGCAAAACATACAGCTGCGATGTTTTCACCGCTCAACACCAGCGTCGTGTAGATCGGCAGCTGCGGCTCGCTGATGCGTTTCTCCGCCCAACTGCTGTGAGTAATGCTCCCCCCTGTTTTATAGTCAATCACCACCAGCTTGCCGTCACTCAAGCGATCCACGCGATCCAGGGTCAAGTTAATGGTCATGCCGCCGAGCTCCACCTTGGCCTGCTGCTCGCACTGCTCAACAACAAAAGGTGGGCGCTGCTTTTCATAGCGCAGCCAGGCATTGAGCAGATACCGTAGACGTTCCTTTTCCAGCAGGATGAAATTCTGCTGCAGTGGTTCCTCCAGCATCTTGTTGAACCGTTCAACAGCGTTATTGATGGCTGTTTCCACTGCAGTTTGTAAGCCGGTTTCATCCAGTTGATGCAAATAATCGGAATCCCTGCCTTGCCAGAAGCTCTGCAGCACGAGGTGTACCAGGTTGCCGCGATCCATGGCATCCAGCCCATCCACAGGTTCGTCCAGACGGCGTGCGCCAAGACGATAACGGTAATAGGCCCATGCAGGGCAAATGGCCTGGGCGCGGATCAACCCTGCACCACCGCTGATACGCTCACCTGCCGCAATGGGCGGCCCCACGTGGTCATCCAGCCATTGTCTTAGCTCGGGATTGGCGCAGTCCTGCGCAAGCCTTTCAGCCATTGTTTTCGCCAGCGGCAATGCTTCTCCCAGCGAGGGGATGTTTTCCATCAGCGGGCTGGAGCGTAACTCACTCTCCCCACTCTTGTGCGCCCAGGAGAAAACGACCTCATGGGCGCTTTTCAGTAGTCTTTGGTGGATGGTGTGAGCAAACTCTGCCTGGATCACTCCATCCGCATTCGGCGCACGTACAGTCCGCTGCATGGACGCAGGAATTAGCGGGTTCGGATCGGCGGGCGGTGGCCAGACATGATCATTCATGCCCATGACCCACATGGCGTCGAGCGGGGCAGCTACCGTTTCCAACATCCCCATCACCAGGACCTGTGTATTGCCGGCAGACTCCGGCTGGAATACCTGCTCGTTGCAGCTCAGGGCCAGCCGCTGCACTGCCTGCGGAAAGCTCATCGCGCCGTGCACCAAATCAAAATCGCCGAGTGCTGCGAGCGCTTTGGAAAAAGACTGTTGCGCCTGGAATTCATGGCTAGACAGACTGCGTTCGCCTGGCCAGCCCGTGTTACGTAACAATGACCCGATCGCCTGAGCCCAGGCAGAAGGCAATTGCCTGGCAGGTGCGGCGATCAGCGCATCAAGCAGGGCTTGCAGATGTTGCAGCGTCTGTGGAATCCCCAGCCCGCGTTCCCGCTGCTTTTGTGCATACCTCACTAAACGTTCCAGTGAGACCGTTCCCGGAAGATCGCGTTTCATGCGGGCATCCAGTTGCGCGCGCTCATCGGCTTCAGAGATACATGTTGACCAGTAAGGTCCGAGTAGCAGACGCGAAAAATCCTGCTGGGCCAGTGAGCGCCGGCTTGCGGCAAGACGCAGTAAATCCAACGCGGCTGCAATGAGAGGCTCACGCGACAGTGGATGACCTAAGGAGAAATCATAGATTCGGGGCATCTCAGCAGAAGCAGGCGAAATCGCAGCGGGCTGCAGAGTATCATCCAGCAATGCAGCGATGCGCTCGCGCACTTTTGCGAGCTCTGGGGAGACAATGGCCAATCTCGAATGCGGATTGGCTTTGAGCTTTTCAGATACCCAGGCAACTGCAGCCCGGCATTCGGCATCGCTATCTGCAAAGCTGATCTGTGCGATGTTCCATTCACCTGAGGTCTGTAAAAGCAGATGCTGCCAAGGCTGTACGACGACACCCTGGCTTTTCAATGCATCCAGAAAGCGCTGTTCCTGCGGGCTGATGCGGTCGAATCCCGCGATAAACACTTGTACAGGTAATGCCGCGACCCCCTTGGCGATCTGCGCAATCTGCCAATCCAGATAACGCGTTCTTTCCAGCCAGCCTGAAGCTTCACATTGCTTGCGGAATTCGCTTCGCCAAAGCAGGAATTGACTGACCTCTTCAGATAAACCCATCGCCACATCCGGTACCGCAATATTCCATTCCTGCATGAGTTTGTTGGCGTCCATCGCCGCCTTGGCCAAACCTGCCAAATCGAACAAGGCTGAAGCCTCGCCTGTCAACGCACGTTCAATCACGCGTTTCCATAATTCCAGCTCCTGCGCATTGTTCAAGGCCAATCGAGGCGTTTCTTCCAGCGGAATATGGCCCTTCAACAAGGCCTCTTCAATCTGTGCATCCAGCCACTGATTCAGGGTTAAGGCCGGGAGGGGTTGCCACTGGGTAAACCCGGCAGCGCGTTGAGTTTCATGATGTGAAGCGCGAAGGCTGCGTGCAAGACGCGCGGTTGAACACAAGATTGGGGCATGAATGACTTCCGGCATGACGTTATTGTAGCGGTTTTATAGGCCTATTCTTGCAAGCGCAATTCCGAGCGAAATTTGTTATCCACCGCACAGTTGATCGCAATTTACCGGTGCAATGTAACCTCGGCTGTTCTTCCGCAAACATCCTTCTCCTGGAGCTCATCATGGATATTCCTGTCCTTGCTTCACCCACTGCTTCTTTTCTCAAACGCAATACACTCGTTATCGCACTGCTCGCTGGATTTGCTCATCCCGCTTTCGCACTGGAGTGGGAAATCAAGAATCTGGGCATCTTGCCAGGCGCAATTTCATCATTTGGGACTGCGCTCAATGACCAAGGGCAGGTAGCAGGCAACATGTTTTACGGCACCCATATAGATGATGATCGCGTATACACAACGCAGTATGCTTTCTTGAGTGGGCCCAATGGCGGTGCTTTGCAACTGATCGATCATGGAGAACCTACTGATGGCTATTCTGGATTTCATGCCAGCGAGGTCAATAATCTCGGGCAGGTGACGGGTTACGCCCAACAAGGTAGCTCAGCTATATTCGGATGGGTAACTGGTCCAAACGGCCAGGGTCTGCAGCGGATTGAATTCCAACATGAAGGCGTGGACATCAATGATTCGGGCACCGTGCTTTATCAACGAACCTTTGGGGGTGCCACTATCACCGAGGGCAATGGGCCTCAACAGCTTATTGGTGAAAGTAACGAGGTAATTTTCGCGAAAGCCATCAATGACGCTGGCCAAGTGGCTCTCACTTATACCTATGGGGAAAACCCGGCGCAATACACGGGTGCGATTTGGTCTGAAAATGTAGGAGTTCAACCCATATTTTTCCAAGGCGCGAATACCATTCTTTTTGATATCAATAATTCCGGCCTGGTCTTGGGCCAGGTTGCCAATGACCCGTTCCAACTTCTTGTGCTCAATCCGACAAACGGCTCATTCAATCTGATCGATCTACCTGGTGCTGGCAGGCTTCCCGTGGATATAGATTTCGAGTCTTTTGGAATTCCCCGCTTCAATGATGCTGGCCAGATTGTAGGTCAGTACATTCTTGACGGTACCACGTTTTCATTCCTGGCCTCTGCCACTACGAATGAAGTCATTAACCTGAGCCTAGAGGAAGATCTCATCGCCGCCGGCTGGAGCAATATCATGGTCAGCGACATCAATAATCTTGGTCAGATATCCGGCACAGGCACCATCAACGGCACTACACGGGCATTTCTGCTTACCCCGGTGCCAGAGCCTGAAACTTACGCCATGATGCTAGCTGGTCTTTCCATGCTGGGATTTTTGCGCAGGCGTAAAACCGTCCAAGCCTGACCGGCAGTGATCATCTGGGTTAAGATAACGCGCTTACTCGAAGCGCGTTATCTTTATGGCAGAGCACAAGAACTACATCACTCCTGAGGGCCTAGCTGCCCTGGAAACCGAATTCAATCATTTGGTCAAAGTCGAGCGGCCGGAGGTGGTGCGCGTGGTGTCCTGGGCTGCCAGCAATGGCGACCGTTCCGAAAATGGCGATTACATTTACGGCAAGAAACGCCTGCGGCAGATTGATTCACGATTGCGGCACTTGTTGAAGCGAATAGACAGCGCAGTCGTCGTGAATCCCGAGCAGCAGGCTGGGCTGGAGAAAGTCTATTTCGGAGCCTGGGTAACCTTATATTCGCTCGACCGAGATGCTGAGCACATTTACCGCATCGTGGGCCAAGACGAAATTGACACGGGCAAAGGCTACATCAGCTGGGTCTCACCCATGGCTAAAGCCTTACTAGGCAAGGAAGTAGGCGCCACGATTACAGTGCAAACCCCAATGGGTGAAGAAAGCTATGAGATCCTCGAAGTGAACTACCAGGCACCAGCTGAGACTAAACCGCTATGATGTGTGCTATCTTTTGCTCATGAAAAAATTTATCTGCCTCTTTCTCATGTTGTGGCTGCCGATTTCGGCAAACGCAGCCTGGGCCATGAGCACGCAGATGCAGATGAATGCAGCATCCGATGCGACGATTGAAGTAGCCATGGAAATGCCATGCCATGACATGACCGATGATAATTCTGGTACCAACCTGAATCATGAGCCCGGTATCAAGCATAACTGCTCCGCCTGTGGCGCGTGTTTTACAGTCCTTGCAACGGGCACTCCTCTAGCTGTTTATTTCTCTTCCGCAGTCATGACTTCCCGGGCAGCCCTGCCTGCCGATGACCAGATTGTCTCTCCAACCTATCCTCCTGCATTGAGACCGCCCATCGCCTCCTGAACCCCTCACCGGTTCAATTTTTCAAGGAGGTTTTAATGTTCAAAAAACTTGTAGTACTGGGCATGCTCACGCTGCCCGGCATCGCGCATGCCGCTGCACTCATGGGCTTTGCCGATAGCATCATGATCATGGGAGAGGCCGGACACGACTACCAGGAAGTCATGATGAATTACTCCCCTGTCGTGGGCCATGCCTTCGGCATCGAGCACATGCGCATGGAAGACAAGGACGGCATGCAGATGAGCATCTCGGCCATCAATTACACTGGGCTTTTGCAGAGGTGGAACATGAAAGGCGGCCAGGCCAATCTGTGGTTCATGGGTGGCGTCGGACATGCTTACGGGGATGGTGACGAAGGATTCGCATACACTCCCAGTGTGCAGTTCGACTACGAGACAACGCGGCTTTATTTCCTGGGCAAGCTACGCATGATGCGCGGGCCGGATATGAATTTCGATTCCGCTTCGGTGCAGGGCGGGTTTTCGTTCTATGAAACCGGCTTTGATGAAACGCAGCCGTGGTTCGTAGTCGAGGCAAGAACCATGCGCAATATGGAACCCGGGTTTCAGGTTACCCCAGCACTGCGGCTGATCAACAAGGACTATTTTCTGGAGTTGGGCGTCAGCAACCCCTTTGACGGGGAATACCGTACGCCACGCATCAACTTCATGTTTGTTTTTTAAAGGATATCCATCATGAAAAAAATTGTATTTATGCTTATCGCACTTTCGTTCTCAGCCCCCAGCTACGCCGCTTCCATCAAGGCGGAAGTCAATGGCATGGTCTGCGCCTTCTGCGCCAAGGGGATCGAAAAGAAACTCAATGCTCTACCTCAGTCACAAAACGTCTTTGTGGATCTCAAAAACCACATCGTGGTGCTGGAACTCAAGGAGAACGAGAACGTACCGTTGGAGGACTTCAAGGCCATCATCAAGGATGCAGGCTATGATGTTTCGGCTGCCGAGGTAGTGGACAAAACGGCTGCGGAAATCAAGGCCGAGATTGCCAAATGACAGACCAGCCTGTTGATATGGCCGGCAAGAGCCGTCTGGTGAATATCGTTTCACTATTCACCAGCGCTTCCACCTTAATCTGCTGCGCGCTGCCTGCGTTGCTGGTCGCTGTTGGCGCTGGGGCTGCGCTTTCCAGCTTGGTGAGCACAGTCCCGCAACTGGTATGGATCAGTGAGCACAAGACGCCGGTATTCGCATTTGCCGGTGCCATGCTCTTGCTGGCAGGCCTGTTGCAATGGAACGCCAGGAATGCCCCCTGCCCGACTGATCCTGCGCTGGCTAATGCCTGCCAGCAGACGCGCAGGAATTCGCTCCGCATTTATTGGATGTCAGTGGCGATTTTTGTCGTTGGTGCCTGGTTTGCCTTCGTCGCGCCGCTGCTGATCTAGAAATGCAGAACTGGGATATCTTCTGCCGCATAGTCGATAATTTTGGCGATATCGGCGTGACCTGGCGCTTGTCTCGGCAGTTGGTATCCGAACATGGAATATCCGTGCGGCTGTGGATTGATGATCTGGAGACGGCCGGGAAACTGATTCCCGGCCTCGACCCAGAACTTTCCTACCAACAGATACATGGCGTGGAAATAGCCCAGTGGGATGGGGCTGATCAAGCGCTGCCAGCAGAGGTCGTGATCGAAGCGTTCGCCTGTGAACTGCCATCGGGGTATCTGGAAAAAATGGCAGCAAAGCAGCCGAAATGGATCAACCTCGAATACTTATCGGCTGAGCCATGGGTGGAAGGCTTCCATGCGCAGCAATCAAGACATCCCACACTACCACTGACCAAGCATTTCTTTTTTCCTGGATTTACCTCTACAACCGGCGGCCTGTTGCGTGAACGGGATTTAATGACCCGGCGTGATGCCTTTGTAGAATCAACTGAAGCGAAAGCAAAGTTTCAGAAAAAGCTGCAGATCCCTGATAGAGATCCCCTCAAAGTTTCGCTGTTCTGTTATCCACAGGCACCGCTGAGTCAATTGCTGGGTGCCCTTGCCCAATCACCGCGATCCATATTGTGCCTGGTACCCAACAGCGGAGTCTGGCCTGCCATCTCGGAGCTTCTGCGCGTAGAGATGCAACCGGGCCTCAGCATCAGCGTTGGCAACCTGACACTGTTGCCACTGCGTTTCCTGACACCGGATGAATACGATCAACTGCTCTGGTTGTGTGATATCAATTTTGTGCGTGGCGAGGATAGTTGGGTACGGGCAATCTGGGCAGGTAAACCCATGGTGTGGCAACCGTATCGCCAGCCCGAAAATACACAAATGGAAAAACTCGCCGCCTTCCTTCATCGCTACAGTTCGGGATTGGGTGCCAACGCAGCCTCAGCCATGCAGCGGTGTCATGCAAGCTGGTCTAGTGAGACCTTTCCAGAATCAGCGTGGCGCGATTTTCTCGAAATTCTTCCCGAGCTTAGCGAGCATACTGCAACGTATTCAGAGAAGCTCGCTAGGGAATTAGATTTGGCCTCTAAGCTTGTGATTTTTTGTAGAAATACTTGATAAGATTCAGGTATAATGCGCGCCTTTTAACACCCACCCATTAGCGAACATATGAAGACAGCTCAAGAATTACGTGTAGGCAACGTTATCATGATCGGCAAGGATCCGCTGGTCGTGCAGAAAGCCGAATATAACAAGTCCGGCCGTAATTCGGCCGTGGTCAAACTCAAGTTCAAGAACCTGCTGACCGAGTCACCCAGCGAAGCTGTGTACAAGGCGGATGACAAGTTCGAAGTGGTTGTGCTCGAAAAGAAGGATGTCACCTACTCCTACTTTGCTGACCCCATGTATGTCTTCATGGATGAAGAGTACAACCAGTATGAAGTCGAAGCGGAAAACATGGGTGATGCGCTCAACTTTCTGGACGACGGGATGCAATGTGAAGCCGTGTTCTACAACGGCAAGGCCATCTCAGTCGACCTGCCCAACTCTGTCGTACGCGAAATCACCTACACAGAGCCTGCCGTCAAAGGCGACACCTCTGGCAAGGTGATGAAG
>Ga0196976_1000880_pt1 | contig 16155 bp, 13 predicted proteins | sample S3v_513CmetaG_FD_148644 | JGI IMG/M metagenome (GOLD analysis project Ga0196976, IMG submission 148644) | Soil microbial communities from Anza Borrego desert, Southern California, United States - S3+v_5-13C | ecosystem: Environmental > Terrestrial > Soil > Desert | place: USA: California...
GCCCGAGCCCGGTGGACGCGGCCATCTTCGGCGCGGACTCGGGCGCGGGCTCGTTCACGGGGACGAGCCGCGTCCGAGCCGGAGGGCCAGCCGCCGGAACCCGAGCTCGGTCTTCGCGTCCTCGATCTCGCTCGCGTCGCAGGCGCGGATCGCGTCCTCGAGCGTCCGCCACTGGAGGTGGGAGCCCTCCTCGAGCGGCGAACCGTCGCCCTCGCGCGGGGCGTCGAACACGTCCGGGCCCGGCCCCCGGACCACCTCGGCTTCGAGCACGTGGACCTTCTCGGAGACGATGCCGGGCAGCGGGAAGAACGCGCCCCCGAGGCGGCGCACGGTGGCGGGGTCGATCACCAGCCCCGCCTCCTCGTGGGCCTCCTCCACCGCCCGCTGGCGCAGCGCGGCCTCCCCCAGCTCGCCCGGCTCGAGCACGCCGGCGACGATCTCCTCGACGAGCAGGTACTCCGGCTCCGGCAGCGCCGCCGTCTTCCCCCGGCGGAAGAACGCCGCTGGCCGGAGCTGGTGCCGCGTCAGCACCTCGACGCCCCGCGGCGTGCGCGCCCAGATCACGAGCGCCACCGCGTCGAGCGTGGGCCGATCCACGACGTCGATCCTGTACTCCGGCGAGGCGCTCCCGTCCGTCCGGCGGTTCCGGGCGCGCAGCCGCTTCAGCCGCAGGAACCCCTCGTCGAGCCGGGCGCGCGCGCTGTAGTCCTCGATGACCTCGATCTCCCGCACCTTCATGGATGCCACCTCCGCGTAGGTCACGCGACGTCGAACGCCAGCGGCCGGTACAGCTCCTGCGCCCTCGAGCCGATCCGCGCCTGGAACGCGGCGAGGTACTCCTCGGGCGACGGCAGCCGGCCGAGTCCCGCGGCCACGGCGCCGAGCTCGGCGGAGCCGAGGAACACCTTCGCGCCCTTGCCCATCCGGTCGTCGAAGTTGCGCGTCGAGGTCGAGAAGACGGTCGCCCCGTCGGGCACCCGCGCCTGGTTCCCCATGCAGAGCGAGCAGCCGGGGAGCTCGATGCGCGCGCCGGCGAGCGCGAAGGCGGGGAAGTACGCCTCCTCCTTGAGCTGGTCCTGATCCATCCGCGTGGGCGGGCAGAGCCACGTCCGGACGGCGCCGTTCCTGGCCTGCCCCTTCCACACCTCGCCCGCGGCGCGGAAGTGGCCGACGTGCGTCATGCAGGAGCCGAGGAACACGTCGTCGATGCGCGTCCCCTGGACCTCCGAGAGCGGCCGCACGTCGTCGGGGTCGTTGGGGCAGGCGAGGAGCGGCTCGGCGAGGCCGTCGAGATCGATCTCCAGCTCCGCGGCGTACCGCGCGTTCGCGTCGGCGGCGAGGAGCTCCGGCTTCGCGAGCCACGCCTCCATCGCCTCGATCCGGCGGAGGAGGGCGTCGCGGTCGCCGTAGCCCTCCTCCACGAGCCGCCGGAGGAGCGCCGCGCCCGAGCGGACGTGGCGGACGACGCTCTCGACGGAGAGCGCGACCGTCGCGGCCGCTGCGCTCCGCTCGGCGGAGGCGTCGGCGAGCTCGAACGCCTGGTCGGTCGTGAGGTCGGGCAGCCCCTCCAGCTCGAGGATCCGCCCGGCGAACACGTTCTTCTTGTTCTTCTTGGGGACGGTGAGGAGCCCCTCCCGCGCGGCCACCCAGGGGATGGCGTTCACGACGTCACGCAGGGTGATCCCCGGGCGCAGGCGTCCCCGGAACCGGACCCGCACGCTCTCTGGCATGTCGAGCGGCATGAACCCGAGCGCCGCGCCGAAGGCGACGAGGCCGGAGCCGGCCGGGAAAGAGATGCCGATCGGGAAGCGGGTGTGCGAGTCGCCCCCGGTCCCGACGGTGTCGGGGAGGAGCATGCGGTTGAGCCACGAGTGGATGACGCCGTCGCCCGGCCGGAGGGAGACCCCGCCGCGCGACCGCACGAACCCGGGGAGCGCCTTCTGCATCTCCACGTCGGCGGGCTTCGGGTACGCCGCCGTGTGGCAGAACGACTGGAGCACGAGCGGCGCCTGGAAGCGGAGGCAAGCGAGCTCGCTCAGCTCGTCGGCCGTCATCGGGCCGGTCGTGTCCTGCGAGCCGACCGTGGCGAGCCGCGGCTCGTACGCGCCCCCCGGCAGAACGCCCAGCCCGCCGGGGAGCCCGCAGGCCTTGCCGACCATCTTCTGCGCGAGCGTGTAGCCCTGCCCCGGCGCGGGGGCGGGGTTCTGGGGGCGGGCGAAGAGCTCGGAGGGAGGGAGCCCGAGCGCGGCGCGCGCGCGGGCGGTGAGCGCGCGCCCCACGATGAGCGGCACGCGGCCGCCGGCGCGGTACTCGTCACGGAGGGTGACCGGCTCGAGCGCGAACCGCGCGAGGACCTCGCCCCGCGCTCCGGCGTCCGCGGAGCGCAGCTCGCCGCGGACCGTGTCCACGACGACGACGTCGCCGGTCTCGAGCCGCGTCACGTCGGCGCGGATCGGGAGCGCGCCCGAGTCCTGGGCCGTGTTGAAGAAGATCGGGGCGACGGCGCCGCCGACGATCACCCCGCCGCGCCGCTTGTTGGGCACGAACGGGACGTCCTCGCCGATGTGCCAGAGGACCGAGTTGCACGCCGACTTGCGCGAGGAGCCGGTCCCGATGACGTCGCCGGCGAACGCGACCGCCGCGCCCGCCGCCCGGAGCGCCGCGATCCGGGCGACGCCACCCGGGAAGCGCGCCTTTCCCATCGCGAGCGCGTGGAGCGGGATGTCCGGCCGGGTGGCGGCGTCGCCGGCGGGCGAGAGGTCGTCGGTGTTGATCTCGCCGTCCACCTTGAAGACGGTGACGCGGAGCTCCGCCGGGAGCGGCGGCCGCGCGGTGAACCACTCCGCCGCCGCCCAGCTCTCGAGCACCCGCCGCGCGGCGGGGCTCGTCCGCGCGCGCTCCACGACGCGCTCCGCGCCCTCGTGCACGTAGATCGTCCGCGCGAGCGCCCGCGCCGCCGCGTCGGCCAGGACCGGATCGTCCAGCAGCTCGAGGAGCGGCGGCACGTCGTGGCCGCCCATCATGGTCCCGAGGAGCTCCACCGCGGCCACCGGCGAGAGGAGCGGCGAGCGGCGCGCGCCGCGCGCGACCGCGCCGAGGAACGCCGCCTTGACCTCCGCCGCCGGGTCGACTCCGGGTGGCACGCGATCGCGGAGCAAGGCCAGGAGGGCCTCCTCCTCACCGGCCGGCGGGCGCTCGAGCAGGGCGCACACTGCCTCGGTCTGCTCCGCGTCGAGCGGGCGCGGCGGGATCCCCAGCGCCGCGCGCTCGGCGGCGTGCTTCCGGTACGCTTCGAGCACGGCTCCGTCCTCCCTCGGTGCGGTCCAGGCGCACGACCCCTGGCGCGCGTGACCCAGCCCGCGCGCGGAGGGTCATAGCACGGGGGTCCCGTCCTTTCACCGCCGGCGGGTCCGAGCTTCACCGCCTCGGGCGCCCGGGCTAAGCTCTCCGGCGGTGCGCCCGGACCGAGACGACGCGGTGGCGGTGGAGCGCGAAGCCCTGCTGCGGCTGCTCGGGGAGAGCGCGCCCGACGTCCTCTTCCGCATCCGGGCGGGATCGCCGCCGGCGTTCGAGTACGTGAGCCCGGCCGTGGCGGGGGTGACGGGCTACTCCGCCGAGGAGTTCTACGCGGATCCGGAGCTCGGCCTGCGGATCGTCCACCCCGACGACCGCCACCTCGCCGCCGACCCATCGCTGGTCGAGTCGCGCCCGGAGGGCCAGGTCATCCGCTGGGTCCGCAAGGACGGCCGGATCGTCCACGTCGAGTCCCGCGGGACCGTCCTCCGGGACGCGACCGGCGCGGTGATCGCGTTCGAGGGCATCGTCCGCGACGTCACCGCGCGCGTGCGCGCCGAGGAGGCGCTGCGCGAGAGCGAGGCGCGGCTCCGGTCCGTGTTCGCGGCGATGGCCGAGGGCGTCGTGATCTTCGACACCGAGGGCCGCATCGTCGACTGCAACGCGTCCGCGGAGCGGATCTTGGGCCTGCCGCGCGAGCGGATCGTGGGGCGCACGAGCCACGAGAACTGGCACGTCCTCCGCTCCGACGGCACACCCTTCCCCCCGTCCGAGTACCCGGCCAACCGCACCCTCCGGACCGGCCAGCCGGTCCGCAACGAGCTCCTCGGCATGATCCAGCGCGACGGGATGGTCCGCTGGCTGGCCATGTCCTCCGAGCCGCTCCGGCTCGGCGACGCGGCCCGGCCGCACGGGGTCCTCACCTCGTTCGCGGACATGACCGCGGAGCGCCACGCGTGGGTGGAGGTCCGCCGCCGCGAGGCGCAGCTCCGCCTCGCGATGGAGTGCGCGGGGCACGCGTACTGGGAGCTGGACGTACGCCGGGGCGAGCTCCGCCCCGAGGGCCGGGTCGGGATCGAGGCGGAGCCGGGCGGCAGCGCCGACCGGTGGATGGCCCTCGTGCACCCGGAGGATCGCGCGCGGGCGCGGGCCGACCTGGAGGCGCACGTCGAGGGGCGGACGGCGGTGTTCAGCTCCGAGTACCGGATGCCGGCGCCCGACGGCGGGTGGCGGTGGGCGCAGCTCAGCGGGCGGGCGACGGCGCGCGACGAGACCGGACGTGCGACCCACCTCGCGGGGACCATCACCGACGTGACCGAGGCGCGGCGCCTCCAGGAGCGGCTCCGTCACACCGACCGCCTGGCGGGGGTGGGCACGCTCGCCGCCGGCGTCGCCCACGAGGTGAACAATCCGCTCGCGTACGTCTGGGCGAACCTCATCGCCGTGGACGAGGCGCTCGCCGCGCTCGCGCCCGGCGTGCCGGCGGACCCGGCCCGCATCGAGGACCTGCGCCGGGCCGTGCGCGACGCCATGGATGGAGCAGCGCGGGTGCGAGGGATCGTGCAGGCCCTCCGGCAGTTCGCCCAGCCCGCGCGGGGAGAGGAGCGCCGTCCCGTGGACGTGAAGGCCGAGCTCGAGGCGGCGATCGGGATCGCGCGGAACGAGATCGCGCACCGCGCCCAACTCCACGTGGACGTCCCGGACGGCCTGCCCCCCGTGCGCGCCGCCCCCCACGAGCTGGGCCAGGTCTTCGTGAACCTCCTCGTGAACGCTGCGCAGGCGATCCCGGAGGGGCGGGCGGGGGAGAACGAGATCCGCGTCTCGGCTCGGGCCGAGGCGGACCGGGTCGTGGTGGAGGTGCACGACACCGGCGCAGGCATCCCGGCGGCCGATCTCCCGCGCGTCTTCGACCCGTTCTTCACGACCAAGCCGGTCGGCGCGGGCACGGGGCTCGGGCTCTCGGTGTGCCACGGGATCGTCACCGCCATCGGCGGGACGATCGACGTGGAGAGCCCTCCCGGCGCGGGCACCACGTTCCGCGTCCGGCTTCCCATCCTCCGCGCCGAGGCCGCGCGCGAGCCGCCGCGCCCCACCCCCGCGCCCGCGCCGAAGCGCGGCCGGGTGCTGGTCCTGGACGACGAGGCGCTCGTCGGAAAGAGCCTCGCCCGCCTCCTCTCCGCGCACGAGGTGACGGTCCTCACCTCGCCGGTCGAGGTCCTCCAGCGCGCCGCCGCGGGCGAGCGGTGGGACGTCGTGCTCTGCGACCTGATGATGCCGGAGATGAGCGGGATGGAGCTCGAGGAGCGGCTCCAGGCCGAGGCGCCCGACCTCGTCTCGCACATCGTCTACCTCACCGGCGGAGCATTCACCGAGCGTTCGCGCGCGTTCCTCGAGGCGGGGCGCCCGCACCTCGACAAGCCCGTGGATCCGGTCGACCTGCGCGCGCGCGTGGCGGAGCGCGTCGCGGCGGCCGAGCGGAAGGGGTGAGGGAGCGCGGCGGGACGAGAGGCGGGGCTCGGCGCGGAGCGGGTCGCGCACGGTCCTCCGCGACCCCCGGCCAAGAGATCTACGACAACGTCAACCGGACGGCGCTGCCGGTGCCGGTGCCCCCTCGTGGGGTCGAATCGCCGCTCCCTCGTTCCTACGGCGATTCTGCTCCACTCATGGGCCCGTCAGCACGGCGGTGCGGAGCGTCGGGTTGACGTTGTCGTACACCTCTCGTCCGGGTCAGGCGACGAGACGGGCGCGCGCGCGATGCGGTGCATCGTGCAGGCCACCCCGGATCCCCACGCATTCCCGGACGTTGCGCTCGCAGTGAACCCCATCCGGCTCCGACCCTCTCGTGAAGCTCGGTCACGGTGTGATGCGTGTTCACAGCTTCGCGTCGCGCTCCTGTCTCGCCGTGGGGTCCTCGCGACGCGGCTCGTCATCCTCCTCGAGCATCCGGTACTTGGGCCCTTCCGGGTCTTCGTACTGTCCACTCCGGACGGACCAGAGGAAGAACAGCCAGGCGGCGACGCCCAGCGACAGCGAGCAGACGATCAGGAGCCCGAGGCTCACGAGCGCAACCTCATCGAGTTCCCCACCACGAAGAGCGAGCTCGCGGCCATCGCCGCGGCGGCGACGATCGGGTGGAGCCAGCCTGCGACGGCGAGCGGGATCGCCACGGCGTTGTAGAAGAACGCCCAGAACACGTTCTGCCGGATGACCGCGGTCGCGCGGCGCGCGCCGCGGACGAGCTCGGGGAGGAGGCCGAGGTCGTCGCGCACGAGGACGGCGTCGGCGCTCTCGAGCGTCACGTCGGGCCCGCGGCCGATCGCGACGCCCACGTCCGCGAGCGTGAGCGCCGGGGCGTCGTTGAGGCCGTCGCCGGCGAACAGCACGCGCCGCCCGCCCGCCTGGAGCCGCGCGACCTCGTCGCGCTTGGCGACGGGCGTCGCCTCGGCGCCGTGCGGGAGGTCCAGCCTCCTGGCCACCGCGGCCGTGGTCCGCGCCGCGTCGCCCGAGAGGACGCGCGGCGCGAGCCCGAGCGCGCGCAGCGCCGCGACGGCGGCGCCCGCCTCGGGCCGCAGCGGGTCGGAGAGGACGAGGAGCCCCTCGGGCCGCCCGGCGCGCGCGACGAACACCACCGTGTCGCCCCGGGCCTCGCGCTCCGCCGCGCTGGCCTCGGCCTCCGCCGGGAGCGCGACGGCGTGCGCCGCGAGCAGCGCGCGGTTCCCGACGAGCACCGCCGCGCCTCCGACGCGCGCCACCACCCCGCGCCCGGGCACCGCCTGGAACTCCTCGGCCTCGCCGCGCGGCCCAGGGAGCGCGCGCGCCGCCTCGCGCACCGCGGCCCCGAGGGCGTGCTCGCTCCGTCCCTCGGCCGCCGCGGCGAGGGCGAGGAGCTCCGCCGGCGTCCGGGCGGCGTCGAGCGGCACGATCTCGGCCACCGCCGGCCGGCCGCGCGTGAGCGTTCCGGTCTTGTCGAGGACGGCGTCGGTGACGCGCGCCGCCCGCTCCAGCACGTCGCCGCCCCGGAGCAGGATGCCGCGCGCGCCGGCGCGGCCCGTCGCGACCAGCACGGCGATGGGCGTGGCCAGCCCCAGCGCGCACGGGCAGGCGATCACCACCACCGAGATCCCGACGAGGAGCGCCCGCTCCGCGGACGCCCCCGTGGCGAGCCACCCGGCGGCGGTCGCCGCGGCGAGGGCGAGCAGCGCCGGGACGAAGAACGCCACCACGCGGTCGGCGAACGTCTGCACGCGCGGCTTGCGCGCCTGCGCCTCCTCGACCGCGCGGACGATGCCGGCGAGCACCGTCGCCTCGCCCACGCGCACCACCTCGACCACGAGCGCGCCGAAACGGTTCACCGTCCCGCCCACGACCGGCGATCCGGGCCCCTTCTCCACGGGCGCGGGTTCGCCGGTGACGAGCGCCTCGTCGACCTCCGATCGCCCCTCCACGACGACGCCGTCTGCGGGGAGGCGCTCGCCGGGCACGATCTCGATCCGGTCGCCCGGCGCGAGCGCGCCGACGGGCACGCGCTCGCGCGCGCGCGCCCCGTCCGCCCCGGCGACGAGCCGGCACGCCTCCGCGGGCTGGAGCGCCGCGAGCCGCGCCACGACGTCGGAGGCCCGGCCGCGCGCCGCGGCCTCGAGGAGGCGACCCGCCAGGACGAGCGTCGGGATCATCGCGGCCGTGTCGAAGTAGACCTCGCCGCCGCGGAGCATGCCCCAGGCGCTCATGGCGAGCGCCGCGCCCGATCCCGCCACGACCAGCGCGTCCATGCCGAGGGCGCCGCCGCGGAGCGCGCGCGCCGTCGCGCGCAGGAACGGCGCGCCGGAGTAGAGGAACACGGGGAGCGTGAGGCCGAGGGAGATCCACTCCATGAGGCGGCGCGCGCCCGCGTCGATGCCCTGGAAGTACCCGGCGTAGAGGGCCGACTGGTAGATCATGAGCTGCGAGACGAGGAACGCGGCCGTGCCGAAGCGGACGAGGAGGTCCTTCACCTCGGCGCGCGCGGCGGCGCGGCGCGCCGAGTCGGACCACGGGCGCGGCGCGTAGCCGGCCGTCCGGAGCCGCTCCAGGATCGTCCGGAGCTCGGCGCGCGCGGGATCGAACCGGACGCGGGCGCGGTGGGTCGCGTAGTTCACGCGGGCCTCGCGGACGCCCGGCGTGCGCGCGAGGAGCCGCTCGACGAGCCAGACGCACGAGGCGCACCGGATGCCCTCGACGGTGAGGGTGAGCTCCGCCTCGCCGCCGGCCTCGCGGACCGCGGCCTCGAACGCGCCGAGCTCGAGCGCGGCCGGCGCGGCGGGGCCGGGCTCGGTCCACCGCCGCTCGGCGTAGTAGCGCGCGAGCCCTTCGTCGTGGATGAGCCGGTACGCGCCGCGGCAGCCGGCACAGCAGAAGACGCGCGGGCCGCCGCCGAGCGCGTCGCGGACGGCCTCGCGCGCGTCCACCGGGGCGAGGCAGTGATCGCAGGCGAGCGGGGCCGTGCCGGGCGGCGCGGGGACGGGCTCAGCCATCGAGGACCCCGAGGCCGCGCAGGAGGAAGAGCACGCCCATCGCGGCGACGAGCACGCCGCCGGCCCGGTGGAGCGCGCCGCGGAGGCCGGCGCCGACGGCGGAGGCCGCGGCGCCCACGAGGAGCAGCGCGGGGACGGTCCCGGCGCCGAAGGCGAGCGCCTGGAGGAGGCCGCCGGCGGGGCTGCCGGTGCCCGCGGAGGCGAGGAACGCCGTCCAGGACGCGCCGCACGGGAGCACGCCGAGGACGAGCCCCACCGGGTAGAGGCGGCCCGCGCCGCCGCCGTCCAGGAGCGCGTGCACGAGCCGGCGCAACCGGGACGAGAGCCGCGCCTCGATCCGCCGGAGCCCGGCCGAGAGCCCCGCGGCCGAGGCGCCGACGAGGAGGAGCAGCACGCCCGCGGCGATCGCCACCGCGTCGGAGAGCCCCGCGAGCCGCCCGGCGACGTTGACGAACGCGCCCGTCGCCCCCATCACCGCGCCGAGCAGCGCGTACGTCGTGAGCCGCCCGGCGTGGTAGGCGAGCTGGCCTCCGAGCGATCGGGCCGTGCCCGCGGGGCCCGCCACGAGCGCCAGCGATCCGACCAGCGGCCCGCACATCGCGGCGCAGTGGCCGAAGCCGATCGCGAACCCGGCGGCGAGCGCGGCCCCGAGGGTGGCCAGGTCGAAGCCCACCGGGGTCATGACCCTTCGCCCTGAGTGGAGCGGCGAAGCCGCGGAGTCGAAGGGCGAATCACGGTCACTCCCCGAGCCGGAGCGGGAGCTCCGCCCGCCGCGTCGCGCCGCGTTCGCGGATCGTGAACGTCGCCACCCACTCCCGCCGCCCGCTCGGGCAACGGACCAGGACGGCGGCGCCGCCGTAGCGGCCGCCGCCGGCGGGCGCGAGCCGCACGGCGTTCTCGCCCATCGTCATGCCGGGCATGGCGAACGAGACCGCGATCTCCGCGGCGTCCACCGGCGCGCCGGACCGGCGGAGCTCGGCGTTCACGGTGAGCGAACGCATGGCCACGAGCGGCCGCGGCCCGAGCTCGGCGGTGAGCGCGAGGTCGTCGAGCGTCACGGAGCAGGGGCCCGCGCCGAGATCGCACGCGGACGCCTCCGCCGCCGCCGGGGCGTGCGCGTGCCCGTGCCCCGCCAGCCGCGCCCGCCGCGCCTCGTCGTACCGGAGCCCCTCCTCGTACGGCCGCTCGACGACGGTCTCCTCGCGGGCCAGGGCTCCGACCCCGATCGTGAGCGCCGTCATCCCGAGGATGGCGAGGGCGACGGCCAGCGGCAGCAGCTTCAGCCTCATCGGTCCTCCGGTATCACGAGCGAGACCTCGGCGTCCTCGCGGCCGAGGAGCCGCTCGCCTTCCCGGAGCTCGCCCACGAGCCGTGCCCGCGCGCGGCCCGGCGGCAGGCCGGCCTCGCTCGACACGCTGGCGAGGAGCCGGACGTGCCGGCGCTCGCCGGGTCCGAGCGCGAGCCGCTCCGGCCGGACCGCGGTCGCGGCGCCGGCCGCGTCGAGCACGAACACCACCGAGACGGCGCCGCGCGTACGGTTCTCGACGTCCACCGCCAGCGCGTGGAGCGCCGTCCCGTCCGCGGCGCGGCGTGGCGCGAAGGCCGCGTCGGCGCGGGCGGCGAGTTCGAGCGGGCTCCGCCGGGCGACGGTGACGCCGAGCAGCGCGAGCGACAGGGCCGTCGCGCCGGCGAGGGCGAGCGCCGAAGGGCGCAGCAGGGTGCGGGCGCGGGAGGACGGGTAGGCCCGAGGCGGCGGCCCGGGCTCGCCGAGGAAGTAGCCGACGAGGTCCGGCGCGCGCCCGAGCCGGCGCATGATGGGCTGGCAGGCGTCGATGCACGCGGCGCAGGCGATGCACTGCGTCTGGAGCCCGCCGCGGATGTCGATCCCGGTCGGGCAGACCCGCACGCATGCGCCGCAGTCCACGCAGTCCGCGGCGCGGGTCCGGTCGTAGGCGACGACGAGGCTCGCGCGATCGAGGAGCACCCCCTGGAGTCGCGCGTACGGGCAGACGGTGGCGCAGAACACCTGCCGCACGAGGGCGAGGTCGGCGAGCAGCACGGCGCCGAGCGCGGCCCAGCTCCAGCCGAGCACCGGCCCGAGGCGGCCCGCGGCGAGGCGGGCGAGGAACTCCTGCGGCGGGACGAAGTACCAGAGGGACGCGGCCGCGAACACGGCGGAGACGCCGGCGAGGGCCGCGAGCCCGAACGACCGGCGCAGGCGGCCCCGGCCGCGGGGGAGCGCCCACGCCGTGAGGTCGGAGAGGACCGTCTGCGGACAGGACCAGCCGCACCACGCCCTTCCCAGGACCACCGTCCCGAGCAGGAACGCGAAGGTCGCGGCGAGCACGGCGAGCAGCACCGCGAACGCCTCGTCGACCGCGAGCGACAGGCCGAGGACGTGGAGGCGCCCGGCCGGGACGTCGAGCCGCAGCGCGCTCTCGCCGTCCACGCGGAGGAACGGCACCCCGAGGAAGACGGCGGCCTGGGCGAGGCCCGCAGCGCGCCGGCACGGGCCGAACCGCCGGAGGCGGCCCCGCCGCCCGTCTCGCTCAGCGCTCGTCATCCTCGAGCATCTTGTACTTCGCGGCCTCGACGCGGCCCTTGCGCCGCCGGGAGAAGTAGAAGAGCCAGATCCCGGCGAGGGCCGCGCAGAGGATGGCGCCGTACACGAGGTACGCGGTCTCGGGGGCCATCGTCAGCGCTTCCTGCGGGCGAGCGCGAACAGGATGGAGCCCGCGGCGATCACCGCCAGCGCGGTGAAGAGGATCGTGGCGAAGACGCTCCCGCCGGTCCCCGCGGCGCCGTCCACCTCGCCCGCCTGCGTCCAGCCGCCGAGGGCGGGCGTGTACGCCCACAGGTAGTACGCGCCGAAGGCGATGAGGCCCCAGAACAGGAGCCGCCAGCCCAGCGGCACGGGCCGGTCGCCCTCGATCGGGGTGAAGTCCAGCTCCTGGCTCTCGTGCTCGGCCATGGTCGCCTCCCTACTTCGCCTGCTTCTGCGTCCGGAGCCACGCCACGATCGACCAGATGCCGTCGTCGGGGAGCTGCCCCGCGAACGCCTCCATGCCCCCGTCCGGCGACCCCGGCCGCCCGAGCGCGGCCTTCGCGTCGCTGCCACCCTTCACGATCGCGAAGTAGGCGGCGTCGGGGAGATCCCCCTGCACGCCCAGGAAGACGTCGTCGACGAGGCTCGGGATCGCCCCCTCGATGCCGCGCGCGTCGTCGCCGTGGCAGCTCGCGCACCGCTCCGCGAAGAGCGCCTTGCCGCGCCCGATCGCGGCGGCGTTCCCGGCCATCGGGTTCGGCTGTTCGGGCGCGGCCCCGACCACCACCTTGGCCCCGCCGCGGTCCACGGCCTTGCCGAGCGACGCGAGGTACGCGACGAGCCCGTCGAGCTCGGTCTTGCCCTGGAGGGCGCGCGGCGCGTTCTCGATCTCGTCGGGGGGATAGGGCACGCCGACCTTCCGGAGCGCGCGCATGTGGGCCTGGATCTCGAAGCCGTCGAGTGGGCGCCCGGCGAGGAACGCGTACCGCGGCATGTTGGAGCCGGGGACGACGTGCTGCGGGTCGATGAGGTGCGGCCCGTGCCAGGCGGCCGGCCGGAGCCAGCCCTCGAACGCGAGGTCCGGACCGGTCCGCTTCGAGCCCCAGAGGAACGGGTGATCGTCGGCGAACTCCGCGGCGATCGAGTACTGCGCGCCCTTCTCCTGGGCCTTCGCGCCGCCGTACCGCAGGACCTCGCTCCGGAGCGGGCGGACGGTCTGCGTGTGGCAGGTGGTGCAGCCCTCGCGCTGGTACACGTCGCGCCCGGCGAGCGCGAGGGCGGAGAGCGGCTTCATGCCCGCGACGCGCTCGTGCATCTCGGGGCGGAGCATGGGATAGGCCATGGTGGCGATCGTGCCGGCGAGGACCACGACCGTCGCGGCCACGGCGAAGGCCACCGGCTTCTTGTAGATGGAGGCGTTCATGTTCGCTCCCTCCCTACGCGGCGCTCGCCGGCGCGGGCTGGGCCGGGGCGGCGGCGCGCTCGAGCGCCCTGCCCTTCTGGATGGTCTTGAGGACGTTGTAGGCGAAGAGCACCATGCCGGCGGCGAAGATCACCCCGGCGACGGTCCGGAGGATCCAGAACGGGTAGTTGCCCTGGAGCGTCTCCACGAAGTTCGGGTGGCGGAGCACGTCGCCGTCCATCGCCTTCCACATCCAGCCCTGCCGGATGCCGGTGATCCACATCGTGATCGAGAAGAGGAGCTGCCCGACGAGCACGAGCCAGAAGTGCGCGTTGGCGATCCGCTCCGAGTAGATCTCGGTCCCGTAAATCCGCGGGACCACGTAGTAGATGGACGCGCAGACCGTGAGCGCCACCCAGCCCATCGTGCCCATGTGCACGTGGCCCGGGACCCAGTCGGTGTAGTGGACGAGCTGCGAGACGACGCGGAGCGCCTGCGTCGGCCCCTGCACGGTCTGGAGGCCGTAGAAGGTGATCCCGAGGACGAAGAACTTGGTGAGGTAGCTCGACCGCATCTTCGACCAGTCTTGACCGACCGTGTAGTAGCCGTTCACCACCGAGCCCCAGCTCGGGGCGATGAGGAAGAGCGTGAACACGATCGCGAGCGTCTGGAGCCAGTCGGGCAGCGGCGTGTAGACGAGGTGGTGCGCGCCGGTCCAGAGGTACGCGAAGACGAGCGACCAGAAGGCGACGATGGAGAGCCGGTGGCTGTAGATCGGCAGGCCGGTCGACTTCGGGAGGAAGTAGTAGAACATCGCCAGGATCGGCGTCGTGAACACGAACCCGACGGCGTTGTGCCCGTACCACCACTGGACGTTGGCGGAGTTGACGCCGGCGAAGAGGTGGTAGCTCTTCCAGAGGCCGGCCGGGACGGCGAGGTTGTTCACGAGGTAGAGGACCGCCACCGCGACGACGGTCGCGATGACGTACCAGAGCGACACGTACATCTGCTCCTCTCGCCGCTTCAGGATCGTCCCGAACACGTTCACCGCGAACATCACCCAGAGCACGACGATCGCGAGGTCGAGCGGCCACTCCAGCTCGGCGTACTCGAGCGACTGCGTGTACCCCATCGCGAGCGTCACGGCGGCGGCGGCGATCCCGACGTTGAAGAGCCAGAGCTGCACGCGCGCCAGCCGCGGGAAGAGCAGCGGCCGCTTGCAGAGGCGCATCACGATCCAGTACGTGAGCCCGAAGATCGCGCCGACGCCGAGGCCGAACGTGAGCCCGTTGGTGTGGACGGTGCGGAGGCGGCCGTAGGTCAGGTACGGCGCGAAGTTCGCGTCCGGGTACCAGAGCTGCACGCTGATGAGGAGGCCGAGCAGGATGCCGGCGACGGCCCAGAAGATGGAGGACAGGATGAAGCCCTGCACCGTCCGGTGGTCGTACCGATAGTCGATCATGTCGCTGTTCCCTCACGCGCTCGCGCGGTGGCCGGACGATCGCGCCGCGGGTGATCCGCGTCAAGGGCCTCGGTCTTGATCTGCGTCGCTTTTTCGAGCGCAGGATTTGCGGTGTCCGTACGCCGCCTCCGCGCCTCCGCACCGGCCCCGCGCGCTACCTCGGCCGCGCCCGGTCGGCTTCCGTACGCGCGCGAAGATCGCTTTCGCAGTGTCGCAGCCGACGCCGCTCGCCCCGAGCTTGTCGAAGGGCGAGCGGACGCGTCGAAGCGGATGGGCTCTTCCGTCCCGCTCACCCTGAGCCCGTCGAAGGGTGAGCGGTGGCGCGACCCTTCCTCCGCTGGCGCGCTCCGGTCCCGCACCCGTCCTCTCCACATCCCGCGACCGCCCCTTGTCCGGCCACGCTTTCCCACCCTTCCCCATTGACGGCCCCCGTCCGAGCGTGCTTCCCATCCGCCCCATGCGCATCCTCGTCACCGGCGGCGCCGGGTTCCTCGGCACCGCCCTCGTCCGCACGCTCCTCGCGCGCGGTCACCAGGTCCGCGCGCTCGATCGCGCGGCGTCCGAGGAGCAGCGGGCGCTGGGCGCGGAGCCGGTCGCGGGCGACGCGCTGGATCCCGCGGTCCTCCGCGCGGCGGTCGCGGGGCAGGACGCGGTCATCCACCTCGTCGGCATCCGCCGCTCGACCGACACCGCCGAGTTCATGAGGGTCAACGCCGAGGGGACGCGGACGGCGCTCGAGGCGTGCCTCGCGGCGGCGCCGGGGCTCTCGCGGTTCGTCCTCGCCGGCTCGCGCGCGGCGATCGCGCCGTCGCCGGACGCGGTGGACGAGACCGCGCCGTTCGCGCCGGCGGAGCCGTACGGAGCGTCGAAGGCGGAGGCGGAGCGGATCGCCTTCTCGTACGCGGACCGGATCCCGGTGGCGGTCGCCCGGCCGCCGCGGATCATGGGGCCCGGGGACCGCGAGAACCTGCTCTTCTTCAAGATCGCGGCGAAGGGGTGGGCGTTCGGGTTCGGCGGCGCGCCGCGCCCGCTCTCGTGGATCGACGTCGACGACTGCGCCCTCGGGTTCGCGCTCCTCGCGGAGCGGCCGGAGGCCGTCGGCGAGGCCTTCTTCCTCGCCTCGCCTGCGCCGACCGACGCGCAGGGGCTCATGATCGAGGCGGGCCGCGCGCTGGGGCGGCCCACCCGGCGCGTCACGGTCCCGCCCGCGCTCCTCCGCGGCGTCGCGCGGGCCGCCGACGCCGTCACCGATCTCACCGGCCGCCGCCTGCCCCTCAACCGCAAGCTGGCCGCGCAGGTCCTCGCGCCGGGCTGGCGGTGCGATCCCGCGAAGGCGCGCGCGCGGCTCGGGTTCGAGGCCGCGACGCCGCTCTCGGAGTCGATCGAGCGCGCCGCGCGGTGGTACGTGGATCACGGCTGGTTGTAGCGACTCACGGCGAACCCCGCGCGCACGGCCCGTGCGGGACGCCGCGCTGCGGCACGGCTGCGCAACCCGAACGCCTCACCCCGAGAGGGTTCGCGTCGTCCTTGCCAACCGCGCCGGGGCCGACATACACCACCCGCGATGTCCGAGCAGCCGCTCTCCAAGGCCGCGTTCTTCGACGTGGATGGCACCCTCGTCCGCACGAACATCGTGCACTCGTTCGCCTACTACGCCATGAACCAGGGGTCGATCCTCGGCACCGCCTGGCAGACGGCGCGGACGGTCCTCTCCGTCCCGATCTTCCTCGCCACCGACCGGATCGACCGGAAGACGTTCAACGAGCTGTTCTACGGCTACTACAAGGGTCAGTCGGAGGACCGGCTGCTGACGCTCGCGGACGAGCTCTTCGAGGACGTGCTGAAGCCGGCGATCTACGAGGGCACGCCCAGCCTGATCGAGGGCGTGCGCCGCGCGGGCTGCAGGATCGTGTTCGTCACCGGCGCGCTCGACTTCACGGTC
>Ga0196976_1000881_pt1 | contig 16150 bp, 14 predicted proteins | sample S3v_513CmetaG_FD_148644 | JGI IMG/M metagenome (GOLD analysis project Ga0196976, IMG submission 148644) | Soil microbial communities from Anza Borrego desert, Southern California, United States - S3+v_5-13C | ecosystem: Environmental > Terrestrial > Soil > Desert | place: USA: California...
CATAGCCCGTCAGCCAACGGATGATCTCGTCGACCTCTGCTTTGGTCCGTCCTTTTTTCTCCGCCTTGGCGACATAGTGCGGGTAGACGCTGGCGACGCTCGTTGTATATATTCGGTGTTTGGTCATGGTCTTTCCTTTATTCTAGCCCACATTCGAGCCTCTTCGCCACCATGGAGTTCTGCGGTTCTTCACCTATCCACCTGCGGCCGCTCAGCAATATATCGCACGATCGAGTTTGCCGCTATTGTTTGATTAGAAAACAGGCGGCGGCAAATATGCATGAACCCGATAAAGAGGATATAACCTATTACAACCCCAAGCGTATTGAATATCACATCGTTAACATCGGCAATCCGGAACGTCGTTTTTGCCATAAGTCCCGTTACAAACTGCAAAAGCTCGATACCGACACTGAAAAGCGCACCAATCATGGCGGCTTTTTTCATACGGAAACTCGCAACAAAGGGCAATCCAAAGCCAAAAGGAATCATAAGCACAATGTTAAGAAGCGAGGTTTTAACATCTGCCGAAGTGAGCGTGGCGAGGGGTATGAGATTCATGCTTTCCGCCTGTCCGTTCAGCATAAGGTCTGGCATAAAATACTTTAAGAGAAGCAGGGACTGGAATTGGAAAAGCGTGTAGTCCAGGACCTTGTAGAGGTAGATAGAAAATATCGCAAAGAAAAGCAGAGAGACAAAGCTCTGCTTTTTCTTCAAACGAAGGAAGGCGGCAATGCCGAGCCAGGTTAAAGCAAAGAGAAGAAAGGGTAATAAATCTATTAATACTATTGCGGTTTGTACCATACCAAAGATTATACCGGACAGTATTCGTTTTATTTAAATTGGGTAGCAAAAAGCCACCGACGAGCGGTGGCTTTTTAACCAGTTGAGCGAACCTTCCAACCTTAACCGCGTCGCGCCTCGTCAATGGCGGCAATATCGATCTTTTTCATAGTCATCATCGCTTCGAAAGCGCGCTTCGCCTCTTCTCCGTCAGCCGCAAGCGCTTCTGTTAAGGTGCGCGGCGTGATTTGCCAGGATACTCCCCAACAATCTTTGCACCACCCGCATTCACTCTCCTGTCCGCCGTTTCCGACGATTGCATTCCAATAGCGGTCCGTTTCTTCCTGGTTATCCGTTGCGATCTGAAAAGAGAACGCCTCGCTTTGCTTAAATGTCGGTCCACCGTTCAAACCCATACAAGGAACCCCGCATACGGTAAATTCTACCGTTAGAACGTCTCCCTTCTTGCCCCCTGGGAAATCGCTCGGAGCATGGAAAACGCCAGTTACTTTACTGTCCGGAAAGGTACTCGCGTAAAAATTCGCTGCATCTTCTGCTTCTTTATCAAACCAGAGGCAAATTGTATTTTTAGGTATCATATTTTTATATTACAACAGTTATGGGTAATTAAATGAGGAAGGCTTATTTCGTACCCGCTTCTATGACAAGAATTGTAAGAATACCTACCTCCCTGAACCAGATCTAATTGAACAACTCACTGTAATCATAGAAAAGATTGATCTTGATAAGATTGGTATCAAACAAAAACTGGAGCAAGAAATGGGCAGGTTCAGTAATTTCCGAGTAAGGTTCTTGGACTAACTCAGGAGCAGGAACAACACCAAAGCAAGATTGATGTAAGAGCTTATGCAAAATATCTACTCAAAGAAGGAACCCTTGAGGAAAAACGAGAGTTAATGCAATCATTTAAAAGTAAAATCTCCTTAATTCACAAGAAGGTACTAATTAATTAGCTAGCTAACAAATCTCAATTTATCCCAATCTTTTTGAAGATCCTTAATCATCTTTCTTGCGCTTTTAATATCTTGGTCTAAATAACCAGTATATGTATTTATATTGAGCATATTTTTCTCAATTGGATATTTCCCAGAGAAAACTGCTCTTTGAAGTCGAGTGATTGTTTGTGACTCATCATCAGTTGGTTTCCTAAACAAAGAAAACATTTTAACTGACAGATGTCTTGTACACTCAGAGCTTAATGACTTTTTATCTGCATTTAAAGGATTTATGATCTTTCTCTTAATTAAGATACCTTTCAGATAACATTCTAAAGAGAGCCCAAAAAACATGAGTATGTGCTTATAAAGCGTTAGATGGTAAGGATTGATTCTCCTTTTCCTTACTAGACCCCCTTTAGAGTATTCGTGAGCCTGAAGAGCAAGTCTTTTATTTGATGAATTATATTTTTTTAACAAGAGTTCCGCCACTTCCAGATTTATTTTCCCTGATCCAAACCAGACATTTAGATCTTCTGCTTGAGCGTAATAACGTTCTAGATATTCATTTGTTGTATTATTTCTAGTCAAAATATTTTGAACATTTTACCTCAGTAAAATAATCGTTCTCGATCTCGAAGATTTTCTTACATATATTTTGCACAAATAATGGAGCCATTAACAAGCCTCCGTACCCTGGAAGCCACTCTATCAACTCCCGCCTGAAATCGTTTGGATGACTTGCACACCAAATTCCACCATCCTTCAATCCTCCAACCAACTCGTGAGCATCAAAGCTTGGATGAGAAGGATTGCTTGCTATATCATAAAAATCAGTAAAATAATTTTTAGCACTATCTCCACCATCCTCTTTTATCATTTTCTTCATATACTTATCAGCTTTCTCAAGCATGTCCGCAACGCTTTTAGTATCAATGGTACCCACTCTTAAGCTTCCCTTACCCTTATTACCTAATGCATAAGGTTTTAACTTTTCAAAAACTTCTTCAGGAGTTAGACCACTTTCTAGCAAATGAAGTATGGAAGCCAAAAATCCAACAACTTCAAACCAGGCTTTTAACGGGAGAAAAAATCCAACAATATTCCTAGAATTAAACGCATCGACAAGAGAATTTCTTATGTACAAGCTTCTCAATACACTTGCACTTATCAATTTCAATACCCAAGCACGAATGTGAATTGGATCGGAAGGATCATTATCAAGATCAATGTTGGTGTAAATATAGGGTTCAACCATCTTTATATAATTCTGAATTGCATCAAAACTTTTCCTTCTTGACTCATCTTCAAGATCCCTAAGTTCTTTAGGTAAATTGAGTTTTGGGTTTGGAAATTCGCTTATACGCATAGAATTACCCCTCTAGGTCACTAGGTACCAAAAACTAAATTGCTGGCCAGGTCGGACTGGAACCATCAGGCCCATAAGCTATTTGGTTAAATTTTACTATAGCACAACGACAGGCCTTGAGCGGAGTTCTCCCGCTCAACTTAGCTGACCGTCTGGTACGATGTTAAAACTTTACTATTTGATAATGAAAGCTTTATCGCTTGAATCTTTGAGATAATCAGTTGGACTACGATAACCAATCTCAACTTTATAATCTTTAAACTGTGCATACCAATAATCAGGTTTTATCTTCCATTCATATTTACCGTTCACAGCCAAGGCTTCACCGATAGTATAATTGTTAACACTGATATGCACGTAATCCGAATTTCGTGGTCGAGGAGAAATCTCCCATGTTATGGTCACAGTGTCTCCGATATTGAATTTCTCTCCACCATTTGGAGAGGTCACTTTTAAAGTTTTAGGTGTTTCAAAAACAATTTTAAATTGTGAACTTAGAGCGCAGTGGGCTAATTTTCCTGTAGATTGTATATAGTCAGATGGAAAACGATCCCATGTACCAACAGTATGTCCATGTCCAGACTTCTCTCTTACTAGAAGGGCTATTTTATAGTCCCCAGCTTTTGGTCCTGCGATACTAAAATCTAAACCACCATCATGTCTTAACTTCCCCTGATCGAATTGGTAATTTGTGCTAGTAGGCGTAACTTGGTCAATATAACCTGTCAACTGTCCTTCCTTATCTAAAAGATATAATTCTACTACATCGTTTTGTTTAAGATTTTGGGCAATATTTTCTGGGATAAAATAATTAATATCAATTGTCTTATTCGCAGAAAATATTTCTCCCTCATTAGGTGTATATATTTTAAAAACGTTTCCACATTGGAGAGGATGCGTTGCTGTTTTTGTTTTACTAGAAGAAGTTGCATTACTACTAGTGGCAGTAAGCGTTGTCTCGGGCGCATTGTTTACAAAAAACAGTCCTACAAAGCCCATTAAAAATAACCCTCCCGTAAGGATAGCTACTTTTTTCAAATTTATTTTAGTATTCATTTTTTAGTTAAAACTATTGGCTGCGTGTCATCGTCAGGTTAGTTGGTGGTCTAGCAGTGTAGCCACATTTTGGCGAGTGTGAGTCTCATTTCCTAACCCGTCTAGGTCACGTTACTACACTTTACTACTTGATCCCGGGACGCGATCTGATCAATAATTTCCCTGATGTACTGTGATTTTTACTGTGATTTTTTATGGCTAACCCAGCAACATTAAAACCCTTCCAGAAAGGAAGGGATCCGCGGAGGAATCTGAAAGGTCGCCCTAAAGGCAGACTTGGTTTTTCTCAGGCTGCGCTACAGGCGGCGTTGGATGAAGAGGTAATGCTCCACGGAGAGAAGATGACGGCTGAAATGGCTATCCTGCGAAAACTTCTCGATGATGCCCGCAAAGGCAAAACTTCGGCAGCAAACCTGCTCTTTAAATACGCTTATAGCAAGCCTGCGGACCACTGCCCTAACTGCGGCTTTGAAGCTAGTAAAAGCGCTATCAGGGCTCTTGCTGATGAGAAGAATAAATTGCGCTTGAAGCAACGAAAGAAAGAAGCCAAAGAATTTCTGGAGAAATGGGGCTTTGAAGTTAAGTAACATTTCCATAACATCGACACATTAGCTCTGTGTCACACGAAAGCAAGTCGAGTTTATCCCCTTAAGAAAAGACTGGACTTATCCGGACACAGAGCTAATGTCGTGTGTGCAATGGAAAGTCGGGCAATTTTAGATACATACGGCACTACCCTGCCGGAGGCGACTCCTGTACTTCGATACTGTCTTTACGCACGTAAGTCGAGCGAAGCGGAGGAACGACAGGCGCTGTCTGTCGATTCGCAAGTTAAGGAGATGCTCAGTCTTGCAACACGAGATGGAATCAATGTTGTAGACGTATATCGAGAATCACACTCCGCAAAGGACTGCGGTATGCGACCGGTCTTTAATGAACTCCTTAACGATATCCGTATCGGCAAGTTCAATGCCATTCTTGTATGGCACCCGGATCGTCTTTCGAGAAATGCTGGAGATCTTGGCGCCCTCGTGGATCTTCTTGATCAGAAGAAGCTTATCGAGATCCGCACATACATCCAGCGATTCACAAACAATCCAAATGAGAAGTTCTTGCTGATGATCTTAGGTTCACAGGCAAAGCTCGAGAACGATAATAAGAGCGTAAACGTGAAGCGTGGCCTCAAAACCCGAGTCGAGATGGGACTCTGGCCTTCTGTCGCTCCTACCGGCTACTTAAACCACCCAGATCGAACAATGAAGTGCCATGTTATTCCCGATCCGATGCGCTCTCACGTTATCCGCATGGCATTTGAAAAGATGGCGAATGAAAAGGCCAGCATTAGAAGCATCTATCACTGGCTCAAAGACGATGTGAAATTCCTTACTAGAACCGGAAAGCCGCTTACTTTGAGCAACGTGCAGATCATCCTCCGCAACAACTTCTATATGGGACTCATTGAGTACCCAAGGAAGTCCGGCAAATGGTACGCCGGGAAACATGAGGCGATTATTTCCCAAGAGTTATTCAAACGAGTTCAGGAGAAGCTTGATTCCCAGCGAGATACCCATAAGGGCGACAGGAAAAGCTTTGCATTCAGTCGCTTACTAAAATGCGGAATGTGCAAATCAGGCGTATGTGCCGAAGAGAAATTCAAAGCAAACAAGAACGGAGCGCCACATCATTACATCTACTACGGCTGCACCCGGCACAACGACAAGTTCTGCAAGAATACCTACCTACGCGAGGAAGACCTTGTCCTTCAACTGATTGAAATAGTCGACAAGATCGATATTAACCAAGTCGGCATGAAGGCACGACTTGAGAAAGAGATCGCAAAGTATGGAGAGTTCCGTAGCCGAGTCCTTGGACTAAGCGACGAGGAGAAGATCAAGCAATCCAAGCTTGATCTTCGAAGCTACATGAAATACATCCTCGAGAAAGGCTCTATTGAAGAGAAACGAGAGTTGATGCAGTCATTTACGAGTCGACTTATCTTGATTAATAAGCGCGTGGTACTTGAGTAGCTTATTCCTTCTCGTAGACCACCTTTCCGTCGAAGATAATCTGCTCGACTTTCCACGCACCCATATCATCGACATCGCCACCAGTGAAGATCATGATCGTGCTCCAGTTAGATCGGATCATTGCACCGTAGCTGTTCTGACTATCGACACATGACACCACTTTCCATCGGTTGTCTCCGAGATCAGTTGCCGTACTGGAGCAGAAATCTGCGGTCGATGGAGACTTGAGCAGTTTCTCAATATAGAACTCTGAGAATGATCTTGCTGAGAGTTCGTAACTATACGCTGACGGTGGTTCTGGTACCCGAGGACTCGATGGGACTATTGCTGCCGTAAAGATGCTAGTAAAAATTCCGATGCCGAATAGTACAAAAACGGCTTTTATTATTGGCGACATCGGCTGTGGCAACTTACTACCACAATGCGAACACTTCTTTGCCTTAGGATCTACTTCAGCGAGACACTGGGGACACTTCTTCGTTGGGTTTTTGTCCATAACATTAAAGCTAGCTGGTAAGGCTAGCGAGAGATCCAGAAACACTGAACCCCACGCTAGCTAGGCCTTGCGGCCACACACCAGTTTCCCGATGTGACCCAACGAAGAGTCGCTGAACGTGGGGTTCAGTGTCTTCGTTGGGATTTCCCGACCATATCCTTTGGAATCAAAGGGGTTAGGTCGCTGGTCTTTCGGCCAGATATTCAATTGTTACAACAGTGACAAATACGACTGTTGTGGCTCTATTTTAGCTCGAAACGCGATTTTTTGTAAGCAGAAAAACGCTCCTGGTCAGGTGCTACTTCTGTTCAAGTTTATCTTCTAATTGACTTCTAAATTCATCCTTAAATAGTCGACCGTCGAGCAAATATTCACAAAACTCGGAATAACTTGACGGACTCAAGAAGTGAAAAAAGTACTGCTGCTTTATCTTTGCTGCTTTTAGCTCCTCATTTAATGTTGTGAAGTGTTGTCTTGCCCAACGGTATTTAGCTTTGTTTTCCTCAGAATCATCGCCGTCAGCTTTTATCTCGACCACAACTATCTTGTCTCCAAACTTAAGGAAGAAGTCAGGATTAAAGTTCGCCTGCGTAGGGTGCTCCCCTTTACGCCAAGAATATTCAATACTGTAGAAATTCTGGTCTCGAGACTTAATCCAAGCATCCATCTTCTCAGACACTTTTGAGGTCACTATTGCCTCTACAAACTTTCGCTCCGGTTCTTGCCTAGTTAAAACAACACTAACAGGAGACTTAAAGCAGTAGTGATTGACTTCCTTACTTGCACTACGAGGTAAACTCTCATCAGCAATCACATCCTTCAGGATATCTATTTGATCTTGAGCACACTCTTTTTCAAATTGATCTGAATAAAACACAGTCGCGCCATGTTTTACAGCACCAACTGCCATGGTCTCCCTTTCCAGATCCTTAGTACTTAACTTCTTAGGAGTTTTAACTTTTCGCTCAAAAACAACAGTTGATGCACGTGCTCTAAATAGAGTCTGGAAGGCACTAAAGATGCGATTCGCATTATCAACTGTTAGGTTCCCACTTTTAATACCAACTCGCTTCATTGATTCGAGTACGTATTTTCGAATCTCCTGTTCAGGAGGAAGATGCTCTTTTTGATAAGTACCACCCGGGAATCTAATTTTTGCTTCAAACTCTCTAGTTTTGAAAGTATCTACTATCTTAGAAACCACCTCATCTACACTGTAAATATCCTTCTCAACAATCGTAGTTTTTCGCATTACTCCACCTTTAAGGTCTTCGTATTCGGTTTCCTTTTCATCACGCTCAACCTGACTTACAAGATTTGTATAACCCTTGGAGTAGTCAAATTCTGTAGTGTCCTTTGTTGCACCAATTTCTTTCTCTTCCTTAGTAAAATCAATGTTGTATATATCAAAATTATATTTCGACCTATCACCAGAAAGGAGAGGTGCGCTGACTAGACGCACTTCGACTTCCAAAATTTCATCTACCAAGCCTCGAATGTTTCGACTCCATGCATCGTGGTTGAAGACACGAACCTTTGGCTGCGGTGACTTGTATTCCTCAGGAACACGTAGTCCGCGCCCCAGTACCTGAGCAATTAAAAGCTTTGAATTAAAAGCTCTGTCTTCCCAAGGTACGATTTGGAATACGTTTTTTACATCCCATCCTTCGGTAAGCATCGAAACTGAAATAATCCATTCAATTGAATTATCCTTATCGTCTACGTTTTTTAATTCTAGAATGTTCTTCTTGTGATCCTTATGTGAAGTAACAATAAGAACTTTCTTTTCAACTGCGGATCTAGAAAGTTTCTCCCGCTTTTCCAGAAATTCTATTAAATCTTCTCTGAGACTTTTTGCATGATTAATGTCTCTTGTAATAAGAATTGTGAGAGGTTTTATTAAACGATATTTTCTTACAAACTCGTCATGGTTGTCATAAATCTTTTGGAATTTCTCACCAATATCAATGCTTTCGTCCCTTGCAACATAGTCCACTGACTTAACTACACGATCATCGACAGCTTGGCGAATTGAGTAGCGGTAAATAACGTCGTTGAAATACTCGTCATCAATGTAGGCCGTGCCCGTAAATCCTAGAATGTACTTAAAATTGTATTCAGAACTAAGTAAAAATGCCTTCCATTTTTTTATATCAGCATCTGAAGATGCATTGTAGGCATGATGTACTTCATCACTTAATACAAGTACACGTTCACCATGACCCTTTAGACTGTCTTGTATTGATGAGCCCGTGCGATCATACACTGCATGTATGTTCTCGATAGCAATATCTCCGTCCTTAATAGTGCTGTTAGCATCAACAATTCGAGGGTTCTTATGAACCGCCTCTTCTGGCAATGTCGATTTAATTTTGTCATCTCCAGATAAATTTTGAAATTTCTCCTTCAATCCTGACTCAATGGTCAAAGATGGGCCCAAGACGAGAACCTTATCTACCAAACCAAGGCCAAGGGCAATCTGAGCAATTCCATACATTACATAGCTCTTTCCGGTACCAGTTGCCAGATCAATAACACCAGACAACTTGCGTGGTAATTGCAGATTTTTCTCATAATCCTGTGCACTCTTATAGCGCTCTCGTAACTCAGCGTTATTACTCCAGTTCTCAGTAACGAGATCCTCAATAGAACTATATTCACCAGATGCTATGTAAATAATTGCATCTCTTATCGCTTCCTTCTGATATTCTCGGTCGCCGCACAAGATATCGATAAACTCTGCCCATTGTCCTAGTTTCAATTTGGCAGGGTCAAAATTCTGCTTGATAGCAAGTACTAGATCCTGTGTTTTGTATATCTTGATATCTGCCATAACTATTTAAGTGCTAGAACCTCTCGAAACTCATTACCGTAGATATCAACATAAATCGCCATGATTTGCTTTCCACACTTCTTCCGATCGAAAGTCAAAGCAATTTCTTTCTGCTTTTCGAGTTCTTTTCTTATTGCCTGATCATCAACATCCTCGTCAACTTCTTCCTCATCCTCTACACTCTTTTTATTCTTAGATACCAGCTCTTCTGCAAAGAAATATTCACTCATCAGGAACTGATCGCCATTATATTTCAAATCGACGAGCACCATTGCAAGGCTTTCAAAATTCTTGAGCTTCTCTCCTGTTTCGTCTTGTGAATAAGCAGATTCAAATTTTGTGATCTTCAAAGTAACACTATCCTTTGCAGTTTTAATTGATGATTTAACTTCTGGTTGACGTACGAAGTGGAAGCCGATCGCTTCATCAAGATCATTAATTTGCTTTTTGCTCTGAGGCTGACGCAACTTCTTAAATTGGACCTTATGCAGTTCTCTAATTATTTGATATGGAACTTTAAGGAAATAGTACCGAGTACTATCAATTTGATGGTAGTCACTTATGAAATTAACATTATTGGCTGGAACAATAATATAGAGTCGACCACTAACTTTTGTTCCAAGATTCTTGTGTAATTCCTTTATATATTTCTCATCAACTGTGGCGTCTTTGAACTCCCAATACGGAAAAATCTTTACATAAAACTCGCGCCTTTTTCCATCTAGTGAGACTCCTCCTATAGATTTAGTTTTTGAATCCTCTACCTCGAATAAGTTTTTAACAAACTCGACATACTCGTCTTTTTTCAGATCAAAGACCTTTCCAAGATCGTAGAGGCCAGATGTGACTACAGCTAAAGAGCTTGCAACTTTCCCATATTTTTTCTTAGGGTCATTTAAGTCTTTGCTCGTATGAATTTCCAACAATCTTTTTTGAGTAGTATAGAGAGATAACTTTCCAATGTCACAACCTATCCAGCGACGCTTAAGTTTTTCTGCAACTGCGAGCGTTGTTCCACTTCCGCAAAAGAAATCCATAACCAAATCACCCTCTTTCGAAGAAGCTGTGATTAACTTTTGCAAGAGCTTTTCCGGCTTTTGCGTCGGATAATCGATATTCTCATCGCCAGATGAAACTATAGGAATTTCAAACCAGTCTCTTGGTGGTACAGGTTTATAGTACTGACGATAGGTTCCAGGACCTTCTACAGATAGCCCCTTTGAACCTTTTTCATTTCGAATCACATACCGTCGGCCCTGTTCATCTACATGCTTGTACTGCTTCATGACCTCTGGAGCAGGTTTTTCCCCTACGGATTCCCAGTCAAAATACATAGCTTCTCTATTTTTTGCATAGAGAAATATATTTTGATGCTTCGCATTCCAATAGGTGTAGGTCATCTCACGACCCGAATAAAGCCAGATCAACTCGTTCATGAAATTATTCTCACCGAATACTTCATCGAGCACGACCTTGGCATAATGACCCTTTTTCCCATCAAGATGAACGTATATACATCCATCATCTGCTAAGAGTTCTCGAGCAATGATCAATCTCCGACGGAGGAATTCTATGAACTCAGCTCCTCTGGTTTTGTCTGAATATGCTTTCTGACCTTTTTTTGCACCAAAATCACTTTCAGTTGCAAACGGCGGATCGATATAAATTAATTGAACCTTTCCTTTTACCTTTCCTTTGATAAGAGGGTCCTCATCTCTATAGAAGGTTTTTAGAGTCTGTAAATTGTCCCCAAAGACCAGAAGGTTGTTCCAATCTTTCGTTGCTTGTGGGTACTTAGATCCATTGAAAATTTTCTCCACCTGAAGTGGTACCGCTTTAGCTTCTTCGTTATCAGCTAGAATGTCCTCTTTTCTTGCCTTACCCGCATAAGCTAATTCATATTCCTTCTGTGTTGTAGGAAAAAGGGCGTACTTGTATTCAACAGGTATTTCTTTGCCTGCCTTCAGGCATTCGATCAAATATTCAATGTCATTCTTATTTAAATCTTTCATCACAATTTATACCCACATTTTAGCATTTATGAAGGCCCTCCGGATACTATGAATTTAGCCCCCGATTGAGACCCATCCGCCTTACTTCTTTCCTTCTTACCCGTCTAGGTCGCTAGACGGGGTGTTCATGACTGCTGCGGGACTAGGACTCGAACCTAGATACTCAGGACCAAAACCTGATGTCCTACCATTAGACGATCCCGCAATAAAATCAACGTCCTTACCGTACCAAAAAACAAGCCGCTAGTCGAGAGCCTTAAGGTTCAAGTAAAGCCGCCTCTCGGCCGGCTCCAACCTCTCAATCGCATAACGGAGCATAGTCCGCGGCATAGCCGGGGCATACTCATCCAAGAACCTCAGGAGCGCTACGGGCGACTTCTTCCCCGCTTCCCGCAGCATCCAGCCGACGGCCTTGTGGATCAGATCATGGCGATCGCCCATCAGGACCTCAGCCAGTCTGAACGTATCAGTCACATCCCCTTGGGAGATAAAATAGTGGGTGGAGACGATGGCGATCCGCCGCTCCCAAAGACTCTTCGAATTCGCCAGCTTGTAGAGCAGCGCCCGATCCCGATTGAAAAGATGGCGTCCGACGATGTACCGCGCCGAGGTATCCACCAAATCCCAGTTATTAATCTTCCCCGTCTGCTTCAGATAGAATTTAAAGATCTTTTCCTGTGCCTTTTCGTCTCCCGCTTCGTACTGCATTACCAGGATTTCCAAAGCTGTAAAACGATGTTCATGTACGGCGCTTGCCAGCAGCTTTTCAATTTCAGCCAAAGGCAAGGCGCGATATTTCTTAGCAACCCCGCGCTGAAGCGGAACCGTAATACCCAAGAACCTGTCCCCTTCGCCGTATTCACCCTGGCCCGTCTTGAAAAAGCGAGCCAGGATCTTTGCCTTAACCGGATCAGCTAAAGCCGCCAAGTCGCTTTCCAGAGCGGACAGGCTAGGCGATTTCTCTTCCTTCTGCGGTTTCTTCTTTGAAGGTCTGTGCATAGGCTTGGCGGATGAAATTAGCGACTGACAACTCGCCCGGGAAATCGAACTTCGGCTGGCTCTTTCGATCCAGGGTACTGTGGACCAGGAAATGCCACATCTGGTACTGGTCATACTCAAAATCAAAAGCCAGCCTGATCCTCTCGGCAAAGGCTCGCTCGGCTAAATAGAAGTCCGGGTCTTTTTGTATCAACCGCGTACGATATTCAGCGACTTCGTCCAAGATCTTCTCTTCGGCTTCTATCCGAAGGACCCTTTCTTCCCAGCGCTCTTCTTGGTTGCCGAAACTTTCCAGGGACATGTTAAGCCTGGGTACCGACTTTGACCGCGACCAATTCCAAGGCGATCTGCGGGAGATAGTAGCTGCCGATCGCTTGATGGGCGGCCAAAAGTTCCTTAAGGATCGCCGGCAGGATCAAGGCGTTCTGATGACCGGCTAATGCTTCAAGCGCCATTGCCTCCTCTTTGCTCAGTCCTTCTAGGAAGCTGTCTTTCATTGCCGGGGCGAATTTCATGAGCATCGCCGTCCTCGTTTCGCGCAAAGCGATCTTCAAGAAGACCGCGACGTCGCTCGTATCATCGATGGCCGTCTGAAGAGCCTTCAGGGCCGCTTCGGTATTCTTTACAAGCAAGGCCTGCAGATAGTTGTGGACCAAGGACGCCTTAGGGGCGCCGGTCACCATTTCCACGCGCTCCCGCGTAATCTCCCCGGCCGGCGCGGAACCTACTACTTTTTGCAGGATGCCGATCGTATCACGAACGGCCCCTTCGCCCAACAGAGCCACCAGCTGGGCGGCATCCTTTTCCAGGGCATACCCTTCGGCCTTGGCAATTGTAGTGGCGATTTTGGCCAAATCCGCGACGTTCAAGCGCTTGAAAGCGAAGGTCTGGCAGCGGGAGACGATCGTCTCCGGCAGCTTATGCAGATCAGTCGTCGCCAGAATGAAAACGACATGCTTCGGCGGCTCCTCCAAAGTCTTCAACAGGGCGTTGAAGGCCGGCGTCGTTAGCATATGCACCTCGTCGATGATATATACCTTGACCGGCGACTCGAACGGCAAGGTCCTCACCGCTTCGCGCAATTCGCGGATCTCATCGACGCCGCGGTTAGAGGCGGCGTCGATCTCGTAAATATCGTTCGGACTCGCGCCCAATTCCCGGGCCAAAATACGGGCAATGCTTGTCTTGCCGGTACCGCGCGGTCCGGCGAAGAGATAGGCATGGGCGGTCGCTCCTTGCTTCAGAGCACCCTTCAAGACGTCCACTACATGGTCCTGGCCGACCACGTCGGCAAAAGCGCCAGGACGGTATTTGCGATACAAAGCTAGGTCTGACATGGCGACAGTATACCAGATCCAAAAAGAGAAGAAGACTTGACGGATTTCATGAAAAAAGATAAAAGTTTATACAGTGCCTCATTGAACGCATATTCCCTTGGAGGATAGTACCTTGAACGTCACGAATCGAGTACCCGGATCGATAGAGTACCAGTTCCGAGATCGGCGCCCTTTTGCCTTTGAGATCCCTGTCCGTATTTCTCTCACAGACAAAAACGCGCTGATCGCGTATTTACTGCAACACGAAATGCAAAGACTGCTCGAAGAGCATCCCACTAGACGGCCGCGCTTCACCGTCCACCTCTATCTGGAAGAAGCTTATGATCTTCCCGACCTTCGGCTGGAGATCCAGTCCAAGAATGGTAACCTGAGCCTCATCGAGGGCTACCAAGGAGAGGAAAACACTCCTCTCGAGCTCTGCGCCTAGACAGAATCCGGGCTCTCGCCAACAAATCAGCCGCTGCTTTTCTGCAGCGGCTTTTTTCTTACCCTAAGAATTCCTTGACTATCCTCTCAACCTCTGCCGCGTCCTCAGCCGCCATCAGCCGTTCGCGCACCTCGCTCGCGCCGTCGAAACCTTTAACGTACGCCTTGTAATGCTTTTTCATTATGGAAAAATTCTTCGTATGGCCGTCGAAAAGTTTTTTGTTCGTTTCCGTTTGGCCATAGAGATCTTCAAAAAGTTTCGTATGCTCTACCATCACCTGCAGCTTGTCCTCAAGCGTCATGTCCGTCTTTTCTGAGAACAGCCACGGATTGCCGAAAATGCCGCGGCCGATCATCACGCCGTCGACGCCGTAGCGGACAGCTTTCTCCCGCGCTTCGGCCACGGTCTGAACGTCGCCGTTACCGAAGATCATGACGCCCGTATTTTTCGCCATCCCTACCGGAATCGGCGCCAGGTCCCATTTGGCGGGAACCTTGGACATTTCTTTTCTCGTCCGCCAATGGAAGGTAATCGCGGTCGGCCGCGCTTCGAGCAGATGGCCGCACCATTCTTCCAAATTTGAAGCATTGAAGCCGATGCGAGTCTTGACCGTCACCGGCAAATCCCCGGCGCCGTCTTTCGTCGCTTGGATAATCTCTTTGGCAAGTTCCGGGTGACGGATCAAATCAGAACATGCTCCTTGCTTTACCACGTTCTTTTCCGGGCAACCCATATTGATATCGATACCGTCGAAGCCGAGCTCCCGGACGAGTTCGGCGGTCTTGTAGAAATTCTCCGGCCGAGAACCGAAAATCTGAGCCACGATCGGCCGTTCGGACGGGGTGAAATACAGATCGCGCAGAAGTTTCTGCCGGCCGACGCTCTGCAGGCCGTCGCAGGAAACGAACTCGGTAAAGAAGACGTCTGGTTTGCCGTACTTGGCGATGATCTGGCGAAAAGCCGAGTCGGTCACGTCCGCCATCGGCGCCAGGATCATGATCGGTTTTTTGAGCTGTAGCCAAAAGTTAGCCATATCCGGGTCAGTGTATATGAAAAGAGGTTCTTTGACAACGGATTTCATCCGTGTCGTTTTAGTCCAGCAAAGGCTGATACTGCTTGCTCAGTTTGAAAATCTGCTCCTGGTAACCCGCAATCTCTTTTCCTTTGACCTGGACCTTGAGCATCAGGCCTTCCATCGTCTCGGGCGAGAAATATTGGTCGAAGATAAAATTGCCGAGGCTGTACGCGATGAGCCCGTCCTTGTACTTCTCTACCCGCTCGACGACATGGGGATGATGGCCGATCACCAGCTTGGCCCCGGCGTCGACCGAAGCCCGAGCCAGGCTGACTTGGCGAGCGGTCGGATCCTTTCGATACTCTTCGCCGAAATGATACGAAACTATGAGGATATCAACCTTGGCGGCGGCGGCTTTGATCGTGTCCAAGAGCTTCGCGTCGCTTGCAAGCAAGATGCCAGAGCTCTCAGCGGTCGCCGCTAGCCAGTTCGGCCCGACATCGCTAAACGCCAGAAAACCGAAGCGGGTGCCGTTCTTTTCCAGCACCCTGGCCATGCTTGCGTCGGCCTTGTTCTTGCCGCCGCCGATCGCTACGATGCCAACCTGTCCGAGACGCGAGAGAGTGTCATCGAATGCCGCCTTGGTCCAATCGCCGGCGTGATTGTTCGCTACCGACAAAACGTCAAAACCCACCTCTTTCAAGATGGGTGCGGTCCGCGGGTCCATGCGGAAGGAATAGATACTGCCGACATTGCGGCCTTTGTCGGATATCGGCCCTTCCAGATTGCCGAACATGATGTCCGGCTCTTTGAGAGCTTGCGCCTGGCGGAAAAGGAAGC
>Ga0196976_1000882_pt1 | contig 16144 bp, 12 predicted proteins | sample S3v_513CmetaG_FD_148644 | JGI IMG/M metagenome (GOLD analysis project Ga0196976, IMG submission 148644) | Soil microbial communities from Anza Borrego desert, Southern California, United States - S3+v_5-13C | ecosystem: Environmental > Terrestrial > Soil > Desert | place: USA: California...
CACAGAGCGTGCGGCGGCGCGCTGCCAGTCCCCTCTCCCCACCGCAGTGGGGAGAGGGCTAGGGTGAGGGGCTCCCCTTTCCCGAGCGCCACAACCCCTCACCCTGACCCTCTCCCCACTGCGGTGGGGAGAGGGGACTGACCGCACGCTCTGTGATCGAACTTAGCGAATGGAGTACTAAGCTGTGCGGCCAGGGCCCAGGTGCAGAAGCCGAAGCGGCGCGGCGGTTGCCGCGAATGACGTTCGTGGAACCGAGTCGCGAACTGCAACCGCGGTGACGCCGCCGCGCTTGCGATCAAGTAGGCAGTTCGGCTGCCAGGCCGAAGTCGGGCCGCACGGTGAGGTTAGGCCACGACCACTGCTCGGCCAGGCCTGGCGAGAAAGCGGGACTGTTTGTCCTGAAACCGCAGCTTCCATTGGACGCACTCGATTCCGCCACATCTCCAAAGCTTATGATCATGTGCCGAGTGAGACGCAGTTTCATGCAAGAAGGGAAAATGCAAACTGTGGGTGAGTGCAGCCGCAGAGTTCGACGGCCGCCGCCATACTCGATTTCCGCGAGCGCCACACGCTGTCGCCTTGCGCGCGAGACGCCGCAGGGGCGGCTTACTAGACTTTCCGAAGCGGCAATTGCGCGCGATCATCGTTGAGCGACCGTTCTCGCTCTGGTCCGTGAACGCAACGCTTTAGTGATCGCCATCGCGAGGACGCCTGCGATGGCCGGCGCGTAAATGGGGAACCACGGCGGATGAACAATCCATCCCTGCTGGACCCACTCGCGTTCCGGCCAGTATGCCGGCGCACATGAGTAGACGAAAACAATCGCATCGCGTCGACTTGCTCGTCGCGAACGGCGCGGAGGTGACGGCACGCGTCCATGAGGACAACAACTTTTCGCTCCTCATCGGATTTCCCGGCTGGAACGCCACGCCGACGTTCACCCTCGACGCGAACGGCGGATCGTCTCGCAGCTGTACGTGCCCGCCGGACCGGCCGAGTGGCGGCCGTACCTCGACGCTCCGCTGGAGTGGATCCGCCAGTACCACCCCGACGTGTTGCCGCGCATCTTCCCCGACGGCAAGCTCGCGCAGACGCGCAAAGCGGCGCGCGAGTGGGTGACGGTCCTGCGCGCCTGGCGCGCCGCGACGGGACAGGCGGATCCGACACGGCCATGAGCGGCAGCACGCGCAATTCGCGGATCATCGTACGAGCCACTGTTGACACCGCTTCGAAAACGCGCGTCAATGAGAGGTCGTCCAATCGGGAAGTTCCAGGAGGTCCGGAGATGCGTGCACTGCAGTTGGCAGTGGTCTGCTTGCTGGCCGGAGCCGCGCTCGCCGGGCCGCGCGCGACGCCTCTCAGCTCCGTCGGCCGCGGCGTGGCCGTCGTCTTCAGCCCCGACCTGAGCATCGGGAACAACTGCGCGTTCTACGAGCGCCTCGGCTTCACCTGCTATGAGAGTGCGAGCTGGGAGGCGGTCGTCGAGGACATCCGCTGCCGCAACGCGTCGGCCGCGCCGGAAGAGGCGATCTCCGTGGTCATCCTGGAGGCGCACGGGACGCACGGGAACGGCCTGAAACTGCAGGCCAGCTCCGCGAAGAAAGCCTCGCGCTCGTACGCCGCGATCGGGGCGCTGATCGAGCGCCTCGGAGACTCCGGCGTCCGCACCTGCGTCCTCGCGGCGTGCAACTCGCGGCGGCTCCTGCGTCCGGCGATCTACCACAAGCTCGATCGCACGCGGCTCTATCTCCCGGCCACGCTCGGCATCATGAACGGCAGCCAGGACGCCCCGGCAAAGACGGGCGTGCGCCTGCTGGCGCGCGCGGACAGCCACGTCGAGTCGCTGTCCAGGGGCACCACCCGCGAGCTGTCCGCCGCCACGCTCCGCGCGCTGGGCCTCGAGGAAGGGGAGACGATGTCGTTCGTCGTCTCGGACATGCTGGCCCAGCTCGTGACGCGCGATCCGTCGCTCGATCTCCGGCCGGCCACGCCGGTGGACAAGCTCGAGCTGACCACGCCGGAAGACGCATACGCGGAGGACCTGTTCGCCCGCTTCGTCGAGCACCTCGACCGCCTGGCCACGTCGAGCGAAGACGCCGCCCCCGCGCCTCTGGTGGCCATGCTCTCGCGCTGAGCCGGTCTGGCGGCAGGGACGAGGGACGAGGTACGAGGGACGAGGTACGAGTAGCTCCGCTCGGGCACGCTCATGGCCTGAGCTTCAGGCGTCGAGTCTGCCGAAGCGGAGCACTCGTACCTCGTACCTCCGCGGCTCGCCGTCGCGCATCGACGTGACCCGGCAGCCCCCTTCGAGCTCGATGAGCATGCGGTATCTTGTCACCTCACGCCATGAAGCAGGAAGACGGCATCCGGGCCACGAACCAGGACTTCATCCGCTACGACCAGGTGGAGAAGCGCCAGAGCTATCACCTGGCCGAAACGGAGGGGGCGGACCAGTTCGACGACGACTTCGCGATCCGCACCTGCGACATGCGCAGCCCGACGTTCGCGCGCGACCTCGGCGAGGCCCTGCGCGAGATCGGCTTCGCCATCCTCTCCGGCCACGGCGTCGACCCGGCACTCTACGACGAGGCGGAAGCGAAGGTGGAGGAGATGTTCACGCACCTGTCGATGGAGGAGAAGCTGCGCTACCGCGCGCAACGCCACGGCTCGGTCAACCAGGGCTATTTCCCGATCAAGGAGACGAGCAACATGCATCCCGACCTGGTGGAGGGATGGGTGTTCTGCCGCCGCGCCTTCGAGGGAGGCGATTTCTGGCCGCTCCCCGAGTACCGGGCCTTCTTCCAGAAGATCGTCGCCGCGCACGAGCCGCTGATCCTGCCGGTGATGCAGAGCCTTCTCCGCTATCTTGGCTGCGATCCGCATCTCTACGACGCGAAGCTGACCGGCACGAACTTCGGACTGCGCCTCAATTACTACCCGCCGATGTCGGCCGGCGACGACGCCTCCGGCGCGGCGCGCCTGCTGGGACATGAGGACGTCGACCTCTTCACCTTCCTCCCCGCGCCGCGCGCCGAGGGGCTGCAGGTGCTCAACCGCCGCAACATGAAATGGGTGCGCGTGGCCGCCCCGCGCGGCACGATCGTCCTCAATACCGGCGACTACATGCAGCGCATCAGCAACGACCTCTTCCCCTCCACCACCCACCGCGTCAGCAAGCCGCGCGATGTGTTGCAGCGCGGCCGTCCGCGCGTGTCGTTTCCGATGGCGGTGTACGTGTGGGAAGAGGAAGTGCTGGAGGTGCTGCCGTGCATCGGGCAACCGAAATACCCACCGGTGAAAGCGATCGAGTTTCACACGAGCATCACCAGCAAGTTTTATGGGGATGGGTACGCGGTGAAGGGGTAGTCAGGTGCGGCCGAGGATCCGCGCTGCGATTCGCTCGACCTGTGTCCTTAAGTACGATCCAGTGGGTTGATTCGCTACGGCCCGCACCGCATGCTCGACCTCCGCGCGCGCGGACTCGGTCTCTCCCAAGAGATCCAGCACGGCGGCGAGGAAAGCTCGCGTGAAAGCTGTAGAGGGGTGGTTCGCACCGAGAGAGCGCTCCTCCGTCGCCAATGCCTGAGATAACTGCGCGCGCGCGCCTGCAAGATCCCTTCCCTCCCACGAGAGCCTTGCGAGATTGAACCGCTGCGCAGCCACCGTCGGATGGTTCTCGCCCAGACTTTTGAGATTTGAGACTAGTGCGAGCTCGAGCAGCTCTTTGGCACGTGGCAGATCACCAAGATCCTGGAGGACGAGAGCGAGATTGGATCTTTCGGTGGCCACGGTCGGATGATCCTCCCCGAGGGTTTCCAGGTCCGAGGCCAATGCGAGTTCGAGCAGTTCTTTGGCCCGCGGCAGATCGCCCAGCTGCCTGAGAACGAGAGCGAGGTTGGATCTTTTGGCGGCCATCTGATTCTCGGCGAGGTTCTTCAGATCCGAAGCCAGTGCGAGCTCGAGCAGTTCTTTGGCGCGCGGCAGCTCGCCGAGATACCTGAGGACAAGGGCGAGATTGGATCTTGCGGCGCTCACGTCCGGATGGTCCTCACCGAGGTTCTTCAGATCCGAAGCCAGTGCGAGCTCGAGCAGCTCTTTGGCACGCGGCAAATCACCCATGGATTGCAGTGCGATGCCGAGCCGATCAAACAGACGACTCACCCGCGCATCGTCGGTGCCGAGAACGGCCGCGGCTTCGTGTCCGGCCTGCTCGAGGTGCTTTCCGTCGGCCCGGTAGAGGCGGAATCCGTCCTCTAGCCTAATCTGTAACGAATACTCGGCGCACCCTTCGATGAAGTTGCGCTTCGCCTGCGCATAAGCTTCGGTGGATGCTACTCGCCGCGCCCACTCGCGCACGAGGCGGTGCATGCGCCAGCGCTCACCGTCGCCGACGATCAGGTGAAAACGGCGGAGGGGTTGCAGCGCGTCATCGCCCACACCGCAGGCCTCGAGCAGGGCGATGCTCGCCTCCTCGGGTGCAAAGCAGGCGGCGACGAGCAGGGCCTCTCGCGCCGCGTTGTCGAGCTTCGCCCAATGCACATCAAGGGCGCGACGCACCGTCGCCTCGTAGCGCACCATGTCCTGCACCTTCTCCTCGACCGGCAAGCCCTCCGCGAGCCGCTTCAGATACTCCGCGGGGGTGACGGACGGGAACTCGCGGAGGTATGCGCCCGCCAGTTCGATGGCCAGGCTGTGGCCTTCGAGCTGGTGCAGGAGATCATCGAGCCCGGGCGAGCGGGCGAGATCGCGACCAGCCACGGAAATGAGGAATTCACGCGCGGCGTCTGCCGGCAGAACTTCGAGCGTGTGGTGCTCGAAGGAACGACCGCCGAGGAACTGACGTCTTGTGGTGACGAGGATCGCGACGTGCGGCCCGCTCGGCAGGGGCCTCGGCTCATTCGCCCGCGTCCAGCTCTCCACGTTGTCGAGGACGATGAGGACTGGGCCGCCGCTCGATGCGATGCGCAGCGCGCCCGCGGCGCGCTCCTGGACGGTTCCCGGACTCACGGCGAGAGCATCCGCGATCACGGAGCCCCAGGTTGTGGTGAGATCGGGTTGTTCGGCGTCGAACCAGAAGATGCCGCCCGGAAAACGTCCCGTTGCGGCGTGTCGATCCACCATGTGCAGGGCCAGCTCGGTCTTGCCCACACCGGCCAGACCTTCAATGCTCATGGAGTGGCCCGGCTTCAGGAGAGAGTCGAGTCGCTCTAAATCGGTTTCGCGCCCGAAGAGCTCCCGCGCCCGGCGCGACGGCAGGTTATAGACCGGCGACCGCGCGGAGTGAGTGTCGGCGGGCGTGTTGTGCACACGATCACGAATCCGATCGGCAACCGTCGCCACACCCATCTCCCACCCGATGTCCGCCCGCCCTGCGAGCAGCGGCAATCGCCGGGTCAGTGTGGCGCGGTCCAGATCGCACCGCACCGGCAGGATGCGCGTTACATCGAAGGTCGCCTCCTGGTTGAAGAGCGCGCTCAGCTCCGCCTCGGGCCAGTACTTGAAGAAGCGTGGACTGAGGACGACGACACCGAAACGGGACCGGGACAGCCCTTCGTCCATCTTGCGCCGAAAGTCGTCGCCGAGACGAATCTCGTGAGAGTCATACCAGACGCGAAGCCCGCGCTCGCGCAGCGCGGCCACCAACGGCTCGACGAATCGCGTCTTGTCCTCGCTCGCGTGCGAGACGAAAACGTCAAACTCTTCCACGCCAGCATGATACGAGCAGCGAGCTCGCTGAAAACAGTTGCGATCGCGCTTCGATGTTCAGCGAACTCGCTGAAAACGTAAGCGTGATCGCTTAGAAATTAAGCGAATTCGCTGAAAACGTAAGCGTGATCGCTTAGAAATTAAGCGAGTTCGCTGAAAACGTAAGCGTGATCGCTTACAAATTCAGCGAGTTTGCTGAAAACGGAAGCAGTTTCGTTTCCGATGCAGCCGTGAACGGTCAACCTTTCAGCGAGTTTGCTGAAAACGGAACCGTTCACGCTTCGTTTTTCAGCGAGTTCGCTGAAATTGCTGGCGTACGAAGTAGTACGTCCCGCCTTCGTCGCCCACTTCCGCGAGCACGGCCAGCTCCGGGTTCTGTTCGCGGCCGGCGCGGCGGGCGGCGTCGTTGACCTGCTCGCGGATCTTCCCGAAGAGCGTCTGCACGTCTTCCACCTTGCCGGAGTCGCCGAGGACGTCGAGGAGCGCGCGGGTGAAGAGGGAGTGCTGGCCGTCGGCGGAGTCGAGCACGGGGGCGGTGCCGCCGGAGCTGATGACGAGGCGGGAGCGTTTCTCCTTCGTGCCGCCGGCGGCGACGTTGCGCGCCAGGGCGCCGGAGTAGCAGGAGTCGGCGATGATGAGGGTGCGCTGCGCGGGGTGGTCGAGGAGCGTGTCCTTGATCAGGGCCGGCGAGATCCAGTTCGTCATCTCGAAGTCGGCGTCGACGGGGAGCCAGTAGCCTTTGTCGTTCTTCAGCTCCCCGTGGCCGGCGTAGTAGATGAGGAGATTGTCCTGCGTCGTCATGCGGCCGGCCGTGGCGCGGATGGCGCCGAGGATCTGCTCCGCGCTCGCGTTCTCGAGGAGCGCCACGTCGTAGCCGTAGTCGCGCTGCAGCAGTTGGGCGACGGCGCGCGCGTCGTTGACGGCGGTGGGGAGTTGTTCCTTGAGGCGGTACTGCGACTCGCCGATGACGACGGCGTAGAACTTTCCGTAGCCGGCGAGGCTCGCGGCCTGTTGGCGTTGCCAGACGAACCAGCCGATGGCGAGGAGGATCACCAGCGCGGCGAGGGCGATGAACGTAGGGCGGGCTTCAGCCCGCCCGGGACGGGCTGAAGCCCGTCCTACGTTGACGACCTTCGTCGCGTCCTGCACGACGACGGTTCGATCGACGAGGGTGGACGAGGCGGTGGTGTGTGGGGTTCCCGGCACCGTCGGGGCGGGGCGCGTGGAGAGGCTGACGGGGCGTGCGTCGTGGACGTCGAAGGCCTCGATCACGGCATCGCGGAACTCGGCCGCGTCGGCGTAGCGCTTCTCCGGCTCTTTCTCCAGCGCGCGGTAGATGACCTGCTTCACCGCCTCGGGGATGGGGCGGTCGGGGGCGGTCTCCTCGAACGGGCGCGGCGGGTTGAAGAGATGCGCGGCGATGATCTCGCGGTAGTTCGCGCCGGTGAACGGATCGGCGTTCGTGAGGAGCTTGTAGAGCACCACGCCGAGGGAGTAGAGATCGCTGCGGCCGTCGAGCTGGCCGCCGAACTGCTCGGGCGAGGCGTAGCTCACCTTGCCGACGAACTGCCCGGTGGCGGTGAGTGTCTGTCCCGCCTCCAGCGACTTGGCGATGCCGAGGTCGATCAGCTTCACGAACGGCTTCCCGTCCGCGCCCGTGGTCAGCATCAGGTTGTCCGGCGAGATGTCGCGGTGCACGAACTTCTCGCCGTGCAGGTAGGCCAGGGCGTCGAGCGCCTGCACGGCCACGGTGCCGATCAGCTCCAGCGGCAGCGGCCCCTTCGCGGCCAGCAGGTCCTTGAGGTTCGCGCCGTCGACGAACTCCATGACGATGTAGCCGGTGCCGTCGGCGGTGACGGCAAAGTCGTGCACGCCGGCGATGTGCGGGTGGCGGAGGCGCATGCCGCGGCGGGCCTCGTTGATGAAGCGCTCGCGCAGGTCGGGATTCGTGCTGAGGTGCGCCTGCAGCGTCTTCACGATCTGTACTTCGTCGAGATCGCGGTGGCGCACCTTGTAGACGCAGCCCATGCCGCCCTCGCCGAGCTTGGTCAGGACGTCGAAGCGCGTCTCGAGCTCGGGGAGTGCGCTCATTTTCGCTGAAAGAGGAAATCGGCCCCGTCGTGGAAGGCCGACTGCAGCGGCGCGAAGGTGGGGACGGCGGAGGTGACGCGGTCGCCGGCAGTCAACGTGTTGACCACCTCACGGTGGATGCGCGACGCCGGCACGACGCCCTTCTGCTTCTGCAGGACGCCGATCAGCGCGTTCGTGAAGCGCGAGCTGGCGCCGTCCGTGCCCGAAGCCAGGGCCAGGCGCGCCTTTTTGCGCCGGCTGGCCTCGACGTACTTCGTCCACTGCGCCGGCGTCATCGACGACGTGTCGGGCTGCGGCGCACCGCGCGTGATGTCGCCGACGTACGAGCCGTCGGCGAGGACGAGGATGTGCCGCGACGGGATCAGGGCCAGGCGGTCGCTCACGTCCTGGTTCGGCAGCCAGTTCGTGCGCGCGCTCGCGTCGGCCGTGGCGTCGACGGGGAGCCACCAGCCGCGGCGGTTGCGCAGGTCGCGGCGTCCATGGCCGGCGTAGAAGACGACCAGGTTGTCGTTCTCGGCGAGGTTCTGGCTCAGCTCGTACAACGTGGTCAGGATCTGCTTGCCGCGCGCGTTGAGCAGCAGCGTGACCTCGAAGCCGTAGGCGTCGCGGAGGATGTTGGCCATCGCCTTGGCGTCGTTCTCCGCGTTCGGCAGCGGCGGGAGGCTGTCGTATTTCGAGTTGCCGATGACCAGCGCGTAGTAGCGGCCGAGGCCACCCTTCGGCGCGGCCAGCGCCTTCGACGCGCCGGCGGGGGCGTAGGTGCGTACGAGGCCCTGGATGCGGGCGATCTCTTTTTTGTGCGACTCGATGCGGGCCTGCTGCGCGTCGAGCTTCTGCTGCAGCTCGCGGATCTTCGACTGGTCGCGCTGCTTCGCGTCGTCGAGCTGGCGCTGCAGCTCCTCGACTTCCTGCTCGCGCAGCGCGAGCTCCTCCGCCGCTTTCTCGAGCTCCTGATAGCGCGTGGTCTCGACGATGACGTAGTCGCCGGAGAGGCCGGCCGCGCCGCGATAGAGGTTGAACGCTTTGGTCTTGTCGGCGGGGACGCCGAGGCCCTGCTCGTACAGCGTGCCGAGGCTGTACTGCGACGCGCTGTGTCCCTTCGCCGCCGCCTGCTGGTACCACTTCGCCGCGGCGGCGTAGTCGGGCGGCGTGCCCAGCCCCCCCTCGTAGATCTTGCCGACGTAGTACGCTGCCTCGGCGCTCCCTTTCTCCGCCTCGGCCAGCCAGAGTTTCAGCGACGTCTGGTAGTTGCCGCGGTCGTAGACCGTGTACTCGCCGCCGCGGATGCGGCAGTCGACGGCGGTGGTGCGCCGCGGCGGCTGCGCCATCGGATACGTACGCCCGCCCACGCGCCGCATCTTCGGCGGGAGGCGGCAGTCGACGAGCAGCAGGTCGTCGGCGGACTGCTGCGCGTGCACGCTGATGGTGCCGAGCAACAGAAGGAGGGCGAAACGTAGGGCGGGCTTCAGCCCGCCCATCCCCGGGGGAGGCGGGCTGAAGCCCGCCCTACGTTTCCACGCTTGCAATCTCATGGTCAGAACGATTTGTACACGTTGAACTGAAGGTTGCGGAATTTCAAGTCGGAGCGGAGGACATCCTGTGTCGCTTCGACCGTGGCGGACCAGCCGAAGGGGAAGAGCGCCTGCAGCCCGGCGCCGATGCGGCCGTAGCTGGCGTCGGGACGGTCGAGCGGCACGGTGAACGTCGTGCCGAGGCGGTCGCGGAGGAAGCGCGCGGTGACCAGGCGCGCGTCGTCCTTGAGCTCGCGCACATACTCGCCGCGCAGCGACGGCAGCAGCGTCCCGAACGGCACCGGGAAGGCGGCGCGGACGTTCAGGCCGAGGTTCGCCGTGAGCGACTCGATGTCCTGCCCCTGCACGAAGAGGAGCAGCGGCCCGGTGCCCTGCTCGGAGAGCTCGCTGATGTCCGCGCGCGACCACGTCCCGCCGAGGGTCAGGTCGAAGTCGGTGCGGCCGGTGTGCGCCTCGAAGCCGGTGCCGGCGGCGATGGCGAAGACGTTCGCGTCGTTCTCGCTGGTGGCGCTGGCCACGGTGATGCCGGCGATGGTCAGGTCGCGCTCGGCCTCGTAGGTATTGCGGCCGTAGGTGAGGCTGCCGTCGAAGTGGAGGCCGTCGAACTTCGAATTCGGCGCGCCGCCGGCGAAGAGGCCGCCGCGGCTGCCGTAGAGCGAGAGCGAATAGCCGGAGGTGTCGACGGTGCCGTTCCCGCCGGAGAGGTCGGCGTCGAGCTGCATGAGGTGCAGCGACGCGCCAAAGATGTTTTGGCCAACGAGGCGATCGACGCCGAACATCACTCCCTGCGACTCCAGGTCGAAGCCGAGCTGCCCGTCGCGCGCGTTGCGCTCGCCCGTGCCGAGGTTGCCGGAGAGGAAGGCGGACCAGCCGCTGTACGGGTCCTCCTCGGAACCGCCGGCGTCGGTGGCTTCCTGCGGCCCGAACGCGGCGGCCAGCGCGGCGAGGGGGAGCGGGCGGTCGTTGATGGCGATCTGGAGCTGCTGCGTGGAGAAGCGCTGCACGCCGCCGCGCACGGCGGAGAGGCGCGCGGCGATGCCCGACGTGACGGCGGAGACGACTTCGCTGGCCACCTTCGACTGCGCGCCCGACTGCTGCGGCGCGAGGCGCTCCAGCGACGGCGAGAACTCGGCGTCGGAGAGGAGCGAGAGCGCGCGGCAGACGGCGGTGAATTCCTGCTCGTTGCGCGCGCAGAGGGTGTCGAGCGCGCGCGCCACCGGCACCGCGACCGGCCCCTGCGCCCGCGACTCGAAGGAGGTGGTGGCGTTGATGGTGAAGGTGGCGGGCGCGAGTCCGGCGACGGTGGCCTGGATGGTGATCGGGCCGACGCTGTTCACGACGACGGTGGTGGTGGCGCGGCCGTCGGCGTCGGTGGTGCTGGCGGCGGGACTGAGCTGCGCGGCGCCGCTGGTGACGCTCCACGTGACAGTCACGCCGCGCACCGGCGCGCCGGTCGAGTCGACGACGCGCACGACCAGCGGCTGCGCGAGCTGCAGGCCGAGGCGTCCGGACTGGTTGTTGCCGCTGAGGATGCCGACCGCCGCGGCGGGGCGCGGGTCGTCGTTGACGATCGTGGCCGTGCCGGTGGCGGTGTTGCCGCCGGTGGCGGTCGCGGTGAGGGTGAAGGTCTCGTTGTCTTCGAAGAGGTTGTCGGCGACGACTTCGACGTTGACGGTGCGCTGCGTCTCGCCGGGCGCAAAGACGAAGCTGCCCGAGGGAGCGGCGATGAAGTCGCTGGCGAAGGAGGCGCTGCCGGCGGCGATGCTCCAGGTCACCGGCACGCTGGTGCCTGCAGGCGCGCCGAGGGTGATGACGAAGGAGAGCGGCGTGAAGCCGCCGCCGTTGCCCTCGGCGACGGAAGGGGAGGAGACGGCGATGGTCGGCTGCGTGTCGTCGTTCTGGATGGTGAAGGTGTACGGGCCGGGGTTGGTGAGCGTGCCCCCCTGCACGTTGCTGATCACGAGCCGGAACGTCTCGTTGCTCTCGAACTTCGTATCGCCGACGATGCCGATGCGGATCGGCTGGCTGTCGGTCTCTCCCGGCGGGATGATGAACGTGCCGCTGGCGGGGAGGTAGTCGTTGTCGGCCACCGTGGCCGTGCCGTCGACGGTCTGGTAGTTCCCCGTGACCGGCAGGTTTCCGGGGGAGGACTGGGTGAAGACGACGTCGAGGAAGGTGACGCCGCTGTTGCCCTCGGGGCCGGAGGGGTTGAAGGTCTGCGCTCCCGCCGGGAGCGTGCAGAGGAGAAGGGACAGCATCAAACGACGCATTCAGAGCCTCCCGGAAGGGAACAGCTTACAACGTAGGGCGGGCTTCAGCCCGCCCATGGACGGGCTGAAGCCCGTCCTACGTTATCCTCGCCCCCCGTGGAAGTCGCCCAGTTCCTGCTCGCGCTGATTGCCATCTTCGTGGCGGCGAAGCTGTTCGGGGAGATCGCGGAGCGGCTCGGGCAGCCGGCCGTCCTCGGGGAGCTGATCGGCGGCGTGGTGATTGGCGTCTCGGGGCTGCACCTCGTCGACCCGCACGACGCCACCATCCACCTCCTCTCCGAGCTCGGCGTGATCCTGCTCCTCTTCCTCATCGGGCTGGAGACCGACCTCAAGAAACTGATGGAAGTGGGCGGCTCGGCGACCGCGGTGGCGATCGTCGGCGTGCTGCTGCCGCTCGCGGGGGGGATCGCCTTCGGGCAGTTTCTCGGGCTGCGCATGATGGTCTCGGTGTTCCTCGGCGCGGCGCTGACGGCGACGTCGGTGGGCATCACCGCGCGCGTGCTCTCCGACCTCGGTCATCTCAAGGACGACGAGTCGCAGGTGATCCTCGGCGCCGCGGTGGTCGACGACATCATCGGCCTCGTGCTGCTGACCCTCGTCGGCACGCTGGCCGCCGGCGGCGCGCTGACGTTCCTCGGCGTGGGGCGGGTCATCCTGGTGGCCTTCGGCTTCGTCATCGTGGCCATCCTGGCCGGGTCGCAGCTCGCGCCGCGGCTGATCCGCGTCATCGACCGCATCGAGATGCGGCGCGGGCTCTTCTTCTCCTCGGTCGTGTTCATGCTGCTGCTGGCGTACATCGCGCAGAAAGTCGGCTCGGCGATCATCATCGGCTCGTTCGCGGCGGGACTGGTGCTCGCGCGCACGGAGCGCGGGCGCGACATCGAGCGGGAGATGCACGACGTCGCGCAGTTCTTCATCCCCATCTTCTTCGTGGTGGTCGGCGCGGCCATCGACGTGAAGAGCATGCGCGGCGAGTTCCTCTGGATCGGCCTCGGCCTGACCGCGATCGGCATCGTCGGCAAGGTGGCCGCGGGGTATGTGGTCTGGAAGAAGGGGCTGCGGCGGACGGTGATCGGCGTGGGGATGATCCCGCGCGGCGAGGTCGGCCTGATCTTCGCCCAGATCGGCCTGACCTCGCAGTTGCTCAGCGCGGGGCTCTACAGCGCAGTGGCGCTGATGGTCATGCTGACGACGTTCATCACGCCGCCGCTCCTGCGGCGCCTCCTCGTCCAGAAGACGCCCGACCGCAAGCCGGACGACATCACGGGCGACTATGTGATGGAGGCGCCGATGGACCGGGAGTGAGGTTGCTGGTTGCTGGTTGCTGGTTCAAGGCGGTGGATGGGTTTCAAGCCATGCACCGCAACGAACCAGCAACATAGCAACCAGCAACCTCTCACGTCACTCTCCGCTTCGCCTCCTGGAATCCCGGCTCGTCCAGCGTGCCGCGCTCGCCGAGCTGCTGGGCGCGGTTGCGCGCGTCGCGCACGCGCTCCTCGGTCAGCGGATGCGTGGAGAAGAACTGTTCGACGCCGCCGGGCCGCGACTGCCGGTGCTCGAGGAGCTCCTCGAACATGGTGGCCATGCCGATGGGGTTGTAGCCGGCACGGGCCATGGCCTGGATTCCGAGCTCGTCCGCCTCGCGCTCGGCCTCGCGGCTGAAGCGCGCCAGCGCGCCGCCGGCGACGATCTGCGCCGCGATCTGGGCGAGCTGGCCGGGGTTCTGCCCGAGGGCCACGCCGGCCAGGACGCTGAGCCCGTACTGCCGCGAGATCTGCTCGGTCGAGTGCCGCGCGGTGACGTGGCTGATCTCGTGCGCCATCACGCCGGCGACCTCGGCCGCGTTGTCGGCGTTCGCGATCAGGCCGGTGTGCACGTAGACGTGTCCGCCCGGAATGGCGAACGCGTTGATGGCCGGATCGTCCACGACGTGGAACTGCCACGGCAGCCGGTTGAACGGCTCGGGCGTCTGGGCCACGATCTTCTGGCCCATCTGATTGATGTAATTGTTGAGCGTCGGATCATTGCTGAGGCGCACCTGTCTGGCGATGTCCTGCGAGAGCTGCGCGCCGAGCTGCCATTCCTCTTCGATGGAGATGAGATTGAAGTCGCCCGCCCCGCCGCCCGAGCCGCACGAGACGGCCAGCAGCGTGGCAAGCGCGAGAGCGAGGTGTGTGCTGCGCTTGTACATGCCGGCGCGAAAGTGCAGGAGGAGTGCCCGTCATCTGCGCATCGCCACCGCACCTCCGCGGCGAGCAGCAGCGCCATCAGCAGCAGCGCCCATTCGGACAGCGTCGGAATCGCGGCGGCGTCGTCGTTGATGATCGTGGCCTGCCCCTGCGTATCCGTCGCGACGGCCCCGGTGACGTTGGTGTGTTCCCTGCGCCAGGAGCGGAGCCGCCGATGATCGTGCCGCGCGCGCCGAAAAGGATCACGGGTCCGCCGATGATGCTCCCTTGACTGGTGGACTCGAGGACGATTCCGGAGTCGGTGTTGCCGCGGGCCACCATGCCCGATGCGTCGACGCCGATGTAATTCCCGGCGATCAATGCGCCGCCGGAGCCCGAGACAACGATCCCGCCGCTCCCGGAGCCGCCGTTGAATCCGACGATCACCAGGCCGCGTACGGTCGAGCGTGCAGTGGTGTTGATGCGCAGGCCGCTGAAGAAGCCGTTCCCGTCGAGCGTGATGATCGGCGTCCCGGTGAAGCCCGGCTGCGTCGTGCCGTCGATGACCACCGTGTCAGTGATGACGGGCAGCGGACTCTGGACCGCAATGATCTGCGGTCCGCCCGGCGCGATATTGAAATGAATGTTGTCGAGGCCGGGATTCGCGTTCGCGTCGGTGATGGCCTGCCGCAGCGAGCCGGGGCCGGAGTCGGCCGCGGTGGTGACGGTGAACGTCGCCGCGAAGGCGACCGGTGCGCACACGAGCGTCGAGCAGAGCACTGCCACGGCCAAAGATCGATGCATGGGCGCAGGATAACCCCGGCTTCCGGCGCGCCGCGTGCAATTCCGCCCGCGCATGGACGAACAGAAACTCATCGACGCCCTCGTGGCGCGCGCGGCCGAGGATGCACGCGCGTTCCGCGAGAAAAACCCGGATGACGCGCCGACCGAGCGCTGGATCGAGAACAGCTACACGGCCGCGCTCCCGCTGGCCAAGGATGACATCGGCTTCGATCCCGGACCGGGGCCGCATCCGCGGCTCTTTTCCGCGTACCGCAACGCCATCGCCGGCGCGGTCGGCGAGCGCGTGAGCCAGCGCGAGTTCGGCCAGGCGCCGCCGGCGGGGGAGAACTGATGCCGATCCCGCAGCAGCAGGACGCTCCCGGCACCGACGAGAAGCTGAAGCCGCACGCCGACCACGGCGAGGAGAGCTACCGCGGCAGCGGGAAGCTCGAGGGTCGCGCGGCGATCATCACCGGCGGCGACAGCGGCATCGGCCGCGCCGTGGCCATCGCCTTTGCGCGCGAAGGGGCGGACGTGGCCATCGGCTATCTGTCGGAGAAGGAAGAGAACGACGCGCGCGAGACCGCCCGGTGGGTCGAACAGGCCGGACGGCGCTGCCTGCAGCACCGCTTCAACGTCCAGCATCGCGCCGAGTGCGAGGCCTTCGTCGAGCGTGCGGTGAAGGAATTCGGCCGCCTCGACATCCTGGTCAACAACGCCGCCTATCAGCAGGAGCAGCAGTCGATCCTCGACATCACCGAGGAACAGCTCGACGGGACGTTCCGCACGAACATCTATGGATACATCTATATGGTGCAGTGCGCGCTGCCGCACCTGAAGGAAGGGGCGTCGATCCTCAACACCGGCTCGGTGACGGCGATGAAGGGCAACCCCGGCCTGATCGACTACTCGGCGACGAAGGGCGCCATCCACACGTTCACGCGCGCGCTGGCGCAGAGTCTGGCGGAGAAGGGGATCCGCGTGAACTGCGTCGCGCCGGGCCCGGTCTGGACGCCGCTCATCCCGGCCACGATGCACCGCAAACACGTCGCCGCGTTCGGCAAGGACACGGTGTGGGGGCGCGCCGCACAGCCGGCGGAGATCGCCCCGTCATACGTGTTCCTGGCCTCGAGCGACGGGCAGTACTACACGGGAGAGGTGCTCGCGCCCACGGGGTCGGAAACAACGCGCTGAGTGTGATCCGCACCAGGGAACGACGAGAGGCCTCCGGCGGGCCGGCACGGCCGGCAGCGCTGATCGATGCACGTCCGCTCACGAGACGCGCGCTTCGGGCGACAGGCGTGCGTCAAGGCTAGGCCAACAAGCGCTGCCGGCCGGGCCGGCCCGCCGGAGGCCTCCGGTCGTCTCCTGTGGGATGACACCCAGCACCTTGCTTGTTCGTCCCATGGTCGTGATCCGCTTCCTTCTGGTCCTCCTGCTCACCGCCCCGGCGTACGGCGCCGGGCGCTTCTTCACCGACCGCGAGGGCGCGCCGGTGCGGTGGGAGCAGTGGGGGAGCCGGGCCTTCGAGCGGGCGGCCAAAGAGAAGCGGCCGATTTTCCTCGAGGTCGGCTTTCACGCCTCGTGGGAGAAT
>Ga0196976_1000883_pt1 | contig 16140 bp, 14 predicted proteins | sample S3v_513CmetaG_FD_148644 | JGI IMG/M metagenome (GOLD analysis project Ga0196976, IMG submission 148644) | Soil microbial communities from Anza Borrego desert, Southern California, United States - S3+v_5-13C | ecosystem: Environmental > Terrestrial > Soil > Desert | place: USA: California...
CGCGGCCCGGCGCGACCACGACGCCGTGGAGGAGCGCGCGGACGTAGAGCCCGGTCCCGCCCACGACGAGCGGCAGCCGCCCGCGCGACGCGATCCCGGCGATGGCCTCGTCGGCGAGCGCCACCCAGCGGGCGGCGTCCATCCCTTCGCCGGGCTCCACCACGTCGACCAGGTGGTGCGGGACCGCCGCGAGCTCCTCGGCGGTCGGCTTGGCCGTCCCGGCGTCGAGGCCGCGGTACACCTGCTGCGAGTCCGCGTTCACGATCTCGCCGCCGAGCCGGCGCGCCAGCTCGAGGGCGAGCGCGGTCTTGCCGGACGCGGTCGGGCCGGCGAGGACGAGGATCGCGTGGCCGGGCGCCGAGGGCGCGCCGGCACCGGGGAAGGCTGCCATCGGCCCCATCTACGCGGGCGCGCGGAGGTGGGTCAACCCGCCCTCGTCCCGCTGCCGGCCTCCGGGGCTATGATGCCCGGCCCGGAGTCCCCTTGCGCCCGCACCGCACCGCCCTTTCGCTCGCCTTCTCCATCATCCTCCTCGACGTGATGGGGCTCACCCTCCTCTTCCCGGTCGGCGCGTACCTCGTGCAGCGCTACAGCCAGGACGCCCGCCACGTCGCGCTGCTCTCGGCGATCTACGCCGCGGCCCAGTTCTGCGCGGCGCCGGCGCTCGGCTACGTCTCGGATCGGCTCGGGCGGCGCCCCGTGATCCTCGCCTGCGTCTTCGGCCAGGCGGCGGGGTACGTGCTGTTCGGCGTCGGCGGCGCGCTCTGGATCCTCTTCCTGGCGCGGGCGATCGCCGGCATCACCGGCGGGAGTATCTCCACGGCGACCGCCTACATCGCCGACGTCTCGACCCCGGAGGAGCGGCCGCGCAACTTCACGCTCGTGGGCATCGCGTGGGGCGTCGGCCTCGTGATCGGACCCGCCATCGGCGCCGCGGCCGGGCAGGTGCGCCTCGAGCTCCCCGCGTACATCGCCGCCGCGCTCGGCCTCGCCAGCGCGTGCCTCTGCTGGTTCTACCTCCCTGAGTCCCTCCCGCCCGAGCGCCGCGACCGCTCGCCGTTCCGCCTGCGCGCGCTCAACCCGCTCGGCTCGGTGCTCCGGACCTTCCGGCGGCCGATCTTCGTGCTCCCGCTGCTCGCGCTCTGCCTCTTCAACCTCGGCTTCCACGGCGCGAACGCCACCGAGGTCATCTACCTCATCCAGCGGTTCGGCGCGGCGCCCTGGCAGCTCGGGGCGCTCATGGCGGGCGCGGGCGTCGTGATCGCGACCGTGCAAGGCATCTGGGTGCGCCAGCTCATCCCGCGCCACGGGGAGAAGCGCACGGCCATCGTCGCGCTCTCGGTCCAGTGCGCCGTCTCGGCGGGCGCCCTGCTCGCCCCGAGCCTCCTCGTCGTCGTCCCGATCATCCTCCTGCGGAACGCGGCGAGCGCCTTCGTCTTTCCGTCGCTGGGCGGGCTCGTCTCGAAGCTCGCGCGGGAGGACGAGCTGGGCCAGCTCATGGGCGTGACGACTGCGCTGCAGAGCCTCATGAGCGCGCTCGGCCCGGCGGCGGCGGGCGAGGCGCACGAGCGGCTCTTCTCCGGCGCGGGGTACGCGCTCGGGGCCGTGCTCGTGGGGCTCGCGGCGATCGTCGCGGCGCGGCTCCATCCGCCCACGCGGCCGCAGCCCCGCGCGCCCTGAGCGGTGTGTCGAACGCCCGACGGCGGCGCGGGCGTCGCCGCTACCGCGTCACCCGCGCCGCCAGCTCGTCGAGCGCGACCGGCGTCTCCTCGCGCGTCGCCAGGTCCTTGAGCTTGGCCTGGCCGGTCGCGACCTCGTTGCCGCCGAGGACCACCGCGTAGCGCGCGCCGACGCGCTCGGCCTGCTTGAACTGGGCCTTCAGCTTGCCGCCGCGCGGGTCGAGGTCGCAGGCGACGCCGGCCTTGCGCAGGGCGGCGGCGCGGCGGAGGCCCTCCATCGCGCCCGCGGGGTCGGCGCTGATGAAGAACACGGCGGGGCGGCGCTCGGGCGCGACGCGGCCGAGCTTCTCGAGCACCATCGCGAGCCGCTCCTGTCCGAGGGCGAAGCCGACGCCCGGCGTGGGCGGCCCGCCGAGCGTCTCGACCAGCTTGTCGTACCGGCCGCCGCCGGCGAGCGCCGACTGCGAGCCGAGCGCATCGCTCGAGAACTCGAAGGCGGTCCGGACGTAGTAGTCGAGCCCCCGCACGAGCCGCGTGTCGACGGTGAACGCCACACCCAGCGCCGTGAGCCCCTCCTTCACGCGGTCGAAGTGCGAGCGGCAGCCGTCGCAGAGCCGCTCGAGGAGGCGCGGCGCCTTCTCCAGCACGGGCTGGCAGCTCTCCACCTTGCAGTCGAGGACGCGCAGCGGGTTCCGCTCGATCCGGTCGTTGCAGTCGGAGCAGAGCGCGCCCTTGTTCGCCGTGAGGTAACCCTTCAGCTCGGAGACGTACGCCGGCCGGCAGTTGCCGTCGCCGACGGAGTTCACCTCGAGGTGCGCGGTGACCCCGAGGCGACGGAAGTAGTCCGCCAGCATCGCGATCTGCTCGGCGTCGAGGTCGGGCTCCGCGATGCCGAAGGCCTCGCACCCGATCTGGTGGAACTGGCGGTAGCGGCCTTTCTGCGGCCGCTCGCGCCGGAACATGGGGCCCATGTAGAACCACTTCTGCGGCCCCTCGACGTACGCGCCGTGCTCGATGAAGGCGCGGACGACGCCCGCGGTGCCCTCGGGCCGGAGCGCGAGCAGCGCCTCGCCCTTGTCCTCGAAGGCGTACATCTCCTTGTTGACGATGTCGGTCGCCTCGCCCACGCCGCGGGCGAAGAGCTGCGCCGCCTCGACCGCGGGGGTCCGGATCTCCCGGTACCCGTGGAGCGCGAACACCTCGCGGGCGACCGTCTCCATCTCCTGCCAGCGGCCGACCTCGGCCGGCAGGATGTCGTTCATGCCCTTCACGCCGTTGATCTTCACGGCGCCGTAGATACCAGAGACGGCGCGGGCGCGCACGGGTGAAGGCCCGGGGAGCGCTCGGGCTCGGGCGCGCGGCCACGGGGCTAGCGCAGCCGGATCCCGTAGACTGTCCCGCCCCGCGTCGCGAGGACGATCGTGTCGTCGAACACGGCCGGCGACGCCTCCACGTTGGCGTCGAGCTGGAGCCGCGCCGCGACCTTCCCGTCCGCGCCGTCCACGAGCATGAGCCGCCCCGCGCGGTCGGCCTGGACGATCCACGTCTTCCCGGCGGCCGCGTCGCGCACGGCGGTGGGCGTGGACCAGAGGTCCGCGCCCACCTCGAGGCGCCAGAGCTCGCGCCCGTCGTCCTTCGCGAGGGCCACGACCGCGCCCGGCTCCGGACAGAGGCAGAGGGTGAAGACGACGCGGTCCGCGAGGTCGTCCTTGCCGACGAGCGGCGTCGAGAAGCTGCCCGCCTGGATCCGCCGGGGCCCGTCCCAGCCGCCCTTGCACCCGTACTCCTTCACCCAGCGCGCCTGGCCGGTCACGCCGTCGAGCCGGCGGATCCGGCCCTTCCCCGCGTCGCCCTGGAGATCGACCTCGGAGGCGACGTACAGCGCCGGCCCGTCCGGCGTCCCCTCCACCACCACCGACGCGTCGGTGTCGTCGCCGACCTCGAGGGCCCACGCCGGCCGGAGCGTCTGGAGATCGAGCGCCTGGAGCTCGCCGCCGTTGTCGGCGAACCAGGCGAGCGCGCCGTCCGCCGCGAGCGAGTTCTCGATGCCCAGCTTCGCCCCGGAGCCGAACCGGTACCGGAGCACGCGGGGCGCGATGGTCATCGTCCTCGCCTCCGGGTCGAACCGCGCCCCGAGCTCGACGAGGTAGACGAGGCCGTTCTCGCCGCCGACGAGGAACGTGTCCGTCTCGCGGTTCACGAGGCCGGACGAGTCGAAGGCCCCCCAGCCGCGGCGCGCGACGGGATCGCGACCGGGCAGGAAGAAGACCTCCTGCATCGTGGTGAGCGCGTACACGCGCAGCCCGATCGGCGCCTTCGCGGGGATGCCCTGGCCGACGAAGAGGAGCGGCCAGCCGCGCGGATCGACCGAGACGCTCCCCTTGATCGGGTTGCCCGTGCGGAGCGGCGGGCGGGTCGGCTTCCCGGTGCGGAGATCGAGGAAGTAGACGTTGCCGTCGAGTGAACCCTGGACGACCTCGACCAGGCCCGCGTCCGCCTGGCGCGCGCCGAGCGACGGCATCGCCGCCCGCACCGCGTCCGGCCACCGGACGATCACCGGCTGCCCGGTCCAGCCCGCGCCGCCGCCCCACGGTGGCGGGCTCGCGCCGGTCTTGAAGGTCCAGGCGATCTCGAGCTCCTTCCGCTCGATGCGCCGGTCGCCGAATGCCCCGCCGTCGCGCCGGTGCCCGCCGCGGAACGTCAGCACGCCGTCCGCGAGGGCGTAGCGCTCCGGGAACTCCTGCGGCCGGATCGGCGGCGGGAGCTCGCCGCGCCCGGCGAGCACCTCGGGCCGGAGCTTGCGGTACGCGGCGAGGCTCAGGGCCGGGTCGAGGGCGGGGCGCTTCGGCGTCGCGGGGGCCGCGGGCGTGACGGCCGCCGGCGCGGCCGGCTCCGGAGCGGCGGGAGGTGTCGGGCTCGGCTCCGGGGCCGCGGCCGACGCAGCGGGCTGCGCCGACTGGCGCCCGGCGCACGCGGCGAGCACGAGCATGGCCACGGCGGCGCGCCGGCGAGCTTGCACTGAGCGAGAATACCCCGGCGGGTCCCCCGCTCGTGTACCATCCTCGCTGTACACGGGGGCTGCGCCCCCGCCACAGGAGCAAAGCTCCTGGGGCCCCACCCCTGCTGCGCTGGGTCCCGCCGCGCCGCGCCGCCGGGATCATACCCATTGTGAAGGGCGGCTTGCGCGGCACCCAGCGAGGAGGGCGCTGCCCCTCCCCCGCGCTATCCGCGGCCCCCCCCGGCGACATCCGCTCCACGGTCCGCTCACGAGCCCGCCCCGATCGCCTCCCCCACCCGCACCCGCGCGCCGGCCGCGAGCCGCGCGTCGAGCGCCACGCGGCCGGGCTCGAACACCAGGATCACGGTCGAGCCCATCTCGAAGGCGCCGAGCTCTCCGCCCTTCTCCACCGGGATCGGCGTCTCGTAGTCGCGCGCGGCGACCCGCGCGCGGCGGAGGTTCGTCAGCGGGACCGTGGGATCGTAGTACGCACGCACGCGGCCGACGACGGTCGCGCCCACGGCGACCACCGCGCAGGCGCCGAGCGGCGTCTCGAGCACCGTGACGAGCCGCTCGTTGACGGTGAAGAGCCCGGGCACGGTGCGCACGGACGCAGGGTTCACCGGCCAGAGCCGCCCGGGCACGTACCGGTACCCGGTCACCGCGCCGCCGAGCGGGAAGTGGATCCGGTGGTAGTCGCGCGGGGAGAGATAGATCGTCGCGAACGCGCCGCCCTCGAGGCGCCGCGCCAGCGCCTCGTCGCCGAGGAGCGCCGCGAGCCCGTAGTCGATCCCCTTCGCCTGCACGAGCCGCCCGCCGGCCGTGACGCCCACCTCGGAGACGACCCCGTCCACCGGCGAGACGGCCACGCGCTCGCCGGCGGCGATGGGTCGGAGGCCGGGCCGGAGGGGGCGCGCGAAGAACTCCCCGAACGTCTCGTACGCGGTGAGCTCCGCGCACTCGGAGAGGTCGATCCCGTACCGGGCCGCGAAGGCGCGCATGGCCGCGCGACGGATCCCCGCGGGGGCGCGCCAGCGCGTGAGCGCCCCGGCGACCCGGGAGATCGTGTTCTTGGGGAGGAGGCGCAGGGCGCCGACGAAGAGGCGGTCGTTCATGCGGGCGGACGGAGTGTAGTCCGGAAACGCCGGGTCCGGGAGACCGTCACCGCTCGTGCGTCGAGAGTTGCTCGGGCTTCGCCCTCGCCCCGTCGGCGGGCAGAGCCCGCCTCCTCCGCTGGCTCAGCACGAGCGGATGCTCGGTTCGGGCGCATACAATGCTGGTGTGCGGATCGCCCTCGTCTCCGACACCCACGGCCTCACCGACCCCAAGCTCCCGGAGCTGTTCCAGGGGTGCGAGCGCGTGCTCCACGCCGGCGACATCGTGACGACGCCGGTGCTCGACACGCTCGCGCGGATCGCCCCGGTGACCGCGGTCCGCGGGAACAACGACGTCGCTCCGTCGTTCGACCGCCTCCCCGAGACCGTCTGCCTGCCCGTCGAGGAGCTGCGCCTCTTCATGGTTCACGACCTCGGCGACCGCGTGCGCCCGAAGCCGCGGGCGGGCGCGGCGCTCGCCCGGGAGCGGCCGCACATCGTCATCCACGGCCACTCTCACCGGCCCGGCGCGGTCCTCCACGGCGGACGCCTCTTCGTGAACCCCGGCAGCGCCGGCCCGCGGCGGTTCACCCTCCCCCGGACCGCCGCGATCCTGACCGTCGCCGGCCGCCGCGCGCACGTCGCCTTCTTCGAGCTCTCGGGCGAGCGGCCCGCACCGCACGGCCAGCCGTTCGAGACGGAGCTGTGAGCCTCCCGCCGCCCGATCGGCTGCTCCGGACCGTCGGCCTCGACGACGCCCCATTCCGGCGCGGGGCCCGCGGCGGCGTCGGCGTCGCCGGCGTGGTCTGCGCGGGCACGCGGTTCGAGGGGCTGCTCTGGGGACGCGTGCGCCAGGACGGCTGGAACGCGACCGACGTCCTCCTCGGCCTCGTCGGCGCGAGCAAGTTCCTCCCGCAGCTCCACCTCGTGCTCCTCGACGGCATCTCCTTCGGAGGCTTCAACGTGGTGGACTTGCCGCGCCTGGCCGCCGGGCTCGGGCGCCCGTGCCTCGCGGTCATGCGCCGCCCGCCGGATCTCGCCGCGGTCGAGGCGGCCATCCGCCGCCTGCCGCGCGCCGAGGCGCGGCTCGCGGTCCTCCGGCGGGCCGGTCCCGTCCACCGGCTCGGCGGGTTCGTGTTCCAGGTGCAGGGCGCTTCCCCCGAGATCGCCGCGGCGGCGCTTGCCCGCGTCACCGATCGCGGCGCCGTCCCCGAACCCCTCCGCCTCGCGCACCTGATCGGAGGGGCCGTCCGTGTGGGTGAAAGCGGGCGTCGCGCGTAGGTCGTAAGCGGCCAGTCACGTGCCACCGGCGCGGACCCCTGATAAGAATCGGGATCGCCGTGTGTCGTCTCTTCGGCCAGCACGCCCATCCGGGCTTCGATCCCACCGAGCCGCTCTGCAGCGCGGAGAACGCCCTCCGCTTCCAGTCGCACCGCCACCCGCACGGCTGGGGCATCGGCTGGTACGAGCACGGCTCGCCCTGCGTCCGGCGCGGCATCCTGCCGGCGCACTCCGACGACGCGTTCGCCGCCGCCGGCCGGGAGATCCGCGCCCCGCTCGTCGTGGCGCACATCCGCGAGGCGAGCGTGGGACCGGTCCTCCCGGAGAACTGCCACCCCTTCCACTGGGACCGCTGGCTCTTCGCGCACAACGGGACGGTGGCGCGCTTCCGCGACGATGGCGAGGTGCGCGCCGCGATCGAGGCGGAGATCGACCCCGACCTCCGCCGGTTCCGCGGCGACACCGACAGCGAGCGCTGCTTCCGCCTCTTCCTCACCTGCCTCCGCGCACGCGCCGGCCTCGCGTCGCCCGGGCTCGACGACGTGCGCCGCGCCTTCGCCGAGGCGGCGGCGACGGTGCTCCGGATCGCCGACGCCGTCCCGGTCCCGAGGCCGACCGCCCTCACGTTCCTCGTCTCGGACGGCCGGCTCCTCGCCGCCTGCCGCCACCGCCGCACCCTCCACGTCTCGACGAACGCCGGCGCGCGCCACGCCTTCGTGGTCGCGAGCGAGCGGATCGGCAACGGCCCCTGGGCCGAGGTGCCCGAGGAAGGGTTCGTCGGGACGGAGGACGGGGTCAGGACGTACGCCGCGGCGCTCGCCGCTTGACCGCCCGGCGCTTCGTCATCTGCCGCGCCCGCCGGTGCGGGGACCCCGCGCGCGCGCGAGCAGCGCCTCGCCCAGCGCCGCCGGCCGTGCGCCGACCCCGACCACCTCGATCGTCCGCGCAGAGGGCGACGTCGGGTGGTGGCCCAGCCTGATGGTGAGCCGCTCCGCCGGGAGCGCCCCCGGGACCCGATCGGCCCACTCCACGAGGAGCGCGCCCTCGCCGCCCACGAGGTCGCCGAACCCCGTCGCGTAGAGCTCGTCCTCGTCGCCGATCCGGTAGAGGTCCGCGTGGTGGACGGGGATCCGCCCGCGGTAGGTGGCGACGATCGCGAAGCTCGGGCTCGACACCTCCGCCGGCGGCACCCTGGCGCCGGCGCACGCCCCGCGTACCAGCTCGGTCTTGCCGGCGCCCAGGTCACCCTCGAGCGCCACCACGTCGCCGGGTTCCAGGAGCGAGCCCAGCCGGCGCCCGAGCGCGCGCGTCCCCGCCGCGGACCGGGTCACCTGCGCGCCGGCGAACCGCGCCTGTCCCTCGCCGCTCACCTGCGCCACTCCGCCCAGACCTCTCCGATCGCGTCGCCGAGATCACCCGCGAGGAGCCCGCGCTGCCCGCGCCGCGCCGCCACGCGATCGCCCGCGCGGCCGTGGACCCAGGCCGCGACCCGCCCGGCCGCGCCCGGCGCCAGCCCGCCGGCGAGCAGCGCGCCCGTGAGCCCGGCGAGCACGTCGCCGGTGCCGCCCGTCGCCATCCCGGCGTTCCCCGTCGGGATCACCGCCGGTGGACCCTCCGGGTCGGCGACGACCGTCCGCGCGCCCTTCAGCACCACCGTCACGCCCCACGCGCGCGCGCACGCCGCCGCGAGGCCGAGCCGGTCCGCCTGGACCTCCGCGGTCGTCTTGCGCGTGAGCCGCGCCATCTCGCCGGGGTGCGGGGTGAGGACCACCGGTGCGCCCAGTGCGCGCGGGCCCTCCGCCGTCTCGGCGAGCGCGTTGAGCGCGTCGGCGTCGAGCGCCGCCGGGATCCCGGCGCGCGCGAGCAGCTCGCGCAGGAGGGCGCCCGTCTCGGGCCCCCGCGGGATGCCCGGGCCGACCACGAGCGCGTCGGCGTCGCGGGCCGCCTCGAGCAGCGGCGCGAGATCGGCAGCGCCGAGCGGCCCCCAGCCCGGGAGCGGGATGCTCATCGCCTCGGGGCGGCCGGCGAGCGCGAGCGGCATCACGTCCGGCCGCGCCGCGAGCCATACCAGCCCCGCCCCGCCGCGGAGCGCCCCGGTGAGCGCGAGGTGCGCCGCGCCCGACTTGCCGGGCGAGCCGGCGATCACCACGAGCCGTCCGGCGTCCCCCTTGTGCGCGTCGGGCCGGCGCGGCGGCAGGAGCTCGCGGGCGTCCTCCTCCTCGAGGAGCTCCGCCTCGACCGGCACCCGCGCCGCGGCGGGCGCCGGGATGCCGATGTCTGCGACCGTCACCTCGCCCGCGAGCGCCGCGCCCGGGAAGACCACCAGGCCGCGCTTCGGGAACGCGAACGTCACCGTCCGGTCGGCCTCCACGCACGGTCCGAGCGGCCGCCCGGTGTCCGCCGAGAGGCCCGAGGGGACGTCCACGGCCACGACGCGCGCGCCCGCGTCGCGGGCGGCGGCGATCGCGGCGATGGCGGCGGCGAACCTCCCCTCCGGCGCTCGCGCCAGCCCGGTCCCGAGGAGCGCGTCCACGACCACGTCGCCCGGCCCGAGCGCGAGCGGCGGCACCTCCGCCCCGCCGTCCCCCGCGTCCCCGACGTCGTGGATGGCGATCCCCGCTGCCGCCGCCTGGGCCCGCACGGCCGCCGCGTCGCCGGACAGCCTGTAGGCCGGGACGAGCGCGAGCACGTCCGTGAGCCGCCCCTCCGCGTGCAGGAGGCGCGCGGCCACGTAGCCGTCGCCGCCGTTGTTGCCGCCGCCGCAGAGCACCCGGACCCGGCCGCCCTGCCCGAGCAGGGCCGCCGCGGCGCGGGCGACCGCCGCGCCCGCGCGCTCCATGAGCGCGAGCGAGGGGACGCCGAGCTCGTCGATCGCCGCGCGATCGATGGCGCGCATCTCCGCGGAGCCGACGAGCCTCATGGCGTCCCCTCGGCCACGACCACGGCCGCCGCGGTCCCGCCGTCGTGCGTGATCGAGAGGTGCAGCCGGGCCACGCCGAGCCTCCGCGCCGCCTCCTCCGCGGCGCCGGAGAGGACGAGCGCCGGCGCGCCCTCGCCGCGGACGACCTCGAGCTCCTGGAACCGCAGGCCCGCCGGCACCCCGAGCGCCTTGAGCGCCGCCTCCTTCGCGGCGAACCGGGCGGCGTACCGCGTGGCCCGATCGACGCGCGCGTCGCAGTAGGCGCGCTCGCCCGCGGTGAACACGCGCGCCACGAACCGCTCCGCGCGCGCCGGCGGCCCCTCGAGGATGCGGGCCATCCGCGCGATGTCGACGAGATCGAGGCCGAGGCCCAGGATCACGGCCGCGCCTGCCGGAGCAGGTCCTTCATCTCCCGCACCGCCCGCTCGAACCCGACGAGCACCGCGCGCGCGACGATCGAGTGGCCGATGTTCAGCTCCTCCATCTCCGGGATCGCGGCCACGGGGAGGACGTTCTGGTAGTTGAGGCCGTGCCCGCCGGCCACCGTCAGGCCGAGCTTCGCCGCGGCCTTGCAGGCGTCGACGAGCCGGTTGAGCTCGCGCCGCCGATCGGCGGCGAGCCGCGCCTCGCAGTACCGTCCGGTGTGGAACTCGACGATCGTGGCCTCGGCGCGGTGCGCCGCCTTCACCTGGTCGAGGTCCGGATCGATGAAGAGCGAGACCTCGATCTCCGCGTCCCCGAGCGTCTTGACCGCCTTGCGGACGGCGTCGCGGCCGCCGACGACGTCGAGCCCGCCCTCGGTGGTGAGCTCCTCGCGCCGCTCCGGGACGAGCGTCACCATGTCCGGCTTGGTCTCGTAGGCGATCCGGACCATCTCCTGGGTGGCGGCCATCTCGAGGTTGAGCCGCGTCGTGACGGTCCGGCGCATGACCTGAAGGTCGCGGTCCTGGATGTGCCGGCGGTCCTCGCGGAGGTGGATGGTGATCTGGTCCGCCCCGGCCATCTCGGCCATCATCGCGGCGGCGACCGGGTCCGGGTAGAGCGTGCGCCGGAGCTGGCGCAGCGTGGCGACGTGATCGACGTTGACTCCCAGGCGGGCGGGCATGGGGGGATGTTAACGCGAAACGGGGCCGCGGATGCGCCCTACCCCAGCGCTTCCCTCAACGCAGTCGCGATCCCATCCGCCATCCCCCGGATCCGCTCCGCGTCCGGCCCCTCGACCAGCACCCGGACCTTGTTCTCGGTCCCGGAGAACCGGACCAGCACCCGGCCGTCCGCCCCGAGCGCCTCCTCGGCGGCGGCGATGGCCTTCCCCACCGAGGGGAGCTCGGCGAGCGGCCGCTTCTCCTTCACGGCCACGTTCACGAGCGCCTGCGGGACGGGCTCGAAACACCGCGCGAGCTCGGACAGGCTCCGGCCGTCGCGGCGCATCACCGCCAGCACGTTGAGCGCCGCCGCGACGCCGTCTCCGGTGGTGACGTGGTCGAGGAAGATGAGGTGGCCGGACTGCTCGCCGCCGAAGTTGTAGCCGTTCCGCCGCATCTCCTCGACGACGTACCGGTCGCCGACCTGCGTGCGGACGACGCGCCCGCCGACGTCGTGGAGCGCGCGCTCGAGCCCGAGGCTCGACATCACGGTCGAGACCACCGTGTTCTTCGCGAGCGCGCCCTGGCGCACGAGGTCGCGCCCGACGATGGCCATGATCGCGTCCCCGTCCACGATCCGTCCGGTCTCGTCGGCGAGGATGAGCCGGTCCGCGTCCCCGTCGAGGGCGAGGCCGAGGTGCGCGCCGTGCTCGCGGATCGCCCTGGCCATCGCCTCCGGGTGCACCGCGCCGCAGCCCTCGTTGATGTTGGTGCCGTCGGGCGCGACGCCGAGCGGGATCACCTTCGCCCCGAGCTCCTCGAACGCCTCGGGCGCGACGTGATAGGCGGCGCCGTTCGCGCAGTCCACGACGACCGTGAGCCCCTCGAGCGTCAGGTCCTTCGGGAAGAGCGACTTCAGGAACTGCGCGTACCGCCCCTTGGCGTCGTCGATCCGCTTCGCCTTGCCGATGCGGGTCGCGGTGGGCCGGAGCGCCTGGAAGTCGGGGTTCCCGCCCTCGCCGCCGAGCACGAGGTGCTCGATCTCCAGCTCCACCTCGTCCGGCAGCTTGAAGCCGTCGCGGGAGAAGAACTTGATGCCGTTGTCCTGGTACGGGTTGTGGCTCGCGGAGATGACGACCCCCGCGTCGGCCCGCATGGACTGGGTGACGAAGGCGATGCCCGGCGTGGGCAGCGGGCCCGAGAGCAGCACGTCCACGCCCATGGAGCAGATGCCCGAGGCGATGGCCTGCTCGAGCATGTAGCCGGAGAGGCGCGTGTCCTTGCCGATGACGATCCGGTGCCGGTGCGATCCGTTCCGGACCACGAACGCGAGCGCCCGCCCGAGCTGGAGCGCCATCTCCGCCGTCATCGGGTGGACGTTCGCGACGCCGCGCACGCCGTCGGTGCCGAAGAGGCGGCGGACCGCAGGGGGCGCGGGCGCCGCCACCGCGCCGTTCCGGGCGGCGCCGTCCACGATCGGGACCACGCCGTCCACGCCGTCCTTCTTCCCTGCACCCGTGCGCGTCCCCATCGTGCTCCCCCGTTCTCCTCGTGAGCCCCGCGGCGAGAGGCGGCGGGAACCTACCACACGGCCGGGCCGGTCGCCTCCGGCGACGCGTGCCCCAACGCTAGGGCGCGGGGCTCGCCCGCGCCGCCTCCCGGATCGCGGCCGCGACCCGAGCGGCCTGGCGCGCCGCCGCCACGTCGTGGACGCGGACGAGCTCGACCCCCGCGAGGACGCAGGCGGCGACCGCCGCGAGCGTCCCCGGGAGCCGGTCCGCGACCTCCGCCCCGGTGAGCTTCCCGATGAAGCTCTTCCGCGACGGGCCCACGAGGAGCGGGCACCCCAGCCTGCGCAGGCGGCCCAGGCCGGCGAGGAGCGCGAGGCTCTGCTCGGCCGTCTTCGCGAAGCCGATCCCCGGATCGAGCACGACCCGCTCGCGGCGTACGCCGGCCCGCTCGGCGCGGGCGAGCGCCTGCTCGAGCTCGGCCGCGACCTCCTCGACCACGTCCCCGTACACCGCGCGTGACGCCATGTCGGCGGGCGTCCCGCGCATGTGCATGAGGACGGCGGGGCCCCCCCGCGCGGCGACCAGCTCCGCCAGCTCCGGCGAGGCCAGGCCCTGCACGTCGTTGACGAGGTCGGCGCCGGCGTCGAGCGCGGCCCGGGCCACCTCCGGCTTCGAGGTGTCGACGGAGATGGGGACCGCGAAGCCGCGGGCCCGCAGGCGCTCGATCACGGGGATCACGCGCCGGAGCTCCTCAGCCGCGGCGACGGGTGGCGCGCCGGGGCGCGTGGACTCGCCCCCGACGTCCACGAGGTCCGCGCCTTCCTGCTCCAGCCGCAGGGCGTGCTCCACGGCGGCGTCCGCCTCCGCGAACCGTCCGCCGTCGGAGAACGAGTCGGGCGTGACGTTGACGACGCCCATGAGAAAGGGGCCGGGCCCCTCGAAGAGCCGCGGCCCGATCTGCATCCGCACGACCGCCTCCAGACGCGGAGGGCTCCAGGCTGCAGGCTCCAGGCTTCAGGAGAAGAGGCGCACCTGGAGCCTGGAGTCCGTAGCCTGTAGCCTCGTTTCACGCCTTACTGGCCGCAGGCACGCCGCCCACGGCGTCGAGCAGCCCGCCGCGCTTCCCCTTCTCCGTGGAGAGCGGGGCGGACGGCTTCGGCGGCGGGGTCCGGGCGATGGTGCCACCGGACATGAGGACGTCGATGTCCGAGGCGTCGAGGGTCTCGTACTCGATGAGCGCGTCGGCGATCCGGTTCAGGATCTCCCGGTTCTCCGTCAGCACCGCCTTGGCCCGCTCGTACTGCTCGGTGACGATGCGGCGGACCTCGGCGTCGATGTCGCGCGCCGTCTGCTCCGAGTACCCCTGGGCGGTCGCCATCTCGCGCCCCAGGAACACCTCGCCCTCCTTCTTGCCGTAGGCGAGCGGTCCGAGCTCGCTCATGCCCCACTCGCAGACCATCGACCGGGCGAGGTTGGTCGCGACCTCGATGTCGTTCCCGGCGCCGGTCGTCTTCTGCGAGAAGGTGAGCTCCTCGGCGATCCGGCCGCCCATCAGGATCGCGATCTGGTTGAGCGCGTACTCCTGGTTGATGTTGAGCCGGTCCTCCTGCGGGAGCTGCTGGGTGAGGCCCAGCGCGCGGCCGCGGGGGATGATCGTGACCTTGTGGACGGGGTCGGTCCCGGGGAGGACCTTGGCGACGAGCGCGTGCCCCGCCTCGTGGATCGCGGTGGTCCGCTTCTCCTTCTCGGAGATGATCATCGACCGCCGCTCGGTGCCCATGAGCACCTTGTCCTTCGCGAACTCGAAGTCGTTGATCGAGAGCCGCTCCTGGTTGCGCCGGGCGGCGTAGAGCGCGGCCTCGTTCACGAGGTTCTCGATGTCCGCGCCGGAGAAGCCGGGGGTGCCGCGGGCGATCTGCGAGAGATCGACCGAGCCGTCGAGGGGGGTCTTCTTGGTGTGGACCTTGAGGATGCCGAGGCGGCCGTTGAGGTCCGGCCGCGGGACGGTGATCCGGCGGTCGAAGCGGCCCGGGCGGAGGAGCGCCGGGTCGAGCACGTCGGGGCGGTTGGTCGCGGCGATGAGGATGACGCCCTCGTTGGACTCGAAGCCGTCCATCTCCACGAGCAGCTGGTTGAGGGTCTGCTCGCGCTCGTCGTGTCCGCCGCCCAGGCCGGCGCCGCGGTGGCGGCCGACGGCGTCGATCTCGTCGATGAAGATGATGCAGGGGGCGTTCTTCTTGCCCTGCTCGAAGAGGTCGCGGACGCGCGAGGCGCCGACGCCGACGAACATCTCGACGAAGTCGGAGCCGGAGATCGAGAAGAACGGGACCCCCGCCTCGCCGGCCACGGCGCGCGCGAGGAGCGTCTTGCCCGTGCCCGGCGGGCCCATGAGCAGCACGCCCTTCGGGATGCGGCCGCCGAGCCGGGTGAACTTCTTCGGGTCCTTGAGGAACGAGATGATCTCCTCGAGCTCGTCCTTGGACTCGTCGATGCCGGCGACGTCCGCGAAGGTGACCTTGTTGTGGTGCTCGGTCATGAGCTTCGCGCGCGACTTCCCGAAGCTCATCGCCTTGCCGCCGCCCGACTGCAGCTGGCGCATGAAGAAGAAGATGAGGAGGAAGACGACGAGGAGCGGGAGGAACTGCACGAGCAGCCCCACCAGCACCGAGTTCTCCTTCGCCTCCTCGAACTCGACGGTCACCCCGTTCCTGAGGAGCTTGTCCGTGATGTCCTTGGCGAAGAAGCCGACGACGTCGCTCGGGCCGGTCGCCTCGAACGGCTTCCCCCCGTCGCGGAGCTCGCCCGAGTACTCGTTCCCCTTGATCTTGATCTTCTGGATCTTGTTCTCGTCGACCAGCTTCTGGAACTGGCTCCAGTTCGGCTTCTCCGGAGTGGGCTGGCCGAAGCTCTTCCCGACGTTGTTGAAGAGGGCAAAGGCCAGCGCGATGATGCAGACCCAGAGCAGGGCGGTCTTGTAGGACTGTCGCAAGTTCGGTTCCCTTCCGTGCGTCCCAACCACCGGCGCGGCGGGGGTGTTCCGCAGGTCTGCAGCGCCCGGTCAGGCGACCGGCCGCGCGTCACCCGTTGCTTTATAGCAACCCCGCACCCCCATTGCAGTATGCGCTAGAGGGCCTCTACCCCGACGTCCAGGCCTGCGCCATTCGGCCCGGCCCCCTGCGCGAGAGCGCCCAGCTCGGGGATGGCGATCACCGTCGCGCCCTCGGCCAGCAGGAGGAGGCCGTCGCGCCGCTCCCGGGGGATCTTCCGGTCGATGAGCCACGCCTTGAGCTTCTTGCCGCCCGCGCCCCCGTCGGGCCGGAACCGATCGCCCGGCCGCCGCGTCCGGAGCTCGAGCGGCCACGGCACGAGCTCCGGCCGCCGCGCGCGGACCCGGACGGCGAGGGCGCGACCGGGCACCACGAAGCGCCCCGGCCCCGCCACGGGGAGCGGCGCGAGCCCTGGCGCATACGGCTGCGGCGCCGACGGGACGGCCTCGAGCCGTCCGTCGCGGTGGCGCAGCTCGACGTGGCCGGGGAGCGAGAGCCGCCACGTCCCCCCGCGCCGGAGCAGGT
>Ga0196976_1000884_pt1 | contig 16135 bp, 23 predicted proteins | sample S3v_513CmetaG_FD_148644 | JGI IMG/M metagenome (GOLD analysis project Ga0196976, IMG submission 148644) | Soil microbial communities from Anza Borrego desert, Southern California, United States - S3+v_5-13C | ecosystem: Environmental > Terrestrial > Soil > Desert | place: USA: California...
TCCATGGCGGCGATTGTGGCATGTTATCGCACGCGCGCAAACGCCCCCGCCCACATGGCGCAAAACGGTTATCGTGCGGGCATCCCGGCCGCCCCCGTTTCGGAGCCTCTGTCATGAAGTTCGCCATCGCCACCCAGGACGGCGCCACGATCGCCACGCACGGCGGCCGCACCCGCTGCTTCCTGCTGTTCGACGCCGAGACGGGCGCGGAGCCGGCCGCCGCCGGCCGCCTCGACCTTGCGGAGGACATGGTCCTGCACCTGCACGGCGACGGCAAGCCGCACCCCATCGACGCGGTGCAGGTGGTGATCGCCGGCACGTCGGGCCAGGGCTTCGTCAACCACATGCGCCGCCGCGGGATCGAGCCGGTGGTGACGGCGGAGAGCGACCCGGTGCAGGCGATCCGCGACTATTTCGCCGGCACGGTCAAGCCCGCCCTCGCGCCCGAGCACCCGCACGCCCACCACGAGGGCGGGCATCATCACCATTAGATGGGGAAGCTGACGGCGGCGGTGGTGCCGGAGGAGTCGGAGTCGGTGGACAGCGTGTCGCCCAACTGCGAGGCCAGCGCCTCGGCCAGCATCAGCCCGTCGTCGGAGGTGGTGTCGAAGCCGGCCGGCAGGGCGCGCCCGTTGTCCTCCACCACGAGGCGGGCGCGCGTGTCGCTCTGCCGCGTCACCGCCACGTTGATCCACCCCTGTTCCGGGAAGGCGTGATGCAGGCTGTTGGACACCAGCTCCGCGATGATGAGGCCCAGCGGCATCGCCTCGTACAGGCCGACGGTGATCGGTTCGGCCGACACGGTGATGGGCACGTTGGCCAGGCCGCCCGGCGTGCCGGCCTTCACCGCCTCGCACAGCCCCTCGACGTAGCGGCCCAGCTCGACGTGCGTGCCCGACCCGGTCTCGTGCAGCTGGCGGTACAGGATCGCCAGCGCCTCGATGCGCACCAACGTTTGTTCATAGGCGACGCGGGCGTCGGGGTCGCGGATGCGGCCGGCCTGCAGCTTCAGCAGCGAGATGACCAGCTGAAGGCTGTTCTTGGCGCGGTGCTGCAGCTCGCGCAGCTCGGCTTCCAGTTCTCGGATGCGCTGTTCCGGCGGGATGTCCGGGGTGTCGGATCCGCTGGCCGGGCGATCGGGGGGCATGGCAACCGGAATGCACCTGTGCGACATCGAAAGGACCTGATTTCCGCTTCGGGGCGGCGCCGGGAGCGCAGCCTCAGTCAATTTATGCACTCTCGCGCGGGGGCGGCGTGGCTCAGAAGAAGTAACCCCGGCAGCCTAGGCGGATCGGCCGTGCCGCCGCGGGCGATCCGCGCGCAACGGAATAGCAAGGGGGGTAGCGGGGCCGTCGTAAACCGCATGGAACGGTTCCACCCGATCGCGTGCCGTGCTTCAGTGCGCCCATGATTCGCTCCCCCCTCCTGTCCGGCCTGCGGCGGCGCCCGCGATTCTTCTGGCTTGGCGTCAACGCCGCCGTCCTGGCGGCGGGGCTGCTGGCGGCGGCCGCCTGCATGGGAACGCGCCAGGGCGTCGCCGCGGATTCGCGCCCGGTCCCCCTGGCCGAGGTAGGGCCGGCGACCGCCGGCGGCCTCGCCTTCCGGGGCGCGATCGAGGTCACCGGGACCGGCGCCAGGAGCCTGTCGGGCCTCGTCGTGGACGACTCCGGGCGGCGCTTCACCGCCGTGTCCGACAACGGAAAGCTGGTGCGGGGGCGCCTGCTGTACGACGAGGCGGGACGTCTGGCCGGCGCCGCCGACCTGTCCGTGCGCACGCTGCCCGGCACCCGGTTCGTGACCGGCCGGCCGCGCCGCAGCGACTCCGAGGATCTGGCGCGGCTGCCGGACGGCGGCTGGCTGGTGTCCTTCGAGCGCGACCACCGAATCGAGCGCTATGGCGGTGGCGGCGACGGCCCGTCAGGCAGCCCCACCGAACTGCCGCCCCCGCCAGGGCTGGAGGACGCGCCGTTCAACGGCGGCATCGAGGCGCTGGCGGCACTGCCCGACGGCCGCGTGCTGGCGCTGGAGGAGGGCGACGACAACGGCCGGCCGGAGCGGCGCGGCTGGATCGGCCAGATGCCGCTGTCGCTGCCCCGCGCGTGGCAACCGGTGACCTACCGCGCGGCGCCCGGCTTCCGGCCGACCGGCGCTGCGGCGCTGCCATCCGGCGACGTGCTGGTGCTGGAGCGGCGGGTGTCGCTGCTGGGCGGCTGGGGCGGGCGCATCACGCGCGTGCCGGCGGCGTCGCTGCGCCCCGGCGCCACGCTCGCGGGCACCACGCTGGTCGGCGAGGAGATGGCGCGCCTGGAATCGCCGCTGCCCGCCGACAACTACGAAGGCATCTCGGCGGTCACCGGGCCGCGCGGGGAAACGCTGGTCTTCGTCGTGTCCGACGACAACACCAACCCGCTCCAGCGCACGCTGCTGCTGATGTTCGCGATGGGCGGGGAGTAGAGGCCTACAGCCGCACGGACTGCGAGGAATAGCGCTCGGCCGAGCTGTGCTGGATGGTGCCGAGTACGACGGCGGCGCCGACGGCGATGAGGACGGCAGCGGCGAAGCCGATTGCGATGGCCTTCATGGCGGACTCCCCTGGTTGTTTTCCGGCCTGGTTGTTTTCCGGAAGTATGGGACGGGTGCCGCCGTTGCGCCAGTGGCAAAGGTGTCTGCGTTCAGGGTCCGCCCGCGGCCGTGCGCAGGTAGGCGACGAGGTCGGCGCGGGCCTGCGCGTCGCCAATGGTCTGCAGCGGCATCTTGCTGCCCGGCGCCATGACGTCGGGCCCGACCTCGAACAGGCGGGCCACCGTCTCCTCCGTCCACACGATGCCGCTGCCCTTGAGCGCGGGGGAGTAGCGGTAGCCCTCCACCGCGCCGGCCGTCCGGCCGAACACCCGCCACAGGGTCGGCCCGGCGCGCCGGCCGCCGTCGGGCGTCAGCGTGTGGCAGACGGCGCAGGCGCGGAACAGCGCCTCGCCCCGGACCGGGTCACCGGGCGGCAGCGCGTCGGCGCGCACGGGCAGGGCGGCGGACAGGAACGCGGCAGCGACGGCAGCGGGAACGAAGGCCGGCCGCGGGCGCACGGGTCACGCCTCGTCCGGCTCGACGACGTCGAGGCCGACCACCTCGGTGTTGATGAGCAGCTTGCCGGCGTGCTCGAAGTTCACGGTCACGCGGTGGCCGACGGCCGACTGGACCTGGCCCAGGCCCCAGTCGGGACGGGAGGGGTGGCGCACCCAGGCGCCGGGGACCAGCGTGTCGTCCATGGCGGCATCGTCTCCGAACGTCGTCAATCGCGCAGCATACCGTGGCAACCGGGCGCCTTCGGATGTTACAAGAAGGAGGCGCGGGCCGGAAAGTTCCCGTCGCCGCGCCCGTCTCTTCCTTTCGTAGTACCGGACCCCGCCATGCCTTTGGACATCCGCGTCGTCGAGCTGCTCACCTCCCGCTTCTGCCACGACCTCGTCAGCCCCGTCGGCGCCATCCGCAACGGCCTGGAGCTGATCGAGGAGATGGACGAGGACGAGCCGAACCCGGCCTTCATGGGCGAGGCGATCAAGCTGATCGACCATTCCTCGGGGCAGGCCGACCGCCGGCTGCGCCTGTTCCGCCTCGCCTACGGGCTGGCGGGGCGCGAAATGCGCGGCTTCGTCGACGCCCGCGCCGCGGCGCTGGGCTGGACGGAGGGCGGCAAGACGCGCGTCGACTGGCCGCAGGGCGTGCCGCACGACATGGCTGGCGGCAAGCCGGGTCTGGGCAAGACGCTGCTGAACGTCGTGGTCCTGGCCGAGGAGGCGCTGACGCACGGCGGCTCCATCGTGGTGGGCGGGCAGGGCGATGAGTTCTCCGGCCGCGTCACCGTGACCGCGCAGGGCCGCCCCGGCAACCTGAACCCGGACGCCGCTGCGGCGCTGGCCGGCACGACGGCGGTGGACGACCTGACCGCGCGCACCGTGCACGCCTACGTCACCGGCCGCTTCGCCGAATACTACACCCTGCGCCTGTCGGCCGCCCCCGCCGGGCACGAGACGCTGGTGTTCACGCTGGAGTGGTGAGGGCGGCTATTCGACCTTGCGCCCGGTCAGGATCTCGAAGGCGATGGCCAGCGCGTGCGGGGAGTGGGAATTGTACCGCAGGCTCGCCACCCAGTCCTTGAGGATTCGCGGATCGATCTTGAACGACTGGGCGCTCGCGTTATCGAAATATTGATCGCAGATAGCCAATCCGAGCCAGAGCGCCGCCACTTCGTTCACGGCCAGAAGCTTGGCATTTGACGTGGCGGCGTGACGGATGGGCTTGAGCCGCCGCAGCCAGAAACAGAGATGCCCGGCCACCTTTGCGGCGTTGGGGTTGGTCAGCCGATAGGATCTCAGGCTTTCATCGGCGAAGCGTTCAAGTTCGGCCAGCTCGTCGGTATCGACTTCCAGTTCGACGCCGTAGACCGCTTCGATAGCGTCGCAGACAGGGTGCAGGACGCGCTGCCAGTCGACATTGCGCAGCGTGCTCATTCCGTGTCGCGGACGAACATGCCGGACGCTTTCATCATGTCGGCGAAGGTGCCGGAGAATGCGTCCTTGGTCCGGGCAATGCCGGTGAGGATGCCGTCGGTGGTGATGTCGTGGCCGCTGTTGTCCTCGAAGACCCGGTCTGTCTGCCGGCTGCCGTAGTCCGGCTTCTTCAATCCAACGAACTTGGTCATGGCCGCAGCTCCACGTCAGCTTTTCGCCGAATGGGGTATCCACCGTCGCGGCAGCGTGACACCGCTTCAGCCGGACCGCAACACACAACTGCACCTTCCAGGGGCGGCGCTCACAGCTGCCGGAAGATCTTCGTCTCCACCACCACCTGCTCGACGCCGCCGGTGGTCTGGTGGGCGGTGGTGCGCAGGGTGACCGCCAGATTGTGGCGGGCGGCGCGGGCCAGCACCTCGTTCAGCTTCGCCACCGCATCGCGCACCTCACGGGCCAGCTGCTCGTCCTTCATGGGTCCTCCTGTGACAACGTGGCCCGTCCTTCATGGCACGGCGGGGCTACCGGCGTCCCGTTCTTTCGAGTAAGACACTTTTAATCAGTGTTTGACACGCTCCGGGCGTGCTGGAAGGGTCGGTTTGCGGCCGTTCGAAGCCGCGCGCCGTCGGTCGCAATCAAGGGCCGGGGTTGAGAAATGAAGGCCTGGGGAAGACGCCATGGATGATCTGCTCAGTGAATTCCTGACGGAAACGAACGAAAACCTGTCGGTCCTCGACGTCGAGCTGGTCCGGCTGGAGCAGAATCCCAACAATCCCGAGCTGTTGTCGAACATCTTCCGCTTGGTCCACACGATCAAGGGAACCTGCGGCTTCCTCGGCCTGCCGCGCCTGGAGAAGGTGGCGCACGCGTCCGAGAACGTGCTGGGCAAGTTCCGCGACGGCGAGCTGACCATCAACCCCGCGGCCGTGTCGCTGATCCTGCAGGCGCTCGACACCATCAAGGGCCTGCTGGCCGTGCTGGAGGCCACCGAGGCCGAGCCGCCGGGCGACGACAACGACCTCATCATCCGCCTGAACGACTGCGCCGAAGGCAAGCTGACCGGCGGCGCCCCCGCCGCGGCCGCGCCGCCCCCGCCGCCCCCGCCGGCGCCCAAGAAGGAAGAGGTGGAGGTCCCCTCCGTCTCCCTGGAGGAGCTGGAGGCCGCCTGGAACGCCGCCCCGGGGCCGAGCACCGCGCTGACCCCCGTCGCCCCGCCGGAGCCGGATCCGGAGCCCTCCCAGGAACTGGCCGTGCCGGAGCCCGAGCCGGCGCCCGCCTCCTCCAAGATGCCGGTCCCGGCCGCCCAGGCGGCGTCCGCTGGCGGCGGCGGCAGCAACGACGAGGTGCGCGAGGCCGGCAACAAGGAATCGGCGGTCGCCGCGCAGACCATCCGCGTCAACGTCGACCTGCTCGAAAACCTGATGACCATGGTCTCGGAGCTGGTGCTGACCCGCAACCAGCTGCTCCAGATCCTGCGCTCGCAGAAGGAGAGCGAGTTCGCGGCACCTCTGCAGCGCCTGAACCACGTGACGTCGGAGCTGCAGGAAGGCGTCATGAAGACGCGCATGCAGCCCATCGGCAACGCCTGGGCCAAGCTGCCGCGTCTGGTGCGCGACCTGTCGCACGAACTGCACAAGAAGATCGACCTGCAGATGCTCGGCGCCGACACCGAGCTGGACCGCCAGGTGCTGGAGCTGATCAAGGATCCGCTCACGCACATGGTGCGCAACTCGGCCGACCACGGCCTGGAGACCCCGGCCGAGCGCCTGCGCGCCGGCAAGCCGGAGACCGGCCGCGTCACGCTGAACGCCTACCACGAGGGCGGCCACATCATCATCGAGATCCAGGACGACGGTAAGGGCCTGGCGATCGACAAGATCAAGCAGAAGGCCATCCAGAACGGCATGGCGTCGGAGGCCGAGCTGGCGGCCATGTCCGACCAGCAGATCATCCAGTACATCATGAAGCCCGGCTTCTCGACCGCCACCAAGGTGACCAGCGTGTCGGGCCGCGGTGTGGGCATGGACGTCGTCAAGACGAACATCGAGAAGATCGGCGGCACCATCGAGATCAAGTCGGTCCAGGGCAAGGGCTCGACCTTCGTCATCAAGATCCCGCTGACCCTGGCCATCGTCTCCGCCCTGATCGTCGAGTGCGCGGGCGAGCGCTTCGCCATCCCGCAGATCAGCGTGGTCGAGCTGGTGCGCGCAGCAAGCGACAGCGAGCACACGATCGAGCGCCTGAAGGGCACGCCGGTCCTGCGCCTGCGCAACCGCCTGCTGCCGCTGGTCAGCCTGCAGACGCTGCTGCGCCTGGAAGACGAGGAGAACGCCAAGAAGGACGGCGACGAGACCTTCATCGTCGTCACCCAGGTCGGCACCTACACCTTCGGCATCATGGTCGACCGCGTGTTCGACACCGAGGAAATCGTGGTGAAGCCGGTGGCGCCGATCCTGCGCCACATCGAGATGTTCTCGGGCAACACCATCCTGGGCGACGGCTCGGTCATCATGATTCTCGACCCCAACGGCATCGCGTCGGCATCCGGCGAGATCACCATGGGCGAGAACGTCACCAAGGAGACGACGTCGGTCCAGGCGACCCGCCAGGAGGACAAGATGGCGCTCCTGCTCTTCCGCGCTGGCGAGGGCGCGCCGAAGGCGGTGCCGCTGTCGCTGGTCGCCCGCCTGGAGGACGTCGAGCTGGCCTCGGTCGAACTCTCCAACGGCATGCCGGTGGTCCAGTACCGCGGCAAGCTGATGCCGCTGGTGCCGATCGATCCGGGCTTCATGATGGGCCAGGAAGGCCGCCAGCCGGTTCTGGTGTTCGCCGACGGCGACCGCTCCATGGGCCTGATCGTCGACGAGATCGTCGACATCGTGGAGGAGAAGCTGGTCGTCCAGCTGACCGCCGAGCGTCCGGGCCTGATGGGCTCCGCCATCATCGCCGGCAAGGCCACCGACGTCATCGACGCCGGCTTCTTCCTGACGCAGGCGTACAAGGACTGGTTCGGCTCCGCCAACTCCGAGGCGTTCGAGGAGGAGAAGGCGCAGCGCGTGCTGCTGGTGGACGACAGCCCGTTCTTCCGCAACCTACTCACGCCGCTGCTGTCGGTGGCCGGCTACGACGTCACGGCGGTGGAGAACGCCACCGAGGCGCTGGCGCTGTGCGAGGCGGGCGAGGACTTCGACGTCATCGTCTCCGACATCGAGATGCCGGGCATGAGCGGCTTCGACTTCGCCGAGGCCATCCGCCGCGGCACCCGCTGGCAGGCGGTGCCCATGGTGGCGCTGTCCAGCCACGCCACCCAGCGCGACCTCGACCGCGGCCGGCAGGCCGGTTTCACCGACTATGTCGCGAAGTTCGATCGTGACGCGCTGCTCTACACGCTCCAGCAGACGCTGTCCGAACAGAAGGATGCCGCCGCATGAGCACCAGCAACGCCAAGCTTCCCGCCAAGAAGACCAAGGGCGAGGAGATCGTCACGTCCGGCAACCAGGACTATGTGACGATGACCATCGCCGACCAGCTGTTCGGCATTCCGGTCCTGCAGGTCCAGGACGTCCTGGGCAACCAGAAGATCACCCGCATCCCGCTGGCGCCGCCGGAGGTGGCCGGGTCGCTGAACCTGCGCGGCCGCATCGTCACCGCCATCGACGTGCGCCTGCGCCTGAACCTGTCGGCGCGCCCGAAGGACAAGCCGGGCATGTCCATCGTCGTCGACCTGCGCGGCGAGCTGTACAGCCTGATGGTGGACTCGGTCGGCGAGGTGCTGAGCCTGTCGAACGAGGACTTCGAGCGCAACCCGGCGACGCTGGACCCGCGCTGGCGCGAGGTGTCGACCGGCATCTACCGCCTGAACGGGCAGCTCATGGTGGTGCTCGACGTGCCGCGGCTCCTCAACTTCACCAACATGGAAGCGGCCTGACGGGACCCGCGCGGTCCCGTCCCAACCGCCCGAGGCGTGTGCGATGAAATCCTGTCTGGTGGTCGATGACAGCCGTGTCGTCCGCAAGGTCGCCCGCAAGATCCTGGAAGAGCTGAACTTCACCTGCACCGAGGCGGAGGACGGCAAGCAGGCCATGGAGGCCTGCGCCGTCAACATGCCCGACGCGATCCTGCTGGACTGGAACATGCCGGTGATGACCGGCATCGAGTTCCTGCGCCGGCTGCGCAAGATGACGGGCGGCGACTTTCCCAAGGTGGTCTTCTGCACCACCGAGAACGATCTGGCGCACATCCAGGAGGCGCTGTCGGCCGGGGCCAACGAGTACATCATGAAGCCCTTCGACAGCGACATCATCCAGACGAAGTTCCAGCAGGTGGGGCTGCTATGACGCGCCCGGCCCGCAACGACTGAGAAGAAGGCGGCACGCCCGTATGTCCGACAGTTTCAGGGGCATAAACGCCACGACGCGACCGGCCAGCCCCGACCCGTTCCGGGTGATGGTGGTGGACGACTCCGCGGTGATCCGCGGGTTGCTGACGCGCGCGCTGGAAGGTGATCCGGAGATCCGCGTCGTCGCCTCGGTGGGCGACGGCCAGATGGCGATCAACTCGCTCCAGCGCAACTCCATCGACGTCATCGTGCTGGACATCGAGATGCCGGTGATGGACGGCATCACGGCGCTGCCCAAGCTGCTGGCGGTGGCGCCGCAGGTGAAGATCATCATGGCGTCGACGCTGACGCTGCGCGGCGCCGACGTCTCCATGCGCTGCCTGCAGGCCGGTGCCGCCGACTACATCCCCAAGCCCACCTCGACCCGCGAGGTCGGCGGGGCCGAGGACTTCAAGCGCGAGCTGGTGTCCAAGGTGAAGGCGCTGGGTGCGGCGGCGCGCCGCGCCGGCTCGCGCTCGCGCGGCGAGATCCGGCCGCTGGCGCCGTCGCCGCTGTCTCCGGCCGCGCGCGGTGAGGGTGGGGCGACGGCGCCCAGCCCGTTCCGCCGGCCCGATCCCGGCCCGCCGGTGCTGCGCCCCGCGCCCGCCGGCCTGCCGGTGCGCCCGGACGTGATCGCCATCGGCAGCTCGACCGGCGGCCCGCAGGCGCTGTTCGAGGTGCTGGCGCACATGAAGGGCGGCGTCACCCAGCCGATCCTGGTGACGCAGCACATGCCCGCCACCTTCACCACCATCCTGGCCGAGCACATCACCCGCCAGTGCGGCATCGACGCCAAGGAAGCCAAGGACGGCGAGCCGATCGTCGCCAACCGTGTCTACATCGCACCGGGCGACTTCCACATGCTGGTGGCGCAGCGCGCCGGCTCCAACGTCATCCAGTTGACCAAGGACGCGCCGGAGAATTTCTGCCGCCCGGCGGTGGACCCGATGATGCGCTCCATCGTGCGCGCCTACGGGCGCAAGGTGCTGGCCTGCATCCTCACCGGCATGGGCCAGGACGGCATGAAGGGCTGCACCGAGGTGGTGAACGCCGGCGGCACGGTCATCGGCCAGGACGAGGCGACCAGCGTCGTCTGGGGCATGCCGGGCGCGGTGGCGACGGCGGGGCTGTGCACCGCCATCCTGCCGCTGAAGGAAATCGGCCCCTACATCCGCAAGTTCGCGTTGAGGACGGCAGCATGAGGGTCGAAGACTTCGACATGTTCGCCACCTTGCTGAAGCAGCGCTCCGGCCTGGTGCTGACCAAGGACAAGGCCTACCTGCTCGAATCCCGGCTGATGCCGGTGGCGCGCAAGTGGAACATAAAGGGCCTCGACGAGCTGGCCACGACCGTGCGCACGCGCAAGGACGAGGCGCTGCTGCGCGACATCACGGAGGCGATGACGACCAACGAGTCGTCCTTCTTCCGCGACCAGAAGCCGTTCGACCAATTCAAGCAGATCGTCCTGCCGCGCCTTCTTGAGGCGCGCGCGGCCAAGCGCCAGATCCGCATCTGGTCGGCCGCCTGCTCGTCCGGGCAGGAGGCGTATTCGCTGGCCATGCTGCTGAACGAGGACGCCGCCAAGGTGGCCGGCTGGCGCATCGAGATCGTCGGCACCGACATCTCCGCCGAGATGGTCGAGCGCGCCAAAGCCGGCGTCTACACCCAGTTCGAGGTGCAGCGCGGCCTGCCCATCCAGATGCTGGTGAAGCACTTCAAGCAGCAGGGCGACAAGTGGCAGATCAACCCGAACCTGCGCCAGATGGTGTCGTTCCGCGAATGGAACCTGCTGGGTGACCTCGGCGCGCTGGGCCAGTTCGACGTGGTGTTCTGCCGCAACGTGCTGATCTACTTCGACCAGCCGACCAAGGCCAAGGTGCTGGACGGCATCGCCCGCCTGATGCCGCAGGACGGCGTTCTGTACCTGGGCGGTGCCGAGACGGTGCTGGGCATCACCGACCGTTTCAAGCCGGTGGACGGCCAGCGCGGCCTCTACACCCTCTCCACGGGCGGCTTCAGCCCGCCGGCCGGCATGCGCGCGGCGGTGTGATGGGAGGCGTTTCCCTCACACCGTTGGAGTGATATATACTGGGGATCTGGACGGATATCCCTGGTGCGCGCCATGGCGATCTATCTCAAGGACCCCGCCGTAGACCAACTGGCCCGTGAAGTGGCGCGGCTGGAGGGGACCAGCATAACCGAGGCGATTGGCGCCGCTCTTGCGGAGCGTCACGCAAAGCTGCTGGCTGCGCGGGAGGAACGGCTTCGCCGGATCGATGAGTGCCTCGCGCGGATAAGGGCGTTGCCCGTGCTCGACCCGCGCCATCCGGACGAAATGCTTTACGATGAGGACGGTCAACTCCGATGAAGGAGATCGTGGTTGATTCGTCCGCGATCTTCGCCCTCGCCCTTGGGGAGCCCGAGGGCGACCTTTTCAAGCAACTCCTGACCGACACGCAGCCGATCATGTCGGCAGCCACGCGTGTGGAGATTGCCCACGTTGCTCTGGGACGCTTCGGTCCGGCCGGAGTATCGGCGATCGACGCCTTGCTTGTGAATCTTGGCGTGCGTGTGGAACCGCTGGACGAGGATCAGGCGGCCGCCGCCGTCGCAGCGCTCTTGGCCTTCGGTAAAGGAAGGCGCGCACCGCCCGCAGTTCTCAACATGGGCGACAGCTTCAGCTACGCCCTTGCCAAGATGCGCGGCCTCCCGTTGCTGTACAAGGGCAACGACTTCGCGCAGACGGACATCCGGTCGGCACTCGACCCGGAAAGGGAGCGTGCTTCATGAAGATCGACCGCCTCGACCACTTCGTGCTGACGGTGCGCGACCTGGACGCCACCGTCGACTTCTACACCCGCGTGCTGGGCATGGAGTTGGTGACCTTCGGCGCGCAGGGGCGCAAGGCGTTGAGCTTCGGGTCGCAGAAGATCAACCTGCACGTCGCCGGCAAGGAGTTCGAGCCGAAGGCGAGGTCGCCCGTCCCCGGCTCGGCCGACGTCTGCTTCATCACGGCGACGCCGATTGCCGAGGTGCAGGCGCATCTGGCCGCACACGGCGTGGCGGTGGAAGAGGGGCCGGTGCCGCGCACCGGCGCCGTCGGGCCGATCACCTCGGTCTACATCCGCGATCCCGACGGCAATCTGGTCGAGATCAGCAATTACTGAGCGCCGCCCGCGGCGGCTTCGGCCAGAAGCCAATCGCGGAACACGCGGACCTTCGGGCGGTCGGCGGTGGCTTCCGGGCAGACCACGTAGTAGCCGAGGTCGGCCGGAACGCCGAGGTCGAACAGGCGCACCAGCCGGCCGGCGGCGATCTCCTCGCCCACCAGCGTGGCGCGCCCCATGGCGACCCCTTGGCCGCGCAGCGCCGCCTCGATCGCCAGCCCGTAGTCGTCGAACACCAGGTCGGGGCAGGCGGACAGGCCGGGCACGCCGGCCGTCGCCAGCCAGTCCTCCCAATAGCCGTGCTGGGCGTCGTCCAGCAGCGTGTGGTGGCGCAGGTCGCCCGGCGTGCGCAGGGGCAGGGTGCCCTTCAGCAGGTCCGGGCTGCACACCGGGAAGATCTCGTCGGTGAGCAGTCGGTCGGCCCGTAGACCTTCCCAGAAGCCCAGCCCGTGCCGCACCGCCATGTCGATATCCGTCTCGCGGGCGAAGTCCACGTGGTGCGGGCTGGCGCTGATGCGCAGGTGGATGTCCGGATGCCGCAGGCGGAAGCGGCCGATGCGCCCCATCAGCCAGCGCGCCGCGAAGGAGGGCGAGACGCTGACCGTCAGCACCCCCGCCGCCTCGTGCTGCACCACCCGCTCGACGCCCGCCGCCAGCCGGTCGAAGGCGTCGCGCACGCAGGGCAGCAGCAACTGGCCGGCGTCGGTGAGGAGGAGCGTCTGGTTCAGGCGGCGGAACAGCCGCACGCCCAGCCGGTCCTCCAGCGCGCGGATCTGGTGGCTGACGGCGCTCTGCGTCACGTTCAGCTCCTCCGCCGCACGGGTGAAGCTGAGGTGCCGCGCCGCCGCCTCGAACGCGCGCAGGCCGTTCAGCGAAGGAAGCTGCCGCGCCATGGTCCGCCCCTTTCCCCCACCACCCCATGAGATTTCCTCATGCAGGATAGAGAAAGGATCGTTTGCGGACAATGGGCGCGCGGGCGCATTCCTGGACGCGGGACCCACGGCGGGAGCGTGCAGCGATGACCTGGGACAGGAAAGCCGGCGGCATTCCGGCGGCGTGGTGGCCAGGAGCGCTCGACGGGGTGCGTCGGCAGGCGGCACGGCTGGGCGCGCCGTTGACGGCGATGGTCGAGCGCGCGCGGCAGCGGCAGGCGTTGGCGAAGCTGGACGACGCGCTGCTGCGCGACATTGGCCTCACCCGCGCCGAAGCGCGGCGCGAGGCGGAAAAGCCGATCTGGAAGCGCTAAGCAGACGACGCGGCGGCGGGGATCACCCCGCCGCGTGCTGCGCCACCTTGCCCGGCGGGGCGTGGTGGGCCTCTTCGTGCGGGTCGCGCAAAACGTAGCCGCGGCCCCACACCGTCTCGATGTAGTTGTCGCCCTGGGTGGCCGCCGCCAGCTTCTTGCGCAGCTTGCAGACGAACACGTCGATGATCTTCAGCTCCGGCTCGTCCATGCCGCCGTAGAGATGGTTGAGGAACATCTCCTTGGTCAGCGTGGTGCCCTTGCGCAAGGACAGCAGCTCCAGGATGCCGTATTCCTTGCCCGTCAGGTGCAGCGGCTGGCTGTCGACCTCCACCGTGCGGGTGTCGAGGTTCACGGTCAGGCGGCCGGTGCGGATGATGCTGTCCGAATGGCCCTTGGACCGGCGCACGATCGCCTGGATGCGGGCGATCAGCTCGCGCTTGTCGAACGGCTTGGTCAGGTAGTCGTCGGCGCCGATGCCCAGGCCCTTGATCTTGTTGTCCAGCTCCGACAGGCCGGAGAGGATCAGGATCGGGGTGGTCACGCGCGCGGCGCGCAGACGGCGCAGAACCTCGAACCCCTCGATGTCCGGAAGCATCAGGTCGAGGATGATGATGTCGTAATCGTAGAGCTTACCGATCTCGAGGCCGTCCTCGCCCATGTCGGTGGAATCGACGATGTAGCCCTCCGATTGCAGCATCAGCTCGATGCTCTTGGCGACCGAGGTATCGTCTTCGACCAGCAGTACCCTCATGGCGTATTCCCGCGTTTGATGGTGCCTTCGTCCCAAAACCGACCGGTGGCAGCGGCACTTCCTTAAACAGATCGAGTGGCCTGTTTACACAGGTTAACAGACGATTCAGCTTAACGCCAGGGACTAAAAACGTTTCATTTAACGTTAATCATTCCGGTCGAATATGGCCCGGCGGACGGTGCAATCCCGGTGCAATCCCTATGTATTCCCAGGGCCGCCGCCGCGCGCGATGCTTAACAGAGCCGACCGCAGCCCACCTCCAGCCCAGCCGGAGCCGCCGTGCCCGCCGACGTCGCCCGCCTGATCGAAGACATCGATGCGCTGCCGGAGTTCCGCCGTTTCGGGCGGGTCACCGGCGTTCAAGGCCTGCTGGCCGAGGTCGGCGGCATCGAGAAGGAACTGTCGATCGGCGGCCGCTGCGTCATCGAATCCCGTGAACGGCGCCGCATCCCGTGCGAGGTGGTGGGGTTCCGCCAAGGGCGCGCCCTGCTCATGCCCTTTGGCACGCTCGACGGCGTCGGAATCGGATGTCGTGCCGTGGTGTCGGATGGTCAACCGTCCGTCTATCCCACCGACGCATGGCTGGGCCGCGTCATCAACGCGCTGGGCGAGCCGGTGGACGGCAAGGGGCCGCTGCCCAAGGGCACCATGGGCGTGCCGGTGCGCAACACGGCGCCCTCCGCCCACTCCCGCGCGCGGGTGGGGCAGAAGCTCGACCTCGGCATCCGCGCGATCAACACCTTCCTCACCTGCTGCCGCGGCCAGCGCATGGGCATCTTCGCCGGCTCGGGCGTCGGCAAGTCGTCGGTCATGTCGATGCTGGCCAAGTTCTCGGCGGCCGAGGTGGCGGTGATCGGCCTGATCGGTGAACGCGGGCGCGAGCTGCAGGAATTCATCACCGAGGACCTGGGCGAGGAGGGCCTGTCGCGCGCCATCGTCGTCTGCGCCACCTCGGACGAGCCGCCGCTGATGCGCCGGCAGGCCGCCTACATGACGCTGGCCGTGTCGGAGTATTTCCGCGACCAGGGCCGCGACGTGCTGTGCATGATGGACAGCGTCACCCGCTTCGCCATGGCCCAGCGCGAGATCGGCCTGTCGGCGGGCGAGCCGCCGACCACCAAGGGCTATCCGCCGACCGTCTTTTCCGAGCTGCCGCGCCTGCTGGAGCGCGCCGGGCCGGGCGTCGTCGGGTCTGGCACCATCACCGGCCTGTTCACCGTGCTGGTGGACGGCGACGACCACAACGAGCCGATCGCCGACGCCGTGCGCGGCATCCTGGACGGCCACATCGTGCTGGAACGCCAGATCGGCGAGCGCGGGCGCTATCCCGCCATCAACATCCTGCGTAGCGTGTCGCGCACCATGCCCGGCTGCAATTCGCAGCGGGAGAACGAGTTGGTGGGTGCGGCGCGCCAACTGCTGGCGTCCTACGACAATATGGCGGAGATGATCCGGCTGGGTGCCTACCGCCGCGGCACCGACCAGCAGGTCGACCTCGCCATCCACTACCAGCCGGCGCTGGAAGCCTTTCTGAAGCAGGGCAAGCGGGAGAGCACCGACTTGGCGACGGGCTACTCCATGCTTGCTGAGATCCTCGGGGTGCCCTGGCCGTGAACTCGTTGAAATCCGTCATCCGCCTGCACAAATGGCAGCTCGACGAGAAGCGCCGCGCGTTGACCGAGCTGCAGAACCTCGCCGACCGCCTGCGCGGCGAACTGGAACGGCTGAAGGAAGACGTGCAGCGCGAGCAGGAAACGGCCCGCGGCAACGAGGAGGTGGCCTTCGGCTACGCCGCCTTCGCCCGCGCCGCCCTGGAGCGCGGCCGGCGCCTGACCGAATCCATCGTGCAGGTGGAAGCGCAGATCGCCGTCGCCACCGACGCCATGGCCGAAGCCTACCAGGACCTCAAGCGCTTCGAACTGGCCGAGGAGGAACGCATCAAGCGCGAGCGCGAGAAGCTGAAGCAGAAGGAGAACGCGATGCTCGACGAGACCGCGCTCATCGGCTTCCGCCGCCGCCAGCAGGAAGAGAACGCCGGAACCTGAGCGGTTCAGCGCGGCCCAACAGCGGCCTTTCTAAGCTGCGAAC
>Ga0196976_1000886_pt1 | contig 16098 bp, 19 predicted proteins | sample S3v_513CmetaG_FD_148644 | JGI IMG/M metagenome (GOLD analysis project Ga0196976, IMG submission 148644) | Soil microbial communities from Anza Borrego desert, Southern California, United States - S3+v_5-13C | ecosystem: Environmental > Terrestrial > Soil > Desert | place: USA: California...
AGCGGTGAACACGATCGAATAATGGTGCGGACCCGCACGGAAGTCCTTCACCTTGTGGAATCCGGCGCCCACGAACAGGTCGGTCGCGACGTACTCGTTCACCACCCTATCGGCAGGCGGGCCGAGCCCGTCGTAGCAGCCGGCCCAGTCGACGATAAGGAGGCGTGCCCCGCGCTTCATGACGCGTTTCAGCTCATTCAGCATCCCCTCGCGCAGGTCCACCTGGAAGAGCGTGTTGGAGAGGATGACCGCGTCGAGCGTATCGTCCTTCAGCTTCGTGCCCCCCGGCCGCTCGAAGTCGCCCCATACGGTCTCAATGTTGCGAAGGCCCTTTGATGCCGCCTGGTTCTTCAAGGCGCGGAGCACGTCCTCCTGGATGTCTACGGCATACACGCGGCCGGTCTCCCCGACGATCTTCGCAGCCATGAGCGCGTAGTGCCCCGAGCCTGCGCCGAAATCGCCGACCCTCATGCCTTCACGAAGGCCGAGCTGGAGCACGGTCTGCTTTGGGTCACAGAACGACATGCATCAAGTATAGCAAGCGCGCGCCGTATGGCGCGCGTAACTCACACGATCGAAAACTCAAACGGTTGTCCGATCCTCTTCTCCCACTTCACCTTCCTGTCCTGGTCGAACTCGAGCACCCCTGCCATCTGCAGGGCATCCTTCTGCTCGAACGCCTCGACCCCCTTCACGCTGTCGGGTGTGTTGAGCTGCGCGGCGCCGAGCCCGTTTAGGGTGCGCACGCCCGCCTCAAGCCCGCGGCGACTGTGCGCAAGGCGAAGCGCGACGAGGAGCGTGTATGCGTCCGGCGAGAGCACGCGCTCGAACATCTCGAGCTGCTCGTCTATACCCTGGTGGGCTTCAGCACGGGACGGTGTTTTTGGTCCGTGCTCCATACGCTATACGTCAGAGACGGTGAGGAATCCCTCTCCATCGATGCGCACGATGGCGCTCCTGTTTGGCATGTCCATCTTGGTGAAATAGTGGACGCCCTCCACGCGGCCTCCGCCCACCGGCACCTGGATCCTCGCCTGGTTGATGCGCTCAAAGAGCGCAGGGTAGTCGCCGCCGATCACGCTGCCCTGATTACGCAGCGCCTCTATAAGTTCCGTGTCGGCAGGCGAGAGGTCCCCGAGCATCCTGCCAAGGCGGTCTTCTGAGAGCACGGTCTCCGGTGCGCGCTCCGCCTTCTCCGGCATCGCGCGGCTCGCCCAGGATTCATGCATTCCTTCCATATACGGAAATTATAGCGCGACCATCGAGGCGATGGAGTCGCCTTCGCGCATCTTCATGATGCGGACGCCCTGTGTAGCGCGCGACAACGATGGGATCTCGCCGGTGCCGCAGCGGATGACCTGGCCCTTCTTCGAGATCACCACGATCTCCTGCTCCTTCGTCTCCTCGCCCATAAGGACCTTCGCGCCGATGATCTCTCCCGTCTTTGCGGTCACGTCCGCGGTCTTGATGCCGGAACCCCCGCGGCCCTGCACTTTGTATTCTGAAAGCGTCGTCTGCTTGCCGTATCCCTTGTTCATGATAATGAGGAGCGTCGCATTATCCGCGGACGCCGGCACGACCTCGGCGGAGACGACGCGGTCGCCCTTTTTTACGTTCATGCCGCGTACGCCGGCTGCGGTGCGGCCCATGGCGCGCGTCTCGCCCTCATCGAATCGGATCGACTGGCCCTTGGCGGTGACGATGGAGACGCTGTCGCCCTCCTGCGCGAGGCTCGCGGAGACGAGGCGGTCGCTGCCCTTCAGGTTGATCGCGATGATGCCGGAACGGCGCACGTCGGCGAAGCTCGATGCGGCCACCTTCTTCACCACGCCCTCCTCGGTGACGAAGAACACGCTCATAGCGTCGCGCGCGGCGCCCTTAGGCACCGGAAGCACGCTCGTGACCTTCTCATCAGCCGCGAGCTGGAGGAAGTTCATGATGCTCTTGCCCTTGGTCGCGCGGCGTCCCTCCGGAAGGTCGTACATCTTAAGCTGGTACGCCTTGCCCATGGACGTGAAGAACAGGAGGTCTGAGTGCGCGCTCGCGACAAGGAAGTGCGTGACGACATCCTCCTCCTTGGTGGACATGTCGATGACGCCCACGCCGCCGCGCTTCTGGACCTTGTATTCCGCAGGGTTCGTACGCTTCACGTAACCGCCTGCGGTGATGACGAGCACGGACTCCTCGTCCGGAATGAGATCCTCCACCGAGATGTTCTTAACCCCGCCCTTCACGATCTTCGTGCGCCGGTCGTCACCGTACTTCTCGCGGATCTCCACGAGCTCGTCGCGTACCACGGAGAGGATGTTCTTCTTCGAGGAGAGGATCGCCTTCAGCCTCTTGATGATGGCCTGGACCTCCTTCAGCTCGTCCTCGATCTTCTTGCGCTCAAGGCCCGAGAGCTTCTGGAGGCGCATGTCGAGGATGGCCTGCGCCTGGATCGGGGAGAAGCCGAACTTCTTCTGCATCTGCGCTGAAGCGTCCGGCGCGTCCTTGGACTTCTTGATGATCGCGATGATCTCGTCGATGTGGTCGAGCGCTTTGGAAAGGCCGAGGAGGATGTGCTCGCGCTCCTCCGCTTTCCTGAGGTCGTAGCGGGTTCGGCGCTCCACCACCACGAGGCGGTGCGTGATGAACTCCTCGAGCATGCCCTTCAACGAAAGCGTCTGCGGCACGCCATCGACAAGCGCGAGCATGTTGTAGTGGAAGGTGCTCTCGAGCTCGGTGTGCTTAAAGAGCGCGTTCAGCACGGTCTGCGGATGGGCGGTGCCCTTGAGGTCGACGACGACGCGGATGTCGTCCGCGGATTCGTCGCGAAGGTCCCGGATGCCCTCGAGCTTCTTGTCGCGCACGAGGTCCGCGATGCGGGTGATGAGGTCCGCCTTGTTGACGCGGTACGGGATGGAGGTGATGACGATCTGCGTCCCCTTCTTGTCCTCCACGATCTCCGCTTCGCCTCGTACCACGACCGGGCCCTTGCCGTTGGTGTACGCGTGCTTGATATCGGCCTGGTTGAACGCGATGCCGCCCAAGGGGAAATCGGGTCCCTTCACGTGGGTAAGGAGGTCGTCGGTCGTCGCGTCGGGGTTGTCTATCAAATGGGTGGTGGCGTCCACGACCTCGCGGAGGTTATGGGGCGGGATGTTGGTCGCCATACCGACCGCGATGCCCAAGGCACCGTTTAAAAGGAGGTTCGGCGCAGCAGCCGGAAGCACGTTAGGCTCCTGCTTGCTTCCGTCGAAGTTCGGGCTCCACGTGACGGTCTCCTTCTCGAGGTCCCTGAGCATCTCGTCCGCGAGCTTGCTCATCTTCGCCTCGGTGTACCTGTATGCTGCCGGCGGGTCGCCGTCGACGGAACCGAAGTTTCCCTGGCCGGAGACCAGCATGTAGCGGGTCGAGAAGTCCTGCGCCAATTTCACCATCGCGTCGTACACGGACGCGTCGCCATGGGGGTGGTACGAGCCGAGCACCTCGCCCACCACAGTAGCGGACTTGCGGAACTTCGCCGAAGGCGTGAGGCCCGTCATGCGCATCGCGTAGAGGATGCGGCGGTGCACGGGCTTAAGGCCGTCGCGCACGTCCGGCAGCGCGCGCGACGTGATGACGGACATCGCGTAGTCGAGATACGACGAGCGCATCTCGGCCGTGATGGACTGGTCCACCACGTTCGATCCTTCCGGACGGATATCGACTGATTCTTTCTTAGCCATGTATCTAGAACGGGATCACCGTACGGGTGTCTTCCTTAGGCGCATCGGGGGTGAGCGTAGAGGACGCTTCGCTCTCCACGATGATGAGGGACGGCTCGTTGGTAGTGCTGTCGGCGTTCTTGACCGCGCCCATCAGTTCGCCAAAGCTCGTGCGCGCGTTCGCGACCGCGCCCGTGAGGTCGCCGCTCGTCTGCGCAAGCGAAGGTGCATCCTCGACCGGGGTCAGGATGAACACGTTGCCGGCAGCGAGGGCGCCGACCCAGCCCAGGGTCACGAGGCCCGTAACGGTTACCGCGGTGCCTGCCGCGATGCGGCGGCGTACGTGTTCTGGCTTCTGGCGGAGGCGTTCGATGAAGTCGAGCATACGCTAGGGGGTTATGACTATGATAGCACCGTCCTTCTCGGCGGCGTCCTTCTTCTTGATGGTCAGCTTCTCGACCCTTTCAGCCTCGCCACCCTCCTCCTTTAGATAGGTGTCGAGCGCCTTGGCTTCGCCCATCCCGCTCCAGTGCATCGGAACGATGATCTTTGGCTCGAGCACGGTGCCGAGCTTCATGGCTTCCGCAGCGGACAATACGCCGTCGCCGCCTACCGGCACGAACAGGACATCGATCTCGTCGATGGCCTCGCGGGCGTCCTGCGAAAGCATGGGGTCACTAAGCGCGCCCAGGTGCACAAGCGTCATGCCCTCGAGCTTCACGGCGTAGACCGTATTGATGGCCTCGAGCTCCCCTTTCTTGAGCCCGTACTGGCTCTTGGTCAGGAATCCCTGGACCGTGACGCCTTCCTTCTCGTATTCGCCAGGACCCGTGATCGCAAACGGCACCTTATCGCCGTACGTCACCTCTGCGATGCCGTTCATGTCTGGATGGTTGCGGGAGACGAGCGCGATATCGGCGCCGAAGCGTACGCCTGGAAGCGACGCGCCCTTGCTGATCGGGTCGAAGACGAGCGTGAGGTCGCCGAAGGTGACCTTGAAGCACTGCCCGCCGTGATGGGTGATGACCATAGTGCTCCTATTATACCGCGGATAGTGGCGGTTTGGTAGTTCATGAAGGTTTGTTCATAGAAGGACATTGTACATACCTTGAATTGACACATCTATAGGCTTGTCCTATTATCCCCAGGTTCGCAACTTGAGGGAATACTGTATGAATCGTTCGTTCCGTGTCGTTATCGTGCAAGGCCTGATGGCCATCGCCGCCGTCGACCAGGGCGCCACCCTGGCCTGATCGCCGGCCGCAGCGCGGTAGGTGGTCCGCCGCGAGCACGAGCAATCGTGCTGCGGACCAGACCGCGCGTTCCAGCAACCGTCGGCTCTCCGCGGGAGAGTCGACACGGTCCTGCAGCCCACCAGCTGCATGGACAATGGGAGGGGTAATTAGTCCGCGCCGGGCCTTGCAAAAGGAACGACCCGGCCAGGATTGGCCCATGACTTAGACGACATCGAAAGTCGACGTCTCGTGAACGAGGCACCCATTCATCGCACATGGCCTTAGGGAGGAGGTGGTGACGACGAACGACCCGTGTAGAGGCAACTCAACGGGCTCGTACCAACAGTACAGACGCAAAGTCCTTCTTCAGATACGTCTTTCGCGGAAACGAGGGCATCTCTGAAGATTCGGGGCGCTGGAGAAATCTAGCGCCCCCTTTCATTTATATAGGTATTTTGCTATAGTCCTCCCTATCGAGGGGCACGTGATATAAGCCGCGAGCAGGCTATCCCTGGCGAAAGTCAGTACCTGCCGCATAACGCGCGCCTCGACACTACACACATGCCTGAAGAAAAGAAGGCCGACGTCGCCGTCGTGCCAAGCATTCAGATAGACCCGGGCCATCCGATGGCTCCTTTTATCAATGACATCGCTACCCCGCCGAAGGTGGGTGACCTCATCGAGGGAACCATCATCGAGCTCGTGCGCGGCCGCCTCTACGTCGACCTTCCGCCGTTCGGCGCTGGCATCATCTACGGCCGCGAGTACTTGAACGCCGCAGACGTGCTCCGCAAGAGCAACCCGGGCGACACCATCACCGCCAAGGTCGTGGACCCGTCGGGTCTTGATGGCTACATCGAGCTTTCCTTGAAGGAGGCGCGTCAGGCTGCGATCTGGAGCGAGGCCGAGCAGGCTATCGCCGGCCAGTCCGTCTTCACGCTCACCGTCGAGGAGGCCAACAAGGGCGGTCTCATCCTTTCCTGGCAGGGCATCCAGGGCTTCCTCCCTGCTTCCCAGCTCTCGAAGGAGCACTATCCGCGCGTGCCTGAAGGCGATAAGGACAAGATCTTCGGCGAGCTTCAGAAGCTCCAGGGCATGCCGCTCTCGGTCCGCATCATCACGGCTGACCCCAAGGAGGGCAAGCTCATCTTCTCCGAGCGCACCGGCGCTGAGGACGAGGAGAAGACCTCCCTCATCGACAAGTACCAGGTGGGCGACGTCGTCGAGGGCGAGGTCACCGGTGCGGTCGACTTCGGCGTGTTCGTGAAGCTCGAGCAGGGTCTCGAGGGCCTCGTACACATCAGCGAGCTCGACTGGGGTCTCGTTGAGGACCCGCGCGCGCTCTTTAATGTCGGTGACGCCGTAAAGGTGAAGGTCATCGAGATCAAGGACGGCAAGGTGTCCCTCTCCATCAAGGCGCTCAAGGAGAACCCGTGGAAGACCGCCTCTGACCGCTACAAGAAGGGCATGGAGGTCTCCGGCGTGATCATCAAGTACAACAAGCACGGTGCACTCGCTTCCATCGAGGAAGGCGTCGCCGGCTTGGTGCACATCAGCGAGTTCGCTACCCCGGCTGAGCTCCGCGAGGCGCTCGAGCTCGGCAAGAGCTACCCGTTCCAGATCACCCTGTTCGAGCCGAAGGACCAGCGCATGACGCTCTCGTTCCTCGGTGCGAAGAAGGAGGCGAAGAAGTAAGATAGAAAAAGGGACGCCCGGAGCCATGCAGCTCCGGGCGTTTCTCTTATGCAACGGGCTCTCCGAGGCCGTTGACGACGAACACCCGCGGCTCGACGAAGTCGTACGGTTCACGCCGTATGTATTCGGCGATCACCTCCTCGTATGCGCTGTGCCGCCACCACTCGATGATGCGGTCGGTCCGCATCCTCTTGTCCTTGAGGCTTTCGCCGACGAACATGAGTTCGAACTTGATCCGTACGAGCGAGTCGTACCGCCCCCCGCGAGTCATGAGGCTGGCGCGGGCGCGGACGGGAAGCGTTCGGTACCGATGGAAACCGAACGGCTTCTTTCCTAGATATTCCCTTCTGGCAAGCGCGCCAAGCGATAGCGTCACGGGTGTCCCTCCTGAATGTCCTCGCTACCGATAGCATACCCGCGCGCTTGAGTCGCGCAACTACTTCGTATTGGCCTCGAGCATCGCCTTTTCGATGCCCTGCGTAATGAAATATTCGGTCGCGAGCGCGGCCTTCTTGAGTACCTTCTTGAGGACCTTCTCCTCCTCCGGCTTGAACTTCCCGATCACGTGCTTCACGACCTTCTCTTCGCCTGAGGGCTTCCGGAGCTTCCCTTTCGTGGTCGCGCCCGAGATGCCGATCTTCATCTGCGCGAAGTCCTTGGTCTTCAATGCCCGCATGATGCTCTCGGCACCCTTGTGTCCGCCGGCACCCCTACCATAGGTCGTCATCTTGATGGTGCCCAACGGAAGGTCGAGCTCGTCGCGGATGACGAGGAGCTTCTTGGCAGCCGGTACGCTTTTAACGAATGCGGGCGCCACCTTGCCCGAGTGGTTCATGTATACGTCCGGAACGACGAGCACGACCTTATCCTTCCCGATGCTCCCTTCCGAGACATACGCCTGCGCGGTCTTCTTCAGCGTGAACTCAGGGAAACCGAGCTCCTTCTGGAGAAGCTCGACCGCCATCCTTCCCGCGTTATGCCGGGTCTTCGCGTATTCGCCTCCGGGATTCCCCAGCCCTATGACGACGTAAGCCATTGCCTGATTGTAGCAGCTACCTCCTGTTCCTTCTGGTAGAAGGTATGGCCGGCACCAGTGATCGCCTTGAACGATCCATTCTTAAAAGTGTGCGCGTATTTCTCGTGCGACCCGACCGTTCCCACGAGCCCGTCCTTGGTCCCTATAAGTACGAGGGTGGGCGCGTCTATCTCCGCCGCGCGCTGGTATCCGTCGAACTGCATGAAATCCTTCCGGAACGGCGTGCCGAGCCAGTACTTGGTTGCGTGGGGGCCCGGCATCCACACCTTCTTGCTCATGAACCAAAATCCCCCCACGGGGAGCGCGAGCCGGTACGTCTTCCACGAGATCGCAGGCGCGACGAGGATGAGCCGTTCGATGCCCTTATGCCTGCCCGCGTACTCGCTTGCGACAAGCGCGCCGAGGCTGTGCCCGGCGAGCATGAGCGGCTCCTGGTACCAGGGTTCCTTCCTGATGTGCGCGATGACGTCCTCGAGGTCCTCGATGCATGCGGACGTGGTCATCGAAAGCGAATCGGCATCAGGGGCCATGGGGCCGTCAGCCGTGTCGAAGGTGACGGCGGCATAGCCTTCTCCCGTCACTGCGTCCACGATCGCATTCACGACCTCCTGTCCCCGCCATCCGCCGATCCCATGCAGGACGACGCATGTGCCCTTTGCATTCTCTAGGGTGTAAAAGGTCGCGGGCATGCGCTTCCCGCTACGGTTTATGAGCACGGTGTCGGTCACTTCCATACGACGCATCATACCAAGCGAAAAGGCCCCACATGTCTCCATGCGGGGCCCTTCAGAATAGGCGTTGGTGCCGAAGGATCAGTGGGCGGTGGAACCCGTGTCGTCGTGCCTTCCGCCGATCACGAGCACGACCCCGCCGCCGGCGCCGGCCATGATCGCGTTTCGCAGGAGGTCGGCCTGACTGGGCATGATCTGGATCACGTTCCAGTCGCTGTTGACGCCGAGCTGGGCGCCGAGGTCCGCGTCGGGGAACGCGAGCCGCAGTTCGTGTGCGCACACCATATGCGCGAGCTGGTGCTCGCGCACGAGCTGGTGGGCGTGGGCCGAACGGCGTTTCGCCTCCTCATGAACGGATTCGGTGGCCTCGTCGCCCTGTTCCCCCACCCAGGTCTCGAAGGCGGCCCGGGTTGCGCTGTACTCGTCGGCGATCTGACCTTCGAGCGTGATCCAGCGCCTCACGATCTCGGGCGCTTCGCCGATCACGGTGACGTGCGGACAGGGTCCGACGGAGTTCGTGGGCGGCGTGAGCGCGTCGAGCGAGAACGCGTTCGCGCGGGTCTCGAGGCGCGCGGCGATCGAGGGCTGTTCGGTGTTCGAGTCTTGGGTCATTGTTCCCCCAATACCTTTGTTTCCGGACGGGATATGTCCGGAAATACTATGGCATAAAAGTCTGTATTTATCAAATGTCCATTACACGCTCCTGCATGCGCGCGTACCGAAGCATTGACGCGCCGAAGAAGAGGAATACAATTGCCCCATGCAGTTCATCGGTAGTGCGTTCAAGGAGATCGTCACCTTCATCGTGCTCGCCGTCGTGATCGTTGTCCCCATTCGCGTCTTCGTGGCGCAGCCGTTTGTGGTTGAAGGTGCATCCATGCATCCGACGTTCGAATCCGGCGATTATCTCATCGTCGACCAGCTCACCTACCGTTTCAATGACCCTAAGCGCGGCGACGTGATCGTCTTCCGCTACCCGAACAAGCCGAGCGTCTTCTACATCAAGCGAATCGTCGGCCTTCCCGGCGAGACCGTGACCATCGAGCGCGGCATCGTCACCGTGACAAGGACCGACGGCACGACGCTTACGCTCGACGAGTCCTACGTCGTTGCTGAGGACGCTACCTACAACCAAACGACGTCGCTTGGCCCCGACCAGTACTTCGTCATGGGCGACAACCGCCCCAAGAGCTCGGACTCACGAAGCTGGGGAGCGCTCCCTAAGGATGACATCATGGGGCGCGCCATCTTCCGCCTCCTGCCGCCAGGCGGCATGGGCGTCTTACCGGGATCCGTAACCATACCTCAATGAGTACTTCGCTTCGTCCAGATGACATTCTCCGTCGCGCAAGCGCGGTAGGCACCTACTATGGGTTCACCTCGCTCTCGAGTGCAGCAGCAAAGAAGCGTTCATCGACGAAGGCCCCGTATCCGGAGAACTTCTCCGTAGACACGCTTGATACGCACGCAAAGGAGGTTGCCGGGTTCCTGAAGCACGTGCGCGACGTAGGCCTTGTCCCGTCCGCGCAGGCCCCGCTCTTCCTCTGGCACACCAACGCGGCGCCCGGACGCCCCGCGCCTAAGCAGATCATCGTCCAGTTCCATGTGCTCGGCGTCGATCACGCGATCGCGGACGCGGTGCTCATACGCGCGGTGCGCTCCTTCATGAGCGACATCGGCAAGCACGAGCCGACGCTCCATTTGAACAGCATGGGCGACCGCGAGACTAGGAGCCGCTTCGCGCGCGAGCTGACCCACTTCTTCCGCCGCCAGAGCGCCTCGCTTCCGGAGGACTGCGTCAACTGCGCGAAGCGCGACGTGTTCGAGGCTGCGGAGCTCCTCGTGAGCGACGACGTGAACGGCGGCATGCTTCCCTCTCCTACCGACCATCTTTCTGAAGCGAGCCGCAAGCACTTCGAGTGCGTCTTGGAGTACCTCGAGTCGACCGATACCCCGTACGAGCTTGCGCCGGAACTCCTCTCCCGCGGCACTACCTGGGCGGAGACCTGTTTCGAGATGCGCGGCGACGAGCGGCTCCATGCGTGGGGCTCCCGCTACCACGACCTCGCAAAGCCCTTCTTCAAGAGCGCGGTCCCGTCGGTGGGTGCGGTCATCCGCATCACGCTCGATAACCGCGCCGATGTCGCTCCTATAAAGGAGAAGGCGGCGCCCCGGTTCGTGTTCGTCCATATCGGCGACGAGGCGAAGCGCGAAAGCATGAAGATGGCGGACACGCTTAGGAAAGCGCGCATCCCCCTTGCGCAGGCCATCGGCCTCCAGTCGCTTACCCAGCAGATGCATTTCGCGGAGACACTGAACCCACCGTACCTCCTCATCATGGGCCGCAAGGAGGCTCTGGAGCGCTCCGTGATCCTGCGCGAAAGAAGCACGCATACGGAGACCTTCATACCGCTCGACTCCCTGGTGGATCAATTGCGAGCGGTCGGGTAACTTTGACAACTTCCCATGCCGCTGGCAGTATCCAGCGTACGCGGATAGAAGGAGGCATCCATGATTATCCGAGATCTTTTCTCGTTGTTTTTAAAGGTTATGACGATTGCGTCGGCGGCCGTATACGGCCTCATGTTCATCGGATTGGTGATTTCATTATTTCTTGTCGGCTTCGAGGTCATCAGTCTCAAGCAGATGGTGAGCAACTTCCCATGGATCGGGTGGTTTCTTGCGGTCTTCGGCTCGTTCTGCGCTATGCTCGGGTTCTCATACCTGGAAATTCTGACTCAACCTCGACCGACGAACAGTTAAGCTATGCGCCCGCTACCCGACCGGTGGCGGGCGCTCGACTTTTTATTAAGACAAACGCCCTGGACTTTCGTCCAGGGCGTTCTTGGTCATAGGCGTCAGCCGAGATCTTCCATCATGAGCTCGTGGAGGACCGCGAGCCCCGCGACGAGCGTGAGCTGTTGCTCGGGTCCGTCGAGGTTGTGGCAGCTGAAGTAGGCCGGTATCCCATACTCCGAACCATAGAAGCCGTCCGGATAGATCGAGACGTCGCAGGCGTTTCCGGGGCAGACCAGCGTGAACCGACCGTCCTCGGTGATGCGCCCGTGTATGTCTTCAGTCATCGCGCGCGATGTCCTATCCCATGCGAGCGACTTCCAGGCTTGCTGCATCGAGCTCTCCACCCGATCGGGCAGCGGTCTCGTGTAGGTGAACTTGGACAGTTCGCCCTCGCCTTCCCTTCCAAGCCGCTCGAGCCAGCGTAATCCTTCCACAGACACTTCTCCCTGTACCGGATGCGAGTGTAGGCCAGTGCCATGCTGTCCCGGCTTAACCGTGAGGAGCTGCGCGTGGTTGGTAGGCTCGCCAGGCGACAGCAGAAGCGCATTCAGGTCGTCCAGGAGCGCGTGGAGCGCGCCTGCGACCTTACCTGCGGTCTTGTGCTGAAGCGGCAAATGGTACGACACGCGCTCGTCGACAGTACGCGTGTACGCAGCCGCCGGCGTAGCGCCGAGTGACTCGGCAACCGCCTTCGATACCGTTATGACCAGTTCAGGAACTCCGTCCCTCCCGCCTTCGGGAAGGAACGAGAGCTCGTATGCCCGTGCGGGCGTTTCAAGTCCGTGCATTCCTTTTCTCCCGGGCAGAAGTACCCGAGCGCATAGTGCGAGCCGGCAGAGGCAAAGTCAATGTGAGTTGACAGAATGTGACTTCTAGTGTATCGTATAGATATTGTTCTTCGAAACGGCCTAAGGAGGGCCACCCAAATGACCACGCTGTTCTCTTCCAGGAACTTCCTGCTGCCCGGTCTCGGCGCCATAGTATTCGGTTTCTTCGTGCTGAGCATGGGCCGCGGCGAGGTCTCCGAGATCTGCTTGACCGCGGCGCTCTGCCTCGGCATCCTCGCCATCCACCTTCGCTACCACGTGTACGGTGACTGGCGCAGAGCCATCGGCGACACCATGCTGACGACGGTGTTCGGCGTCATCATCTGCACGAGCATCGCCGTGTCCGTCTACGCGAACGGTCTGGGCGAGATGTTCCGCGGGTCCTACGGGTACGTCGCCGGAGCCTTCATCGGCCTCGGCGCCGGCATGCTCGCCCTGGGCATGGGCTTCGACTTCGCGGCCATGTGGCGCAAGAAGCCCGTCACGAATTGAGGCCTACCGCCTCTCGCGCCCGCTACCCTCACCGGTGGCGGGCGCACGACTTTACATAAAATTGACATATACATTTTATAAGGTATTGTAATGCCACTGTCCTTTCAATCTAGCCTAGGAGGGCTGGGCAATGCGTAATCAAATTGCTTCACGGGGAATCGCCTACGCAGGGTACGCCCTGTGCATCTTCGGGTGCATCGCACCCATCGCGGGCCTTGCGCTGCCGCGTGATGTGTCCTTCTGGTTCGACATCGCGGTCCTCAGCCTGAGCCTTTTCATCGTCTTCGTCGGCCTCGTCGTCGTCGAGATCTCGTATGAGAGGCTGCGGAAACCCTGGTTCGGGATCGCCTTCACCGGCATGCTCGGATTCGCCGCAGGCTTCATGGTCGCGGTGCTGATGCACCTGAACACGCTCGGTCCCGGCTAGTCCGGCTTCCGGCACGCGCCCGCTACCTCACCGGTGGCGGGCGCACGACTTTTCCTACGCTAGACAGTTATTAGCTATTTGTGCTAGTATCCGCTTCATGGAAAACGCAACACGCGTTGAGGTGCGTCGCGGTAAAAACGAGAGCTCTGCCTCGCTTATCCGCCGTTTCTCACGCCGGGCCCAGAGCCTTGGCGTGGTTCGTGAGATGCGCAAGCGCAGGTACTACGAGCGATCGAAGTCTAAGAACGTGGAGCACAAGCGCGCCATGATCAAGGGCTCCCGCATCACCGAGTACCATGAGCAGGTGAAGCTCGGGAAGATCGATCCGGCAGCCGCGCGCGACCGCCGCCGCAAGTAGAAAGAGGCCTTCGGGCCTCTTTCGCGTTATATACTTCTTTCAATGCTCGACACTCGCAACTTCACCCGCACCAGGCCTCCCCGCCATCCGTACGAAGAGATCGCGAAGGCGGTCCTTCCAGGATGGGATATCTCTTTGGCGTTCGTGGGTGAGGCGCGCGCAGCGAGCCTCAACAAGCAGTTGCGCAACAAGGAGTACACGCCGAACGTGCTTTCGTACGAGAGCGGAGACAAGAGCGGTGAGATCATCATTTGCCTTCAAGTTGCGAAGCGGGAAGCGAAATCGTACGGGCTCACGTATGGTCAGCACGTCGCCTATTTGTTTATCCACGGACTACTTCATTTGAAAGGTTACCCACACGGGCCTACAATGGATAAATACGAGCGGGCGCACACGGCCCGATTTATTGGCGTATCTGTACCTAATGGCACGACGAATCACGACCGGCATTGATATCGGGACACACCAAACGAAAGTCGTCGTCGTTGAAGAGGTACGCACCGCAGAAGGTACGCAGCTCCACATCATCGGCACGGGACTTTCAGAGAGCCAGGGCCTCCGCCATGGCTACGTCGTCGATATGGAGGATGCTGCCGAGAGCGTGAGGCGGGCGAAGGCCCAGGCGGAGAAGACGATCGGCTTCCCCATCAAGTCGGCGTTCCTCGCTATAGGCGGGGTCTCGCTCGATGAGATACGCGGACGGGGCGAGGCGATCATCTCGAGAGCCGACCAGGTAATCACCGAGCTTGATATCGAGAAGGTGCAGCAGGAGGCGCGCAGGGCCGCGGAGCCTAACTTCGTGAACCGCGTCGTCTTGCATGAGATACCGCTCCAGTTCAAGGTGGACGGCGAACGAGCGCTCGGCGAACCCATCGGCATGCGGGGCACCAAGCTCGAGGGCGAGTACCTGTTCATCACGTGCCTCCAGCAGCACGCCGAAAGCCTCACCTCGGCGCTCGAGGCTGCGGACATCGAGGTCATCGACCGCATGGCCTCCCCGCTTGCAGGCTCCTACGTAACGCTCACCAAGGACCAGAAGATGAAGGGCTGCGTGCTTGCCAACATCGGCGCGGAGACCGTCTCCATAGTCGTATATGACGAAGGTGTCCCGATATCATTGAAGGTCTTCCCGTTCGGCTCCACCCACATCACGGACGATCTTGCGCTCGGGTTCAAGATATCCCTTGAGGATGCGGAGAAGATCAAGCTCGGCAGGCTTGGCGGCGCGATGTACTCACGCCGCAAGATAGAGGAGATCGTCACGACCCGCTTCAAGCACATGTTCGAACTGATCGACAAGCACCTGAAGGCGATCGGCAGGAAGGGCACGCTGCCCGCCGGCATCATCCTCTCTGGCGGCGGTGCGGGGCAAGGTTCCATCTCCGACATCGCCAAGGGCACGCTCGCGCTCCCGTCCCGTATCGCGGACCTGAAGCTCACCTCCGAGACCAAGATCCGCGACGCCACCTGGGCGGTCGCGTACGGGCTTGCGCTCTGGGGGCTCACCGGAGACACCGAGGCGCCCCGGAAGTCTCCGTTTGCGGGTCTTTCGGAGACTCTCACCGGCTTTTTGCGCCAATTCATGCCCTAGCGCATGACACAGGTACCCTACCTGTCAATATTTGCACGCTTTCCTGCTGTAGTATCATGAGTTGACTACTAGAGGGTTTTTATCCGTACTTATATGTCCAAGCGAGTTACCCCTGAGATCGAGACGTTCGCACGCATTCGCGTGGTAGGCTGCGGCGGTTCCGGCAACAATGCCATCAACCACATGATCAATTCCAAGGTGAAGGGCGTCGAGTTCATAGCCGTGAACTCCGACGCGCAGGACCTCCACCGTTCGCTCGCCAAGCGTAAGGTGCACATCGGCAAGAACCTCACCCGCGGACTCGGTACCGGTATGAATCCTGAGCTCGGACGCCGTGCAGCCGAGGAGACCCGCCAGGAGATCCAGGAGGCCTTGCAGGGTTCCGACATGGTGTTCATCACCTGCGGCATGGGCGGCGGCACCGGCACCGGCTCGAGCGCGATCGTCGCGAAGATCGCTAAGGAGATCGGCGCCTTGACCATCGCGGTCGTCACCAAGCCGTTCTCCTTCGAAGGCGCGCAGCGCAAGGACATCGCTGACCGCGGACTCGCAGAGCTCAAGAAGGAGGTCGATGCGTATATCGTCATCCCGAACGACCGCCTCCTCTCCCTCGTAGAGGCGCAGACCACCGCCAAGAGCGCGTTCGCGCTCGTCGATGAGATCCTCCGCCAGGCGGTCGAGGGCGTCTCCGACATAATCACCACCCCGGGCGAGATCAACACCGACTTCAACGACATCAAGGCCATCATGGAGGCTGCGGGTCCTGCCCTCATGGGTATCGGCGTCGCCGACGGCGACAACCGCGCCAAGGACGCAGCTGCGCAGGCGGTCAACTCCCCGCTTCTCGATGTATCCATCCAGGGCGCCAAGGGCATTCTCTTCGTCGTCGCCGGTTCCGACGACCTCGGCATCCTCGAGGTCCAGGAGGCCGCCAAAGTCATCAGCGAATCCGTTGATAAGGACGCACGCATCATCTTCGGTATCATGCGCGACGAGAAGCTCAAGAAGGGCCAGATCCGCATCATCGTGATCGCGACCGGCTTCCCCGAGGGGGCATCCGCCGAGACCGGCAACGCAGGCTTCGAGCGCTCACTCTTCTCCATGCCGGCTCCCGAGCAGAAGGAGGCCCGCGGCATGATCTTCAACGAGGTCATGAAGCGCGATTCGGCTCCGGTAGAGGAGAAGGCCGAGGAGGCAGCTCCTGAGCCTGTGTCGGCC
>Ga0196976_1000887_pt1 | contig 16088 bp, 17 predicted proteins | sample S3v_513CmetaG_FD_148644 | JGI IMG/M metagenome (GOLD analysis project Ga0196976, IMG submission 148644) | Soil microbial communities from Anza Borrego desert, Southern California, United States - S3+v_5-13C | ecosystem: Environmental > Terrestrial > Soil > Desert | place: USA: California...
TCTGGGCTGGCCTGGGCTGCATAAAGCGCCGGACCAGGAATACGCCCACCAAGGCGGCCAGAATAGCAAGCAGGATGGCTCCACCGCTACCGCCCAGGAAGTTGGAGAACAGCGCACCTAAGCCAGCGCCAATGGCCAAACCGGCCAAAGGACCAAGCCAGCGATTGCCCTGCTGTTGCTGCTGAGGCGGGGTTTGTGCGGGTGGAGTAGCTTGCCTGGGGGCGGCATCAGGCGCGCGTTGCGGCTGCGTGGGGACTGCGCGCTGCTTGCCGAAGCTACCGCCTCCGCCCATGCGGCGAGCCTCGGCCGTAGTGGAAAACAAGGCGAAACACGTAAAGAATATGGTCAAAACGGTGGCAAATCTTTTCATAAACACCTCTGGAAAAAGGACCCGAATACTACCACCCATCTAGCGAGCCAGAACATGGCGTGCATAATCGGGGGTAAATCACTGTGACTGGTGCGAGAAATGTTGGTTCAGGTCTACGATGCAACGTTTAAGTTGAAGCAGGTCAACGTTCGCCACGTTCTGCCATCAGGACCGCCTTGAGATCCTGCCGGCCCTGTTCCGCGATATTCAGTACGGCTTGCCTGTCGTTCCGTACCTTAAGCGTGGCATCAAGCTGTTTGAGATCGTGCTGCTCGAAATGCGCAATGATCTTGTTGGCTGACGCAGGAGATTCGCCCAACGCTATTAACGATTGTTTCGCAACCTCCAATGAGGAATAGAAAGTTTCCCGCACAGGTTGCAAACCGAGTTCGCGGAATTCGAAAGCATCCGTTCGGCTTCTGGCACGGGCAACGACTTCTACTTGAGGCCAACGCTGTTGCACGAGCTTGGCCATAGCTACTGCTGCTACCGGATCATTGATGGCGATCACCAGCAGCCGTGCCTTGGCAATGCCGGCCTCTTCCAGTAAGTCGAGCCGTGAGGCATCGCCGTAATAGCATTTCCAACCGAACTGGCGCATGAGCTCGACCTGGTCAGGGTCATAGTCGATCAAGGTCGGCGTGATGCCATGTGCAAGCAGAACGCGGCCGACGATCTGTCCGAAACGGCCGAACCCGGCGATGATGACAGCATTGGTCTCCTCGATGGTATCGCGCGGACGTTCACCGCAATCCACGCGGACAAAACGGCTGTACAGGAGGAGCAACAACGGCGTCACCAGCATGGAAATAGCAACAATGGCATTCAGCAGATCATAAGTGGCACGTGGCAAAAGCTCCTGCCCAAGGGCAACGCCAAAAATGACGAACGCAAATTCCCCGACCTGCGAGAGGGCTGCTGCCATGAGCAGCGCGTCGCGTCGGGGCAAACGGAACAGGCGCCCCAGTCCGAACAGGATCACCATCTTGACCAGCACGACCAATAAGGCCAGGCCGATGATGATGTCCGGCTGCCTGACCAGTAGTGATAAATCGACCGACATGCCGACCGCAATAAAGAAAAGCCCCAGCAGCAGGCCCTTGACCGGCTCCAAGTCCAGCCTGAGTTCATAGCGGTATTCGGAATTGGCGAGCAGCACACCGGCGAGGAAAGTGCCCAGGGCCATCGACAGGCCAACCGCCTGCACTGCCATCGCGACACTGATGACCAGGAGCAGTGAGAAGGCGAAGAATATCTCGCGCATGCCGGTTTGCGCCACGATGCGCATAACGGGTCTCAGCAGGGTCCGGCTGATCAGGATAATGACGGCAATGACAGCCAATGCTTTCGGTATCGCCCAGACATCAGTAGCATTATTCGCGGCCGCGGGCGCAATAAAGGCCAACAGGATGAACAGTGGGATGACGGATAAATCCTGGAACAGCAGCACGGCAAATGAAGCCTGACCCCCAGGTGTGTCGAGTTGCTTTCTTTCCGTGAGTGAGGCCAAACCGATGGCGGTTGAGGACATGGCAATACCGGCGCCTGCTGCAACCGCAATCTGCCATGACATGCCCATCCAGTAGGCGGCAGCGGCGGCGAGCGCCATGGTAAGGCCAACTTGCAGACCGCCCATGCCGAACAGTTTCTTACGCAGTTCCCACACCCTGTCGGGCTCTAGCTCCAGCCCGATGAGGAACAGCAGCAGCACAACACCGAACTCGGCAAAATGCAGCACTTGCTCAGGATCGGAAATCAGCTGTAGCGCATAGGGGCCAATGAGGATGCCTGCAATCAGGTAGCCGAGCACGGAGCCCAATCCAAGACGCTTGAAGAGCGGTACCGCCAGGACAGCGGCGGCGAGATAGATAAAGGCCTGCGATAAGAAACTGGTTGCGCCCATCAGAAGTTTTCGGTGAAATGATTTGCGCGAGTTTACTACGGAGTCAGTCGCACGAGCGCGGATGAGCATTTCATTTCACATGACTCGCTCTCACCGCGTGACCGAAAATCAGAGGGAACACGAATGGCCTATATCAATGCAGTGCAAATTGTCGAAGACTTTTTCCATGAGGTGTGGCAACAGCAGAACATCGAGGCGATTGACCGTTATGTATCGGAGGATTTTGTGATCACCAGTGATGGGGTGGATATCGTCTCCAGACCGAAATTCAAGTCCTGGGTGGCAAGCTTTCTGCAACGCATCAACGATTTCGATTTTGAAGTCATCGAGAGCTTCCAGAATGCGGAAGGCACACGTGTTGCATCTCGCTGGCGCGTGAACGGGAAGAACAATGGTGTGCTAGGAAGCATCCCTGACCAGCAGCCCATCAGCTTCACAGGCACTGCGGTATGGGCAGTGAGCCCCGATGGCAAACTGCTGCATAACTGGGTGGAGCGCTCGACCTGGGCGCTGGCGCAATCATTGCGCTTCGAATGAATAATAAACTTTCTCACAGGACGAATTGTTTCATCCAGCGGCAGTCCATATGCGCTGTAGCAATGACTTGAATGAGCAATGCAGTGAGTGAACAGCGGTATCTTTCCCTGGAGGCCCTTTTATCCGAAGTGAGGGCATGCCGCGCATGCGAGCACGATTTGCCTTTAGGGCCACGGCCCATCGTGCGCGCAAGCATGACATCCCGTATGCTCATTGTTGGCCAGGCACCTTCCGCCAGCGTACATGCTTCAGGGGTTCCCTGGGATGACGCGAGTGGCGAGCGCTTGCGTGACTGGCTTGGGATAGACGCGGCTACTTTTCATGACGAAGCGCAGATCTCCATTATCCCCATGGGATTTTGCTATCCCGGACGAGGCGGAGGAGGAGATAAGTCACCTCGGCGCGAATGTGCACCGCTGTGGCAAAGCCGACTCCTGGAAAAACTTCCAAATATTGAATTGACCCTGCTGATTGGCCAGTACGCACAACGTCATTATCTAGGTGCGCGGAGTAAAGCATCACTCACCGAAACGGTGAAGGCGTGGCGCGAATATGCGCCAGGCATCATCCCCTTGCCCCACCCTTCGCCACGTAACCAGGCCTGGTTCAAATACCACCCATGGTTTCAGGATGAGATCTTGCCTGCTCTACGTGAACGCGTGGCTTCACTCGTGGTGCCTGCTTCATAGCTGCACCACGCAAGACCACATCAAGGCATCTTGAGCACGACACGGAAGCGCGCCTTGCCGCTCATCATGCGGTCGTAAGCGGCTTGCGCCTCCTCCAGCGGATAGACTTCGTTCTGTGACTGAACCTCATGCAGCTTGCTGAATTCAAGGGTGTCTTCGGAATCGGTCGCCACACCCGAGTACCAGCCTTTTACCGCTGCACGGTTGGAGAGCAGGTACAAGGTATCCACCTCAAATGCGCCAACAGCACCAATTACCATCAGCGTGCCGTTGGGTCCTAGCCCTTTGACGACGGCCTTCATGGCATCAGCATTGGTTACTGTAGCGATGATGGCTTTGGCGCCGCCCAGCGCTTGTAAGGCTTGCGCCACATCACCTGCATCACTATCAATGTATTCGTCAGCACCTAACGAGCGAGCCAGCTGCTCTTTCTCGCGACCGCGGTTGACAGCAACAGTCCTGAATCCAAGTCGATGGGAGAATTGGATACCGAGATGACCCAGGCCGCCCACGCCATGAATGGCGACCAGGTCACCAGGGCTAGCGCCACAATTGCGCAAGGCATTGAAGGTTGTAATGCCGGCGCATAGCAGTGGCGCGGCTTCCACCTCGTCCAGGTCGTCGGGCACATGCGCGACGGCGGAGGCAACCGCCAGCATATGCGTCGCGTAGCCTCCATCACGTGTGCCGCCAGTCACACCCGAACCATTCAGGCAGGCAAACTCCTGATGTCGGCGACAATTCGCGCAATGGCCACAGGAGCCGCCAAACCAGCCTACCCCGGCGCGGTCACCCACTTTCCAGCCGCCAACATCAGGTCCCACTGCTTCAACCGAGCCGATGACCTCGTGACCAGGAATCCGAGGGTATTGCAACCCAGGCCAATGGCCCTCGACAATGAGCGCATCGCTATGACATACGCCGCAAGCATGCACTCGAATCAGGATTTCTCCTTTGCCCGGTGTGGGAATGTCCCGTTCAACACGTTCAAATTTGCCCCCGGCCTGAGGAACGGCCATTGCGATCATTTTCATTGAGATGCTCCTTGAATGGGTTAATCGATCAAGCCAATGAAGATGGCTGAAGAAATTTTAATACGATGCGACGCTTAAGGGTTCTTGCTCTTGGCGCCGTCACCCAATTTTTTACCCCCATTGGGCAGCGGTATTTCAACAGGCGCAACCTCGACTTTCGTCACGCCTTCTTCCAGGGTCAGGCCAATCTCTTCTGCCTTGGCAGGAGGCAGGTCGATGATGCGACCCTTCACAAAAGGTCCGCGATCCTGAATGGTGACCTGCGTGGTTTGACCCGTTTCCAGATTGGTGACTTTGGCCTTGGTGCCGAGCGGTAGTGTCTTGTGGGCGGCATTGTCATCGTTGGGATCCATCTTGTTGCCGTCCGCCATTTCTTTATTGGCGAACTTGTGAGAATAGATGGAGGCTTTCCCTACCTGTTTTTTCCCGGAACGGTCTAGCTTAGGCTTGGCGGGTTTTGCAGGCTCGGTAGTTGGTGCTTCTTGGGATTCAGCATCCTCTGCAGCATAAGCCTGCATCGGCAGCAGCAATAAGCCAGCCGCCAGGATGGCTAGAGCAATCGCCAGACGCCGCCGCATGCGTTTGAAATGGGTCTTCATACCTAATAAGAACGGAAACACGGCAATAAGTTGCCACTTCAGCTCAACCAGGCGCTGTTCCTTCATTCACCAAGGCTCGGAAGGATGGGTACAGTGATGCAAATTTGCAACACTTATTACGCATCCAGCCTGTGTTATCTGACAGGTTCAAAAGAAGCCAAACAAGTACTAATCTGGTTATCTGGCACTGTTCCAGTCTAGTTCATTGCCGATCAGATTTATCTCGGGATCGCCCGAGAAGCGATAAGCGAATTCGGTTAAGGGAATTTATGCTTCATCCAATGCCCAGATGGATAAAAAGATGAATAAAAATACCTCCTGTCTGCTGGGGAGCCTCTATTTTGCTTTTACCGCCCTTCCGGGTTATGCACAGACAATTTTGTCGGCTAATTCATTTGCCGATATGTCCCTGGAAGAACTCGGCAATATCGAAATCACCTCGGTTTCCAAAAAGCCGCAAAGCCTGTCGGACGCCGCTGCCTCAGTATTCATCATCAATAATGATGACATTCGCCGTTCTGGCGCCTCCACTCTGCCGGAAGCATTGCGCTTGGCGCCAAATCTGCAAGTGGCTCAGACCAGCGCTACCGGCTATGCCATCACTGCCCGCGGTTTAAATGGCAGCGCGAATAGTGCTCCCAATAAATTGTTGGTGCTTATCGATGGCAGATCTGTGTATTCCCCCCTGTTTTCCGGCGTGTTCTGGGATGCCCAGGATGTCATGCTGGAAAATGTCGAGCGCATTGAGGTCATCAGCGGTCCTGGAGGTACCATATGGGGAATCAATGCCGTCAACGGGGTGATCAACGTCATCACAAAATCGGCTAAAGACACGCAAGGGCCGCTGGCCTCTGTACAAGCTGGGAATATAGGCAACAATACGGCCGCACGTTACGGTGGAGCATTAGGCGAGAACGGCCATTTCCGCGTCTATGCGAAATCATCCAATCGTGAAGACACCGAATTGGAAAATGGTACCGACATCTCAGACGGATGGCACCGAAACCAGGTCGGCTTTCGTGCCGATTGGGATTTTTCCACCGATCAATTCAGCCTCATCGGCAATGCCTTTGAAGGCGATATAGGACAGCCAGAGCCTGGTTCTGTTGCTGTCACCGGTACCGCCTTACAGCTCGACACCATCTCCATATCGGGGGTTAACCTGACCGCTCATTGGGAGCACCTGTTGGAAAGTGGATCAAGGATCCATCTACAGGCTTATTACGACCGCAACTTGCGGGAAGTCCCGCCCACCTTCAGCGATGCAACCAATATTTTCGACATGCAGTTTCAGCACACGCTCAAGCCCATGGGAAGGCATAGCCTGATCTGGGGAGCTAATTACCGCTACAGCAAGGATGAATTCAGCAACGATAGCCCAATTTTCGCCATCCTGCCGGCACAGGAAAACCAGAGCTGGTTGAGCCTATTTGGACAGGACCAGATCGCTCTGACACAAAACCTGGACCTGACGGTGGGCGCAAGAGTAGAGCGCAACCCCTACACCGGCTATGAATTCCTGCCCGATGCCCGTTTGGCCTGGAAGGTCACTCCGCGTCACTTGATATGGGCTGGGACCTCACGTGCGGTACGTGCACCCTCCCGCCTGGATGCGGATGCATTTATTCCTCGGGACCCCCCATTCCTACTGCGTGGGGGTCCACATATCCGGTCTGAAATCGCTAATGTCTATCAGCTAGGCTATCGGGGACAGATCAGTTCAAAATTCAATTTCGAAATTACCGCCTTCCATAATGATTATGACGATTTGCGAACTCAGGAAATTGATTTCAGCGGTCCGTTTGTCGTTTTTGCCAACGAAATGGAAGGATCCTCGAATGGCTTTGAGATGTGGGGAACCTATCAGCTACTCCCGCAGTGGCGGATCAGCGCCGGCTTAACTACCCTCAACCAGGACTTCGAGCTCAAATCTGGTAGCAATGACACCTTGAGCCCGACTACAGCGGGCATCGATCCTTCGCACACCTGGCAAATCCGATCTTCATTCAACATCTCACATGATAAGGAACTCAATATCTTCGTGCGGCACGCGGGCAAGTTAACCTACCCCGATGAGGTAGACGATTACACAGCAGTAGATGCGCGTTTCGGCTGGCAGGTGCGGAAGGATATCGAGGTATCTGTAATCGGGCAGAATCTCTTGGGTACCGAACATGCAGAATATGGGTCGCGCCTCTACCGCAGTGAGCTGCCGCGTGGCGTGTTCCTCAAGCTAGTCTGGCATCCCTGATTAGGGAGTTTCTACTCCATCTCCTTTCTCTATTCCAAGAGCGGGGACGACTGATTCCTTCGTCTACTGAAGATAGCCGATAGCCATGAGGTCTCTTCCCACCTAAAATGTGGTTGTGGTTCAGCGAGTATTCCGCTTATCCCATTCATGAACTCAGCCAGAAGGAAGAAAAATGAAACAGCTGGTTAACAAACTCCCCGCATTCCTCGTCACAGTGATGTTATTCAGCGGTATGCCTGGTTTTGCGGCCGATGAGACAGTTCCGACAGAAAAGCCCGTCACTGAACAGCTGGTCGACACCTTGACGCAACTGTCAAAAGGTCCTTATAAGGGGTTCCGCTCCAACCATGCCAAAGGCATCATGGCCGAGGGCACTTTCACACCTTCCGCTGAGGCTGCCAAGCTCAGCAAGGCTGCGCACTTGCAAGGCTCGGCATCTCCCGTACTGGTACGTTTCTCCAATGCAACAGGTGTACCCACGATTGCAGATGCTGATGGCAATGCCATGCCCAAAGGCATGGCCATCCGATTCACCTTACCAGATGGTGGCAGCACCGACATTGTTGCCCTCTCAGTGAACAGCTTCCCCACTGCCACACCGGAAGAATTCCTCGGTTTACTTAATGCAATAGCCGATAGCGGCCCTGATGTACCGTCGCCGAAGCCGATTGAAACGTTTTTGGCGACCCACCCCGCAGCGATGAAATTTGTCAGCACGCCTAAACCCGTGCCCGTCAGCTTTGCAGCTCAGCCATTCTTTGGGGTCAACGCCTTTGCTTTCACCAACGCACAAGGGAAAACCCGCTACGGGCGCTATCGCATCCTGCCAATATCAGCTGAGCAATACCTGACTGCAGAAGAGGCTGGCAAACAGGTTCCTGATTTTCTTATGGCTGAATTGCCGGCTCGGCTGAATAAGGAAGAAGTGAAATATCGGATTCTGGTACAGCTCGCCAACCCAGGCGACCCGACCAATGATCCTACTGTGGTTTGGCCCGAGGACAGGGAACAGGTGGAGCTGGGGGTCTTGACGCTCAAGTCGGCGGTGGCAGACAGCCTGCAGGTGGAGAGAACCATCATGTTCAACCCGCTCGCCTTACTGGATGGCATCGCACCATCCAATGATCCTGTCCTGCTCGCCCGGCCGGGTGCGTACGCCGTGAGTTTCGGCAGGCGTTTCAGATAATCAGAGCCTGACAATCAACATGGCCGAAGTCTCGAACGCATTGATCTACATTCATGGCTTCCGCTCCAGCCCTTTATCCGAGAAAAGCCGGGCTTTCAAAAAGCTATTTCCTGAGCTCATCCTGGCGACATATGACACGCTGCATCCACATATCGGATTCCAGCAACTGGATGAGATCGTGAGTGATGCCTTGCCTCGAAAACCGATACTCATCGGTTCTTCGCTTGGCGGATTTTGGGCGTACCAGTTCGCCAAAAGGTATGCATTGAAGTGCGTCCTGCTGAATCCTTGCATGACTCCAGAGGTCACACTCAGACCCGACATTGGATTGGTAACCAACATGTATACCGGTGAGCAGGGCATGCTGGATGAAAGTGATCTGCGGAGATATGAACAATATCGTTTCAGTGGTGAGCCGGATGCGTGTGTGGTGCTGCATGAGAAAGGCGATGAGCTTATCCCATACCAGGAAAGCGTTAGTCACTTCGAGGGTGAAGCGAAGCTGGTGCTGATTGAGGACGGCAGCCACAGCTTTGAACATATCGAAGTAGCCGCTCAGGAGATCAAGCAGCTCCTGCAAAATGCGCAATGAACATTCAGACCATGTCCTGGTCATCATTGATCATGAGTAAGCCAATCTAGACGATGGAACAATTCCTCTCCCTGCTGCAGCAGTTCGGCCTGCTGATCGTCTTCTTGAACGTACTGCTGGAGCAGGGCGGGCTACCCATTCCGGCCTACCCATTACTCATGGTGACCGGCGCACTTCTACATCAAAGTACATTCACCTTTGGCAGCCTGCTTGCTGCGGCTGTATCGGCGGCTTTGATTGCCGACCTTTGCTGGTATTACGCAGGCCGTTTCTATGGTCGGCGTGTTCTGGGCAAGCTGTGCCGCATTTCTCTATCTCCTGATTCTTGCGTTCGGCAGACCGAATCCATCTACTTGAGAATCGGGCCACCAGCCCTGTTATTTTGTAAATTCATCCCTGGTTTCGCATCCATCTCGAGCGCATTGGCCGGGTCAACGGGAACGCGTCTAATTCAATTCATTATTTTTGATGGATTAGGCGCTGCATTGTGGGCGGGTTCTGCAATTGGTCTAGGAATGCTCTTCAGCGACACGATAGATGAACTGCTACTGACGCTTGCCGAAATGGGTCGGTGGGGCGGTTTATTCATCGGCGCTGCGCTGCTTATTTTCATTGGCCGTAAATGGTGGGAACGCAAGCGTTTCCTGCAGGAATTCAGAATGGCCCGTATCAGCGTAGGGGAGTTGAATGACCTTCTTCAAAGCGGCCAGTCTCCCGTCATCATTGATACGCGCAGTGCCAATGCGGTTGAAGATGGCTGGATACCGGGCGCTCGCTTTGTTTCTCTGGATAAGGTAGATCAACTCGAAGACGAGAATATGGATAAACCCGTCATCCTGTACTGTTCCTGCCCAAATGAAATCACAGCAGCACAAGTGGCCAAAGTGCTGATGCAATCCGGCTACACCAATGTCAGACCTCTGCAAGGCGGCATCGATGCCTGGATTCAAGCTGGCTTTCCTGTCGAGAGACCAAAATAGGGCATGTTACGTATTATCAAGAATGCGCTTAACAGCGAGCCTGTTCCTACGCCTTAGCCTCTCTAACACTCCATTCTTGTATTAGAAGGCAATGTGGTCGAACCAACCAACGTATTCCATGAGATCCACCATAATGGGTTATCCAACCAGTAGGAGATCATCATGAACAAACATTTGCTGCGTTATTGCGGAGCCCTTTTAGCACTATGCGCGCCTCTGGCATTTGCTGGTGATAGTGTTAACGCCGAAAAAGGTGTGGGCGTGACCCTGACTGATGCAGAAATCGTCCAGGTGCTTCACGTGGCTAACGCAGCCGAGATCAAAGCAGCACAAAATGCCAAAACCAAGGCCCAACGGGCCGAGGTAAAAGAATTTGCCGACCACATGATCAAGGACCATACGGCGATGGACAGCAAGGTCAAAGGTCTGGAGCAGAAGCTCAACCTAAAGCCACAGGACAGCGTGTTAAGCCGCTCCTTGCAAGCAAAGGCTAATGCCGCCGTTGCCACGCTGAAACCGTTGAAAGGCGAAGCCTTCGACAAGGGCTACATCATGAGCCAGGTCAGCATGCACGGCGATGTCATTGAAGCCGCTCGCGACTCACTGCTGCCCAGTGCACAAAATGCAGAACTCAAGGCCCTGCTGCAAGAAGCAGGTCCAAAGATTGAAAAACATCTGCAGCATGCCGAGCAGTTGCAACAGAAAGAGTAAGATTCATCGGTTTGCATATTTGCACGTCAAAAGAGCAAGTACACAGAAGGAGCCTTGGCTCCTTTTGTTTTGCTTGGGCTTTGTCCTTGTGCTGACAATCCAACGAGATCCTTGCGCACCGAATAAATGTTAACCAGCGTACTGTTGAGTAGGAAAGAAATTGGTACTTAACCTTGTAGTTCACTACAGGAGAACTTCAATGAAAACACTCACTGCTTCCGCGCTATTGTTGTTCACAAGCTTCTTTACCGGGTTGGCACAAGCCGAGAATGTTTACGATATGAAATACCAGGGCTACCTGATCAAGCAGGAAGCCGGCCCAGGCTCAAGTACATTCTTTGATCCCATCCCAATTGCAGAAATTTCAAACGAACATCTAACCTTTAGCGGCAATGCAGTATTGTGGTTTGATGAAAATCCCGACTTTGCTGGCCTAAGCCCGTCCACCTGCTGCAGCGTAAGCCTGGGCAATCAAGGGAGTTTTACAGTGCGGTTCGATCAACCGGTCAATAGTGTTGGGTTGAACATTCTTCCTGTTGCACCTACCTGGGACTCATTCATTGAATCCCTGGGTAGTTCGACTGTTTCTGCTGTCTACAAGAATAGTTTTGGCGAGATTGTAGGCCAGAGCAGTGTGACGACGAACTGGTTAGGTGAATTCTGGAGCGATCAATTTCAATGGAACAACACGTTCAATGGCCATGAGGGAGCTTTTGGCGTATCCAGTGTCGATGGATTCAGTGAGATAACTTTCAGCGTAGAGGGGATGGAAGGTAGTTTCAACGCCAAGGGATTTAGCTATATTGCTCCCTTGTTCATCGCTAGCACCAACTTATACTACAGTTATGCGAACCCTGTTCCCGAACCGCAAACATACGCCATGATGCTGGCTGGCCTGGGTATGCTCGGCTTTACCGCTAAGCGCCACAAAAAGTTGCACATGAGGGCATAAACAAAAGCGAGGGATTCCCTCGCTTTTGTCTGTTAATGCCGAGCTGTATGCTCTGGTACAGAAGTCGGTCGCACGGTCTGCGTCTGCATCATCAGGTCCCCTTCTGTTTTGCTTAAGAACCCAAGCAGATCACTATTAAGCTGGGTCTTATGCGTGATGGGGATGGCATGGGAACCATCATCGTATACCTTGCATTCCGCATTGGGCAGCATCGCCGCCGCCCACTTGGAACTCGCCTCGTAGGGCACTACCTTGTCCGCCTTGCCATGGATGATCAATGCAGGGACCTGAATCGCTGCGAGGTCCTGACGGAAATCTGTCAAGCTGAAGGCTTCGATACATCTCATGGTCGCGATAGGGGAAGCCATGGCAGCCATCATTTGCCCCCACTGCAAGGTGTCCTTGCTGACAGGGCTCTTGAGTGTGGATTCGCCAAAGAACAACTTGCCGAAATTGCCAAGGAACTCGAAGCGGTCGTTCTGCACATCTTCATACATCTTGGCGAAGACCTTTCTTTCGACGCCGTCCTTATTGTCCGGCCCTTTGACCAGCCATGGCGTGACGGCGCTGATGAAAGCAACGCGCGCCACCTTATGACCACTGTGGCGTGACATGTAGCGTGCAACTTCCCCACCACCCATGGAAAAGCCAACCAGCGTCACATTGTCGAGGTTCAACCCATCGATAAGGCCTCTCAGATCGTCGGCCAGAGTATTGTAGTCATACCCATCTGCTGGCTTGCTTGAAAACCCGAAGCCACGCCGGTCATAACTGATGACGCGATGGCCATTGTGCGTGAGAGGATAGAGCTGGTATTCCCACATGGCATGGGTTAATGGCCAGCCATGGATGAGTATCACTGGACTGCCGCTTCCGATATCCTCATAGAAAAGCTCGACAGGCTGACCGCCGCTCGCCTGATTTACCTGAATCATGCTCATGATTTCCTCCTTGGGGCAGGCAAAAAGGAAGCCTAGGCAATCGAATAAGCGCTGTTGGTTCGCTTAGGCACATAACTCGGCACAGCTAAAGCAAAGAATGGAATCTACTGTAAAGGTGATACACATGGTGAATCCGGAACAACTTTATGAACTGCTGATCGAGGTGGAGAAACTCGATCCCTTGAACTTTGACGGATTGCCCTTTGATGCTGAAGACCTGCGGAAACTGGTGTGCCTCAATGTTGTGGAATTGATGGAAGGCTGGGCGCAATTGGCCCCCGAAGATAGGGAACTCATCATGTCAGCCACGATGGTCAGGCTCATGCTGGAAAACCTCGTGCTGAATGCTCGGGTTTGCCTGATTACTCAGGAGGGGGAGTAGGGGTAGCAAAAAAGCGAGGGAATATCCCTCGCTTTCTACTTCAGTTCACCAATGGATCATCAGGAACGGCGGCCCCCTTGGCTGCTCTGACCGCCTTTTTTACCAGCTTGGCGGGCTTCCTGGGAATCGAACTCGTGGGCTGAACCTTTCTGGTGTGCAGCCTTGCCGCCTTTGCTGGCGATTTGCCGTTGCTTTTCCGGATCCATTGAGGCAAATCCACGATTACTGGATCCCTTGTTTTGTTGGGTTGCCATCATGTTCTCCTCTAGTTGTTGAACGAGTCTTCAACTTATCCCCGATTTAGCTCATGTTATGTTCGTTTTCCAACATGCGGCCGTATTTAAAAGCGGCGCCAGCCTGGGGGTTCGCCAGAGTGGGCCAACGTACATTTTCATGAGCTGGCAAGCTTTAAATTAACTTCATCTCTTGCTTTCCCCCAAGGAGTTTTGAATGAACAAGACCGTGATCGGCGCTTTCGACAACAACAGCGAAGCACTTCAGGCAAAATCGGAGCTGCTGGCTGCCGGATTCCCTGAACAATTCATGGACGTGCACTTCATCGGCGAGGCGGCTGCGGAGACGCCACCCAATGACAACCCCGGATTCATGGAAGCCATACGCAGTCTATTTACCTGGGATATTGAGCACTACCGTGACGAGAACTACGGCGACCACTATGTTGAAGCCGTTCGTCGTGGGCACGCCGTCCTCACGATTACCGTGGATGAAAACGAGGTCGAGCGGGTAAGCGAGCTCATGGATAGTGCAGGTGCCCTGGATATTGACGAGATGGTTGCCGATTGGCGCTCACAGGGGTATTCGGGCGGCCAGTTACCGCCTTCCAACAACAGTGACACAAGCGAAGGACTTACGGATACCGTCACTACCTCTGTGGCCAGCAACGAAGCGGAGAGCGGCTTGGACGGACTAGCGGCGGGGGTGGCACACCCAGTGTCGGTTTAGGCAGCTTGGACAGCGACATGCAAAACAGCGGGTTGAATACCAACCTCAACCAGGGTCTCGGCACAGGTTATGAAGACCAGGGCGTGAGCCAATCCACCAGCAGGAATAACGTTCGTGTCGTTCCTCACAACGACCGGTCTGGCAGAAATATTCCCCGGCCGTGATTTGAGGCAACCTATTCGCAGTTGTCCTTGAGGAATTGCTTCATCTCAGCCATCTCCGTGTCTTTCTGATGATGATCCAGGTATTGGCGTTCGCCGTCTTTCACCTGGACAATTTGCCCAAACTCTTCGAACCCTTGCAAGCGATCGCGTATTTGCCTGCACTTCGTTTCTCGTTCGCTCGCCAGTTTCTGTGCTTCCTCAGCTTGTTTTTCATCGATAAGCTTCTTGCTCTCAAGCTGATTCCTGAATTGTTGCAGCTTGGTCTTCGCCTCCTGGTCCTCCGCCACCGATTTTTGTATACGGATGGGAGCGCCATTACCAACACCCTTGTCCGAATAGTGGACCTTGCCATTGGCATCAGTCCATTTGTAAATCTCGGCAAGCGAGGGGAAGTTGGCAAGAGCCAGTAGAAGGAAGATAGAGACTTCGCGCATGTCGGGCATCGCTATTATTGGTATGGCGGAAGTTTCTCATATTTCCTGCACAACACTATCCTCGCAGAATGAAGAGGATAGCTATTCCGAAATCAGCAGTTGATTGCTATCCGTCTTAAGGTAGAAATTGCCGTCGTGATCTATCTTGATATCACGGATGCGGTAACCGGTTAGCACCGGCTCTGCATACACCAGCCGCGTGCCTTCCTTCTTGATGCGAAATAACGTATTGGCCGCCATTCCCGCGACAAACAAATCCCCATCCCAATAGTCGTTCTTGCCGGTGTTGGCATATTTGGCAATGGGTCCTATGCCCACCGAGGGCACAAACGTCATGGCGGGTTTTTCATAACCTTCGTGGCTGTTGAATTTATTGCCGTAGTAGTTGCCCATGCCCTCGCGCTCATAAATCGTGCCGTAACTGACTTCAGGCCAGCCATAGTTCTTGCCCTCGCGTACCAGGTTGATTTCATCACCGCCGCGCGGGCCATGCTCCGAGAGCCACAACTCCTTTGTTTCCCGGTCGTACAGCAAACCACCAGATGGGGAACGGAAACCCGTTGCGTACACCCCGGCATTCAACCGCTGCAGATCAATCTTGATAACTTTGCCGATAGAGGTTTTCTGGTCCTGCACCTTGTCGGGTTTGGAAAAGTCGCCAATGCTGAGGAACAGGGTGTTGTTGTCTTCTCCCAGCGCGAGCTTGCCGCCGACTTGATGCCCTAGCAGGGGCTCCTTGATGGCAGGCCGGCTCAGGTAGATTTCACGCTTGAAGATTATTTCGGAATGGAACGCATCAATCTCGAACTCGGAAACCGCAAGCCGCACCCCATTGTATTGTGCATCCCACGTGGTATAGGCGACGAACAGCGTATTCTTGAGGAGCAGCGAATCCTTTACACCGGATAATTCCTTGCAGTACACCACGTTGCGGGGATCACTCTCGTCGGTTGAGTCCTCGCGGCCTGGAAAATAGCGCGTGAGCTGGGCAGCAGGTTGGCTTAGCTTGAGCTCCTCGTTTTCCAGTTTGGTGAAATAGATATCACCGCACTTGGAAATGAACAGGTACTCATTGTTGCCCAGCCGTTCGAATGGCCCGGTTGGATATTTGTCTTCGAACGGCAGCGCATAGACCTTGAGGTTCTGCGTACCGAAGACCGAGGAGATCTTTACAGGCTCCTCAGTGGCGGGAGCGGCAGCTGGGGTCAGCAGCGACGGCGTAAAAGGCGGCAGCTCGGCCGGATCAGTCGCAGGCGCTTCCTGCTGCTCCTGCGTTTCTGCAGATGACAGTTGCAGCCAGAAAACACCGGCAAGCACGAGCAAGGTCTTGATGTAACGGTTCATTTTGGTTCATGCGTAAGATGACTGCATGACACCTTACCCGTACCTAGGGCAATTGT
>Ga0196976_1000888_pt1 | contig 16084 bp, 19 predicted proteins | sample S3v_513CmetaG_FD_148644 | JGI IMG/M metagenome (GOLD analysis project Ga0196976, IMG submission 148644) | Soil microbial communities from Anza Borrego desert, Southern California, United States - S3+v_5-13C | ecosystem: Environmental > Terrestrial > Soil > Desert | place: USA: California...
CGCTCTCCGCGTACTTCGACAGCGTTCCCCCGAACGCTCCCGCTTCGTCATCGGGATGCGCCGTCACGCATAGCAATCTCAGCATTCCGTCCCTTTCATTGGTTCGCCAGTTGCTCTACTGAATGTTTAGCACGGGTGGTATCTGTATGTCTCAGCCGCGGCGCTGTCTCCATCTGCTGTTTGCGAAAGCACTTATCCTCTCTCTTGGCGTTGCAACCGTGTTCACGCCGGGAAGTGGTGAGGAACGCGAGGACCCAACCACGGTACTCCAGTACCGTTTCCCCCTCCCACTCGGCGCGGAAGGCTTCCTGATCGAGCCACTTCACCGGTCATTTTTCCTACTCGCATCGGTGGACGATCCAGGACTGCAAAACCTGCAAATCACGCGTGTCAGCCTGGGTGGAACCGTTATCGCGCCTGATGGCTCCCTGCTACGCCACTATCCCACCGAGACCAGCTTCCGGGTTACGGCCAGCGCACTCGACCCAACGATGCTCACGACCGACCTGAGCCCAGTAGCCCACGAGGGCGACGTAAACTCGCTCCTGCTTGGGCTGCGTTTCCGCCTGAAGATTTATCGCGCGCTTCACATGCAAGTGATTGAGCCGCTCAGGGTCGCTCAAATCGGCATGCCCGCCGACGTCCCGTACGAGGAGCGAGTCTACCGAGTAGCGTTCGATACCAGTGACATACCTGTGGATGCCCGCCTCGCTCTCGAAGTGCTCCTACCCTCAGGAGAACGCCTCTCCCGCTTCCATTACGAACTGCTGTAGGTCTCGGGGAATCGGGGTTGAACCAGAAAACCCGGCGCACTACGCCGGGTCTCGTCACGTGCTCGCAAATACCTCTATTCCAAGTCAACGACCGCTTCGTCCAGTACAGCATCCTCGGCGGGGGCCTTCTCCAGCATGAACTCCAGAACCTCCTGCGGCGCGGTAGCGGTCCACACGGGCGCAAACGATTGCCGGTGGAGCGGAGAGGGCCCATGGTCGCGCAGGCTCCTGATGTGCTTCGGTGTGCTGTAGCCCTTGTTGCTCGCAAGCCCGTACACCGGATACACGGGATCCCATGCGCGTACCATCGCGTCGCGCTCCACCTTAGCCAGAATGGAAGCCGCCGCAATGGACGCGGAGAGCGCATCGCCATGGATGATCGCCGTCTGCGGGCACTCGCTATCGATCTTCATCGCGTCGATCAGCAGATGGTCGGGCTTGACGGCGAGTGCCTGCACTGCCAGTTTCATCGCCAACCTGGAGGCCCAGTAGATGTTGATCTGGTCGATCTTCGCGACATCCACGGCTGCGACCGCGTAGGCGATGGCATGCTCGCGGATGCGCGGCGCCAATTTCTCGCGAATGTCTTCGGTCAGCAGTTTGGAATCCCGTAGCCCGCGTATGCGGTACTCCGGGTCGAGTATCACCGCGCCTGCGACCACAGGCCCGAAGAGGGAACCGCGCCCGACTTCGTCCACCCCTGCAATCAGCTTCGCTCCGGTGGCCCACGCCAACTTCTCGTACTTGGTCGTGCAATGAAGCTTCTTCAGCAGACGGAGCTTGGCTGCGGACTTTGAGATCTGCTTCTCGCCATCCGTTCTCTGCAACTTCGCCGTCTTTGTGGAGCTACCCGCCACCGAGATACCTTACGCCTGAGGATTCGAAAGAGACCGTCCGTAGCACGACAAAATTGGTACAGGAAGAAAAGTACAAATGAGAAGACCCCAGCGCATCCGGAGACACACTGGGGCCGACTGAACTCTCCTGAACCAGCGGGCTTACTGCTGACCGCGCGTATCGACTTCCTTCAGACGCGCAGCCTTGCCACGCAGCGCACGCAGGTAATACAGCTTGGCGCGGCGCACCTTGGCGGAACGCACTACATCGATCTTGTCGATCACCCTCGAATTGATGGGGAAGATACGCTCGACGCCCTGTCCGAAGCTCATCTTGCGAACCGTGAAGCTCGCCTGCGGCCCGCCGCTCTTCGCGATGACGGTGCCCTCGAACGCCTGCAAGCGTTCCTTGTCGCCTTCCTTGATCTTGACCTGGACGCGCACGGTGTCGCCCGGACGGAAGCTGGGAATGTCTGTACGCTGCGCCTTCGCGAGCAACTTTGTGATGATCGGTGATGTCGACATGTTCTTTTCCTTCTATTCGCGGCGCCGGTCCAACCGTGTACGCCTAAACTTTTTCGCGCTTGATCTGCGCAACCAACTTCTGGTCTTCTCTGCTGAGACTCGCCCTATCCAAGAGGTCCGGACGGTTCCTCAGCGTCTTCTCCAGCGCGCGCCGTCTGCGCCAGCGCCGAATCTCTTCATGGTTCCCATTCAGCAGCACCTCGGGAACCGGCAGCCCTCGCCATTCGGCAGGCCGCGTGTAATGCGGGTAATCCAGCAGTCCACCCGAACTGCACGTTGAATCCGGCTCGGCACGTTCCATGGCCGCCTGCTTCTCGTGCATGGTGAAGCTTTCCTGGCGGGCCGAGTTCTCGTTGCCGAGAGCGCCCGGCACAAGCCGCGTCACCGTATCCACAATGACCGCCGCACCCAGTTCGCCGCCGCTCAACACGAAATCGCCGACGGAAATCTCCTGATCCGCCAGGAATTCCGTTACCCGCTCATCAACGCCTTCGTAGCGTCCGCACAGCAGCACCACGCGTTGCATCTGCGCGAGTTCATGTGCTACCGCCTGGTCGAACAGGCGTCCCTGGGGCGACAGCATGACGACGGTTTCTTTCGCTTCGCCGCTGACGCGCTTTTCGCGCGAGGCAACCGACAGCTGCTCCAGGCACTCGGCGATCGGCTCCGGCTTGAGCACCATGCCCTCGCCGCCGCCGAACGGCCTGTCGTCTACGGTCCGATGACGGTCGTGCGTGAACGCCCTCAGGTCGTGGATCCCTATTTCAATGAGCCCGGCTTCACGCGCCCTGCGCACGATGCCGTAATCCAGCGGTCCACGAAAGAAGTCCGGAAAAATCGTAACAATCTCAAACTTCATCTCGTGATCCGAATCCTCTACGCTTCGTCTCCACCCGATCCTGGCGAAAAACCGGAATGCTCACTTTCTCCGCCGCTTCCCGCTGCCGCCCTCTGCTGCCTCGAGTGACTGGCGTTCGCGCTCATCGTTGCTCAGCGGCGCGTCCAAGTCGAGCATGCCGTCAGGCAGCGACATCTCTATGCGGCGACCTTCCGTGTCTACTTTACGCAGAAAGCTTTCCACGAAGGGAATCAGGTACTCTTGCGGCCCGTCGCGGACTACCAGCAGCGGAGCCTCTCCGGCACTGAAATCCACGTCCGCAACCGTTCCAATCTCCCGCAGCGAGTCGAGCTCGACCGTCGAAACCGTGCACCCGAGCAACTCGCTCACGTACACCGCGCCTTCTTCCAGTTGCGCCCGCTGCTCCCGCGGAATCTGTATCTCCGCTCCGATCAGCGCCTCTGCGTCGTCGATGGAATCGACTCCCGCGAACTTCATGACCATCTGGCCCTTATGCGGCCAGAACTCCTCAAGCTGCAACTCGCGTCGTGCGTCCTTCGCGTCCAGCGCCCACAGCTTTCTGCGCTCTTCGAACCGCTCCGGAAAATCTGTAAAGAGCTCAACGGCTACTTCGCCGCGCCTGCCTTGGGTCTTCGCAACCTTCGCGATCGTGATGAACTCGTCGCGCACGCGACTACTCCACGATCTCCAACTGATACCGCTTACCGGCTTTCATGCCCGCAGCGGACAGGATCACGCGCAAACACCGTGCAGTCCGTCCCGACTTGCCAATGACCCTGCCGAGATCGCTCTCAGCTACCGTCAGAGCCAAGGTCGTGCCGCGGTCGTCTTCTTCCTCATCCACGGTGACTTGGTCAGGAGCATCGACGAGCGACTTCGCCAGGTACTCCATCAGCAGTCGAACATCACCCGCATAAGCTGCCGACATACAGTCCTCACTTTGACGGTATCAATCTGAGCGTTGCCCCACGTTTACCGCACAGCGGTCAACGACGGTGTTCCGTACGGTGGGGTGCGATTTACGCTACCGACACAGCCGCCGGCACGTTCGCCATCAGCTTGTTCATGCGATCGGACATCCTGGCGCCCTTCGACACCCAGTAGTCGAGGCGATCACGCTTCACATCCACCGTTGCCGGAGTCGTGCGCGGGTTATACGTGCCCAGAACTTCGAGCGAGCGGCCGTCACGCGCGCGGTCCTTCTCGATGACAACAATGCGGTAGATGGGCTTCTTGGGCGCGCCACGGCGCGACAAACGAATCATCAACACAGAACTTGTTTCCTTTCCTGCTTTTCTTGTCCGCCGAACACAATTCGACGGCTTTCCTTGTTCCCTTCAGACGGTCCTGTGAACTGAGTCCGAACAGGCGATTGAGGGGGCCTCACCGACAGAGTTACGGCCGAGGCTGTGCTACCAGGGCGGTCCGCCTACAAGGGACACGCAAAGACTGGGCGCAAACCATTATTATTGCGGAACTTGCACCAAATGGCAAGCTGAACGCAATGCCATCGCCCTGTTTTCTAAGTGTTGATTCTAGCAGCTTTGCAGACCAGTGATGGCCGCAGGGACACAGCGACGACTGCGGACCCTTCACCAGCCTTCTTCCTATGCTGCCCTCGCCGGGGAGAGCCAGTAGTTGCTACGCCGAGGCGACCGCTGTCCGTCGTTTCTTCATCGATGACTTTTTCGGCGCGGTCCCCGCCATTTTAAGGTTGCGTCGCGCCTGCTCGTCGATGAGCGCAATTTTCGCCACCATCAGTTCCGATCGCAGCGCTGCAATTCGCTCCTCCAGTCGCAAACAGCGAATGCATTCGCGGCCCGTCTGTCTTTCCATGAAGCCCGCCTGCGGAATTTCAGTCAACGTTTTCAGATGGTCAAGGATGCGCGGTACTCAGGATGGGGTGGCCAGGCTCCGGAACAATCTGTCGGGTCAGAGGTCCCGATCGGCTCATTCATTCTAAGTCATTAATCTGTTTGTACTTAGACGGGACCGTAAGCCCCGGCACTACGCAGCCTTTTTGTTCAGCTCATCCACGGCGTTGACGTCAGTTCCGTTGATGGAGACGATCGCCTGCTGCCTGGGTCCGTTCTTCTTCGCGTTGGCCGCGTCGAGTTCCTCGTGCGAGCCCGAATCAATTGCGGCTTCAGACGGATGCAGCGCCTCCGGGTCGGCCTCGGGATGGCTGCTGACGGGGACGGGCTTGCGTGCGTGCCTGCGCATGAAACTAATAGATGCAGGCCCGCTGACGTTGGAAACTGCCGGTTCCCATGCGGCTGCGCGCGATTTCTTGCCTTGCCAGCAGAAATTCTCGACAATGAACGTTTGCACCTGCCGAAACGGGCCGACATGCTCCCATTCAAGGTCGTCTATCGCGAGGACTACTACCTGCCGATCGGCGAGCACGTGTTTCCGTCCAACAAGTACCGGCTCGTGCACGAGAAGCTGATCGAGAGCGGAATCGCGGACGAAAACGACTTCTTATCTCCGCAGCCCGCGACGGACACAGACGTCCTACTCGTGCACACGCCGGTGTACGTGCACAAGCTGAAGACAGGGACGCTCTCCGCACGCGAGGAACTGGAACTCGAGGTCCCATACAGTCGCGAGCTGGTGGACGCCTTCTATCTGCAAGCGGGTGGTTCCATGCTGGCGGCCCAGTGCGCCCTGCGTGACAACGTCTGCGTTCATGCCGGCGGGGGTTTCCACCATGCGTTCCCGGATCACGGAGAGGGCTTTTGCGTGATTCACGATGTGGCGGTCGCCATTCGCCACGTGCAGCAGCAGGGAATCATCGCTCGAGCCATGACACTCGACTGCGACGTACACCAGGGCAATGGCACAGCAGCAATCTTTCATGGTCACGCCGAGCCTTTCCCTCCACCCCTGGCCTGGTCTGCGGGACTCACGGCGCCGCGCAAGCCGGCAACCATGATGCAGTCGAGCAGCCGCGATGTTTTCACCATCTCGCTGCACCAGGAGAACAACTACCCGGCCTGGAAGCCGCCCTCCTCGATCGACGTGAACCTGCCGGACGGGACTAGCAACGAAGAATATCTACGGTGGCTCGAGCAGGCCATGATCTCAGGCTTCGAGCAGTTCGAGCCCGAACTGCTGTGCTACATCGCAGGAGCGGACCCCTACGTTGAAGATCAACTCGGCGGACTCGCGCTCACCATCGAGGGCCTGAAACAGCGCGACAGGCTGGTGTTCAGCTTCGCCCGCGCCCGCGGAGTTCCGGTGATGGTCACCTTCGCCGGAGGTTATGCGCTGAAATTGCAGGACACCATCGACATCCATACGAACACGGTGATTGCCGCGAAGGAGGTCTTTGGATGAAGCCGCGACTGCAACTCGTACGCCATGCAACTCTGAAGATCGAGATCGCCGGCATGAGGCTGCTTTTCGATCCGATGCTGGCCGAGGTCGCCAGCACACCGCCGATCCAGAACGGGCCCGACGACCGCAAGAACCCGCTGGTGCCGCTCCCGATGAGCATCGACGAACTGCTTAGCGGAGTCTCTGCCGTCGTGGTCACGCACACACATCGCGATCACTGGGACGCGACCGCCTCTGAGGTCATCCCGAAGCACCTGCCGATCTACTGTCAACCTGAAGACGAGCAGACGTTCAGGAATGCCGGGTTCGCGAATGTTCATCCCGTGGGCAGCAGGATGTTGCTCAGCGAAAAGCTCGAAATCATCCGGACAGGCGGACAGCATGGGACCAGTGAGATCGGGAAGAAGATGGCGCCTGTGTCGGGCTATGTCTTACGAGGTGCTGGAATCACGACGTACATTGCCGGGGACACGATCTGGTGCGAGGAAGTGAGGAGAGCAATTTCCGAAATGCGACCGGCTACCGTCGTCGTGAATGCCGGGGGCGCCAGGTTCATGCAAGGCGATCCGATCACGATGACTTCGCAGGATGTCGTGGAAGTCTGTCACTTTGCGGCTTTCGCAAAGGTAGTCGCGGTCCACATGGAAGCAATCAACCACTGTCTTGTTATGCGAGCGGAGCTCGCCAAGAACCTGGAATCGGCGCGATTGCTCGCGCGAGTGCGCATCCCGGCTGATGGGGAGTGGGTCGACCTTGATTATGCCAGTGACTGGTTCGAGCCAGCAGGCAACGGCCCTTCAACAAGACGCGACTAAGAACAGGGCCGCAAGGTTGGCGGCCTTTTTCTTATGGCTACATCGTCCCCGACTACTCCCAAGAAGCGATCCCGCAGCACTCAACCAAGGCATTCGGCAAAAGGCGCAACACGTAAGCCGCAAGCCATCGACTGGGCCCGTCTTCGGCGCGAGGCCGCGTCCCGCTTCGGCGTGAAAAAGTTCAGGCCCGGCCAGCGCGAGATCATTGAGTGCGTCATGCAGGGCCATGACGTGCTCGGCATCCTGCCTACAGGTGCAGGAAAGTCGCTGACGTATCAACTACCAGCGCTGCTGCTCGAGGGCACGGTAGTCGTGGTCTCGCCACTGATCGCCCTCATGCACGACCAGCACAAGAAAGCCGAAGAGTCTGACATTGCCGCGACGAAACTCGACTCCACGCTTTCGACAACGGAAGACCGCGAAGCCAAAGAAGAGATCACAGCCGGCGAACACGACGTCGTCCTCGTCACTCCCGAGCGTCTCGAGAATCCCGAGTACCTCGACGTCCTGAAAAAGAGCAAGGTAGCGCTGTTGGTCATCGACGAAGCGCATTGCGTATCGCAGTGGGGCCACGACTTCCGGCCCGCGTACCTTTGGTTGCGCGACGGCCGCAAGCAACTCGGGAATCCTGCGTTGCTGGCGCTCACAGCAACCGCAACTCCCGAAGTCACAGCGGATATCCTTAAGCAGCTCGGGGCCGAGGGGGCCGAAGTCATCAATACGGGCATCGACCGCCCTAACATTTTCTTCCGAGTCTTTCGCACGGTGAACGGCGCCGCCAAGCGCGAGCGGGTGAAACAACTTGTCAGCGAAGAACAGGGCACGTGCATCGTCTACTGCGCCACCGTGCGCTCGTGCAACGAGCTCTGGAAGTGGCTCAATGAATCCGGCGTGGACTCTGGTCAGTACCACGGCAAGCTTACGAAGAAGGTACGCGAACGGGCGCAAGCGGAATTCATGTCTGGTGAATGCCGCGTCATGGTTGCGACGAAGGCATTCGGACTCGGCATCGATAAGCCCGATGTCCGCGTTGTGGCGCACTACAACTTCCCCGATTCTCTCGAGAGCTACTACCAGGAGGCGGGACGCGCGGGCCGGGACGGCAAGCCGGCATCCGCGGCACTCCTGTACCGACTCGAAGACCGTCGCGTTCAAAGCTTCTTCCTGGGCGGCAAGTATCCCAAGCGAGAGCAGTCGCAACAGGTCTACGACGCGCTGTCACAAATGTCTGCCCAATTGGAGCATGCCGGGGGCACCACTACGGCCGACCTGGCGATTGCCACTGGACTGCCGCAACGAAAGATTCAGGTCATCGTCTCTCAACTCGAGGGCGCCGGCGTGATCGAGAAGAAGGGGCGCATTATCCGCAAGGCGCGCGACTTTCACGGTCCGGAAGAACTCGACGCCTTCCTGCGGGAATACGAAGAACGTGGCGCGAGCGACCGCGACCGTCTCCAATCGATGATGCGCTATGCCGAAAGCACAATGTGCCGCGTTCGTTTCATCAAGGAGTATTTTAGCGACGAAGCGGCGGAAGATTGCGGTCACTGCGACAACTGCAAGGCCCGCGAAACTGGTGCGCTCCCGGCGGACTCCGCCCGTGCAGCCGGCCCGCGTTCAGAGCCGTCGAACGAGGGTGTCGTACTGCCGCCAATCGAACTTCCCGAGCACCAGCGCCCCGCCGTATCGTTCGAGGAGATAGCGCCACAGCCTGAGGCCTTTGCTGAAGGCGAGCAGGTCAAGCACAAGGCATTTGGGCGCGGGGAAGTTGTCGAGGTCGAGGGCGATCGAGTCGTTGTTTCATTCCCGCGGGGTGGAAAGAAGACAGTGAAAGCCGAGTTTCTTAAGAGAGCGAGTTGAAGTTCAGGGGGAGGCTCCGCGGGCCGGAAAGGGCCCTCATACCGTGTTATCCTGTGATTTAGCTGGTTAGTTCGCCGACCCTTCCTGGAGCATCTATTCCAGCTGAGACCTTGAAACAGCGCTGATTGCGGCGCCGCACAGGCCGAACCCTGTGCCCCATACAGTCCAATCCATTATGTTTGAGAATCTTTCAGAGAAGTTACAGCGGGCATTCAAGAACCTCCGCGGCCAGGGAAAGCTGACGGAAGAGAACATCGGGGAAGCGCTTAAAGAGATACGGATGGCGCTCCTCGAGGCCGACGTCAACTTCAAGGTCGTCAAGGAACTCATTGACCACATCCGGGAGAAGGCGCTCGGTCAGGAAGTGTTGACCGCCCTCTCTCCGGCGGAGCAGGTGGTCAAGATCGTTCGCGACGAACTCGTTGCCGTCCTCGGCACCGACACCGCAAAGTTCAAGTTCGCTTCGCAGCCGCCAACAGTCGTCCTCATGGCTGGGTTACAGGGTTCCGGCAAAACGACTACCTCGGGCAAACTGGCGGGCTGGCTCAAGAAGGGCGGCCACCGCCCCATGCTCGTGTCGGTGGACGTCTATCGCCCCGCCGCACGCGAGCAATTGAAGGTTGTCGCGAAGCAGGTCAACGCGCCCATTTACGAGGGTACCGTCGAGCAGGCGAACACACCGACGGTCGAGCGTCTTGCGAAGGAAGCTCGTCGCGAAGCCATCAACAACGGTTGCGACGTGCTCATCGTCGATACCGCCGGACGCCTTCATATTGACGAGCAGTTGATGGACGAGATGCAGTCGCTGAAGCGGTTGCTCAGTCCGCAGGAGATACTGTTCGTCGCCGACGCGATGACCGGACAGGACGCGGTCAAGTCCGCCGACGAATTTCACAAGAAGCTATCGCTTACCGGTGTCGTGCTCACCAAGATGGATGGCGACGCACGTGGCGGCGCAGCGCTCTCCATCAGGAACGTTACCGGCCAGCCGATCAAGTTCCTCGGCATCGGCGAGAAGTATGATGCGATCGAGCCGTTCCATCCGGACCGCATCGTATCGCGCATTCTCGGCATGGGCGACATCCTGTCGCTGATCGAGAAGGCGGAAGAAAAGATCGATAAGAAGAAGTCCGAGGAGTTTGCAAAGAAGGCCCTCAGCGGCGATGGCTTCTCCCTAGAGGACTTCCGCGATCAATTGCGCCAAGTCAAAAAACTCGGTTCGCTCCAGAGCATAGTCAAGATGCTGCCGAGCATCGGTCCGTTCGCGGGTATGCAACAGGTGGCGGACAAGGTGGACGACAAGGAGATCAATAGAGTCGAAGCGATCATCAACTCGATGACGGCGTGGGAGCGCGAGCACCATGAGGCCATCAACGGCAGCCGGCGCAAGCGCATTGCACGGGGTTCAGGAACCAGCGTGCAGGAAGTGAATCACCTCCTGCGGCAGTACGCGCAGATGCGGAAGATGTTCAAGAACATGAGCAAGCCGAGTTTCGCGAAGCGGCTTGCAGGCATGAAAATGCCCGGCATGTGATGGGCTGAGGCTCATGGGCGGGGGCGAAAGCTCCCGCCTTTCTTTTTGGGACCTAGAGTGATTCGGAGATCGTGCTGGTCATGCTGGGCTGGCTAAGACTCACAAAGTGCACAAGGCTGTATCTCAGCGAACGGTAACGCTCCACCGTGCTGACGCCCAGGGAAAGGCGTGGCGAGATCGTGACCATATAGAGATTCGCTATCGCAAACAGCGCGTAAACACGCATCTGGATGGCGCTCTGCGCAAGTTCCTCGGCGGACGCAGCCACTTGCGGGTCCGAACTCTGTTTGCCGGCTTCCGCCAGCCGCAGCAGGGCCGAGGCGTTTCGCGCAGCAGCCTTCACGTACGTTATGGCCGCAGCCACCCGCGCGCGGCGAACCCTTCCAAATTCACGTGCTGGCAGCGTCACTCGAAGGAACTCCTCCTGTTCAGGAGAGACGAGGTTACGAAACGCTTCCAGATCGAGGGACTGCATTATGGTCTGCAACTCTTCGGGATTGCGGACCTCGGGACTCGTGCCTCTTGCGGCGAGGAGCAAGAGGAAGACCGCGAACACTCCTCCGATCACAAGCAGGGCAGTGATCATGTGGCCACCAGTTCCGAAAGCGCTGCATCCCAGTTGTAAGTCTCAGCACACTGAATCTGCGCGGTTGCAGCCACCTGGCGTGAAGGCGCGAGCGCGTTTATCCAAATGCCCTGGATGGCGATGTAGTTGATCATCAGAACGTAATTCGTTACCTCAACAACGCTCCTGCCAAGTGTGCGAGCACTGCGCGCAACACGACAAGGCCTATCTCGCGCGTCACCGGGTACGTCCGCAACACGCGCTAGAAAATCTCGTACACGATCCAGCAATCCAGAAGGATGCAGATCGCTTCATCGCTCCAGTACCGGTAGAACTGGAGATATGGGTGTCCAGTTCTTCCAGCACGAACATGGTGATGGAAGAGATCCAGCCGAAGGCTTCGTAGATCGCGAATGCCGCCAGATCACGGTATCTCCGCCGATGCTGGATGACCCACAACAGCACAGTGCGGGCTGCCATTGAGGCTGCAAGGACCGTGAGGATGGCCGGGGCTCATACGTACTGCGGCCAGCATAGCCCGTATCGCAGGGCTGTCACAAGGCATTTGCTCGTGAACCGTACGCTATCGGTTCGCTTTTCAGTTTTGAATCGGAGTGGTAACCTGCTCCCGCTGCGAGTAACTGTTTCGGCTTTATCCAAGCCCATGATGACCCTGCTGTCGGCCCACGACGACTTTCAAACGCGCACGCTGGCTGCGATCCCCGGACCGCTTGCGCGATTGCGGTACGTTGCAGGCCTGTACGACAGCTCGCGTCGGAGATACAGTCATTGGGGTCTGGAACGAGTGCATGGCATGGAAGCCGCGGAGCAGGCGATCCGTCGCGCGCACTTTCAGGCTTTGCTCGAGTTGCTCAGGACGCCTTTAGAAAAGCTGGTGCAAGAGGTCGAGGCCGAATTCCCTGAACAGCAAAAGAACGCCACGACCGTGTTAGAAGAGTTGGAGCGCCCACATACTTTGCCACCTGGGCTATCGGAAGCTTCCGCGATGCACTTCAGGTCAGTGCTTCTCGCCCTGCGCGGCCTGGTCCACGTAATTGGTTCGTCCACTCCCCGAGGCGCATTGCAACGCCGACAACCTGTCCTATGACTTCGACTTGCTGCGGGTGCTTGAGCACGCGGGGTTGAAAGGGCGACAGCGGGTGCGGTTGCAGCACGAGCGAATCGGCCGACACCGAGCACCAGCAGCAGGTATGGCCATCGCGTGTCTCGATGAAGTAAATGGGCCGTTCGTACTCGGAGCGCCAGACGCCGTCCTGCACTTTGTTTCTCGACTCGTCGATTTGGATAAACGAGCCGGGCACGAGCAGCGGATACATCGTGAAATCTTCGCTGCCGATATACCCGTACGTGTACTGCTCCGGCGACAACTCCGACAAATAGGCGAGTGGTACTATTCCCCACTGCTGGATCATGCGACCGAAATTCATCGTCTTACAGCGATCGAACGCCGGATCGAGGCCTACCGGCAGGACCGCATCGGTTGCGCTCTGGAGCGCATCTGAACGGTGCGAGTTCGGTGGTTCCGCCAGGCGGATGTCGGAGGCTGTCTGATTGAGGTCGATTCCGTACCACGCGAGCAGTTCACGGTAATCCCGGCGATAGATCACGCTCAGGGAATACAGCCGATACAGGTTAGGGATAACGCCTTTTGTTTCAATGTCGAAAAGCCGGCTCAACGGGATGCCGAAGTCGTCATTTCCGTGCTTGATTGCAAGCCGTTGACTTGCCGACTCGACGTCCCGAATAGTAAAACCGAGTTGCTCTCGCAGTCCCCGCAGTCGAAGTCCAGCGCTGTTCAAAGGGCCCCCGTGATGCTGTCCTGTGGACAATGGCAGCAGATTACATCGAACTTCGCGGAATTGTTGAGCAAAAATCGCGTCCCAATGGTACAAACAACCGCGTTGCCATATATATGGCAGGGCAAAGTTGCAACATTGCTTGCGCCTGTTCAGTCGCTGGAAAATTCAACACCCGATACCAGCCTTCGGCGGTGAGTGGCATCACATATGCTCAGGTACTAACAACGGCTTTGCCTTATGAAAGGAAATCGACAACTTGCTGAACGGTACGACTTCGCGCTCTCAACAGGCCTGGTTATTTGCCCAGAACTTCTTTAAGCACCCGAAGATGATTGGCTCCTTTATCCCAAGTTCGCGATACCTTATCGACCGGCTGTTGGGAGAGGTTAACTGGCGCAGGATGAAGGTAGTTGTGGAGTACGGTCCGGGTGTCGGCACAATCACCCGTGAATTGTTGCAACGAATGCCGGCCGGTGCAGTACTGATCGCGATCGAGATGAACGATGATTTCGTCTCATACCTGCGAGCGACCATTCAGGACCCTAGGCTTATTGTGGTCCACGGATCGGCCGCTGAGGTTCGCGGGATTCTCCGCGCTCGCGGGATCGAGGCTGCGGACTGTGTCATTTCTGGCATCCCCTTCACGGCGATGCCGGAACCTGTTCGGGAGCGCGTGATCCAGGAAACGCGCGAAGCTTTGGACGAGGACGGGAAGTTTCTCGTGTACCAGTTCACTCGGGCCGTCCTTCCGCATCTGCGCGAGGTCTTCGGTTCCGTCAGAACTGATTTCGAGCCTCTCAACATCCTGCCCGCTCAGCTCTTCTTCTGCTCAAGGTAGATGCTCAAGGTAGAGTTCTGACCACATAACATTGCCCCACATCTGCTTCGATACAGACAGATGTGGGGCTTTCTGTAGGTCTAAAAGCTTTTTGGGGCAAGATGGTGTCGCGAGTCGGGTTGTTAGTTCGCGTGCAGGTTCCCCTCGTGCCCCTCGGCGGCGGCTCTCTTAGGCACCCAACTCATTAGAAAGTTTCCCAAGCGGTCGAGTGCGCGGGGAAAACTTTCGGCGGCAGCTGCGAAGCCCAGGCGGAAGTGCTCGGGGGCGTCGAAACAATCTCCCGGAGCAAACAACATGCCTTGCTCGGTGGCGGCTTGGCAAAACTGCCGAGCGCTCTCGCCACTCACGAGCCACGGAAATGCGGTCATCCCACCTTGCGGACGAATCCAGCCCAGCACGTCCCGATGCTCATCCATGAAGCGGTCGAGCAGGGCGAGGTTGCGGGTGGCGGTTTCCTGCGCTTTCTTCAGGATGATGGCTCGATTCCGGATGGCAACCTCGGTGAGGATCTCGCCCGTGGTGGTATTGCAGATCGAGAAGTAGGCGCGGGCATTCCAGTATTGTTTTTGGCGTGTGGGATCGTGTTCGATCATCCATCCGGTGCGCACTCCAGGTAGCGAGAACGCCTTAGAGAGATCGCTGATGACTGTGGCGTGCTTCAGGCGCGCTGCGGATTTCGTCTCCCGTCCGTGATAGATGGGGTGGTAGACCTCGTCGCTGACGAGTTGAATGCGGAGCTGGGAGGTGAACTCGTGCAGGGATTCCATCTCGGAGTCACTGATGGTGCTGCCGGTGGGGTTGTGCGGACTATTCAGCAGGATCAGCTTGGTTCTCGTGTCCGCGAGGTACTTGATCTCGTCTACGTCGATGCGGAAACCGTTTTCCCGGCGCACGTGGTAGAAGCGCATCTCGAGGCCTAGCGATTCGGGCAGGGCTGAGAACGTGGTGAAGCCGGGCAGCGGGAGAACCACATTTGCTCCCGGTTCCGCCGCCAGCCACATCAGGATGGTCAGCGCTTCGGAGGCGCCGGTGACGATCTGCACGCAATCTACGCTGACGCCTTGCATCTCCGCAATGGTCTCGCGCAGGCTGTCGGCTCCGGCGGGGCGACTGTAGACCAGTTTGTGATTCAGGAAATTGTGGCGCACTTCCTCAGTGGCGAGAGCCAGCAGTTCATTTACAGTCCAGGCGGGACCGGTGCTGGCGGCGAGGTTGAACTCGATGCCGTGTTCATAGGTGTCGAGCCAGGCGTCGAGGAGAAAAGGCTTGAGTTGCATGCTTGCACCTCGCTTGATGCGTGGTCAGGTTAGAGATTCCTCGGATCGGCCAGGGGATGATTTAAGTTGAGGTGAGGCTTGCGGGTGGAGGCGAGGCGCACCAGCGGAACCGGATTACTTTGGAAGCGGCCTTTCCCAGCAACTATCCGGCGAAGTTCTAAATCGCAGTACTGGCACGTTTGGAAGTGCTTTGAAACGGAAGCAAACGTTGAATGGTCGGGGCGACTGGATTCGAACCAGCGACCCCCTGCGCCCAAGGCAGGTGCGCTACCAGGCTGCGCTACGCCCCGACTAAGCAAGAGGATCAAGGAGTTACGAGGATCATCCTGCTAAATGAAATAGTAGCACAGGTATGCAGCGTCGTTCTGAGCGCGGCTGACCAGAGAAACGGCGCGGCATGAGCACCGTTCCTTGCAGTCGCTGCTGTCTGCAAACGTCTATAACACGTCCGCACCGACGCATGCATCCGACAATGCAGGTGGCGGCTATGTTGACTCAGCTCGGCGATTTCATTGGGCGAATCTCAGACACCCCAACTTATCGGGGCATGGCAGTAGGCTTCAGCATCATCTTCTTCGGGTCTGTAGAGTTCATTGTCCATAAGCTCGTTGGCAGTCTTAGGCTTCCAACCGATGCTGTCGCTGTTTTAAACGCAGGAGTCTTGGGCGTGTCGTTCGGCCTCGCTGTGTGGCTGCTTTTAGTCGGTAACTGCGAAAGGCGCACGAGAGTTCGAGAAGACCTTGAACGCATCGCGGAACTAAACCACGAAGTGCGCAATGCACTTCAGGTGATTGCGCACTCACACTTCGACGCTGACTCAGCCCACCGCGAAATGGTTATGGACAGCGTTGCTCGCATCAACGCAGTCCTTAAGAGAGTTTTCCCTGTTGTCGGTGCTGGAGCGAGAAGCCCTAAAAGTTCCGCGAAGATCGCACTCTAAACCGCTTGTTTAAAACGTGCAGGGGCTTGCCTGAGGGCCGGTTGCGAGCCATGCGCACATTGGCAATTTGGTCGCGACGGTACGTAGTAGTTAGTTGAGGATT
>Ga0196976_1000889_pt1 | contig 16074 bp, 10 predicted proteins | sample S3v_513CmetaG_FD_148644 | JGI IMG/M metagenome (GOLD analysis project Ga0196976, IMG submission 148644) | Soil microbial communities from Anza Borrego desert, Southern California, United States - S3+v_5-13C | ecosystem: Environmental > Terrestrial > Soil > Desert | place: USA: California...
TTCACTCTGGTCTTGAGTCGGGTGTAACCCATCCGCCCGGTTTTTCTGTTACCTATCCTCCCGGTTCGTACCAAAGGGGAGCCCCTCACCCTAGCCCTCTCCCCACTGCGGTGGGGAGAGGGGACTGGCAGCGCGCCGCCGCACGCTCTGCGTTCGAACTTAGCGAATCGAGTACTAAGCTGTGCGGCCAAGGCCCACGTGCCGAAGCCGCAGCGGCGCGCCGGTTGCCGCGAATGACGTTCGGCAGAACCGAGTTGCGAGCTGCAACCGTCGTGACGCGTGCGCCAAGAAGGCCTTGGAGAGGAGGAAAGTTCAGGATGCAATAGGCACTGAGCGGAAACTTCTCGAAGAGGGTCCGGCAGGTCCGAAGCGTGCTCGGTAAAGGTGGCCACCAGCCGAAAGCGAGTGTTGCACAGCGAAGGGTGACCTTCGAGGTGAAGCGTACACTGCGAGCATAATCACGGGTGGGTCAGCTCGAGGATTGCTTCCTCGATGTTGTGCGGTAGTTGAATTGGCAGAAACCAGTCTCTGGGGTAAAGGTAGTCTTCACCCTCTTCGTCGATCACTCGGATCATGTGGTGCTCAGCAGCGACGACGTCTTCCAGAACTTCATAGATCTTTCGAAGCTCGAGCGACTCCTCGTGCTCGTCGTTTCGAACACAAACTGCGAACTGCCTGACGCTCTCGCTCATACCTACTCGATCAGACGCTTGATCTTCATTCTACGCTTCCCGATTCCGTGCGCCTCAAACCAGTGCACTTCGGCTTCAGTAATCGTACCATCCTCAAGTCGAACCGTCGCTAACCCTTTCAGCTTGCGCCAGTTACCGCGGCCGTAGAGACGCACAAGCCGGGTCAGGATGTGAATGCCGTGACCCGAGGCGATCGTCTCTGTGCCTCGGATCTCGCTGATGATTTCGAACTTCACGGTCGGAAGATATCGCGTTCGCGCGCGATACGGGCGTGCTTGCCCGTCCCCTCAATAGCGCGGATAAGCGTCATTCGCATCGGCCTAGGCATCGTCAAGACAGATCAAACATTCGCCAGTAATGTCGCTCTCGGTTTCCGTGGATATCCCTGTCGACGGTTCTGGTCTGTGACAGGTGTGATCGGTTCAGCGTCATTTGCCTGAGCTTTCGGGAAGGGCACACGGAGCGTTCACTCGGAGGCGAAGAATCGGTCCTGGAAAGCGAAGGAGCGTTCGTGGAGGGCGAAGAAGCGTTCGGTGGAACGCGGGCGTGCGGTGCGGGAACGCTCGGGCGCCTCTTTCACAATGCACTGAAGCGTTGCAGTGAACGCGCGAAAGCCTTGTCGATGACCAGCGCGAGCGTCAGAGACAACGCAAACGCGCGCGTGAACCGCGGGCAACAAAAAAGCCGGCGCGCTGCGCCGGCTTTCGATTGTTCGATAGGGGAGGGGGGATCAGTTCTCGGTGACGAGTCTGCGGAGCGCGTCCACGGCGGTGCCGGCCGTGACCTGCTTGTCGAGGGCGATGGTGTGCTGCGGCGTCCATTCGCCGTTGCGGAGCAGGACGTACTGCAGCTTGCCTTCGGACGCGGTGTAGAAGGCCATGCTGCCGTCTTCGCCGTGCAGCCCTTCCATGCGGTCGCCTTCGGTGATGTGCATCTGCGGGGCGCGATAGCCGCCCTCGCGCTTGCCGCCTGGGACGCGCAGGCGCCCGTTGGCCGTGACCTTCGTGACCGGACGGACGCGCACGGAGTTCAGCGTGCCGGTCTCGAGGTCGCCGAAGAGCAGCAGCACGCTGTCCTGCTTCGAAGAAGCGACGAGCATCGGCTGCATCAGCACCCGGTAGTCGATCTGCTCCTGCTCCTCGTCCATGGCCGGCTGGAGCTTGTGCACGTAGGCGCCCAGGTCGAGCGGCTCCATGTGCAGGACGTTGCCGTCCTTGATCGTGACCATCATGTACTGCGCGGACTTCTCACGCGTCTCGTACGTGAACTGCCACCAGGTCAGGTGCACGGTCAGGCCGTTGCGGATCACGCCCTGCTCGTCGTCGAACTTGCGGGTCACGGCGATGCGGAGGTTCTCGCGGCGGTCGTTCGGGCCGCCGAACGGGGTGGCCTGGCTCCAGACGCCGCCGGCGCTGCGCGAGGCGAACATGAGCTGCGTCTCGCTGCCGGCGCGGTTGTGGATCCAGAAGGCGAACAGCATGCCGGTCTCCGCGTCGTACGCGATGGCCGGGTTGAAGTGCGCGCCGCCGTGCAGCGTGGCCGGGATGATCTCGGGAACGATCGTCTCCCCGCGCCGGGCGGTGAGCACGAGGTACGCGACCGACGACGCCTTGACGTCGGGATGGTCGGTCGAGCGCTCGTGATGAATCGTGTAGAGCGTCCCGTCCGGGATGAGCATGGAGTTGCTCTCTTCCGCGCCCGCGAGCAGCGGCACGAAGAGTAGAGCCAGCAGGACGATCAGTTTTTTCATAACTTGAGGTTCACCATCGACCGGAGATCGATCGCGTACAGCAGGTTCTTGAGGTTCCGGAACTGCGGGTAGTACTTCGCCAGCTCGGAGAAGTGGAAATCCGCTCCATCGGTGTCGCCCGACTTGTAGCAGGCCTCGCCGAGGAGATAGTGCGCGTTGCGGATCTGGCGCGGGTCCTTGGCGATGTCGAGACCGGCCTGGCCGTAGAAGAGAGCCTTCTCGTACTGTCGGCTCTCCAGATAGCCGTAGCAGAGATCGATGTACGCCTCGGCGCGGCCGATCGGGTCGTGCAGCAGCGCGAGCGCCTCGTGCACGGACGTCAGCCCCTCGGCGATCTTCCCCTGCAGCAGCAGGCAGTAGCCGAGGTTCTCGAGAGCGTAGCTGTGGCTCAGCTCTTTTTCCTGCAGCGGCGACTCTTCGACGATCGACAGCGACTCGTTGAAGCACTCGATGGCCAGCTCGATCTGCGAGTCGAGCTCGTAGATGTTGCCCAGCTCGAGCAGAACGATGCGGCGCCACGACGGCTCGTTCGCGTCTTCCGCGGTGCGGAGCGCGAGCTGCCCGTAGAAGAGGGCCCGCTTCAGGTCGTTCTCGAGCCGGTGCTTGTACTGCAGCGCGTACGCGGCCAGGTAGACGTGCCGCGGATTGGTGCGGCGCATGATCACGCGCGGCAGCGCGTGGACCTCGGGGCCCGTGCGCTCGAGCGCGATCATGGCGTCGGCCTTGTTGATCGAGATCAGCTCGCGCGTCTCGTCGTCCGTGGCCAGTTCCAGCGCCTCGTCGTACACCTCGAGCGCCTGTTCGTAATCGCCCTGGCGCAGGCGCGCCCGGGCTTCCTGGCGAAGCTCTTCGATCCGATTCTGTCTAAGCATCGGCTCCCCCACCCTCTCCCCCATCGAAGCTGTCATCTTCCAGATTGCGCTTGAACTCGATGAAGCTCTCCACTTCCTTCTGCGCCGCGGGACTGAGCTGGCGGAACTTCTCGAGGACCGTGTTCGCACGGCTCGTCTCGTCGAAGAAATCGCCGATGCTCAGATCGAAGCACTGCAGGATCTTGAGGAGCGTATCGAGACCTACTTTGTATTCGCCCTGCTCCATGCGGGAGAGGTCCGACTGGTGAATGCCGATCTTCTCGGCCAGCTCCACCTGCGTGAGCTTCCGCTGCCGCCGCAGCTGGCGAATTTTGCGTCCGACGAGTTCGAGTTGTGCAGGCCTGTTCATGGTGGCTTCGTTGACTTTTATGCTATTGAACAATAAAGTCGCGCAAATTTCAATATGCAGGCCGAAGTGCGGACCTGTCAAGCCCCGAGGCCGCCACGTACGCCACCCTCCACCTTCTCCGCGAGCTCGTCCGGCGTGATTTCCACGCCCGCTTCACCGGTTCCGCCCTCGGAGTGGTCTGGGCCGTCCTCCAGCCCCTCAGCCTCGTGGCCCTCTACTGGTTCGTCTTCACCTTCATGATCCCCGGCGGACGCGCCGGCGGCTCAGGGGACGGCTACATTTATTTTCTCATCTCCGGGCTGATCCCCTGGCTCGGCTTCAACGAGGGGCTGATCCGCTCCACCACCGCCATCGTCGAGAACGGCACCATCGTCCGCCGCGTTCCGCTGCGCAGCGAGCTCCTGGTCGTCGTCCCCAACATTTCCGCGCTCATTTTCGAGTGCATCGGGCTGGCCATCTTCCTCGTCGCCATCGTCGCCCGCGGCATGCCGTTACATCATCTTTGGCTGCTGCCGGCGGCCATTCTCATCCAGCTCGCGCTGCAGATCGGGATCGGCCTCTTCCTGGCCGCGAGCTACGTTTTCTTCCGCGACCTCAGCCAGATCCTCACCTTCGCCCTCTCCATCATCTTTTATCTCAGTCCCATCCTCTATCCGGTGCGGGGACGCTTCGAGGCGCTCTTTTTCTGGAATCCGCTGACCACGCTCCTCGGTTTGTTCCGGAGCGCCATGCTGGCGTCACCGTTACCTGACGTCTCCTCGATCGTCTTCTTATTGATCGTCGTGACGGCGGGACTGGCCGCGGGTCTGCTCTTCTTCCGCAGGACCCGGCCGACGCTGGTCGATCTCATCTAACTCTCAGGGAGCAAAAAGAGAATGTCTGTACGGAAGGTCCTTCTGACGTTGACCGTCATCGCGATGCCTCTCCTCGCCGTGGCGCAGGAACCGCCGAAGCCCGCCTCGGAACTGCTGGCGGCCACGGCCCCCGCGGCCGAGAGCGACACGATGGACGTCCCCGAAGGGGGCATGCCGCGCTACATTAAAGAAGAGACGCCGAAAGAGCGCATGGACCGGCTCGGCACCCAGGAAGACCCGGGCATCAACCCGAGCCCCGACAAAGTCTGGATCCGCTACGGCAAGCGCTACACCATCCGGAAGTACGAGAAGGAGTTCGCGCGCTTCTTCCCCGACCGTCCGAACCTGGTCCGCCCCGTGGCCATGGTGAACTTCACCTTCGAGATCTACCAGCTCAACGACAAGTACGTCTGGGTGTGGATGCAGGAGCTCGATCCGCCCAAGTCGCGCGAAGAGCTGCTGAAGGAAGAGACCACCATCACCGTGCCGAAGGAGACGATCGAGTACCTCAACTCGATCCGCGACGAGTTCTCGCCGCTCGAGCCGCCCACCGCGCCGGTGCGCGTGAAGTTCGAGGAGGCGTCCAACGGCCTGCCCGACAGCGGCTCGTGGCGCAACGCCCCCGCCATCGCCGACATGAACAACGACGGCAACGTCGATCTCGTCCTGCCGCCGCAGCGCGCCGGCAACGGCATGCCCTCCATCTACCTCGGCGACGGCAAGGGCGGCTGGACGCCGTGGCGCATGACCTGGCCGACGCGCATCAACTACGGCGCCGTCGTCGCCGCCGACTTCAACAAAGACAAGATCCAGGATCTCGCCTTCAGCGTCCATCTCAGCGGCATCGCCGTCTTCCTCGGCGACGGCAAGGGCAACTTCGAGGAGGTCCTGTACGACAAGGCCTTCCCCTCGCGCCGCCTCATCACCTCCGACATCGATCGCGACGGCTGGATGGATCTGGTGGCCATCACCGAAGGTCCGACGGGCCGCAGCAACGACCCCAAGGCGAAGGAGTACACCGCGCTGCGCGGTTATCTCAATCGCGAGGGGGGGAAGAAGTGGGAAGGGCTGAACATCGCCCACCCGAAGGACAACACCAGCGGCGACTGGCTGGCCTCCGGCTACTTCAACGGCGACAAGTACCCCGACTTTCTCGCCTCCACCATCTACTTCAACGGCACCTCGGTCGTGCACCTCAGCCAGAACGCTCCGAAGAAGTACGACTTCTTCTGGGACGGCAAGGGCTACGTCATCCCGTTCCGCTCCTACTACTACGCCGTGGCCGCGGGACGCTTCACCAAGAAAGACCGCGACGACGCCATCGTCTCGCACTTCCGCATCTGGCCTCCGAAGATGGACCAGGACGTCATCGCCGATCCGCCGCTGACGCGCGTCGTCGGCATCGACCACATCAGCTTCTCGGCCGACGGCAAGACCGCCAAGCGCAAGTCGATCATGCGCTGGGCGCCGGGCCGCGCCGTGCCGGGCCTCTCGTCGGGCGACTTCGACCGCGACGGCAAGCAGGACATCATGTTCACGCGTCACGACCCGCGCGAGGCCGTGCTGCTCGTCGGCGACGGCAAGGGGAGCTTCGCCCGCGCGCAGGTGGACGGGATCGAGCTGCGGCCGCTGGCGAACTACGATCTCACCGTGGCCGACGTGAACAACGACCAGCGTCCGGACGTGATCGTGATGTACGAGGCCGAGTCGGCGACGTCGCTGTCGGCCAGGAACGGCAGCGTGCACGTGTACCTGAACAAGGGGACGGTGGCGGGCCAGACCGCCGCGGCGCAGTGAGCGCCGCGGCGGCGGATTCCTTGCAGTCGAGGGAGATCGCGAGTATAGTGCGCCAAATCGGCACAACGGATATGGCGATACCGCATAACAAACCCTCTCGGGTATTGACTTTCCGAATATTTCAGCCTACTTTGTAGCAGCTCAGCCGGGGGAACCCCGGTCTTTGGTTCAATGAATTCGCGAAAACCTTTGAAAAAACTGAACACGGAGGTGATCGTATCGTCTGGATCGGGTGAGCAAAACCTTCGTTCGTTTTTCATTCCAACCGTTGAAGTGTAGGAGATAGAAATGAAGAAATTTACCGTTTGGGCCCTGTTAGCCATGCTCGTGGTTGCAGGCTCGGCGTTCGCCGCACAGGGCGCCAAGGTTGCGACGAACGCGACCTTCGCGACCGGTGGCCCGGCGACGACGAACAACGACGACAGCTGCGACATCAGCGTTGCACCCGCTGCCACGCTGCTGCTGCCGTACTTCGAAGTCGACCTGACCAACGCGGCTGGCGAGACGACCCTGTTCACGATCACGAACACGTCGAACCTCGACCAGATCGCGCACGTCACGCTGTGGACCGATTACTCGTTCCCGGTTATCGACTTCAACATCTTCCTGACCGGCTATGACGTTCAGGCGATCAACCTGTTCGACATCATCTCGCGCGGCGTCATCGCGCCGGATGCCGGCACGGGCACCGCGGTCGCCGTTCCGGGCCGCACGACGGCTCGCCGCACCCCGACGTCGGACGTCAACACGACGCTCAACCTCGCGGCCTGCGACCGTCTCCCGGGCACCCTCGATCCTGCCTACGTTCAGCGTATGCAGCGCGCCTTCACGGCTGGCGAAGTCCCTGACTTCGGTATCCTCGAGGGTTGCGATGAAGTGGGTCTCGTTCACACCAACGCGATCGGTTACGCCACGATCGACACCGCCGACCTCTGCTCCACCTCGCTGCCGACGGATCCGGGCTACTTCACCTCGGAAATCCGCTTCGACAACGTCCTGATCGGCGACTATCAGCAGGTCAACTCCTCGCAGAACTTCGCCCAGGGCAACCCGATGGTCCACATCCGTGCGGTGCCTGAGGGTGGCGATGTCGGTACGGTCGCGACGATCAACTTCGACCGCACCTTCTACAGCCGTTACCAGGGTGGCGACGTCCTCGATCGCCGTCAGCCGCTTCCGTCTGTCTTCGCCGCGCGCTGGATTCAGGGCGGTGCGAACCAGATGGCCACCTCGTACAAGATCTGGCGCGAAGGCATCACCGGTGTCGGCGCTCCGGTTCCTGACGAGTGCGGCGAGTGGCAGCAGAACAACACCAACGTTGCGGAAATCGTCCGCTTCGACGAAGCCGAGAACCCGGTCGGTGACGTTCCGGTCTCCCGCGTTTCGCCCCCGATCACCACGGAGTTCACGCTGCCTGAGACTTCGCGCACTTCGGTTGCCGATGCCTCGATCTACCCGCAGCTCACCAACGGCGCGACCGCCGGCTGGATGTACCTGAACCTCGACAACTCGACCACCGACACGCCGCTGGCCTCCCAGAACTGGGTCGTCGTCAGCATGCGCGCCGAGGGTCGTTACTCGGTCGACTTCGACGCCGCGTGGCTGGCCAACGGCTGCACGGTTCAGGAGCCGATCTCCGAGATCACGACCGGCACCGAGATCATCGGACCGGCCGTGGCCGCGACCCCGGTTCAGGGTCCGACCAATGCGAACTGGAATCCGGATCGCGTCGACGTCGGTGGCGGTCTGTAATCCTCAAATCCACGTAGTTGCCATCGAGGCGGGCTGGGAATCCAGCCCGCCTCTTTTTGCTTTTTGGAGCATTCGAGCGCGCGTCCCCGCCCGGCTTCGACGCGCCCTCGAACGGTCCAAAAAACTACTCCGAATAAAAACCTCTTGCATTCGGACGGCTCGTGCTTACAATAACAGTCGTTCGTCCTCTCATCGCCACGTTCCACTAGTTTTGAGATCAATTTTCTCGGGGGTGTCATGTTGAAGTCCGTTCGATATCTCGTTATCGGGCTGATCCTGTCCTTGGCCGCCGCAACGACGGTGTTCGCTCAGAATCATCCGATGCCGGGGTCCAAGAGCGAGCAGCCCGTCCTCTGCACTGGTTGTCCCTGGACGAATGTCCATGGCCAGGAGAACAACGGTCTGCCGACGTATCCGTACAGCGGCGTCCTGGTCAAGCACGTCGGACGCTACGTCGACTCGAGCAGCGTGCAGAGCTACCAGATGTGGGTCAACGCGTTCCGCACGGCTCGTGCGCGCTTCATCCGTGTCGCGCCGACCACGCGCGGCACCGCGCCTCCGCGTGTCTACATCCAGGTCGGCAACGCCATGATGGCGTACTCGCTCGACACCTTCTTCACCACCGACCTGCCGGGCGGCATGATCCCGATCGTCAACAAGTTCTCGGGCGTCGGTGGAGGCCGCGAGCGGGTCCTCGACTGGGATGCCTTCGTCTACCCCGAGTACTCCTCGTCCGGGTGGCAGACCGACGGCGGCGACTTCCAGGATCCGATGGCCAAGGCCGTTCCCTTCGACTATGACGATCGCGGCAACGTCTACGTCGCCACCGAGAAGTTCGGCTGGGCCATCGTCACCGACGACGGCCGCGTCAACGGCACGCACCTGCCGAAGGTGATCCAGTTCGTGGCCACGCCGAACCCGGAGTTCACCAAGGTCCTCACCAACACGTCCAAGGTCAAGTCCGAGTCGATCGTCTCGATCAAGAGCGGCGGCACCTACTACGTCATCATCGCCGACCGCGACTCGCAGATGGCCGTCTTCGACGCCACCACCACGAGCCGTCCGGTCGTGACCTCCACGCGCACCGGCGACAAGAAGAACGCCATGCGCGCCGTGGCCCGCAACGACGACACGCGCCGCATCGCCTACATCGACAACAACTTCAGCCTGCGCATCTTCGACTACGACGCGCTCATCTCCGGCGCCGCCCCGATCGCCGAGTACAGCGGCGACGGCGGCAAGTTCGGCGAAGTGGTCTCGATGGACGACCAGGGCAACGTCTGGGCCGTCGAGAACAACGGCAAGATCTGGAAGCTCACGCCCTCCGGCAACACGTACACCAAGACCACGTACCAGCCGTTCTCGGGCGTCTTCAATCCGCTGATGATGCACGTCAACGCCGGCTACATGGCCATCGGCGGCATCGACCGCGTGGCCTCGACGTACGACGTGAAAGTCCTGCGCATCGACTCCACGGGCGTCACCGATCTCAACATCGACAACTTCTTCCGCAAGTACTACCACCAGCCGCCTCCCGGCTACGCCCAGCCGGGCTCCTACACCGCCATCCAGGCGCAGTCGGCCGACGTCGAGATCGTCAAGTGGGGTGGGAAGACCTACCTCATGTACAGCGGCTTCGGCCTGGGCGACGTCTTCGAGCTCGAGGGCGGCAACTCCATCAACATCACCATGAAGGGGCCCCCGTACGGCACCGTCAACGCGAGCGCGAAGTCGACCGAGCCGGGTCCGTACTACGGCGACCCGGTCACCTTCACCGCCACCTCTTCCAGCCCGTCGATCGCCTATGACGTGCAGTGGGTCTTCGGCAACCCCGAGGCGGGCACCGGCAACTCCGGCCGCCGCACCCGCACGCCCGGCGACATCATCCATCAGTTCACCGGCATCACCACCGCCGGCGCCGTCACCTCGCCGAAGCTGGTCCAGGCCCAGACGGTCCAGGACTCGAACATCCGCGCGCAGTTGAATGTCGCGCTGAAGCTGCCGTCGCCGCGCATCGGCGTCCAGTCCATGATCGATCCGCTCACCACCAACGTCACGGGTCTCTATCTCGTGGCCGGTGAGTCGTTCGTCGATGCCTCGGACGGCGCCGTCGAAGGCCACGTCGCCCTCTGGAACATCGACGGCACCACCACCACGCTCGAGCCGAACAAGGGCATCCTGGGCGGCACTATCGGCCCGCACAAGCTGACGTTCCGCGCGGCGTACGGTGACTATGACGCGAACCTCAACATCAACAACCCGTACCTGACCCCGGTGCTGACGGTCGACTACACGGTCGTGCCCTTCAAGGCCTCGATCAACACGCCGACCAGCGACGGGACGAACGTCACCTTCACCGCGTCGCCGTTCTTCACCGCCAACCCGAACGTCCTCAGCGCCAAGACGTGGGACGTGGTCTGGACCGTGAACGGCACCCCGGTGACCACCGCGGGCAGCGTCAGCACCAGCGCCGTGGGCGAGACGATCGGCACGATCCGTCCGCTCGTGGTGCCGCGCTCGTCGCTCGGCGACGGCACGGTAATCGGCCTGAAGATCAACGTCGACCCGGCCACGCTCCCCGGCACCCCGCCGCAATACGCGGAGTTCTCCACGTCGCTCACGCTCTCCACGCCCGATCCGGACATCGAAGTGACCGGCTGCGCGAACGCGAACAGCCCCTGCAAGTTCACGGCGCGCTCCGCGGGCTCCAAGCCGATGACCGGCTGGGCCTACCTCTGGACGCTCACCCGTCCGGGCGCTTCGCCCGTCACCGGCACCGCCGCCACCTTCGAGCCGACGCTCTCGGCGCCGGGTACCTACACCATCACCCTCAAGGCCACCAAGACCATCTTCCCGGTCGAGGTGAGCAAGCAGCTCACCGTAGGCGGCTCGCTCTGCGGCCAGCTCCCGCTCTCGCACAACGTCTCCATCAACAAGATCGGCTGCTCCACGAGCTGCGCCCCGGGCACCAGCATCGAGTTCACGCCGACGTTCCAGGGCTACGCGCGCCAGGCGTGCGACGTCTACAGCTGGAACATGGGCGACGGCAGCAGCCCCAAGTCGACCGAGACGGTCACCCACAGCTACCCCACGCCGGGCACCTACACCGTCACCCTGACGCTGTCGAACGCCGGCACGTCGACGCCGATCGTGAAACAGACCACCGTCACGATCACGGGCACGACCGAGCCGCCGCCGACCAACCAGTGCACGGCGCCGTCGGGCATCACCGTCTCCGCCACCTGCAACGGCGGCGCGACCTGCCGTACGTCCGACACCGTCACCTTCACGGCCCGCCGCGGCGGCTCGCAGCTGCAGTCGTGCGACAACGTCACCTGGAACTTCGGTGACGGCTCGCCGACGAGCAACGTCCGTCAGCCGCAGAAGGTCTACTCCACGGCCGGCACCTACACCGTCAGCGCGGTGGTCTCCAACAGCAACGGCACCGCGCCGGCGGCCACGACGCAGGTGGCCGTCGCCGACCCGGTCGGCAACTGCGGGATCGCCCCGTCGATCAGCAACTTCGTGATCGAGTTCGTCGGCCCGACCACCAACTGCCGCCAGTTCAACGGCACGCCCTGCAACGCGGGCGAGGCCATTGCCTTCTCGTCGCCGAACTACTACTACACCGTCGGAAGCTGCGACCACTTCGAGTGGGACTTCGACGACGGCACGCCGAAGTCGGCCGAGCGCAACCCCACGCACAGCTTCGCCGGTGGCCGCGACTACAACGTCAAGCTGACGGTCCGCAACGGCGCCGGTTCCTACACCTACAACCGCACCGTCAAGGTCGCCGGTACCACGGCGACGGAGCCGCTGCCGGTCATCACTCCGACCACCTTCCCGGCCAACGGCCGCAAGGGGCAGGCGGTCACGTTCGTGGCCACGTCCAACATGGACACCACCACGGGCTGGACCTGGAACTTCGGCGACGGCACGGCCGTCGACACGTCGCAGGCCGGCGCCATCTCGCGCACCAGCACCATCTCGCACACGTTCGCCTCGGCCGGCACCTACACGGTGAAGGTCTCCGCGCGCAACTCCCGCGACGCCGCCACGGCGCCGATGGGTGACGCGCAGGCGCAGATCGTCATCACCAATCCCCCGGCCATTCCGGAGTACCGCTACCTCCTGCCCGTCACCGCCTACACGGCCGGCCAGGGCGGCAGCGCGTGGCGCACGGACGTGCAGATCTACAACCCCGACCCGCAGGTCTCCGAGACGAAGCCTCTGGTGATGGAGGCGACGTTCAAGGGCATCACCAAGAACCTGACGATGATCAAGGCCACCCACATCTACGAGAACTTCCTCGGCAACCTTCTGGACATGCAGAAGGAAGATCAGGGCCCGGTCATCATCACCACCAAGAGCGCGATGACGCCGCCGCACATCTGGACGCGTACGTACACGCAGACCCCGAACGGCACGTTCGGCCAGTTCATCCCGGCCATCCGCATCGACAACCTCGGCGGCGGCGCCGCGACGGGCGACGGCAAGTACTACATGTCCGGTCTCCGTCACGACGCGCGCTACCGCACGAACGTCGGCTTCCTGAACCCGAACGCCGCGCCCCTCAGCGTGACGGTCACGGTCTACGACGCCGCCAAGTTCAAGATCGCTGATTTCCCGCTCACGCTGCAGCCGTTCCAGCTCGAGCAGTACCCGCTCACGGTGAAGGTCCCGAACCTTCCGAACGACAAGCCGTTCAGCGTCAAGATCGAAGTCCCGGCCGGCAACTGGATCGTGGCGTACGCCTCGTCCGTCGACGCGTTCAGCAACGACGGCGTCTACATCCAGGCGCTGCCCGAGAGCGACGTCGCCTCGGCCGACTACAAGACCACCCTCCTCCCCGGCGTCGGACACGTGGGTCAGTGGCGCAGCGACGTCACGATCTTCAACCCCGATCCGGACGGCATGCTGTTCGACCTGACGTACTACAACTCCGCCGGTGAGAAGAAGGCCGAGGCCAGCGTCTCGCTCGACTCGGGCAAGTTCATCACCTACAACGACATCCTCAAGCAGGGTGTGCTCGGCAACGTGGACGACGGTCTCGGCACCCTCAAGGTGACGGTCCCGGGCAACCACGAGAAGTATCCGATGACCTCCGCCCGTACCTACTTCGACAACGGCGCCAACGGCACGTTCGGCCAGGGCATCCCGGCCTTCTCGCCGGCCCGCGCCAACGTGAAGCCGAACCAGGCTGCCATCATCGCCGGCGTCCGCAACTCGGCGGCGTACCGCACGAACATCGGCCTGGTGAACGTTTCCTCGTCCAACGTGGTGGCGACGGTGACGCTGCTCGACCCGAATACCGGTGCGGCCGTCAAGGCGGTTCAGTACACGATCCGTCCGGCCGAAACGATCGTCGGACCGTTCGCGGGCACGGCGGCGCAGCCGCGCGGCGACTGGAACGGCATCACCACGGCCACGTTGAAGATCGAAGCGAACGGCGCCCTCTGGGCCTTCGCCTCCTGCATCGACATGGAGACGCAGGATCCGGAGTACGTGGTCGCCACGCCGTTCCTCAATCAGTAAGCTCCATTCACGCAGTTCCTCCGAGGTGGCGGGCTCCGGCCCGCCACTTCGTTTTTGGACGCGTTCCGTGACAACTCCGTAGAATGACTCCGATGGAGATCGCCGTCCGCGCAGTCGACGTGTCGAAGCACTACGACATGTACCGCCGGCCTGCGGATCGCCTGGTCGAGCTCCTCACGCGCCGCCCGCACCACATCGTCTTTCCCGCCCTGGAGAGCGTTTCGTTCGACGTCGAGAAAGGGGAGACGGTCGGCATCATCGGCCAGAACGGCGCCGGCAAGAGCACGCTCCTCAAGCTGCTCTGCGGCGTGACCCGCCCCAGCTCCGGCACGCTGGAGACGACCGGCACGATCGCCTCGATCCTCGAGCTGGGCACCGGCTTTCACCCCGAGTTCAGCGGCCGCGACAACGCCGCGCTCAACGCGGCCATCCTCGGCCTCACCCCCGCGGAAGTGCGCGAGCGCCTGCCCGCCATCCTCGAGTTCTCGGAGCTCGGCTCCTTCATCGACCGTCCGGTGAAGACGTACTCCTCGGGGATGTACATGCGGCTGGCCTTCTCCGTGGCCGTGAACGTCGATCCCGACGTCCTGGTCATCGACGAGGCGCTGGCCGTCGGCGACGGTCACTTCCAGAAGAAGTGCATCGACAAGATCCGCGAGTTCCAGGAGGCGGGCAAGACCATCCTCTTCTGTTCGCACGCGCTCTACTACGTCTCCTCGATCTGCCGCCGCACGCTCTGGCTCGATCACGGCCGGGTGATGCGTTACGGGCCGTCGCTCGACGTGGTGCACGAGTACGAGACGTTCCTCCTGGAGCGCGACCGCGATCATCCGGCCAGCGAAGGCGTGCCGGAGACGCTGACGCCGGCGCGCTTCCGGTCGATCGAAGTGATCGACCGCGGCGGCACGCCGCGCGGCCGCTTCGCCCGCGGCGAGGACATCCACGTGCGCATCCGCATCGAGACCGACTCGCCGCGGCAGCCGGTGCACGTGATCGTCGGCGTGCACCGCTCCGCCGACGACCTGCAGTGCTTCGCCGTCGGCACGCACGCGGACGGCATTCCGCCGCTCTCCGGCCGCACGTCGTACGACCTGACCGTGCGCCTGGTGGACGTGCCGCTGCTGCGCGGCGACTACTCGATCATCGCCTACGTCGGCGATGAGAACGCCATGACCGTGTTCGACCGGCGCGACGTGCGTCCCGCGTTCTCGATGACCGGCGACCGCTTCGAGATCGGCCTGATCGGCGTCGACCATCGCTGGGAGCTGCCGCGCGTCGAAGAGCCGACGGTGCTCGACCGTCGATGATCTCGCTCCTCGTCGTCAACTACCGCTCCGCCGCGCTGGCGGCGGATGCCGTGCGCACCGCGCGCGCGGCTTGTTCCTCGCCGCTGCAGGTGGTGATCGTCGACAACAGTTGCGATCCTGGCGAGGCGGCCGCGCTGCACTTTGCCGACACGCTGATCGTCGCGAAGACGAACCGCGGCTATGCCGGTGCGATCAACGAGGGGCGCCGCGCCTGTGGCGGCGACACGATCGTGATCTCGAATCCGGATGTCCTCTTCGCCCCGCGCTCGCTCGATCTCCTCGCCGCCGCGCTCGATGCCAGGACCGCCGTCGCCGGCCCCGCGCTCTTCTGGGACGACGCCCACCGCTGGCACCTCCCGCCCGGCGATCTCCTCACCGCGCGCGAGAAGCTCGATCAGGTGCTGGCCTCGCGCTCGGCGAAGTGGCGGGCGCAGCGCGACGAGCGCCGCTTCGCCGCCCGCGTCCGCTTCTGGTCCCTGAGCCGGACGACCGAGGTGCGCATGCTCTCCGGCGCCGTCATGGCCGTGAGGGCGCGCGACTTCGACGTGCTGGAAGGCTTCGACGAGCGCTTCCCGCTGTACTTCGAGGAGACCGACTTTCTCCGCCGCGTGAGCGCGCACCGCAAGCGCATCGTGTACGTCCCCGAGGCGAAAGTGCGCCACGTGTACAACCAGAGCGCGTCGCAGACGGCGGAGGTCGCCGCCGCGCGCTACGCCGAGTCGGAATGGAAGTACCTGGAAAAGTGGAACGGGCCATGGCTGGCCAGGGTGATGAAGAGGCTGGAGCGGAGGACGGGCTTCAGCCCGTCCCCCCACGGGGGAGGCGGGCTGAAGCCCGCCCTACATTCGGCGGACGTCATCACCGAGGCTTCCCCTCTGGCGAGCTTCGACACGGCGGCCGGCCACTTCGGCTATGCCGAGGATGTTCCTCCCGAGGTCAGGGCCTCGCTGAAAGCCGCCCCCCTCTACCTCCGCTATAAAATCAGGCCATGACGTCGACCAGCGTATCGGTCGTGGTGCCGCGGCGGCCGGGCGTCAGCCCCGCCCTCGGCGCGCTCGAGCGGTACCTCGAGAGCACCGGCCTCACGTTCGAATTGCTCGCGCCGGAAGGGGAGGAGCTCGGCCCCGCGCTGCGCCGGGGTGTCAGCGACGCCAAAGGGCGGGTCA
>Ga0196976_1000890_pt1 | contig 16066 bp, 11 predicted proteins | sample S3v_513CmetaG_FD_148644 | JGI IMG/M metagenome (GOLD analysis project Ga0196976, IMG submission 148644) | Soil microbial communities from Anza Borrego desert, Southern California, United States - S3+v_5-13C | ecosystem: Environmental > Terrestrial > Soil > Desert | place: USA: California...
TGATCGCCATCGAGCCGGCTGCGGACAATCTCCGGCTGCTCCGGGCCCACTGCGAGGGGCTCCCCAACGTCTGCATCCTCGAGGGTGCGGTGTGGCCGGAGTCGGGCTGGGTCCGGATCACGAACCCGGCCGCCGCTCCGTGGGCGTTCCAGGTGCTCTCGTGCGAACGCACCGATCCGGGCGCGATCCGCGCCTACGCGGTGCAGGACGCGCTCGCGGCGGCCGGCGTCGGCCCCGAGATCGACCTCTTCAAGTGCGACATCGAGGGCGCCGAGACCCAGCTGTTCTCCCGGGCGACGGACTGGCTCGATCGCACCCACGCGGTGAGCATCGAGACGCACGGCGCCGACGCCGAGGAAGCGGTCCGGCGGGCGACGGCGGCGAGGGGCTTTGCGTGTACGCAGCAGGGCGAGAAGCTCTGGCTCGTACGCTAGCGACCCTCCGCGCGGTGCACCGCACAGACGGCGCGGCCGGCGCCCACCGAAGGACGCCGGCCGGCTCTCGACGGGTCCAGCTCAGTGGACGAAGGCGCCGATGTCCGTGGGAGGCGTGCGCGCCACGCCTGCGTCGGTCGGGCTGAAGAACGGCGACAGGGCCAAGGGCGAGAAGTAGGTCGGCGAGCCGCCGCTGATCAGCGGGCCCGGGTTCACCGGCCGGAGGTCACCCGTGGCGGCGTCGACGAAGACCGTGCCCACGGCCGCGCCGCCCGCCGTGCGGCAGTAGTTGTTGGAGTTGCGGAGCGTGGTCCGCGTGATGTTGGTGCACGTCGTGTTGTCGGACCAGACGGCGTTGTTCTCGATGACGAAGTTCGAGCCCTCCCTGGCCGCGATGACGCCGTAGCCGCGACCGGAGACGTAGATCGAGTTGTTCCGGATGACGGCGCGGGTCGTCTGCTCGTCGACGTAGGTCCCGGTGCGGGCGGGCCGGTCGGGCGCGATGATGCCGGCGTACCCCATGCTCGGCGTGAGGAGCGCGATGGCGTTGTCGGTGATGACGCAGTCCGGGCAGTTGTTCGCGGTGATCGCCTGGGCGCTCCCCGCGAGGACGAGGCGGTTGCGCCGGACGGCCATGTTCCTGAACCAGGAGCTGTAGGGGTACCCGCCGTCGGTGGCGGCGATGCCGTAGCAGCCGCCGCTCGCGTTCCGCGCGGTGATGAGGTTGTTCTCGATCACCGTGCCGACGTGGCGGCCGTGCAGGACGATGATCGTCCCGGTGCAGCCGTCGACGTGGATCTCGTTGTTGGTGATCCGTTCGTTGGCGAAGCCGTTCGGCGGCGCGCCGGCGCCACCACCGCCGCCGAAGTACACGGTGTGGTAGAGGGCGCCGCGGGTCGCTCCCGCGTTCGAGAAGTAGTTGGAGTCGATCGTGATGTCGTCTCCGCCGCCGATGACGCCCTGGTTCGAGTAGTTCACGAACTGCGAGTTCCGGATCGTGAGCCGGGCCGAGTACGGGTTGTTCACGGCGCCGGCGTCGCCGCCCGAGCCTGCGACGTTGCACACGTCGACGTCGGTGAGGTCCGCGGAGAGCCAGAAGGTGACGCCCACGCCGCCCGTGTGGCGGACGTCGAGGTTCCAGAAGCGGTAGCCCTCGTCGTGCCCGGCGGTGCCTGCCCACATGAAGTCACGGCCGCCCGCGTGGAAGATCGGCCTGGGGGCGTTCTGCATCCCGGAGGGCGTGTAGTCGCGCCAGTCGCACGTGTTGCCGGCACGGCACGCAGGGTTGAAGACCTGGGCGCGGGCGGCGAGCGTGAAGGAGCCGCCGCGGCAGAACGCGACGGTGGCGCCTGCGGGCATGGAGTTGAAGCGGGTGACTGCGTTGGCCACGGTCCGGCGGGCGGTCTCGGGAGTGAGCCCGTCGGCGCTGTCGTTCCCGGCCACGCACCCCGCGCTCGCCCCGGACTGACAGTCGCAGTAGTAGTAGACAGGGCCCGTGGTCCGGAGCGGTGCCGTCGCGCAGACCGCCAGCGGCCCGCCGCCGCCCGCCGAGACGTAGACCTGCGCGGTGCCGCTGACCGAGCTGTCCGCGAGGGAGATGGCGCGCACGTGGAACGTCCCGGCGCGCTGCGGCGCCTGGTACAGGCCGCTGGCGTCCACCGTCCCGCCCTCGCTCTCGTCGACGACCCACCGCACGCCGAGATCGACGCTCCCGGTCACTGCAGCAGCGAAGTGCGTGCTCCCGCCGACGGGGACGGCGACGTGCGCCGGCTCCACCGCGACCTCCAAGCCTTGACCTGAGCCGCCGATGTCGTCCGTCGTGGCCGCTCCGCAGCCCAGCGCGCTGGTGGTGAGGATGACCGAAGCAAACAGTGCGACGTGGCAGAGTTTCATCACGGCCCTTTCGTTCGTCGGTGTGCCGTCCCGCGACCACGGGACACGGCGCGACCGGCCCAACGTAACAACACGAACCGGCACAGAAAATCACCCCTTGGATGCGGGGACTACGTAGGAAATCAGCCCACCCGACGAGCGGTTACGTGCGTTCGGTCTCCCGAGGATCACGGAAACGGCAGCCGGGGTCGAGGCCGAATCTTCCGGCGCTTCGTTCGGGTCCGCAAACTCCTGGTCATCAGCGCTTTCCGGGGCGTGCCCCTGGCGTGTTGGCGGGGGAGAACGGGACATAGAATCGCGCGCCGTTCTGGTAGATCCCTGCAGCGTTCATCCGACAGTGGAGGGGATCAGCGCTTGAGCCAGCGCCGCAGGTATCTGCTCGTCTCTCCGAGCCGCGACGAAGCACGTTTCCTCCGCCGCACCCTCGAGAGCGTCGCCGCGCAGTCCGTGCCGCCGGCCTGCTGGGTGGTGGTGGACGACGGCTCCACCGACGAGACCCCCGCGATCCTGGCCGAGTACGCGGCCCGGCTGCCCTACCTCAAGCCCGTGCGCCGCCAGGATCGGGGCGCGCGCGCGGTGGGGCCCGGAGTGATCGAGGCGTTCTACTTCGGCCTCGAGCAGGTCCGGCTCGAGGACTACGACTACGTGTGCAAGCTCGACATGGATCTCGAGCTGCCTCCCCGGTACTTCGAGCTGCTCATGGGCCGGATGGAGGCGGACCCGAGGTTGGGGTCCACGTCCGGGAAGCCGTGGTTCCATCACCCGAAGACCGGCGTCCTCACCCGCGAGGCGATCGCGGACGAGATGTCCGTCGGCGCCTCGAAGTTCTACCGGACCGCCTGCTTCCGCGAGATCGGCGGGTTCGTGCGGCAGGTGATGTGGGACGGCATCGACTGCCACCGCGCGCGCCTGCTCGGGTGGAAGGTCGAGAGCGTCGACGAGGAACCCCTCCGGTTCCTGCACCTGCGGCCCATGGGGTCCTCGCAGGGACGGGGCATCTGGGCGGGGCGCGTCCGGAACGGCTTCGGGCAGTGGTTCATGGGCACCTCGCCCCTCTTCTTCCTGGCGAGCGCGCTGTACCGCATGCCGGTCCATCCACCGGTGGCGGGCTCGGTGGCCATGTTGTGGGGGTACGTGAAGAGCGCGCTCGCGCGGGTGCCGCGGTACGGCGACCGAGAGTTCCGGAGGTTCCTGCACCGCTACCAGCACGAGGCGCTCGTCCTGGGGCGGGCCCGCGCGGCGCGGCGGGCCGAGGCGCGACAGGCGGGGGTCTGGCACGCCAACCATCCCGCGCAGGGCGTCCCGGCGGTGGGCGAGGCGAGGGTGGCGCGGTGATCGCAGGAGTGGACTTCGAACGAGGAGGACGGATGCAGGACCTGGTGCGGAAGTTCGAGGAACGGTCCGCGGTGGTGGGGATCATCGGGCTCGGCTACGTCGGGCTCCCGCTCGGGCTCGTCTTCTGGGAGGGCGGGCTGCGGGTGCTGGGGTTCGACACGGACGGGGCCAAGATCGCGGCGCTGTCCCGGGGGGAGTCGTACATCAAGCACATCGGGCCGGAGCGGATCGCGGCCGCCGTGGCCAGCGGGCGGTACGCGGCAACCGTCGACTTCGACCGCCTGGCCGAGTGCGACGCCATCCTCATCTGCGTGCCCACCCCGCTCGGCGTGCACCGCGAGCCGGACAACTCGTACATCCACGCGACCGCCCGGGAGATCGCCAAGCGACTCCGCAGGGGGCAGCTCGTGGTCCTCGAGTCGACCACCTATCCGGGGACGACGGACGACGAGGTCCGGCCCATCCTCGAGACCTCGGGGCTGCGCTGCGGGGAGGACTTCCTGCTGGCGTTCTCGCCGGAGCGCGAGGACCCGGGCCGCAAGGACTTCTCGACCAAGACGACGCCCAAGGTCGTCGGCGGCGTGGACGGGGCGTCGACGCGCGCCGCCGCGGCCCTGTACGCGGTGGCGGTGAAGCAGGTGGTCTCGGTCTCGAGCGCCAAGGTCGCGGAGTCGGCCAAGCTCCTCGAGAACGTCTTCCGCTCGGTGAACATCGCGCTCGTGAACGAGCTGAAGGTGATCTTCGACCGGATGGGGATCGACGTCTGGGAGGTGATCCGGGCGGCGGAGAGCAAGCCGTTCGGGTTCATGGCGTTCTACCCCGGCCCCGGCCTGGGCGGGCACTGCATCCCGCTCGACCCGTTCTACCTGGCCTGGAAGGCCGCCGAGCACGGCGAGTGGGCGCGCTTCATCGAGCTCGCGGGCGAGATCAACACCCGGATGCCGCACTACGTGGTGAGCAAGGTCGCGGAGGCGCTCAACCACGACGCGAAGGCCGTCAAGGGCTCGCGGGTGCTCGTCCTCGGCCTGGCGTACAAGGCCAACGTCGACGACGATCGCGAGTCGCCGTCGTACGAGATCATCGAGCTCCTCCATGAGGCCGGCGCGCTGGTCGACTACTGCGATCCGCACTTCCCGGTCGCCAAGCGGACGCGCAAGCACGACTTCTCGGGGCTCCGGTCGGTCGCGGTCGACGCCGAGGTCTTCGGGACCTACGACGCCGTGGTGGTCGCGACCGCGCACGACGCCTTCAAGGACCCCGCCCTGTACCGGCGCGCCCGGCTGGTCGTGGACACGCGGAACATCGTGGGGCCGGCGCTCGCGAAGGATCCCGGCGCCCCGGCGCCGCGGATCGTCAAGGCCTGATCGGCACGGCCGTCCGGTCGGAGCTGCGGCCGCCGCGCGCCGGGCGCGCGGCGGTCGCGTCCGGCGCCGGGCGTGCCCCGGGCGCTCCCGCGCGCTGGGCGTCCACGCCGTGCCGACGGCGCGCCAGCTCTCCCGAGAGCGTGAACAGGGCGCCCGCGAAGGCGAGGGGCAGGAGGTCGCCCCAGGCGTTGGGCAGGATGTCGACGGTGCAGATCGTGACCATGAGCGCGAGCTGCCCCGCCAGGGTCCGCGCGTCGGGCGCCATGCGCCGCTGGTTCCAGAGGAAGCGCAGCAGCGGCACGAGCGTGAGCAGCAGCAGGCCGGCGAGCCCGACCACCCCGAACACCCCGAGCACGATGATCCACTGGCCGTCGGTGACGGCCACGTCGTCCCCCCACGCGGAGTAGACGCGGTTCCGGCCCCAGGTCCCCCAGCCGAACGCGGGGCGCTCCATCGCCCGGTGGAGGAGCAGGTCCTCGTTGTCGAACCGGAACTGGAGCGACGCCGCGCGCTCCTCGCTCACCCGGGCCGCCAGGGCCACGATCTCGTCCGTCGGGAACACGTCGGTGAACCGCGTGATCGGGAAGGTGATCACCACCGCGGCGACGGCGAGCAGGACCCACTTGCCCGCCGTCCGCCGGAGCAGCGGCGCCATCCCGAGGGCGAACACCGAGTAAAGGATGGAGGCCATGCTCTTGCAGAGGACGAGGAGCAGGGCGATGCCGCCGAGCCGGACCCAGGGGCGGGGCCGCTCCCGATCGCGGACGCGGTGGAGCCCCACCGCGGCCGTGAAGCAGAGCGCGCCGAAGAAGGCCACCGTGAGGCCGTGCGCCATGAAGAGCAGGGGCCGGAAGCTCCCGCCGCGGGCCATCTGGCCGAACGCGTGCTGGTAGTACCCGTAGATCCAGTAGTGGAGCTGCGGGCTCATCCGGACCTCGAAGGCGGCCAGCGGCAGGTAGATGAGGGCGCAGCGCGTGAGGACCCGGAACAGCGCCCGGAGATCGTCCTCGGTCCGGAAGACGTGCAGCCCCACCGAGAACGCGACGTACCGGTCGAGGACGAGGCCGGCGAGGGCCGAGACGCCGTCGTGGGTCGTGAGGCCCGGGAGCTTGGTGGGGCCGTAGACGAGCGGGTCGCCGTTCCGCGCGATCGTCTCGAACAGGCACGCCGCGAGGGCCGCCATGAGGGCGCGCGGGAACCAGAGCCCGCGGCCGGTGCCCTGCATTCGCGGACGGTGGAAGAGGTGGAGCCCGGCGGCGATCGACAGGAACGCGATCCGGTGCTTGTCGAGGGGGGGCAGGGCCGGGAGCGGCAGCTCCGCGGCCGCCGGCAGGAACATCGCCGGCAGGAACATCATCCAGGCGGTCGTCCGGGCCAGGCGGACACGCGCGCCCGGGGACGCGAACACGACGAGCGCCACCACGGGCCAGACGGCGAGGACCGCAAGGGCGAACGCGTTGGGCATGGGGCGTCAGCCGAAGAGCAGATTGCCGACGCGCTTGCCCACGACGCGCTCGGCCCCGCGCTGGACGAGGACGGGCACGACCACGCCCGCCGCGGCGATGAGCGGCAGCCACCACGGAGACAGCATGTACGCCGGGGGGATCTTCGGCTGGAGGGGGCCGAAGAGGTACCCGGCCTGCCACAGCCCGGTCATGCAGACGATCAGGACCGCGTCGGAGAGGAGGAGGATCGCCATCGAGTGCAGCCCGACCTCCTGCGCGGCGGCGCGGAAGCGGGTCTCCCGCGACGGCACGGAGATGAGCCAGGCGACGAAGGCGCCCTGGAGCAGGTGCAGGAAAAACCCGTCGAAGTTGAAGGCGACCTCGCCCCACGCGGCCGGGCTCCCGTCCCGCGCGGTCGAGCCGATCGCGACGGCCTCGCCGACGGTCGCCGCCGCGAGCACGGCGACGGTGACCGCGAGCGCCCGCCGGTGGCGGCTCAGGGCGCCGAGGATGGCGTCGGCGCGGCGGGAGAAGAGCACCCCGTACAGGAAGAACGGCAGCCGCATGTACGGGGCGTGGTTGAACAGGAAGCGGGACGACCAGCCGGTGTGCATCTCGACGTAGAAGGCGATCACCAGCGTCGCCTGGATCGCGAGGCCGAGGCCGAGCATCGCGCGGGGCCAGCGGTCGCAGGCCCGCACCAGGGCGGGGGCCGCGAGGAGCAGCACGACGATGAGCGGGAAGAACCAGTACGAGATGAACGGACCGCCGGTGACGAACGCGTAGAGCGCCTCCTGCACGTCGAAGCGGTGGTCGCGCAGGGCGAAGAAGGCGAACCCGGGGATGGTCCAGAACGCGTACCGCACCGCCATGCGGCGCGCGGCGGTCCAGGCCGCCGGGCGGGAGGCGGAGAACCGGGCCACGAAGTAGCCGGTGACGAACAGGAACGCCGGCATGGCGACGGGGCTCAGGGCGCGCCCGGTCACCTCGAGGAGGCCCTCGAGCGCCGACATCGGCTGGGTCTCGAGCGTGATCCGGCGGATGCTGAAGACCCAGTGCGTCGAGTGCTGGAACACGACCAGGAACATCGCGATCCCGCGCAGGACGCCGATGTTCTTCCACGCGATGGCCGGCGCCGCGCCGCGCGCGGCGGGCGCGCGCGCTGGCCGGGAGACGGCGGGGTCGAGGGGGGCGGGCGGCGAGGAGCTGGCGTTCATCGATGGACCCCGTTGGCGTGGCACCAGCGGATGAGCGCGTAGATGGCCCAGATCCGCGACCAGTACATCCCGGGCGCGCCCGCGAGGAACGCGGTCCAGAGCTGCTGGACCGCCTCGGGCTGGAGCCCGGCCCGGCGCGCCGCCGCCGGATCGCGGAGGGTCTCGTCCATGCGCTGGCCGAGGCGGGCGCGCATCCACCGGTCGAAGGGCAGGACGAAGCCGCTCTTCGGCCGCTCGAACAGGGCGGGATCGAGCCCGCGCAGGCCGACGCGCCGCAGGATCGCCTTCCGCCGGACCGGGTGGTAGCGGACGGCGTCGGGGAGCCGGCTCGCGTAGGCGAGGAGCACCGTGTCGACGAGCGGCAGCCGCTGCTCGATCGAGGCGGCCATGCTGGCGACGTCGTTGTCGCGCAGGAGCCGCTCGCCCAGGAACAGGCGCTGCTCGAGGACGCTGATGGCGCTCAGGGGAGTGCGCCCCGCGCTCTCCTGCTCGAGCGCGGATCGCGTCGCGCCCGGGAGGCCGTCGCGCGGGCGATCGCCGGCGCCGGTCCCGAGGAGCCGATCCTGGAAGTCGGGGAGGAAGAGGGCGTAGGCGAGCTGGTAGAGCGCGAGCAGGTCCCCGCCCTGGCGCACCATCTCCGGGAGCTTCGCCCAGCGGGTCTGGGGCGGGACTGCCTTGCCGCGGTGGCGCAGCGACGCCGCGCGCGCGAGGATCCCGGAGAGCGCCGCCCGGGGGCCCGGCGGGACGTGGTGCAGCCAGCGGTACAGGAGGGGCAGGTCGCGGAACGAGGTGTAGCCGCCGAACAGCTCGTCGCCGCCCGTCCCGACCAGCGCGACCGTGAACCCCGCCTCGCGGATGGCGCGCGAGAGGAACCACGAGTTGACCCCGTCGAAGGTGGGCTGGTCCAGGCTGTCGAGGGCGGCGTCGAGGCGCGAGACGAAGTCCGCCTCGGTGAGCACCACCTCGCGGTGGCTGCTGCCGATGGCCCGGGCGATCCGCTCGGCGTGGCGCCCCTCGTCGAACGCCTCCTCCTGGAAGGCCAGCGTGAAGGTGTGGACCGGCTCGGGAGATGCGCGCTGGGCGAGGTTGGCGACGGCGGAGGAGTCGACGCCGCTCGACAGGAACACCGCGAGCGGCACGTCGCTCGCGAGGTGGAGCCGCAGCCCCTCCTGCAGCACCTCGGCCAGGCCCTCCTCGGTCCCGGCGGGCTCCGCCCCGGGCGGCGGGAGGGTCCAGTACCGGCGCGCCGCGAGGGGACGTCCCCGCCCGTCGAAGGTGGACCACTCGCCGGGGCCGAGCGAGGTGACCCCCTCGACGGCCGTCTCCGGACCGCACACGAACCCGTTCCACGCCACGGACGCGGCCGCGTCGGGGTGGAGGCGCGGGGTCCCGAGGAGGCCGGAGGCGAGCAGGGCGCGCAGCTCGGAGGCGAAGGCCAGCGACCAGCGCCCGCCCGCGGGCCCGCGGGCGACGTACAGCGGCTTCATCCCGAGCGGATCGCGCGCGAGGAGGAGCTCCCGGTCGCGCGCGCTCCAGAAGGCGAACGCGAACATCCCGCGGAGCGCCGGCAGCGCGTCCTTGCCCCGGAGGACGAGCGCGCGCAGGAGCACGGCGGTGTCACCCGAGGAGGTGATCTCCCGGCCCTCGCCGGGCAACCCGGCCCGCACCTCGCGGAAGTTGTAGAGCTCGCCGTTGTAGACGAGGCAGTCGCCGGTCCGCGGCTCCACCATGGGCTGCGCGCCCGCGGGGGAGAGGTCCAGGATGGAGAGCCGCCGGTGCGCCAGCATCGCGCCCCACCCGCCCTCGTCCGCGGCCGACTCCCAGACCCCCTCGGCGTCCGGGCCGCGGTGGGCCATGGCCGCGTTCATCCGGGCCAGGGCGGCGCGGTGGGCTTCGTCGAGCGCTCCGATGATCCCCGCGATCCCGCACATCTTCGGCCAGACTCCTCACGCTGCCCCCGCGCGCGGGGCGCCGGGTCCCGAGATCCCGGGGAGTGTCACTGCCAGCACACTACAGACCACAGGGGCGCCCAGGAAGTCATGCGTCGAAGGGTCCTGGCCCCGGGTGGCCCGATGCCCCGGGACCAGGTGACACGCCATGGGCGTCGATCGAACGAGCTCGCCCGTGCCCGCGCCCGACGCCGATGCGGGGTGCGGGGCGACAGGCCGCGGCGAACGGCGTGAAGGTGGACTACGATGGCAGGTTCGCGGGGGTACCCATGGCCACCACGGTCGAATACGCGCGGTCCGACTCCGACGCGGAGCCCACCGGCCCGCAGCCCATCGACTGGGCGTTGCTCTTCCTGCGGGCCGTGCTCCGCCGCAAGCTGCTCTTCGGCGCGGTCTTCGTGGCGGTCTTCGCCTCCGCCTTCGTGTACTACCGGATGAAGCCGTCCATCTACCGGGTCGAGGCGCGGATGTTCGTCCAGCGCCAGGTGGTGGTCCCCTCGACGGTGCGCCCGCACCAGGACGAGTCGCCGACGCGCACGGCGTGGGAGCTGGTGCACCGGCGCGAGAACCTCATCGCGCTGATCCAGGCCGCGAAGCTGCTTCCGCCGGGGGCGGCTGCGGGGGCGCGCGCGGCGCCGGGGGCGGGCGCGGCGCCGGCGTCGCCATCGAGCCCTGCGGGCGCGCTCTCACGGATCGTGGGCGGCAGCGGCGCGGACGCGGAGGAGGACCCGCTCGAGACGATGATCCGGATCGTCGACCGCCGGCTGGAGGTGGTCGCCGACGAGGCCAACCTCCGCATCGCGTTCGAGTGGCGGGATCCGCAGCAGGCGTACCGCGTCGTCGACGCGGCGCTCACCAACTTCATCGAGGCGAGGCACGTGCAGGAGGTGACGGCGATCGACGAGGTCATCTCGGTGCTGCGCGCGCGCGCCGCGACCGCGAAGGAGGAGCTCGACGCCGTCACGGACCGCGTGCGCCGCGAGTCGCTGTCGGGCCCGCGCGAACCCGACCCGGCCCTCGCAGTGTCCGCGACGCACGTGCCCAGCGAGGAGCTGACCCGGCTCCGGTCGCTCCTCGAGTCGAAGACCCGGGCGATCGCCGACGTGGAGGAGTTCCGCCGGCGCCGGCTGGCCGAGATGCAGGCGCAGCTCGCGGAGCGCCGCAACATGTACTCGGACGCCCATCCGATGGTGATCCAGCTCCGGCAGGACATCGAGGCGATCTCGCGTCCCTCCGAGCAGGTCGAGGTCCTGCGCCAGGAGGAGGCGGCGCTGCGGAGGGACTACGAGGCGAGGGCCGCGCGCGAGGCCCCGCCGAGCGCGGGGGGTGCGGTCGCCGCGCCGCGGGGCGGAGCCCTGCGACGCCCGCCGGTGCCGGTCGAGGAGGACGAGCGGGTCCGGGGCGCGCGCTACCAGTACCAGTCCATGATGGAGCGCGTGAACGCGGCGCAGCTCGAGCTCGACGCCGTCCGCGCGGCGTTCAAGTACCGGTACAACGTCGTCTGGCCGCCGCAGGTCCCGGTCGATCCCGTGAGCCCGAACCCGGTGAAGATCCTCGGCGCGGGGTTCCTGGCGGCGCTCTTCTTCGCGACGCTGGCCGCTGCCGCCCCGGATCTCCGGACGGGCCGGATCGTGGAGCGCTGGCAGGTCGAGCGGAGCCTCGACCTCCCGATCCTCGGCGACCTGTACCGGAAGTGAGGCCCGGCGCGGGCTCCGCGAGCGCCCCGCTCAATGCACCAGGAAGCAGCCCGCGATCCGTTCGCGGCCCACCATCTGGATGGTCCGGCGGACCTCCGCGATGCGCGTGTGGTTCATCCGGACCGCCAGGACGATGGCATCCGCCTCCGCGGCGGCCGTCAGGCCGAGCGGCTCCGAGATCACCGGGGGCACCGAGATGATGAGCCGGGCGGGCGGGACCAGCATGATCGCGTCGGGCTTGCGCGCCCCGTTCGCGTCGGCGGCGGCGTTCGCCCCGCTCGCCGTGCTCGTCGCGGAGGGCGGGGGGCCGGGGCGGTCCGGCGCGGGCTCGGCCGCCACCGGACCCGGCGGGACGATCTGCCGCTCGCGCTCCCGGTGGATGTGCTGCTGCAGGTCTGCGAGGGCCAGGGCCGACCCGTACTCGAGCGAGCTCAGCGTCAGCGCGGTGACCGGACCGAAGGACAGCCGCTGGCCGATCTCGGCGAGCGCCTGGGCGATCTCGGCGGTGGAGCCGTGGCCGTCGGCGGGGATGACGACGAGGGAGTGCCACTCGCGCCGGGCGAGGTTGATCCACAGCTCGAGGTACTCGTTGCGGGAGCCCACCCGAGTCTTGTGCGGAACCTCGCCGTTGCTGCGACTTCCATCGATGGCCAACGGGGCCCTCCACCTTCGATATGACGATGGGAACGGGGTCGGGTCAAGCCGCCCACCTCGGCCCGCGGCGGCCGATCAGGGCGAGTCGAGCGGGTGCCGCCAGACGCTCGGGTACGTGAGGCAGAGGGTCTCTCCGGCGTCGGTATAGCCGAGGCGCCCCGAGAGCTCCTCCGCGAGCTCGTCCATCTCCATCCAGCGCGGATCGGTGTGGCGCGGGTCGCCGATCACGGCGTGGCCGATCTCGTGGACCAGGACGGTGGCCTCGATGCACGGGACCGGACCCACGCCCGGGTCCCTCGTCGTGAGCCAGATGTGGTGATCGAAGCAACCGAGCGATCGAGCGTCTCCCCCGCACGTGACGTAGGCGTCGTCCACGAGCGTGATGAACCGCCGGTCCACCGCGCTCCAGCTCCCGCCCCAGTAGCGCAGGGCCGCGTCGATGGTGCTCTCCACGCGCGCGGGGAAGTCCGGTGCCCGCGCGAACGCGGCGCGCGTCTCGAGCACGACGCTCACGCCGCGCACCTCCACGCGGTCGGCGTTCGCGCCGTCGTCGTTCGGTGCTCCCCCGCACGCCACCGAGGCCGCGAGCAGGACGACCATCTGGGCCCGGACCGCCGCTGGATGCTGCATGGGAGCCGTCTCCTCCTCGTGGAGCTGCTCCAAGGTAGGTCGGCAGGGAGCGGTGGCGTAGCGAGGATTCCAATGACGCTGATCCGGGGGACACGGAAAGTGGAGGCGCTGTACTCCGCGAAACTACTCAGGATCCGACTCGTGAGGGCGATTCCGCTCCCGGCCGTTGGATGCAATGTTGTCCCGCCATCCAGTGACACTCGATCACGGTTCCCGTTCGGGAGGTCCCAGCCCCATGCCGGTCCGAGCCTTGCGCCTCGCGGTCCTCGCCACCCTCGCCGTCTCGACCGCCTGCTCCGGCAGCGTCGGTTCCTCCGGAGGGGGCGCTCCCCAGCAGGTCACGGTGACCGTCTCGCCCGAGGAGGTCACGCTCGAGCCCGGGCAGCAGGCCCAGTTCTCGGCCGCGGTGACGGGCAGCGCGGTCACCGGCGTCGAGTGGCGCATCGACGAGACCGAGGGCGGCAGCGTGAACGCCGCCGGGACGTACGTCGCGCCCGCCGGGGACGGGACCTTCCACGTCCGCGCCGTGAGCCGCGCGGACGCGACGGTCTCGGCGACCGCCGTGGTCCGGGTCCGGCCGCGGGGTGCCGTGGCCATCTCCCCGCGCACCGCGAGCGTCCCCGCGGGGGGCACCGTGACCTTCACCGCTCGTGTCTCCAACCTGCCCAGCGCCGACGTCGCCTGGAGCGTCCAGGAGGCGTCCGGCTGCGGGACCATCTCCGGCGGCGTCTACCGCGCGCCCCCGTCCTCGGCCACCTGCCACGTCGTCGCCACCAGCGTCTCCGACCCGTCGCGGCGCGACACCGCCACGGTGACCGTCACCCCCGTGACGGTCACGCTGCAGCCCGCGACCGGCACGGTCGACGCGTGTCGCACGCTCCAGTTCACCGCGACCGTCGCGGGCATCGCCGATCAGGGCGTCACCTGGTCCGTCGCCGAGGGGAGCGCGGGGGGCACGATCACCTCCGCCGGCCTCTACACCGCCCCGTCGACCGCGGGCACGTTCACGGTGGTCGCGGCGAGCCGCGCCAACCCTGCGTCCACCGCGCGCGCGACGGTGGCCGTGCGCGAACGCGTCCTCTCCGTGGTCGTGAACCCCGCGAGCGCGACGATCGAGGCGAGCGGGACGCAGCGGCTCAGCGCCACGGTGACGACGACCTGCGGCACGTTCCCGGCCACGGGGCCGTAGCGGCGCGCGCGTCGCGTCGCCGCGCCGCGAAAGCCGCGGCGTGCTCTCCTCACCGCCTTGGATTAAGCTGCCGGCGGCGGAGGGCTCATGGGCACGAGGCACGCGGACATCCTCATCGTCGGTGGCGGCATCGTCGGGCTCACGCTCGCGCGCGAGCTCGTCGCGCGCGGGCGCGAGAACGTCGTGGTGGTCGAGAAGGAGCCCGAGCTCGGGCGGCACGCCTCCGGCCGGAACAGCGGCGTCCTCCACGCGGGCATCTACTACGCGCCGGACAGCCTCAAGGCGCGCTCCTGCCTGCGCGGGAACCTCCTGATGAAGGAGTACTGCAAGCAGAAGGGTCTGCCGGTCCTGGAGAAGGGGAAGGTGATCGTCGCCCGGACCGAGGAGGAGCTCCCGGCGCTCGACGAGCTCCACCGGCGTGCGGTCGCGAACGGCGCGAAGGTGGAGTTCCTCGACGAGCAGCAGCTCGCCGACGTCGAGCCGGCCGCCCGGACGGTGGGCCGCGCGCTCTTCTCACACTACACCGCGGCGGTGGACCCCAAGCTCGTGCTCCGGTCGCTCCGCGCCGAGCTCGAGGCGACCGGCCGCGTCTCGCTCGTGCTCGGGTGCGAGGTCGTCGGGCGCGCCGGGCCGGGCGCGGTGCGGACCACGCAGGGCGACTTCTCCTATGGACGGCTCGTGAACGCGGCGGGCGCCCACTGCGACCGGGTGGCCCGGCTGTTCGGGCTCGCGCAGGACTACCGGCTCATCCCGTTCAAGGGCATCTACCGGAAGATGAAGCAGGGCGCGTCCTACCCCGTGCACGGGAACATCTACCCGGTCCCCGACGTGCGGAACCCGTTCCTGGGCGTCCACTTCTCGCGCAGCGTCCACGGGGACCTCTACCTCGGGCCCACCGCGATCCCGGCGCTCGGGCGCGAGAACTACGGGGTCCTCACGGGCGCAGACGCCGGAGGGCTCGGCATCCTCGCCGCCGACGCGGTGCTGTTCTTCCGGAACCCGCGGTTCCGCGAGGTGGCGCTGGTCGAGCCGCGCAAGTACGTGCCCGCCTTCTTCCACCGGGACGCGCGGCGGCTCGTGAAGACGTACGACCCGAGCCTCTTCGAGCGCGCCGCCAAGGTGGGCATCCGGCCGCAGCTCGTGAACTGGAAGACCAAGGAGCTGATGATGGACTTCCTGGTCGAGACCCGCGACGAGACCGTGCACGTGCTCAACCCGATCTCGCCCGCGTTCACGAGCTCCATGGATCTCGCCAAGACCGTGGCCGACGCGCACTTCTGATCGAACGGGGGCTGCGCCCCCGCCCCGGCAGCGGAGCTGCTGGGGCCCCCTCGCCCTGGCCGCGATTTCACTGCGCAGTGACTATCGGCCGAACGGCCGCGGCGACAGGGTGAGCCCGACGAGCCCACCCCAGGCGTCCACGTCCGGCACCCCCGGCACCTCCGACCACTGGCGGGTCGCGAACGCGCCGAGGTCCAGGGTCGCCCACGATGCGAGCCGAAGGTCGGCCCCCGCCGAGAGGTGACCCGTCCGCGTCCGGCCCTCGCGCGGCCAGGTCAACGTCCCCACCCCCTGCGCGTGGAGCGCCAGCCGCGGCGCGAACGGCCACCGCAGCAGCGCCCGCGCCTCGAGGCTCGGCACGGCGCGGCCGGTCAGCCGGTCCACCGACGCGCCCAGGCGCGCGGCGAGCTCGCCCGCGGCGCCGCGAGAACCTGCCGGCTGCGCGCCCTCGCCCCCGGCCTCGGCAGGCGCGGCGGCGAGCAACGACAGGCCGAGCTCGGCGGCGGGCTCGGTCCTCCGCCGGGTGGCGCGGCCCGTCGAGGGCGGCGCGGGCAGGCGGGACTCGAGCACCACCGCGCCCGCTCCGGCCGAGGCCTCCGCGCGCGCGGAGAGGCGGCGGCGCCAGGTCGCGAGGGCGCTCGCCCACGCCGAGTCGGTGCGGAGCTGCGCCACCCGGGCCTGCTCGCCGGCGAGGCGGAGGCCGAGGGCGTCGCGGCGGGTCGCGCTCCACCGGACGTCGCCCGTGGCGGACAGGCCCCGGGTCACGGGGTTGGTCACCCGGGACGGCGCGTCGGCGCCACCCTCCTGGAACCAGGAGGCGGAGAGGCCGACCTCGCTCCGGCGCGAGGGCGAGAGGCGGAGCTGCGCGCCGGCGCGGACGTTCTCGAGCTCCACGCGGCGGGTCGTCGCGATGGTGGTCGGGCTGGAGGGGTCGGAGCCGGTGCCGTCCCCGCCGGGAACGTCCCACGCGACGAGGTC
>Ga0196976_1000891_pt1 | contig 16045 bp, 15 predicted proteins | sample S3v_513CmetaG_FD_148644 | JGI IMG/M metagenome (GOLD analysis project Ga0196976, IMG submission 148644) | Soil microbial communities from Anza Borrego desert, Southern California, United States - S3+v_5-13C | ecosystem: Environmental > Terrestrial > Soil > Desert | place: USA: California...
TGATGAGAACTCCACGCGGGTGAATGTACGTTGGCAGTGTGCAAAGGACGGTCAGTATGACAAGTTGGAGCAGAAGTTCCCGCCCCAAAGCCCATACAGCTGCATTGAGTACGCCCAGCACATTGCTGATGACGCAATGCCAGCGAATACGGCGTCCGCCTACCTTCTGGAGCAGTGCCTGGTAACTGCGAACACTTATTTCGCAGAGGAGTTTAAGAAAGTCGAGAAGGAGCAGAACAAAAATCAACTGGCGAGGGGCCAAGCCCAGAGTGGTACAGCATCCGGCGGCCAAGTGCAACCAACCTCATCAAGTGGCAATGCCCAGGGTGGGGAGCAGCAAGGACAGGGAAATCAGATACAGGGAAATGAAGACCAAGCAGCGCTCAAGCTGAAAAAGGAGGTTGGCAAATCCACATCGAGCTTCGTGCCGGCACCCCGAAACCTGCGGCACCTAGCGATGCGGCAGCACCTTGCGTACAAAACGTTCAAGAACGCAGCGAACAAGTTGAAGACGAAACAGCAAGACAAGGTTTGCGGAAACTCACTGGAACTGAAACGTGAAGCGCTAAAGGACAGCGTGCATTCACGAATGGAAAGTATCGGAATGCGGGAGAAGTTCTCCGCCATCCTGGACATCTCCGGCGTTTTCGCCGACGCGGGCAGCAGCTTTGCTGAGACCGGCGCAACACAGGCGCCGAACGGGAATTCGGCTGGCGCGACGGTCCCGAGCGGCGGCACCGTGACGCCTTCCGCAGCCGATGGATTTCAGGTGAAGCCACGCGGGATGATTGAGTTCGAGTCGAAGCATGTGGCGGATGAGGAGTCTCACATCGATTTCGCTATGGCTGGAAACTTCGGTTTTGAGCCAGCGCTGACCATGGTTACTGCTGCCGAGAGGTCGACTACGGGGCAGACGCAATCGATCGACTCTACTCCGATTCCACAGCCGCTCTTTCAGGAGTCGTTCCTATGGGGCATTCAGCCAAAGGCGAATGTCCACATCGGCGGGAGCTCAGAGTTGTCAGTATTCGGGCGGCTTGGGCAGACGATTCTGTTGAGTGATCAAGCATCATTCAAGCGCGGCGACCTTACTGTTCTTGCCGAGCAGGTCCGAAACGGATCCGGCCGGGCTGCGAGTTACTGGGAAGGAGGGTTGGAGTTCCGCTGGTACAACGCTGAGTTCGACGTGGTCCACCACGACCACACGTTCCTTACGCCGAGTTTGCTACTCAGCGCGCGCTTTAGACGAAACAATCGATTCCGAGAGGCTGGGCCACTCGCAACGTTCGACGCGCCACGCGACAGAGTTGTTTACAGTGCGTATGTGTCTCTTCCGCGGGTGTTCATCGGGAAAAAGACGCTAGATGAAGCACCAGAGACGTTTGCCATCCAGCTAGGAGTGGAATTGGACCGCCCCGTCGCGGACAGTCGTATCCCCGCCAGTACGAAAATTGTGATCGGCCCGAACATCGATGTTTTCAACTTCTGGAGGCGCTTGACTGGTAGATCCGAATCACAATCAGGCGCGAAGAAGGACAATTCTGAGACTAATAACACGGCCGACTCGACGAGGTAAGCTGTCTTATGGTCGCAACTAGCCAACTCTTTGACGATCGCGAAGCTTGTGCGGCACCGCTGGGCATAGCGCTTGACGAGCCATCCCCGAAGCTTGTGCGGCACCGCTGCCAAGAGTCGAATCCAGTTGTCACAATGTGATCGGCATTTGCGGCTCTATGGATGGGCTTGCATCTAAAGGGACGCATGAGGGAACTGGCTGACATTGTCCTCAACATGGCGGAAATGCGTGGGGCGTCGTATTGCGATCTGCGCATTCTTGACGATCGTCATCGCGCACTGGCCACCAAGAACGGGAAGATCGCGCAGGCCGACGACTCGGAGTCGCTCGGAGTGGGAATACGCGTCCTTGTAGATGGGGCGTGGGGCTTTGCCGCGACCGAAGATTTGACGCGCGAAGGGCTGGAGATGACGGCTGACCGTGCTGTGCAGGTTGCACGCGCGTCTGCGATGGTGAAGGAGCGCAACGTGGAACTCGCGCCGGAGGAGGCGCATGTAGAGGAGTGGAGTTCACCGTGCGAGATCGATCCGTTCAGTGTCTCCATTGAGGAGAACCTGGCGCTGCTGCTGGATGTGGACCGGGAACTGCGGGCGGTGCAGGGCGTGACGCTGGCGGAGGCGAACCTCAACTTCCGTCGATATGAGCAGTGGTTCTATTCGTCAGAGGGATCGGCGATCCACCAGACGCGGTACGTCACAGGCGCGGGCTTCACCGCGTACTCGTTCTCGGGCACCGAGATCATGAAGCGCTCGTATCCGAACTCGTTCGGCGGGCAGTTCCAGAACCGCGGGTACGAGCTGGTGCACGAACTGAAACTCCGGGAGAACGCCCGCAGAATCGGCGAGCAGGCAGTCGCGTTGCACAAGGCGGACCAGTGTCCTGAAGGAAAGATGAACATTGCCCTGGACTCATCGCAGCTTGCGCTGCAGATCCATGAGTCGGTAGGGCATCCGATTGAGTTGGATCGAGTGCTGGGGATGGAGGCGAACTTCGCCGGGATGTCATTCCTGACGACGGAAAAGCTGCGAAACCTGAAGTACGGAACAGAGCTGGTAAATGTGGTGGCCGATGCCACTCCGGCGCATGGTCCGGGGTTGGGCACTTTCGCGTATGACGACGAAGGCGTTCCGGCGCAGTGTACGCCGATCATCTCGAACGGCCTTTTCACAGGGTATCTCAGTTCTCGCGATACAGCGGCATCGATTGGACTGAACAGGTCGGGCGGTGCGCTGCGGGCAGAAAGCTGGAACCGCATCCCGATCATCCGAATGACGAACATCAGCATTCTTCCGGGCGAGAAGCCGCTCACCTTCGAGCAACTGATCGCGGATACCGACTCGGGTATCTACATGGAAACCAACCGGTCGTGGTCGATCGACGACAAGCGTTACAACTTCCAGTTCGGGACCGAAATCGCGTGGGAGATCAAAGGCGGAAAGCTGGGCCGCATGCTCAAGAATCCTTCGTATTCGGGCATCACAACCGATTTCTGGAATTCGATGGACGCCATATGCTCGCGCGACCAGTGGGTGCTATGGGGGACTCCCAACTGCGGCAAAGGTCAACCACAACAGGTAATGGGAACGGGCCACGGCGCAGCGCCGGCAAGGTTCAGGGATGTGCAGGTTGGGTCGGCGTACAAACAGAGCAAATAGCAACTAGCAATCAGCATTTAGCAAGCAGCAGCTAGCAATCGGCTAAACCAAAACAATATAGAGCCTGATTGCTGGACGATTGCTGCAGTTGGGACTGTTCTGGTTGAATCGGGGGCGCGGTTCTTGCTTTTCACGACCCATCGAAAGGTTCTGAAGCTAAATGCTGATTGCTGACTGCTGAAGGCTTTCCATGCTTACGAAAGACAAAGCTGCCGATATCTTCTCGCGTGTTCTGAAGCACTCGTCGGCTGACGAGACGGAGATGCTTGTCAGTGGTGGACTCAGCACGCTGACGCGTTTCGCGAACAATGCCATCACGCAGAACGTGTCCGAAGAGAACTACGTGGTCAGCGTGCGCGTGAACCTGGGCGGACGTACGGCGAGGGCAACGACCAACAAATTCGACGACGAGAGCTTGCGGCGAACCGTGGATTCGGCCATCGCGCTGGCGCGCATGCAGGCGCCCGATCCCGAACTGCTGCCGATGGCGGGGCCAGAAGCATTCAGCGACGGACCGGAGGTGGGGCGGACATTCTTCGAAACCGTACACACAGGCCCGGATGCGCGCGCAGAGGCCATCGGAAAGATGGTGGGCATTGCGCGCCGGCACAAGCTTACGGCGGCGGGTACGTTTGCTACTGGAGAGCATGTTGAAGCCGTACTGAACTCGCGCGGGATGAATGCGTACCACTCGCAGACGTCGTCAGAGGTGTCCGTGACGATGCTTGGGCCGGATTCGTCGGGCTGGCAGAAAACGAATTCTCCGGACGTCAGAAAGTTGAATCCCGAACAACTTGCGGAGGTGGCGGCAGAGAAGGCGATAACGTCTGCCTCGCCTCGCGAACTGCCTGCGGGCAAATACACCGTGGTGCTCGAACCTGCTGCCGTGCTGGACATGATGGGATTCGTGTTCTTCGACTGGGGCGGACTGGCCGTGTTGGACCAGCGCTCATTCCTCACCGGGCGCGTGGGCACGAAGCTGTTCGGAGACAACATTACGATCTACGACGACGCCTATCATCCAGAGCAGGCCGGTGCGCCGTTCGATGGTGAAGGTGTGCGGCGAAAGCGGGTTCAACTGGTAGAGCGTGGGCAGGTGAAGAACCTTGTTTACGCCCGCGGAACCGCTGAAAAGATGAAGCGATCAGGGCACGCGCCGCGCGTAGGCACAGTGGAAGCAACCGGACACGGGCTGCCGATTCCGAACGATATGGGTGAGCTGCCGCTGAACGTCGTGTTCGACACCGCGCACGATGGAGCGAGGACGCTGCAGCAGATGATTGAGGGAACGCAGCGTGGAATCCTGGTTACGCGACTGTGGTACATACGGGAAGTCGATCCATACGAAAAGATCCTCACGGGCATGACGCGCGACGGTACCTTCTATATCGAGGACGGGAGAATCCGGCACGGGCTGCGCAACTTCCGCTTCAACCAGAGCCTGATCGAGATGCTGAACAAGGTGGAAGAGATGAGCGATCCGGTACGCGCCAGCGGGGAAGAATCGTTCGAAATGGTAGTGCCCGCGATGAAGGTGCGCGATTTCAACTTCACGGAAGTGACGAAGTTCTAGCACTGAGCGGGACTTTGCGCGCGATAGCGACACCAGATGTCGCAGGGCTGATATTTCCCTTTCGTAACCATCGAAATCACCCGCGTTCAGCCAGGCGGGGACGAGTCCGTCGGCCTGGTCCCGCGTGAGTGGGGACTGCGAAAGGCCGCGTACTTACTGCCTTTGCGCGAATGATGGACCTGCATGGGGAGTGTTGGTGCAACCCGGGCGATCGTGTAACGTTCGTGTGTGCAGGCCTTGCGCAACGAATGTCACCCGCGACCAAAGTAACTACCAGTTTGCTTTGAAGTTACTGTAATCTTTGCCCGCCATGATTAAAGAAGGCGTCATTCACGAAATGCGCAACGCTGTGCGCTTCCCACTCAGCCTGCCCATCGAGGTGAAGGGGGACGCACGCAGATACCAAGCCATCATGCGAGACATTTCTGCCGGCGGCGTGCTGTTTGACGTCGATGGCGAGTTGAAGGTCGGGGCGGATATCGAGTTCACGATCTCGATGCCTGCGGGTTCGCTGGGCGTACCGACCGATGTCCGCGTGAATTGCACGGGCAGGGTAACGCGGTCGTTCAAGGAAGGTGGACAGACCGTGGCCGCGGCCTCCATTGACGAATATCGCTTCGAGCGTTAGCACACCGAAAGACAATGATCACGCCCGAACAGACATCGGCCGCATCCACCCCGATCCGCGTTTTGCTGGCGGACGGTGAGGCAATCTTCTGCGTAGGTCTGGTACGCATCTTCGCGCAGGAACCGGACCTGGTAGTGGTTGCGCAGGCCGAGAACCTCGGCGAGACCCTCAGTGCCGTTCAGCAGCATACTGCGGATGTGCTCCTATTTGATTCGCGTCTCTCCCTAACGCCCGCGGCGGCCATCTCGGAAATCCTGAAGCGCGCACCGTCGTTGAAGATCGTGGTGCTGATGCCGGAGATGACGGAGCAGGAGACGGTGGAGTTCCTGCGGCGTGGAGCATGCGGCGTCGCGACGCACACGGTGCGTCCGGAACTGCTGGTCCGGTGCGTACGGAAGGTTGCGCAGGGCGAAATCTGGCTGTCGAACGAGGGCGTGAACTGGCTCATCCGCGCCTACACGGAGCAGGCGTCCCAATTGAACTCGCCCGTCCCGCGCGTTCGCCTGAACGAGAAGGAAATGCTGATCATTTCCGGTGTCGCGCGCGGCATGAAGAATAAAGACATCGCGAGCGAGATCGGCACCACCGAGCAGGTGGTGAAGAATTACCTCCGCAAAATCTACGACAAGCTTGGCGTGGCGGACCGCCTCGAGTTGGCGCTCTACTGCGTGCAGCACCGGATCCTCGACAGCATCGCTACCCAGGGACCCGCCCGGCCACGCACCAAGGCGGCGGCAGCGGCAGAGGATGCCGGATCGAGCGTTGTTACCCCTCCCGGCCGGAACTAGCTGCGCCCACGAGCTTTTTTCCGCGCAATTCCCCCAGTCCAGCATCAAAGTAAAACTATGCTGTACAATCTTTTGCTTGCTTCAGGCGCGCAGTGCGGCGCTCGCGAGCCCGTGTTCCCACGAATCTGGAGGAGAGGCGAACGTGAAAGGTGATCCGAAAGTCATCGAGATGCTTAACGAAGTGCTCAAGGCAGAGCTGACGGCGATCAATCAGTACTTCCTGCACGCCGAGATGTGTGAGAACTGGGGCTACATGCGCCTGGCGAAGTACATCAGGAAAGAATCGATTGAAGAAATGAAGCATGCCGAGAAGCTGATGGAGCGCATCCTGTTCCTCGACGGCACTCCGAACATGTCGGACTACTTCAGGATCAATATCGGTCCCACGGTCGAGCAGCAGTTCCGCAACGACCTGCAACTGGAGTATGACGCGGTGAAGCGCCTGAACAACTTCATCGTCACCTGCGGCGAGTTGAAGGATTTCGGCACGCGCGAGATGTTCGAAGATATCCTGACGGACGAGGAAGAGCATATCGACTGGATCGAGGCGCAGTTGCACGCGATCAGCGAGATGGGAATCCAGAACTATCTCTCGGAGCAGTTAAAGGAAGACTGATCGATAGCCATTTTGGCAGATGGAAGGGCGAAGCAGAAACGGCTTCGCCCTTTGCTTTGTGGGGCAGTCGAGCGCTGGGCAGTCACAGGGCCGGGGCCGCAGGGGCGCATTTAGGGATTTAGCCGCGAAAGCCGGATGTTACAATGTGCATGCAGGGCTCTCGCCCGAGGGCGCGTGACGCGGAGAGATGGCCGAGTGGCTGAAGGCGCACGCTTGGAAAGCGTGTATAGTCGAAAGGCTATCGAGGGTTCGAATCCCTCTCTCTCCGCCAGTTTTATCTGATCTCCCCAGTCCGCTCGGAAACCGAATCGTTTGTCCGCCTGCGCGTGAGTGCTTACCCCCAACCGATTGAGTGTGAACTACTGAACTGCTACGGGGCCGTGGCCGCCGTCGCCGAACTGCCCACTCAAGCAACACAGGGCTCGATTCGGGGTTAATGATCCTCCACTCAAGCCCACAGAGGCTTCGATGCCACCCCGTACCGGCCGAGTTCGTAACGTGGGGTCGTAACTGCCAGCGTATTTAGAGGGCGAGGGCTGGTTCAGTATCGCAGAGGCTGGTTAACGTACTTCGCCGCGATTGTCGGGAATATGTATCCCCTCCAGGTGCGGTCATAGCGAAAGCCGATTCGGAACATGCGCCAACGGCCGGTTCCGTCCGGCGAATTGATGACAACGTAAGGAGGCCAGGCCAGACCCAGGTGCGTTCGGTTTGCGTTTCCAAGCAGGACGAAGTGGGGCTCACGGTCTGATTTCCACGACATCTGACGTTGCGACCAGCACATGACAGGAGCGAACATCCGGCAATCCCCGCCTTCATTGACGCAGCCCTGCTTCACAGCCCTCCCGGAGGACTCAAGCTTCTTGCAGTGCTGGAGATTGCGGTAGAACGCAATTCCGAAGACGAGCCCAACTGCCGCCACGACGAGAGAAATGCGTTTCGAAGACTTCATTGCGAACCAGGTGTGATGTCACTGCTTTGAAAGCAGTGCAGTAAACCGGGTATTCAGGCGGGTGTGCGAGTCGCCAGCATCGACTGGGACTTACTTTCCATACCGCTGCCAGAGTCGAAACCAGGGATTGTTTGCGTACGTCTGGTCGTGTTTCTGGTTCGCGGCGTAGCGGTCGGCCGGCGTGGGCGGCCGCTTGTCCGGAAGCGCGTAAATGCGCTCCAGATGCTCTATGTCAGCAATTGTGTTCTCGATATCCACTGCTTCAGATTCGATGCGGCCAGAACTATGTACGCTGCACCGGGCCAAGAGCCGACGCCCGAAATGACGAGATCGCCGGAACGGCTGTGCTGCCGCGGGTTGCGTGCACGCCCATTCCGATTGTCACGCAGCCGCCTGCGATCCGTTGCGCGAACGGACTGCTCAGCCATGAAAGTCTCAGAAGACGTCGGCGTGGTGTTGCTGCCGAGCGTTGTTCCAGCGCCCGCATGTACTCAGACAATGCCTTCGATCTCACTGGTGACTGATGCCCGGCAGTGCCGTGGGGTGAACGATGGTGCGCAAAAGGGGTGCCGCCGGGGTTAAACTGTTCCGCCACGAGAGCAAGCAAATCCAACAATGAGCGGCGACGCAGGCCGCACCACTGTCCTGCTGCTGCTTGCGTTTGCATGTGTGCGCGAATTGGAGCAAGTCCATCTCAAGGGAGGTCGTGTGATGTCATTCGCGATCGAGACAACGGCATTCTCGGCTGGCGGTGCGATAGCTAAGAAGTACACGTGTGACGGCGAGGACGTTTCACCGGGACTGAGGTGGACAAACGCTCCCGCCGGAACCCTAAGTTATGCGCTCATCGCTGACGACCCGGATGCCCCAGTGGGCACATGGACGCACTGGGTTCTGTGGAATATTTCTCCAGAATCAACCGAACTGCCCGAAGGCGTGCCGAAAAACGAGACTCTCAGTGATGGCACTCGCCAGGGGAAGAATGACTTTAAGCGCATTGGTTACGGTGGGCCGTGCCCACCTCCGGGCAAACCGCACCGTTACTTCTTCAAGCTCTATGCGCTCGGAGCAAAGCTCGACGTGAAGGCGGGTGCGACCAGGCAAGAACTGGATCGTGCGATGCAGGGGAATGTGTTGTCGCAAGCAGAGCTGATGGGCACGTACGGGCGCTAGGAAGCGCACGCACAACCTGATACTCATCTTGAATCGCAGCAAAAGCTGCCCGACGGCCTACGAACCTGCGATGTACACGCTGACGCTCGTTCGCCTGCGAGTCAGCCACGGACGGCATTCATCCGAACTCACGCTCAGAACTGCAATCCCAACGCTTTCGTCGTGAACTCAACGAGCGGCAGCATGGTCCGGCAGGCTGCGTTGAAGTCTTTCATCAGTTGTGGACCGCAAATCTGTTCTTCGCTCAACTCAACCGAGGCCACAAAGTCTTTTCGCTTTATGTCATCGATAAGCGGGTGATTGGGGGCGAATCCCTTGGGGGGCCGCGTCAGGCTTTCGCCCTCGAGTCCCAGCTTACGGCGCGCCTTGCTCCATGCCTCCGGTTCCCGGACTATGGCTGAACGAATCTTCGTGAGTGCTGGAAGCTCGGGATGCCATACACCTGCGGCTGCGAAGCAGTTGTCCGGTTCCAGATGCAGGTAGAAGACTGGCGAATGCGCGTCCTTGCCGCTCTGGTGCGAGAAACGGATGCCTACGTGGGTCTTGAACGGCTTCTTGTCATGGGAGAACCGGGTATCCCGATAGATGCGGAACAGTGAGCCTCGCGTGGGACGGGGAACTGCTTCGAAGTGAGGGCTTATTTTCGCAAGATACGGAGCGAAGCCGCCGATGAACTGGAGCGCGGGCTCCTGGACGAACTGCAGGTATCGCAACTTATTCTTTGCGAACCATTCACGGTTATTGTGTCGCTTGAGGTCACGCAGGAACAGGAACAGTTCGGGCTGGAAGAAGGGATTGGGCATGTGATTCGAAGTGCGGCGCGGGTTTACCTGACTCCCACGAGATTGTTGCAGCTACCGTTTTGGACGAATGTGATTGTCACAAACGCACCGGACGGGAACTGCTGAACCACATTACCGCAAAAGTTGAGCGTCTGCGCAGTGCCGTCGTTGAGCACGGTCACGACCGTGACCTGCCCGTCATTGACGAGAGTTAACTGCACAATTGAGACGGTACCCGAAACGCTCAGAAACGAGACGCCATTTCCTCCCGTGGAAACGAAGAAGGTTCCGCCGCCGCAGGAGAGCGCTCCGAGCACGGCTGCGAACAGTACGAGCCCATCTCCGAACCGCCGCATAAGCAAACTGTACGCCCAACCGAGAGCGCAATCATGCAGACATTCAGGCGGAGGACATGGGCTCGCGCGGCTGAGTCGTGCTCGACTGTTATTTCGGCGGCATTCACCGGAACCCGCACTACGTCAACCTGATTCTGAGTAGAATTGGAGCTACTCGGGTTACCGACAACACTGGGAGCGGGCTGGGTCCCCAGGGTGTATATGCTATTCCACTCCTGTGCGTCACGCCGATGGCAAGGCGTGAGTAGATGCTTGAGCAGCCACTCAACGATGAACTACGCCGTCAAGCGCCGAAGCACCTGAAGGAGCAGGGATGAATTTGTTAAAGGATAGACCATTTTGGCAGAGCATACTGCTGGCGATCTTCTCGTGGGGTATCCTCAGCGTGCTCTGGGGCTACTTTCCCGAAGGCGGTATTGGCTACAGAGCGATTCAAGCGGTGATGATGCCGAGCTACCGTTTGGGTCGCTACGTCGGTGCGCTTGTACTCTCAGTGATTGGTTCCGGGACCGACGGTGCTCTGCCGCTGTTCGGGGTTTTGGGCGTAATTACCGTGTGCACGGCATTCTGGTACGTTGTTCTAACGATTCGACGAGCGGCGCGCACTAACCCTGTCGAGCAAAGTGAAAGTCCCGAATCGCGGTCACGCAGTTTTCGCAAACGCACGCGCGACAAAGACTTCGACTTCGAGAACGAACCCGAATACGTTTCGACGTCGCACCCCGATGCCGGCCGACTCGGCTTGCTTAAAGACCTAATAGGGTATGAACGAACGAAGGTCGCTCACTGGCGAGCATTCCGTGAGCAAACGGGCCGTTGGCCGCTGTTTTCGATCTGCTTTCGTTACGGTACTTTCGTCTTGGCAGCTGTCGGCATTTGGCTTCTCTTACCTCACATTGTTGAGTCGAGTTCGGTGCCGTGGCGGTATATAGCATTCGGCGTCGGCGGATTCGCAGTCTGGGTCGCTTTGGTGATTGTTGGCGAAGGGCTGATGCGGAAGTTGGATTCGCGGCTCTATGGGCCAAAACGCTACTCCGCATAACGGGACAAGAGGCATTAGCGAATCAACAAAGCCGTGCGCCGTTTTCGTTGCGGGTACTCACCTCTCGGTGGCAAAATGGGGCGAGAGGAACTCTCCTTGAGCCAACCCAAAGTGCTTGCGATTACAAAGCGCACGGCAGAGCTGTGCGGCACGCAGGCATTGCTGCACGCAGCGGGGCTGGGACTCGTTACCGCCACCAACATGGCGACGGCGCGCACGGTAATCAGGGCCATCCGGGTGAAAGGCGTAATCCTGTGCAAGTACTCGTGGTCTGATCAGGAGCGCGAAACGTTCGCACACGAAGTCGCGAACCTGGACCACCGCATGTCCGTCGCGAACTGCTCCGGATGCTCCGGATGCGACGAAACCGCACACACTCCCGGAATATTGACCGACGGATTACCGGTCCAGCAGCTTCTCTCAGCGATGGAGCGCGCAGCAAAGGCGTAGTGAAGACTGCCTGAAGCGCGTTGTCGGATCCATTTGCCTCGCGAATAACGTCAAATGACGCCGTGCCTCATCCAACCAAGCTTTAGTCCGCATACGAGATCTATCCTGCCGGAAGAAGTTGCCGTAGGCGGTCCACGTCCGCAAGTTTCAGGCGGCCGGTTCGGCTGCAACGGTCGCGGCGTAGGGCGCATCACCGCAGAGAAATCGCGCCGCGCGCGGAAGTACCTCGTAAGTACAGTGATCGGTCTCCAGAACTTCACCGTCGGTATTCACGTTTATAACCCGGTCGAAGCGAAGCTCAGCGCGACGCACGCGCTCGTAGATGACGCGATCATCCTCGATGTGGTCTCCGTTGGCGACCTTGGCAAGCAAGCCAACGAACTCAAGCGTGCCCATGCCCTCGACGAGACACATGTCGAGGAACCCGTCGTTGATGACCGCCTCGGGCGCGATGAGGCGCCCGCCGCCGACGAGGCGCGAGTTGCACACGGCGAACATGTGAAGAGGCAGCTCCCGTCTTTCAGTTTTGCCGCGATCCGTCAAATAGGTCGCATGCACGCCGACCGGATCGTAGTCGAGCAGCACCTGCGCTCCTCCGACGAGATAGGCCAATTTTCCGGCGATGGTCTTCATCTGCTCGGTAACAGCTTCGGAGACTTCCGCGATAAATCCGCCGCCTGAAACATTCACGAAGTGACGGCCGTTCAGCACGCCGACATCGACGTTCAGAGTCTTGCCGCGTTGGAGAATCTCGGCAGCAGCGTCGTAGTCGGGAGGAATGCCGAGTCCGACAGCGAAGTCGTTGCCGGTTCCCAGGGGAACAAGTCCGAAAGTGACCCGGTCCAGGGCTCCGGCGCGAGCGATTCCGTTCACCACTTCATTCAACGTGCCGTCACCGCCGGCAACGAAGATGCCTTCGTATCCATCAGCGGCGGCACGCTCGGCGGCGCGAGCGGCGTCGCCAGGACCAGTGGTGAGCACAATATCTAGGTGGGACGAGAGCTTGAGCAGTTTCTCGTTCAACGCAGGCAGGACGGAAGGGCCAGTGTCGTCGCCCGAGACGGGATTCATGATAAGGCGCGCGCGCATTCGAGTGTCAGATGCCCGCCTCACTCGGACCGGATGTACCTTGACGGGGCGTGCGAGCGGCTACTAAGGTTGGACGCGAACGATCCCCAACGCAACGGCGAAGGTACTGATGAAACGGCTGATTTCCCTCGTACTGGTGTGCATGTGCAGCGCCGGAATGGTTATGGCGCAAAAGGCGCAACCCGCAACCGAACGCGACGTCCCACGCGAGCGGGTTGAGCGCGAACCCGAGTTGATGCACGAAATCCTTGCCCTGCACAAAAGCGTGGACGACCTGCTGTGGTACCAGAAAATCGGTGACGTTGCGCGCATAGACAAGATCAGGATCACGAGCACGAAGCCCATACGGATGTCCAACGAGACCGGGCAGGGTTATGGGAATCCGCTGATCATCTGGGGCTACACGTTCATACCGAAGTCGCTGAAGGAGAACCAGAGGGCGCCGCTGATCGTGCTGGTGCACGGAGGCATCCACGCGAATTTCGACAGCAACTACGCGCACATCATGCGCGAGTTGATGGAGCAGGGATACATCGTGGCTGCGCCTGAATACCGCGGCAGCACTGGCTTCGGAAGAGAGTTCTACCGGCAGATTGATTACGGCGGAGCCGAGATCGACGACACGCATGCCGTCCGCGACTGGGCGGTGGCCAACCTGCCGCAGGTGGACCGCAATCGCGTCGGCATCATCGGCTGGAGCCATGGCGGATACCACGCGCTGCTGAATATTGCACGCTGGCCGAAGGATTACCAGGCGGCCTACGCGGGAGTCCCGGTTAGCGACCTCGTGATGCGGATGGGCTACAAGGGAACGGAGTACAACAGGGAATTCGCGAGCTTCATCGGCAAAGAAGCCGCCGATAACCCGATGGAATACCGCAAGCGCTCGCCGGTATTCTACGCAAAGCAGATCGAAACGCCGCTGCTCATACACACGAACACGAACGATGAAGACGTGAACGTGATGGAAGTGGAGCACCTGATCGCAGCCCTGAAGGCCGCCGGTAAGAATTTCGAATACAAGATCTACGAGAATGCTCCCGGTGCGCACCACTTCAACCGTATCGATACGGAACTGGCACGCCAGTCGCGGCAGGAGATGTACCGGTTCCTGGCCAAATACCTGAAGTAATTGGGTTAATTGCGTAATCGGGTCAGTGGGCAATCGGGCAATCGGGTACTTGTGTAGTCGGGAAATTTGCGAAGTTGAGAACCAGGACTACCCGAGTTACCAGAAGTGATTAAAGTAGGTTTCCGGTCATCCGTATAGATCCGCCAAGTCCGTGGTTGTGTTTTTGCATTCTCGCGCAAAAGATGGAATGAGTTGGTTAGGGAAAGACAAATGGAATTTTTCGACCTGGTAAACGGCAGGCAGTCCGTTCGGGCCTATGCCTCGCAGCCGATCGAGGACGAGAAGCTGCAAAAGATTCTTGAGGCGACGAACCGGGCTCCATCAGCGGGGAATTTTCAGTCGTTCGAGATATACGTTGTCGCGGATGAAGCCAAGCGGAAGATAGTGGCGGATGCGACGTTCGACCAGAAGTTCATCGTGCAAGCGCCGGTGTCGCTGATCTTCGGCATGAACCCGGCACGATGCCAGTATCAGCCGGCCGAACTGTACGCCATGCAGGACACCACGATTGCCTGCACATTCGCGATGCTCGCGGCGCACGCGCTCGGGCTCTCGACATGTTGGATTGGGGCATTCATTCCAGCGAAGGTGGCCGCGGCGGCCGGGCTGCCGGATGGAATTACGCCGGTGGCTATCCTCCCTATCGGATACCCTGCCGAACAGCCCGAGCGGACTTCCCGTCGAGAGCTTTCGGACATCGTTCATTCCTTGTAGCGACCCTAAAAGCCACCAACATGGGAATCCCACCCTGTCGCAAAAGGCGCGACAAGGGTGGGGCACCCGCGTTTTGGAGACCTTCCATACGGTTTAACTTACGTCTCTGCCGGTGAGACGCGCAGCTGGTCGAGCGAATGGCGGCGCCCCACGATGGCCAGCCTCTCTGACCCCACACATTTCATGAATTGGGCGGAGAAAGTCCATTGACGCTCTATGTACCGATAGGTATAGTGAGTTATGTACCGGTAGGTATAGTAAGCCACAGCTCGCCGGTGTTGAAGACTAATGCCCGTTACCCAGACTCAAGCGAACAGCAAAACGAAGATACTCGAAGTTGCCCTGAAGCTCTTCTCCGAGAAGGGGTACGAGGCGGCTTCGATACGCGAAATCTGTGACGGCGCGGGGATCACACGTCCAACGCTTTATTACTTTTACACAAACAAGGATGGCGTCTACCAGGCCATCATCGAAAGCGCCAGGAAGGACTTCAAGGAGCAGATCGAAGGCGGACTCGCTACCGAAGGTGATCTGCGAGAGAAGTGCAAGGCGATGGCGCGCAGATCGTTTGCGGACGCGGCGGAACGTCCGCGCCTGTGGCGCTTCATATTCGGCCTCGTATGGGCGCCTGATCCCCGGCACTCAGACCAGTTGCACGACTTCTACGAAGAAATAAACACCAAGATCATCCGCGCGGCGGACGAAGCAGTAAGAACGGGAGAGATCGTTCCCGGCGATAACCGGATCCGCGTTCTTGTCCTGATGGGCGCACTCAGCGAGGCGCTTTCGAGTTTTCTCATTCTTGGCCGTCCCAAGCTGACGCCTGAGCTTGCGGACGCCATCATTGATTCGATTTTCGACGGCTGGCAGTCTCCAGCGAGAAACGGGAAGAAGCAGGCACGATGAGAATTCGAGCATTACTTTTATGCGTTCTGATGTGCGTACCTGGCCTGATAAAGGCGGATACGCTGTCGCGCGCTGAAGCGGTGGCGATCGCGTTGAGCGCGAATCCCGACGTGCTTCGCGGGCGCGAAGAGTTGAAGTCGTTGGAAGGGCGCGTGACGGAAGCCAAGGCTGATGCCTTGCCGGATGTTTCGGCGACCGGAATGGCGTTCCGGTATGTGGATCCGTCATTTCTGAACAGCCCGAGCTTCGACGATTTTCCCGCGGAGTTCCGGTCTGCATTGAAGCCGCGAGCGGCGAACAGCTTCGATGGCGGTTTCGAACTGCGGCAGACGCTCTACAGCTTCAAGTTGGGGAAAGCCATTCGTGCGGCGCGGCTTGCACGAACGTTGGGCGATGCCGACCTGCAACGTGTCAAGCAGCAGATCGCGCTAGATACGGTACAGGCGTACAACCAACTGCTGTTCGCGACGGAACAGGTGCGTGTTGCGCACGCGTCACTGGAGAGCCGGGAGAAGCACCTCGAAACCACTCGCAGCCGGCGCGCTGCGGGGGCGGCCAAGCCGATTGACGTGCTTCGCGCCGAAGTGGACGTGGAAAATCAGCGTGCCGAGAT
>Ga0196976_1000892_pt1 | contig 16035 bp, 33 predicted proteins | sample S3v_513CmetaG_FD_148644 | JGI IMG/M metagenome (GOLD analysis project Ga0196976, IMG submission 148644) | Soil microbial communities from Anza Borrego desert, Southern California, United States - S3+v_5-13C | ecosystem: Environmental > Terrestrial > Soil > Desert | place: USA: California...
CCGATAGCCCGTGCTTCGCATCGTGGCCGAACTTCGTAACGTAGTCGGCCGCCGCCTGGCCGCCGCGCAGGTCTAGCCCGTGCTCCAGCATCCAAGAGAGCTTCGATTGATCGCCGAGGCCGGCGCGCAGCAGAGCTTTCACCCACGCGCCGCGCAGCTCGTCGACCGCGCGCACGTCGCCATCGAGGCCGGGCGCGGCGAAATACAGATCGTGGCTGTGCAGATGCCAGCCGTTTTCGCTGCCCCACGTCAGCTCCAGCGAGCGCACGGAACCGGCGTGCTGGTACTGCGCCCGAATCCGCTTGTAGGCTTTGCTGTTCTTGAATTTCTGAAGCGCCTTGCCGAACAGCCGGCGGAATTCGCGCAGCGCCAGCTCGCGGCCGTGCGGTGCGGTGAGCGTCAACAGGTACGGATGCCCGCCGGTCGAAACGTGGAACTTGATTGCGCGCTCCAGCTCATCGCGCCGTTGCTCGGCGATCCGGCCCGCGCAGACCTTGCACGTCCAGACCATGCCGCACGTCACCACGCCAGTCAGGCGCGCGCCTGCGCCGTCCACGCGCCGGTATATATGCCCGAGGCCCTCGCCGTTGCCGCCGTCGCTCTTGAGCGCCCGGTGACACCAGCAGGTACGGTGCTGTTCCTCGGCCTTCTTCGCCGGGTCGTACAAAAGCCGTCCGGCGACGGCCGTCAGGTCGTAGTTTTCGCGCCGCGCCGCGAGCCGCTGGGCTAGCCCTGCGCTATCCGCTTGATTCGTAACCCGGTGTACAGATTCCGCACTCATACCTAGGAAACGGCGCACGCCTCCGAGGGGATACCGGCAGCGAGACAGCCGGCCCCCTCGGTGGTGCGCCCCGTAGCAGTCGAATCGGACCCGGAAACCGGGCTAGCCTTCGCGGGAACGTGGGCTAGCCCTGCGCTGTGCTTTTCTGCGTGGGGGAGCGCGTCGAAAGTGGCGGGCGCAGCGCCAGCGCCACCCCGCGCCTTCTGGCCGCCGCCCTTCCCTGCCTCCGCCTGGACGAGACAGCGGGCGAGCTGCGCGGCGTGCGCGCCGGCCTCCGTCAGCGCCGGCCGCTCGGCCGCCGTCACCAGCCCCATCCGGCAGAGCGCCGCCCTGATCGCCGCCCGGAACGTGGGCCAGCTCGCCCGGCAGACGGCCAGCGCAGCGAGACAATCGCGCTGCGGCCCGGTGAGCGAGAACACGATGGGCGAACTCACGCTCGAGCGCCGCCAGCTCTGACGATGCGAGATCCCGCATCGCCAATTCGGGCGATGCGCGCCGGCGCGGATCCTCTCGCCATTTTTGACGATGCCGCCGGCGCCTCGGCCGCCATCGCCGATTTTGGCGATGAAGGCCTGCCGCTGGCCACCATCGCCACCTTTAGCGATGACTCCTCGAGCATTGCGCGCACCAGCGCGCGGCGCTCCAGCTCGGGGAGCGCGTTGATTCGCGCAACCCAACGCGCCGTCTTTCGTTTGATCCGCTCGCGCTCGCGGAACGTGCGCCCTAGGTAGCTGTAGTCGTGAAGGCGGGCTTGCGGATCGAAATTCATCCATAGAGATTCGATTGCCGGGCCGCCCCGCGTGGGCGCGGTGAAGTCAATCCGCCGCCAGTCGGCCAGAAGATAGTCGTAGAGCGCGTGCCTGTAGCCGGACACCATGACGGCACAAGGCAACGTCACAAGCAGCGAGAGCAGACGTCGATGCTGACCCTCTGTCATTTCGTGCCGGTATATCCGCGCCTGACTTCGGCGCGTACTTAAGACGTAGGGCGGATCGCAGTAGATCAGCGTGCGCGGGCTCCGCGCCTCATCCAATTCGGCGATGATCGATCGAGCATCGCCATGTCTGACCCGCAGGCGCGGAATGTCGCCGCGCTTGGCGATGGTCGACCAGCGGCGGGCCACCCGAGCATCGGCATCTATGGCGATGCTGCAGAAAGCCGGTTTTTTTCGCAGAAGGATTGCCCCGCCGCCCACGCACGCCTCGATATAGCAGTCATGCGGAGGCATTGCGTTGATGATGGTCTGGTACACGCCAGCGCCCGCCTTGCCGCCTGGGTAGCTCACGGCCGCCCCACCAGCGAGCGCGCCGCCTTGCGCAGCAGGTCCATCGGCCGCGTTCCCATCGCGCGCGCCGAATCTTCGCGGTTCAGCGCCTCCAGTTTCGGCCCCAGCTCTTCGCCGTTGTCCTCGGCCCAGCGCACCAGCGCCTCCCAAACCTTGCGCTGCTGCGTCGCCGACAGCAGGCCGCGCGAGCGCAGGTAATCGAAGGCGCGGATTGCTCTGTCGCACTCCAGCTCCGCCGGCCACGGTTGCGCCTGGACAGACGGCTTCATGGCGTCGCCTTTGCAGCGAGCGCCACTACCCAGCCGGCCGCGAATAGCTGCGCGGCCATGATCGCCAGCGTTGCCGGAATCTCCGCCCACGCGAACGATAGCGGGCGAATCCTCAGCATCGAGCCGAGTACACAGAAGATGATCACGGAGAGCGCGCACAGCGACGCGAAAGCGCCTGCGTAGTCCATCAGCCGGCCGCCCCGAGCTGGTACAGGAGCACGGCGAGCCCGAGGCCGCCGGCCACGCCGTAGAACGCGGCGATCAAGCGCGCGACGATGAACTCGCGCCGGGAAATCCAGAAGCCGTAAGGCCGGGTTGGCATCATGGGGCTACCCTTTCTAGATGGCGCTCGATGCGCTGGACCCACGCGCGCAGGCGCAGCCAAGCTTTGTCCAGCTCGGCGCGCTCGCCCTCGGACAGATCGCGCCAGTTCGCCCCGGCGCGCGCGTACTCGATGCGCGCGACGCGGCACAGGAACCGGCGCTCATCGGCGTTGAGCAGTTGCCACAGCAAAGCGCCCCGGTCCACTCTCGCGGCCGGGGCGCGGAACAACGCGCGGCACTTTTCGATTGCGGCCTCCGCCGCGCTCCCCATGCCCGGAAGCGCGGCTGTCGCGTCGGCGTTCACGATGCGCCCTCGCCTTCGCGTAAAAGGGTGCCGGCATTCCGGGCCGCCGGCTGGCCGAGGGGAACCAGGTTGCAGGCGACGCGGCGACGCGGCGACCACGGATCAGTGCGCAGGTTGCGCAGATGCTCGGCATGGCGCATCGCCTCTGCGTCGCGCACCGTGCTGGACACAGCAGCGGGGAGAAACGCCGCATCGCACTCCAGACGCCAGCAATCGCCGAGCGCGGCAACCGCGGCGCGCACGCTACCAGCGGGAAAGCGATTCGCCCTCATAGGCCGCCCCACTCCCCCGCGCGATCAGGGCAGGGCTTGAAGCCGTTGAAGTCGCTGCCGGTATGCAGCAACTCGTCCCAATTTCCCATCGTGTCGCGGTACACAAAGCGGAAATCCGGGCAGCGGCGCTGCATCGTGGCGACCACGCGAACGGCATCGTTCGTGATGGTCTTTGCGCCGCCGCGATCCACGATGAAGGCAATTCGTTTTTCTTTATCGACGCGGGCGACAACGAAATCCGCGCCTTCCGGGTAGCGCATCCTCGCGTTGATCACGTGGCCACCCCGCGCACGCGCTCGCCACGCTGGTACGGAAAATCGCGCTGGTAGACGTTGCCCGGGCAGTCGGGGTGCGCGTCGCAAAGGCGCTCGCAGCCGCAGCGGTAAATCGCGCGCTCCACCTGAAACAACCGCTGTCCATCCACCCGCTTGCCGGCGTTCAGCTCGGCCAGTCGCATCTGCAGAGCGTCCCGGCCTTCACCGCCTTGCTCCCTCATGGCGAGCCACGTACCCGCATTCAGGTTTTCAAAGAAGCCGTCCGCCTGCAGCCACGAATCCCCGCGCTCGCGCACCGCATCGGCGAAGCGAAGCACGGCGCGCGGTGCGTCCGGGGCCGCGCCGGCCACCTGCTCTGTTGCCCCTACCTCTCGGCCGCACGCTTCGCTGCTCTCGCTCGCGGTGTGTTCGGTGCCGGCAGGCGCGGGCATCTCGCCGCCTGGGCAAATCGGGAAGCTGTTGCACGCGACGATGCAACCGCAGTGCCGATAATCCAGCTCCCTCATGCGCTCGACTTGGACGAACAGCAGCGCGCGCTCCAGCTCGCGGCGCAGCTCCTCTTTCGCTTTCGGATCGACTTCGGCCCAGACCTGCGGCAGCTCGCGCAGGCCCATCGCCATCAGGTAGTTGCCGGTTCGGATAACGGCGGCGCGCGTGTCGGGCTTCAGCTCACCCGGTGCCGACCGCAGAGCGACTTCGTACATGGACTCCCCCGTTTTCTAAGTTGCGGTGTCGGGCGGAGCGAGGCCGGCTTAGAAGGCCGGGTAAGCCGTTGACCCCGGCCCGCTCTCCCTGACCCCCTGCCCCTAGTGGTCGCCGGATCGCGGCGGCGTAGTGGTAGTGGGCTGGGATGGGTTTCTACGCCGACAGCTTACAACTGTCAAATGCAACGGCTTTCAGCCGTCAGCCGACAGGGGTAGACTTTCGCCGTCGAACTGGCCGGGAAGCCGACAATGACCTACGTGGAAATGCTGGACACCCTATGCCGTCGCGCTGGCTCTGAGCGCAAGGCATCCGTTGAAGTCGGTATCTCGCAGGCGTCCTTCAACGCCTGGCGGCGCGACCGCTCCTATCCAGACGATGAACAAGGCCGACGCATCGCCGAGCTGCTGCAGCTCGACCCGGCCTACGTCCTAGCCGTGATCCACGCGGCGCGCGCCAAGACGAACGAAACGCGCGCGCTGTGGACGCGGATCGCCACGCAGTTCAAGGATGCCGCGATGATCGGCGCGGTCGTGATCGGCGCGGGCATTGTGCCCGCCCCTGCTGAGGCCGCACCGAGTGGCGCGCAGCGCGCGCCGTCCGCGCCCTGTGTATTATGTAAAGTAAGGCGTTGCCGTTGTAACCCCGGCTTCCTCGGCCGCAGCTTCGCCTCCGTGCTCCACGCCAACGCCTAGTCAGTTTGTCCACGCCGCAGCTCGCCCGTTAGCCTGCGCCTCCCTGACAGGAGCTGACAGTGAGCCGGCCCACCAGCCAGCGCGCGCGCCCGGATGATTTCTTCGCCATCGCTGCCGAGTTTCCACAACGCGCGCTCCTCGCGCTCCTCGGCATCGACCGCGCAACCCTGCGACGGTGGCGCGAGGGCCGCGTGCGCATCCCTTGGTGCGCCTATCAGCTCGTGCGCGAGCGCAGCAGCTATGGCCTCGCCGAGCGCGACGCCGCCGAGCACTTCAACCGCCGCATGATCCTCGCGCGCTGCGAGGCACTGGAGCGCCGCGTGCGCACGCTGGAGGCCGAGCTGCTGCGACAGGCCCGCATGGTGAACTGGGGCGCGGCCAACGATCCGTTCGCCTGGGCGCACGCCGACCCCCGGTCAGTGCTGGAGAACTAGCCCGATGGACGAACGCGACAAAAAGCTGCTGCAGAATTACCGCCTCGCGCTGGCGACCATCGCGCTTCGTTCGCCGGGCGGAGAGCTGCGAATCCCAATGGCGAAGAAGGACTATGAAGCGGTCGTTGAGTTAAGCGTGACCTTCGACGGCGGATACCTGACGATCAAGATCAAGAAGGCCGGACAGGCGCAGTAGCCCGCCGCCTAGCTCTCCAGCGGCGCGGCCGGCGCGCCGATCTCATCGAGCCGCCAGTGCGCGGCGTCAATGTCCCTCGCAGCCTTGTTCACGTCGCGGCGCAGGTAGTGCAGATGCACGTCGAGCGCCGCATTCGTGCCGGCGCGCGCGGCGATGTAGGAGCCGAGCGCCGACAACACGGCGAAGAGCAGGCCCAGCAGCGCAATCCAGACTTCCATGCTCATAGCGGCAGCTCGCTTTCGCGCGGATCGGCCGGCAGCGGTGGCGGCGCAGGCACCCTCTCACCGTAGCGCGCCTCGCCGCCCACGCGCACGCCGGCATACATCGCCCGCGCGCGCCACTCCGGTTCGCCCTCGGCGATCAGCAGCGCGCGCAGAACGTTGTCCGCGTAGTCGCGCCCGGCTTTGATTTCGTACAGCCAATCGTGGACCGTGGCCGACTTCTCGCCGAGGCCGCCCGTGAGCATGAACGCGAGAGGCCAGCGCGGCACGCTGGCGAAGTCGGTAACGTACCCGGCCGGCACCTTGATCGCCTCGCCGTCCACGGCGACGACGAACGGCGCGAGTAGCAGCCAATCGCGGCCCTCAAGCTTTCGCACGTCAAGCGTTGTGAGGAATTCAACGCGCATCGGCGCGCGCCGGTTCCGGGTTGACGATGCGAATAGCGATCAGCTCGCCCGCCTCCACCGCCGCATCGATCGCACGCAGGAGCCGCTGCAGCGCCGGGCGCGACTTGCGCAGCCTCCGACTCGCCGGCAGGCGCTCCTCCGCCACCAGAATGCAGCCCTCCGTGTCGGCGGCCGAGTTGCCGGCGTGGATGCGAACGCCGGAGAAGCCCGGCACGTCGACCAGCAACGGCAGCGGGCGCTTGAAGCGCGGCGAATACGTCACGATCAGCTCATACAGCCCGGCCGGCGCGGCCGTGTCGCCTGGCACTTTCCACGCCTTCACGGGCTCGCCCGCGCGCTCCCGAACGCGATCCTCCAGCGTGTGACAGAAGAACACGCCATCAACAAAAAGCCGCCCGAACGTTGCTCCGTTGGACGGCTCGCGTTCTAGCCTGAGCTGCACGAATGGGCTACCGCTTTTTCGCGGCCTTCCTCTTCGCCGCCTTCTTCTTCGCGGGCTTCCGACGTGCCGGCGAAAAGTCCGCGCTCCTCGAGGCGGCCGGACTTTTCTTCGCGGCCGCCGCCTCCTCGCGGGCGAGCTCCGCGGCGTCGAGCCGCGCCGCGAGCGCGCGCCGCTGCGCCTGGGCGATGCGCTCTTCGTGCGTGGCGCCGAACAGCTTGCCGAGCCGCGCCTCCAGTTGGCCGAGGATATGGTCCTTCGTGCCGGCGATGAGCGAGAGGCCCACGGCCGACGCGGCGGCGACGGCTTGGGCGGCGAATGCGGATGCGATTTTCATGCTGGACCCTTTACTGTTGAACGTGGCAATGCAGCGAGACAACGGTATCGGCCGGCGCGATCAACGACACCTGACGCGCGCCCGCGACGTAGTACCAGCCCGAGGGATTCACCAGCAGCGCGCTCTGCCCGATTTCGTTCACGGCGGCCGGGATGCTCGCCTTACCTTGGAACGAAACGTAGAACGGCGCGGCGCTCGCGCTGAATTTGATCATCTGCGTATGGTCGGGCAGCTCGATTTGCCGTTCGGCCGCCGCCGCGAGGAATACCGCCGTGATCTGGCTCGGCGGAGGCTGGATTTCCAGAAACGGAAACTGCGCGCGCAGCTCGGCGAGCCGCACGTTGAGCACGCGCGAGCTGCCAGCGGGCCACGCATTGAGGGGCGCGACAGCGCCGAGGTTCCGAGGGTCCATTCCTTCGCAGTCTTTCATGCGAGCGCCTCCCGCGCGCCCTGCCGCGCGCCCGAGGCAAAGCCCTGCCCGAGCGCGCCGCCGCTGCCGGCGTTGACCAGCATGAAGAGGCCCGCCACCACGCACAGGAGGCCCGCAGCGAAGCAAACCAGATCGGCGGAGCGCGCCTTGAGCCACGGCCACGGATCGGACCAGCTCCACGTCGCGCCCTGTTCGTTCAGCGCGTCGCGCACTTCGGACGGATCGCGGAACGCGGACTCTTCAGGCGACACCACGCCGGCAATCGGCTCGATAGGCTCGATGCCGGCCGCCTTGAGCACCTTGTCCGCAGCCGAGAGCGCGCCCGGCGTACTGCGATTGGCCGGGCCGCCCTTGTAGGCCGCGAGCGCCGAGCGCCAGTCGCCGTATTCCTTGTAGTGGCGCGAGAGATAGGCCGCCGCGCCCTCCATGTTCTGCGTCGGGTTCCACGGGTTGACGCCCAGCTCAAGCGCCGTTCCCGGCATGAGCTGGCTTAGGCCGATTTCGCCGGCCGCGCCCACCGCCCACGGGTTCCAACCCGATTCGCCGGCAATGAGCGCATCGAAGATGCCCTCAGGGACGCCGTAGCGGCCCGCAATCTGCTTCGCCTGGGCGCGGTAGTCCATCAGGGATTCCCGCGCTGCCAGCGCCGCCACCGCTCATCTACGAGGGCGCTGCGCCCGGCGCTCGTGCTGAGGAGGGCCGATGCAGGCGCACCGCCCGAGCTGGCCGCGCCCACGGTCTGCGGCGTGCTGTCGAAAACGGAGGTCGAACGCACGTCCGGCGCGCCCGGCGCTTTGTAGTCCGGCGTGACGATGCCGCCCGTAAGGACGCCGCGGCCCTTGATCAGCATGGTATCGAGGCCGAACGCGCCGTTTTCGCCCGGAACGAAATTCGCGCTGAAGCGCCAGCCGAGGTTATCCGCGACTTGCGGGATGATCGATTGCCCGAGCCCCTCCAGTAGCGACGCGAAGCCGAGCTGCGTTGCGTTCTGGTCCTGCCGGGTCAGCGCCGCCACCAGCTCCGTACTGCCGCCGGTCGCCATTCCACCGGCCCCCGTGTCCCAATCGTCAGCGCCTGGCGCGGACAGCGGCGCGGGCGGCGTAAAGAGCAGCGTAGAGCCGCCGAGCACGCCGGAGTCATCGCCGCCCTCCTCTTGCGCTGGCGCTGCACCGCGCGAGCGCAGGAAGAGGAAGCCCACCACTGCCACGGCCGCGACACCGCCGCCGATGATGAGGGTTCGCTTTTCCACTAGAAGAAGCCCCCGGCGAAGTCGCCCAGAAAGTCGCCGCCGATGTCGCCCAGCAGGTCGCCGAGGCCGCCGGACTTGCCGCCGCCTCCGCCGCCCATGACTCCGCCGAGCACGTCACTGAGCACGCCGCCGATCTTGTCGATTGCGCCGCTGCTGGCCTGAATCACCGCGAGTTGCTTCGTCGTTTCGGCGCTGATTTCGGCGAGCGCCTTCGCGCGGTCTACATCGATGGTCGCCAGCCGCTCAACGTGCGCCATTGCGGCCGGGTTCGTCATGAGCGCCGCGTGCGCCGCCGCCAGATCGCGCTGAAGCTGCCCGGCCATGCCGGCGAGCCGCTCGCCCGTGGTGAGCTGCGCAATGGTCACTTCGCGCCCGGTCGCAATCTCCAGCTCCCGGACGTGCGCCTGGCGATCCGCGAGCGCGGCCTGCGTGGCGAGCCCGGCGAGCGCCACTTCCCGGCCCGCGCCGATTTCGCGCTGCCCGAGGTCCTGCGCCACGTCGAATTGCCGCATCGCCTGGACGTGCTGATAGGACGATGCGCGCGCCGCAGCGAACGTGCGGCCCACGTCGAGCGCGTAGGAGGAGCGAAGCGCCATGCGTTCGTTGCCGGCGCGCGCCAGCTCCACGTCGCGCACGGCGCTTGCCTGCGTCACGGCGACGTTGCCGCGCGTGGCGATGTCCTGCGACTGGATAGCGGCCTGCAGGCGCGCCTCGCCGCCGTCTCCACCGCCACCGCGCCGGCCGAGAAGCACCAGCAGCCCGAGCACAACTGCGCCGATCAGGAAAGCCGGATGCTTGAAGATTTCCATTTCAGCCGCTCACCTTTGGCAGCTCGCTGAAGGTCGTTTTTTCGTCGGCGAACGCCTCCGCCGCGTTGCCTCGGCCAGACGGTGGAACGCCCATCCACGGGCCGAACGGCGTTTTCGCGTAGAGGCCCTTCGCTACCAGATGATCCATCTGCGGCAGGAGGCCCTGCACATAGCCGATAGAGCGCGTCAGCCCGAGGCCGATAGGAAACGAACTCGCCTCGCGGGTGTAGCGCAGCGAAGCGTCGAGGTCGAGGGTGTATCCGCCGCCGGTTCGCGGCGGGATGAACCGGAAAGGCGCGCCCATTGCCGCGCGCTCCTAGTACGGAACGCCGAAACCGTTTTGCAGCGTGACGGTGCGCAGCAGGTTGTTGAACGTGCCGCCGGCAGAGGTAATGACCTTCGCGGTCTTGTCCGCCTGGCCGATGATGAGAGCGACGAGGGCAACCCCGATCAGCAGCGCGGCGATTTCTACGATTTGCTTGCCCATCTCACTTTCCTTTCAGTTTCGCCATTACAGCGTCGAAGTTTTCAAACAGCGTCGAACCGGCCTGCAGCAAGAACGCGAGAAGCGCCAGCGTGAGGAGCGCGCCCCCAACCGTGCGCGTGCTCTGATTGCGCCAGAGCAGCCACAGCACCACGAAGGCGATAGCCCACGGGATAAAGCCCTTGTCCTCGCCCAGCTTGCCGGCCAGCTCCGTTCCGTTGCCGCGCAGCGCAACCGCCAGCAGGTACACCCCGACGATGAGCGCAGCGAGCCCGTGAATCATTGCTGCGCGTCGCTAGTCGTCCCGAAGGCGCGCCACGCAAGCCCGAGGTATTCCACCAGCCGCCCATTGGCGAGCAGCCAGAGGAGCCAGAGCAGGAGCAGGTAGGCCACGCGCGCAGCATCAGCGCATGAAGGACAGAATCGCGCCCCACACCCACAGCATGAGCGTCCACGCGATGAGGAAAACGAACCAGCGCCACAGCGGTTCGTTCATGAACTCCCAGCTCGTCACTTTTTCAATCGCGCCCATCTTGTCCTCCGGTTTTTCCGATGCGGCCGGCATTGGGCCGCATTGGAAAAACCCCGCGCGGTCGCCCGCGCGAGGTTCGCCTGGCGATCAGCTCGCCGCTTGCGAGAGGCCCGGCAGCGCCGCGCCCTTCGTGAAGAACGATTCAAAGGCCAGCTCCAGATAGCCGCCGGCCGTGAAGTTGGCCGGCGTGAACCCGAGCTGCACGTTGCCGTACAGCGCGGTTTCGACCGGCTTCTGGCGCGATTGCTCGAACCAGACGCCTTCCTTCAGGTCGCCGTTCAGATACAGGCGCTGATCGTGGATCTTGTCGTAGCGGCTGTACTCCTTCAGCGTATTGGAGCCGTTCGCCAGCAGCCGCCACAGCGTCAGGTCCGCGTCCGACATCTGGTTGTTGTGGACGTAGTTGACGTAGGCGCCGATCACGCTGCGCAGGTTCGGGTAGTTGATCAGGCGTTCCTGCCCGGCCGCGAGGTTGTCCGTTGCGCGCAGCGCGCCGGCCAGCTCGTACACGGTAAGCAGGTCCATCATCGGCAGCGGCACCTGCCCGCCGATGGTCTGCGGCAGCAGGAACTCCTGCCAGACCGTCACGCTGTAGGAATCGAGCGCCACGGTGGTAGTTGCCGCGCCGTTGTAGACCGCCTCGATGTTGTTGTTGCCGTACAGCGTCGCGTTCCAGTCGATGTTGAGGAACATTTCCCCGATTGCGCTTTGCGCGAGGATCGCGCCGCGCAGATCGCTTTCCGGGTTGTAGGCGACCGGCACTTCCAGCAGGAAGCGAATCACGGCGTTGTTGCCTACCGCCGTCGGCGTGTCGGGCAGCGTGGCGACAGCGGTCAGCCCTTCGTTGTTGATCCCGTAGGGCGCACGCTGGCGCGCCGAGTTGATCACGAAGAGCTGGAAGCCCGAGAGGTTCACGCGGTCGGTGCCGTCGAAGTCCGTCAGCCTGACCTTGTTGATCACGTTGTAGGGACCCTTCGGGCTCACCGTGGCGATGGCCGTGCCGATGTCCACCTGCACTTCCACCAGCATGACCAGGCGGGTAATCACGCCCACGTTGAACAGCTTGATCCGCGTGGTATCGCCGGCCGTGGCCGTGCTGAACGTGCCGAGCTTCTTGCGCATCGGCGGCGCGCTGGCTAGCAGCGCGGCGCGCAGCTCAAGGTTCTGGCGGATTTGCATGGAGAGGTCGTTGGGTTTCATCGGCGAGGCCCTTCTAGGATTGAGCTTCTGCGGGCGCGCCGGCGATCCGGCGCGAAACGGTGTTGAAGATCATCAGTGCGAGCAGCGCGACAATCCCGATGATCAGGAGATTGCGCGGGGCGAAGAATTGCCAGTTCAGCATCGCGCCCTCAGCTCGCCGCCGCCTGGCGCTTCGCCGCCATCGAGAGCAGGAACCGAAGCAGGGCGATGAAGAGGATTGCGATCACGCCGATGGTAAGCACGTTGACCACGTTTAGATCGATCATGATTCGCTGGCCTTTCCGTCCGAAATTGAATGACTGACGGACGGCACGCTGCCACAACGGACAGCGAACAGGCAAAACAGGCTAAGGGGTTAACCTACTTCTGGACGATGAGAAGGCGGCGCACTACAGCCAGCGTTTAGCGGCCTTCTCGGGGTCGGGCAGCGCCTTCAGCAGAGGCACCGCGCCGAACAGCTCGGGCTCGTTGTCTTTGTCGCCGTGGTAATACCAGAACTCCCGGTTAGGCACGCGCGGCAGCTCATCGAAGCCGGGGATGAACTCGGCGACGCGTGCGCGGTCGTCCTCTTTGATCAGCCGGTAAATATAAAAGCGCGTCGCCTCGGAAAATACGAACTGCGACACCCACGCCGGCCGCTGCGAGCCCACCAGCAAGGAAATGCCGCGCGAGCGCCCGCGCGTCAGCAGGCCAATCAAACCCTCGCCCGCCTGGCCGCGACGGTGGAATTGATAGCCCTCATCGAGATACACCAGCGCCGGATGGAATCGGCTGTAAATCACCTGCAGGTACTCGTCCAGCTTCTCCGGGTCGGCGATGTCCTTCACTGGCGGGCGCACCAGCACGTACTCCGGGAGATCGTCCAGCGAGAGCGCCCGGAATTCCGGGAAGGAATCCACCTTGAGCATTTCTTCGCGCGTGCCGTCCGGGAGCTGGCGCGGCAGAGCATTAAAGGCCGGCTCGCCCTTCGTGTCGAAGATAATTACCGGGGAGAGCGATGTTTCCGATAATTGCCAGATCGCGCCGCGCGTCTTGCCGCTGCCCGATTTCCCGACAATTACGCCGCGCTCGCCCTCCCCGAGCAAAATACCTTCGTCGGCCATTTAATGCAGGTCCCGCACGGCGGAGAAATCCATTGCCGGCGCGCCTGGCACGGCCGCCGCGCCGGTATGCGCGCGCTGCTCCGCCGTCTGTGGCTGCCGCTCTGGTGCTTTGCGCGTTACGACGATAGCCGCCGCGCGCGGCCCGTACACCACGACGCCCACAGCGCCGAGCTTGAGCCACGCCATCACGCGCGGCGACAGCGCAATGCTGTATTGCGCCAGCACGTCGTTAATCGCCTCGGCGAGCTTCACCGACTCGCCGGGCGACAGGTTGAGCGCGGGCGCTTTCAGCAGGAGCGCCGCCACGGCATGAGCCGCCGCGAGGTTTTTAGCGAGGTCGGCGGCGCTTAAATCCAGCCCGAGGCCGACGGCTTTCGCCCCCCGCTTTTCTTGCGCTCCGCCGCCTCCTGCTCCGCCTTCTCCTTCGCGCTTTTTTCCGCTGCCAACCGGGCGGCCTCTTTTTCGTTTTTCGCCTTTTCCCGCTCCGCCCTGTCCTCCTCCAGCGCTCGCCGGGTCGCGCGGTAAGAAACGTCCTCCCGCTCCGCGCGCGCCCGCTCCTCCGCCGCCTTTCGCTCCTCCGCTTCCCTCGCCGCCTTCGCCTGGCGCTCCGCCTCCGCCTTCTCCGCCGCCGCCTTCTCGGCCGCTTGGCGCTCCGCCTCCGCCTTCTCCGCCGCCTCCTGCTCCGGGGTTTTCATCGTGGTACGGTCCTTTCGATTTAGTGATCACGGTTCAGCTCCTCAGATCAGCGCGCGCACAACAGCGCCGAATAAATAATCCTTCGTCCGGTGCTCCGCCGGCAGCTCTTCGTAGGGCAGCAGGCAGGGATGGGTTTTCTTGTCCGCGTCCTTTACCGCGCCGTGCGTCCAGCCGTCCGCTTCCTTGCCCTTCAGCCATGCGGCATGGGTGTCGGCCGGCGTCGCGTCGGGATGCCGGCGGAGGAACTTCACGCCGACCACAGCCGATTTTTTCTGCCACTCGGGCGCGTCCGCCCATGTCGGCTGCGAGCTGTCGCCGATGCTCAGGCAATAGGCCCGGTTCACTTCATGAGCAACGCGCGCGATTACTTCATCGCTCGCGCCCAGCATGGCCTCGATCCGCGCGAGGGTCGCCGCCTGGACGTCCAGCTTGGCGTCGAAGCCCTCGATTTTTCGGCCGGCGTTGAGCGCCTGTTTTTTGAACGCCTCGATTTGATCCGGGGTAATGCCGAACTGCGCAAGGATCGCTTCCAGCATGGTGTGATGCCTCCGATTTAATCGCGTTGGTAAACGGAATAGTCCCGAGCCGTGTAGAGCCGGATTCGGACTTGGCCTGTTGAGCCGGAAATATCGACGGCCGCTTTTTCTGGCGCGCGCAGCACGATTTCCCGGCCAACGGGAATTGTGAGCTGCACGCCGTCAACGGTCAGCGTTGCGTCGGCCGTCGCGTCGTAGGTTGACAGCACCATCGTTCGCGCTCGAATTCGCGTGGAGCCGTCAATCGTGGCCTCCATCTGCAGCGAGTAGTTGGCAGAGACGGCAAAATCGAAGGTCTGTTCGTAGACGTAATCGCGCGTGCCGATCGGCTTCCACATAGGGAGTACCAGTTGCGCCGACGAATCGAACGGATACGCGGCAAAGTAAAGGGCTTCGATCAGCCGCGCGAAGCCCACCGCGGCGCTCGCGGCATCGAAGCAGACAACGCACGGATAAAGCGTTTCCCTCGGGTTGTCGGCGAATGCCTGCGGCAAATTCCCGGCGTGGATCACCTGCCCTTCTTCGTACATCGTGTATCGGTTCGCTCCACCAAGGAATCCGGAATCCTCGGTACGGCGAATCTGCAGCATCACTTCGCGCGTGAAGTGAAACCCGCCGAAGGCATCCGTAAGCGCAACGTTCACCGCGCGCGCGCCTGTCGCGCCATCGAATCGGATGATGCAGACGACGCGGTTAGCGCCATCGGTGTACCAGCCGGCCGCAATTCCGATCAGCGCGGCATTGACGAACCCGAGGCCGATAAACTTGCCCGCTGTGAAGTTGCCGACGTTCAGCCGGCCACGCGCGGACATCCAACGGTAATCGCACTGATAGCGCGTTCCATTCACGGCGACAGGGCCATAGACGGAGTACGCGCCTGCAGCGACGCCGCGCGCGCCCTTCGGTGGAAGGTTGGCGGCGTTATCCAGACTGCTCAGCTCTACGGCCGAATCTCCGGCGAGCTTTTGCCAATACGGTTGCACGCCGTGGGTTGGGTTGATACCCGCTTGCCCATCGTATCCACCGAACGCCAAATCGAGCGCGACAGGCGAAGCGACCGCCGTAGAGAAGGCATCGCGGAAAATCAGCTGCGTGCCGATGTTGTCGTCAATGAAGTAGTTAGCCATCGGCGTTCGCCTTCCCCTTGGGTTTGGTGGCCGGCGTCGCCGGTTTCGTTTTGATTCCTAGGAGCTGGCGCGCGAGCTGGGCCGCCGCGCGGCCTAGCGGCGTCAACATGGAGCTGTCCACCTGACGCGCGGGCGCAGTGATGAACGCCTTGCGGTACAGCGCATCGATGAGGAACGGCTTACCGCGCCCGCCGAGGAACGATGCGTAGCGTTCGCCGGCATCGATCTTGACCAGCGCCTCGGCCTGCTTTCGCGTGAGGAAAAAGAGGATGTCAGACATTGGCCTGTGCCGCCTTTAACGTTCCATCGATGAGCCGCATGGTGGTGAACGCGGGCGAGCCCTCGGGCCGCTTGCCTACGCTGAATTTCCGCACGCGCACGATTCCCTTTGAGGTCGGCGGCCGACTTCGCAGCGCATCGAGGAAATCGCGCACGCACGCATCGAAGTCGGCCGAGACAAGGCAGACGAACTCCAGCAGCTCGCCGAGCGCGCGCCTGGACAGCACCAGCGCGAGGTCCGCGCCGGTAATCTGCGCGATGTTCTTTTCCTCCGGCAGCGGTTCGTCGTCGGCCGCAATGTCGGCGTCGTCAACGTCCGCAACGCCGAGCTTTGCTTTCAGGTTCGGCGACCAATAGAGCATCCGGGCATCCTCCATCGCCTCGGCGTACTCACGGAACAGCCGGCACGCCTCCGCGTCGCCCTCGCTCGCCCAGGCGAGGATCTGGAACGGCGTCACGCTCGCGCCCTCCAGCTCGGCGAACTTGCGCATCCCGATTTTCGCGTGCGAGCGCGTGATTTCCGCCGATAGCCCGTGCTTCGCATCGTGGCCGAACTTCGTAACGTAGTCGGCCGCCGCCTGGCCGCCGCGCAGGTCTAGCCCGTGCTCCAGCATCCAAGAGAGCTTCGATTGATCGCCGAGGCCGGCGCG
>Ga0196976_1000893_pt1 | contig 15996 bp, 10 predicted proteins | sample S3v_513CmetaG_FD_148644 | JGI IMG/M metagenome (GOLD analysis project Ga0196976, IMG submission 148644) | Soil microbial communities from Anza Borrego desert, Southern California, United States - S3+v_5-13C | ecosystem: Environmental > Terrestrial > Soil > Desert | place: USA: California...
GCGACATCCTGCTCGCGAGCCTGGCCCTCACGGCCCCGTTGTACCTCCTGTACGAGCTGAGCGTCGTACTGACTCGCGTGGTGTTCCGGAAGCGGGATCGCGCGCGGGCGGCCGCACTGCATGACGATTCCGACGAATCTCCCATCAAGGGGCTCGCGTGAGTCGCGTTCTGGTCGTTGGCATGCTGGTGGCCTTCGCCGCGTCTGGCGGCGCCCAGGTGCAGCGGCCGACGCTGCGAGGGCAGGTACAGGACACGGCGCGCGTCGACACAGTGCAGTTTTCGCCGCCCGACTCGGTCATGGCAGCGCTGCTCCAGAAGCCCGGGTATACGGTCACGCGGTATGAGGGTGGCGTCGTCACCTTCGACGCGACGGTGAAGGCATTTGCGATTGCGGCGGCCGCCGCAAACCGCGCGATGGTCGAGCGACAGGGACAGCGGGTCGTCACGGATTCCGGCGGCTCGATCATTTACAACGATCAGACGCGCAACGTCGCGGTCACCGGACAGAGCTTTCGCATCGTCCCGGGGGAAGGGCAACCTCCCATCGCCGGTGTCGGAACCGCGTCGTACAACCTGCAGGAGCGTTCAGGGCGACTGACCAACGCCACCGTTACGACGCCAGACGAGCAGGGACAGCAGTGGTACGTGCGGTCAGAGATTGGCAAGATGTTCGTGGGTGACAGTGCCCGCAGCGTCCCCATGCGCTTCTACGGACTCGGCGGCACGCTGACGAGTTGCGAGGACTCCATTCCCGACTACCACTTCCGGATGCGCGAGGTGAAGCGCACCGATCGCACTCTCGTCGCACGTCCCGCGGTGCTGTACATCAAGGACATCCCGGTGATGTGGCTGCCCTTCGTCTTCCAGGACATTCGTCCCGGGCGGCGGAGTGGCATCCTTCCGCCGCGGTTCGGCGCCTCCGACATCGTGCGGAACAATCCGAATTACCGGCGACACATCGAGAACATCGGCTACTACTGGGCGTTCAGTGACTACGTCGATATGACGGCGTGGATGAACTGGCGCAGCTCGGCGGGACGCGATTCGCTCGACCGCGGCTGGTGGGAAGCCAACGCTGAGTGGAAGTACAACTGGCTGTCGCGATTCCTGAGTGGACGGCTGGCGTCGTCGTACATGAAGGAGGGCACAGGGAACTCGCGGTATGCGGTCTCCTGGGATCACAGTCAGCGACTGGGACGCAACCGGAATTTCACGACCGGGATCAACTACACCTCCAGCACGCAGCTCCAACGCCGCAACACGTTCAACCCATACCAGGCGATGGCGACGATTGCCTCGCAGGCCGCCCTGTCGGACAAGATCGGCCCCTTTTCGCTGCAGCTGGGTGCCAGCCAGACGCAGTACCCCGGTCGGTCGCAAATTGAACGCACCCTTCCCACGTTCAGCATTACATCCACTCCGATCAGCCCGGGCGACTGGCTCGTGTGGACGCCGTCCTTTCGCTTCACCGAGCAGGCCAGCCTTCGCATCGATCAACCGACGACCTTCCGCAACCGGTACATCGGAGATAACACAGGGCAGCTCGTGCGGGTGGACAGTCTGCGGAGCGACAAGTTCAATCGCCAAATCAATTTCGATTCGCCGATCCGTATCTTCGGGATGAATTTCAGCAACAACCTGAGCATTCGGGATGCATTCAATGACTATCCCGAGGAGAAGATTTTCTATCCCAATGCACAGGAGTCGGCCAAACAGACGCGTGTCTTCCAGAACACTTTCCGCACGGACGTGGACTGGAACCCGATGTTCTCGCTCCCGTCGCTCGGCCAGAACCGGTTCAAGCTGACCCCGAGCATCAGCCTCCAGAACGTGGACCCGGGGCCATTCTGGGTGCGCACCGAGCTGAGTGGCGGCAGGTTCGTTCACCAGAGCAAGCGCCTGACGTATGGCCTGTCCGCGGCGCCGACGGTCTATGGCATGTGGCCGGGCTTCGGTCCCTTCACGCGGTTCCGCCACGCCGTGAATCCGACGATTTCCTACAGCTACGCGCCGGCAAAACGGGTCAGCAATGACTATCTGGAGGCGCTGGGGGTCAAGGAACAGGGGTATCTTGGCGCGCTCGCGCAGAACGCGATCTCATTTGGTCTTTCGCAGAACATCGAAGCCAAGGTGCGTGGCCCCGCGGATTCGACGCAGGACGGGCAGGGGGGACAGAAGCTCAAGATCCTGAGCATGAACTTCACGCCCATCGGGTACGACTTCGAGCGCGCGCGGGTCGTGGGCCGGCGCCTGGCGGGGCTGACCACAGAAAACATGGGTACGACCCTGAGCTCGGACTTGCTGCCTGGTTTCGACTTCTCGATGAACTACTCGCTCTTCCAGGGAAGCACGCTGAGTGATACGGCGGAGTTTGCGCCGTTTCTGACCAGCATCTCGTCGAGCATGCGTTTCAGTCAGCAGGAGAATCCGTTCACCGTCATTACGCGGCTGTTTGGTCGGGCGGTACCTGACCAGAGCCCGTCGCCGCAGCAAGATCCGAATCAGGGGACGCAGGCCGACGCCATGGCGCGGCAGTACGCGTCGCAGCCAGTGGCCGGGCAGGCCTCCCGGGGCTCCCAGTTCCTCGTGCCCCCAACCCAGGGGTGGAACGCGTCGTTCATGTTCAGTACCTCCCGATCGCGCCCTCCAAAAGGCGACCGAGTCATCGATTACGATCCCGACGTCCGCTGCGAGCCGTTTCGGTTGCTCGACCCGTTTGCGTACGAGAGCTGCAAGGCCAGTCCCAGCCTGGTCAACCCGTTTGAGCCGACCACGGCCGGCGCGCCCGCGGTGCGCATGCCGAGCCAGACGTCCCTTGCCAGCCAGCTGCAGTTCCAGCTGACGAAAAAATGGTCGGCGTCGTGGAATACGAGCTATGACTTCGAGCAGAGCCAGTTTGCCAGCCAGATCGCGTCCCTGCAGCGCGACTTGCACGACTGGCGTGCCATCTTTGCGTTCACACGCTCGCCGAACGGCAATTTTGCGTTCAACTTCTTCATCGCGTTGAAGCCGCAGCCTGACCTGAAGTTCGACTACAGCCGCGCGACGGTGCGTAGCCGGTAGACACCGAGGCCTGCGCTGGTGCGCGTTGACGCACCATGCGCGGCACTTGAATCGGACAGGGCAGGCGTCGACATTCCCGCGCATGTCTTCCCAGGTGGTCATCGACGGTAACTCGTTGACGCTTTCAGACGTTGCCGCGGTTGCCACGAATGCGGTCCGCGTCTCCCTTGCCCCCGCGGCGCGCGATCGTGCGATGGAAAGCCGGCGACATGTGGATGCGCTCGTTGCGCGCAACGAAGTCGCCTATGGGGTAACGACCGGCTTCGGCAAGCTCTCCGACGTGGTCATTCCGGCCCACCGACTTGCGGACCTCCAGGTCAACCTTATCCGGAGTCACGCGTCAGGGGTGGGCGATCCGCTCCCGCAGCGGGAAGTCCGGGCGATGATGCTGCTGCGCGCGAATGTGATCGCCAAGGGACTCACGGGCGCGCGCCCCGCGATCGCCGAGCTGCTTATCGGCATGCTGAACGCGGGACTCCATCCATCCATTCCGGAGCAGGGAAGCGTCGGGGCGAGCGGCGACCTTGCACCGCTTGCGCATCTCGCCCTCGCGTTGATCGGCGAGGGCGAACTGCACTCGCATGGCGCGAGCGCTCCCGCGGCGAAAATGCTCGCAGATCATGGACTGTCTGCCGCTACGCTCCAGCCGAAGGAAGGCATCGTCCTGATCAACGGCACGCAGGCCCACACGGCAGCCGCGGCGCTCGCTGTTGTCGATGCCCATCGGCTGTGGAAGGTGGCGCACATCGCGGGGGCGATGAGCCTGGAGGCCCTTAAGGGAACGCCCGTCGCCTTCGACGAGCGGATTCAGTCCGCGCGGGGGCAATTGGGACAAGCCGCATCCGCTGCTGTACTGCGCGAGCTGCTGGCCGACAGCGAGATCCGGGAGTCGCACCGGTTCGGCGACTCACGGGTCCAGGATCCCTATTCGCTGCGGTGTATGCCGCAGGTGCACGGGCCCGTTCTCGATGCCATCGATTTCGTCGCCTCGGTGGTGACGCGCGAACTGAACGCCGCCACCGACAACCCGCTGGTCTTCGAGGGAGGCGAGCTGCTGAGCGGCGGGAATTTCCATGGCCAGGCCGTGGGTATGGCGCTCGATTTCCTCGCGATTGCATTGACGACCCTGGCGAATATCTCCGAGCGTCGCATCGACCGTCTCGTGCATCCCGATTTCAACGAGGGGCTGCCGCCATTCCTGTCGAAGGACGCCGGAGTGAATTCCGGCTTCATGATGGCACAGGTGACCGCCGCGGCCCTCGCGAGCGAATGCAAGGTGCTCTCGCATCCTGCCACGGTCGACACCATCCCGACCGACGGGAACAAGGAAGACATGGTGCCGATGTCCATGGGCGCCGCGTGGAAGGTACGCCGCATTGTGCGCAACCTGCGCCACGTGCTGGCCATCGAACTGATGTGCGCGGCGCAGGGGATCGACTATCGCAAGCCGCTCAAGCCCGCGAGGCAGGTCGGACGAGCCCACGACAAAGTGCGCGCGCTGGTAAAGCCGCTTGAGGAGGACCGGGTGCTCGCGCCGGACATCGCCTCATTGGCGAACGCGATCGCAGATGGACAGTTTGCCTGAGACATGACCACCGCCGTTTCTGAAACGCTTTCCGGCCCGCGCCGGGTGCAGGCCCCTCGCGGCAGCACGATCTCCTGCAAGGGGTGGCAGCAGGAGGCGGCGCTCCGGATGCTCATGAACAATCTCGATCCGGAAGTCGCCGAGCGTCCGGATGACCTTGTGGTATATGGAGGCACCGGTCGAGCGGCGCGCAGCTGGGACGCGTTCGACGCCATCGTCAGGTCGCTGCGCGCGCTCGAGCACGACGAAACCTTGCTTGTCCAGAGCGGCAAACCGGTGGGGGTGTTTCGCACGCATCCCGGGGCGCCTCGGGTCCTCATCGCCAACAGCAACCTCGTGGGACGCTGGGCGACCTGGGATCATTTCCGCGAGCTCGAACGTGCTGGCCTGATGATGTATGGCCAGATGACTGCGGGTTCCTGGATTTACATCGGGACGCAGGGAATCCTCCAGGGAACGTTTGAGACCTTCGGTGCGGTCGCGAACCGGCACTTCGGTGGAACGCTCGCTGGACGCACGGTGCTCACCGCCGGCCTGGGGGGCATGGGCGGCGCTCAGCCGCTGTCCGCCACGATGCACGACGCGGCATTCCTCGGCATCGACGTCGATCGCTCACGCATCGAAAAGCGGGTCGCGACAGGGTATTGCGATCGGGTGACTGCCGACCTGGATGAAGCACTGCGGTGGCTGTTCGATGCCCGCGATCGAAAGCAGCGACTTTCCATCGGTTTGGTCGGGAACGCCGCTGAGGTGCTCCCCGAACTGGTCCGACGGGGATTCACCCCTGATGTCCTCACCGATCAGACGAGTGCGCACGATACGCTCAACGGCTATGTCCCGGCCGGACTGACGCTTGCCGACGCGGCTGACCTTCGCGCGCGGGATCCCCGGGAGTACGTCGAGCGAAGCACCGCTTCGATCGCGGAGCACGTCAAGGCGATGCTCGCGATGCAGACGCGTGGCGCCGTCACCTTCGATTACGGCAACAACATCCGCACCGTCGCCTCTGATGCGGGAGTTTCCGCGGCGTTCGACATCCCGGGATTCATCCCGGAGTACATTCGTCCGCTGTTCTGCCAGGGGAAGGGTCCGTTTCGCTGGGTCGCCTTGTCGGGCGACGCGAAGGATCTGGCACGCACGGATGAGCTGGTGCTCGAACTGTTTCCGAACGACAAGCAGTTGGCTCGCTGGATCAGGCTTGCACGGGAGCGCGTGCATTTCCAGGGCTTGCCGGCGCGCATCTGTTGGCTGGGACAGGGCGACCGCGCGCGCTTCGGTGTGGCGCTCAACGACCTCGTCGCGCGCGGCGAGTTGTCCGCACCGATCGTCATCGGCCGCGACCACCTGGATACAGGCAGCGTCGCGTCGCCATTTCGGGAGACGGAGCGGATGCTCGATGGAACAGACGCCGTTGCCGATTGGCCGATTCTGAACGCAATGCTCAACGTGGCGAGTGGCGCGTCCTGGGTCTCGTTCCATCACGGCGGCGGCGTCGGTATCGGCAACTCACTCCACGCGGGGCAGGTGATCGTCGCGGATGGCACTCCCGAGATGCGGGTTCGCCTCGCACGTGTCCTCACCAATGATCCTGGCATCGGCGTCGCGCGCCATGCCGACGCCGGCTACGACACGGCAATCGACACGGCACGACGTGAGCACCTGACGCTTCCCATGCAGCGCGACCGCTAGCCTCGATGCTCTCCGCGCGGTTCAAGCCGTATCACATTCCGCTGTTTCTCGCGAAGTACGCATGGCTCACCGCGCGGCGCATGCCGGTGCTGGTGAATTTCGAAGTCACCATGCGCTGCAATGCGCGATGCGGTTTCTGTGATTACTGGAAGACGGATCCGTCGGCACGTGAGCAGGAGCTCACGTCGTATGCGGACGCGGCCCGATTCTTCAATCCGATGCTGGTGACCTTCACGGGCGGGGAACCGCTGCTGCGACGCGACCTCGAGGAGCTTGTGTCGGCGGTCGCCGACGCGATGCGACTCAAATACATCATCGTGCTGACGCATGGCGGGATGCTGTCCGTGGAGCGTGGCCGATCACTCTGGAAGGCCGGGGTGAACCAGTTCAACATCTCCCTCGACTACCTGGATGAGCGCCACGACAAGGCCCGCGGGATTCCCGGCTTGTCAGCCCGCATCTTCGCCGCCATCGAGGGGATGCGTTCCGCGGGCATCGATGGCATCCGGTTCAACACCGTGATCAAGCAGGACAACCTGGACAGCATCATGCCTATCGTGCGCGAAGCGGTGCGTGTCGGGTGCGGCGTGAACCTCAGCGTGTACACGGACAGCAAGAACGGGAACCGCGAGCACCTGCTTGGCGATGACTCGTTTGCCGCCACGGACGCGCTGGTGGCGGAGCTGCTTGCATTCAAGCGCGCTCACCGCGGCGTGATCACCAACTCGGATTACTACATCGAGCAGATCCCGCGCTACGTGCGCGGCGAAATGACGGAGCCCTGCCACTCCGGCATCCGGACCGTGCATCTCAATCCCTCCGGACACGTGAAGCGGTGCCCGGATTTTCCGACGGATTTCCATTGGCGGGAGTTCCGGCGATATGAGCCTGTCGCCTGCAACGCGTGTTACTACGCGTGCCGCGGTGAGGCACAGGCTCCATTGCGACTCTCCCGCGTCGCCGATGTCTTCGCCTGAACTGCTCTTCGTTAACGCCGCGCAGGTGGTCACCGCGGCCGGGCCCGGAGTGGCCCGGCGCGGGCGAGCAATGTCGGAGCTCGAATGCCTGACGGACGCCGCGGTCGCCGTGCGGGGCGACCGCATCGCTGCCGTCGGTCGACAACGCGACCTCCAGGCTCAGTTTCCGTCCGCCAATCACGTTGACTGCCACGGCGGCGTCCTCATGCCGGCGCTCGTCGATTCGCACACCCATGCGGTGTTCGGCGCGCCGCGCGCTGCCGAGCACGAGATGCGCGCCGCGGGAATGGATTACATGGACATCGCGCAGCGTGGAGGAGGGATTCACGCCTCCGTGCGCGATGTCCGGACGAGGGACGAGGAGGAGCTGGTTTCGTTCGCGCGCATGCGGTTGCGCCGGCTCGCCTCGTACGGCGTCGGCACCATCGAAGTGAAGTCGGGCTACGGCCTGTCGCTGGTGGACGAGCTGAAGCTGCTGCGCGTGATCCGGCGGCTCGCATCAGAACTGCCGGTCCGCCTGATCCCGACGTTCCTCGGCGCGCACGAGATTCCGCTGGAGTATCGCGATAGCACCGCTCGACGGCGGGAGTACGTCGACCTGGTGATTCACGACATGCTTCCGATAGTAACTCGTGAGAAGCTCGCGCACTTCGCCGACGTGTTTTGTGAAACCGGCGTGTATACCGTCGCTGAGTCACGGGAGATCCTTGCGGCGGCCCGCGCGGCCGGCCTCTCGCTGAAGCTGCACGCCGACGAGCTGACGGCGAGCGGAGGCGCCGAGCTGGCGGCGGAGATGCAGGCGACGTCAGCGGATCATCTGGCAGCAATCTCACCCGCGGGCATCGACGCGTTGGGGAGCGCGAATACAGTCGCCACCCTCCTGCCGGCGACAATGCTGTTCCTGGGGAAGCCAACGCAGGCACCCGCGCGGCGGATGCTCGACGGGGGGCTCGCCATCGCCCTTGCCTCCGACTTCAACCCAGGGACGTCGCCGACGGTGGCCTTTCCCATCGCGCTGACGCTGGGTGTCAGCCAGCTCAAGCTGAGTGCCGCTGAGGCCATCGTCGCAGCGACGGTCAATGGCGCCGCTGCCCTCGGATTGGCCCACGAGGTCGGTCAGATCGCGGCGGGGTACTCCGCGGACCTCGCTCTGATGGCAATTCGCGACTATCGGGAGCTCCCGTACTGGCTGGGAGCACGGCTTTGCCGAGGGCTGTGGACACGGGGCAAAGCTTGTGACGTCCATGACTTAGACGTAAGTTAACGATCCGTTTTCTTCGCCTCCCGCGGACGTCCCGCGCCACTCTCCGTCGCTGATTCGGACGCCGATGTCCAAGATCGCCTCTCTCAAAAAGAAGGCCGCCGACCTCGAAAAGAAGTCGCCCGACAAGGCCGTTGCGGTCTATGTCGAGCTGATCGCGGAGATGGAGAGGAATCCGGAGGACATGGATGTCGCCCTGTTGAATCGCGTTGGCGACCTCATGGTGAAGCAAAACAACGTGAGTGGCGCCGTCGAGTACTACGAGAAGGCCGTCGACTATTACGTGGAAGGTGGCTTCCTCAACAACGCCATCGCGTTGTGCAACAAGATTTTGCGCAGTTCGCCCGGCCGTTCAACTGTCTATTACAAGCTCGGGAAGATCAGCGCGCATAAGGGCTTCAAGGCGGACGCAAAGCAGAATTTTCTCGAGTATGCGGACCGCATGCGGAAAGCCGGCCAGATGGACGAAGCCTTCCGCGCCCTCGGCGAATTCGCCGACCTGTGCCCCGATCAGACCGACATCCGCTTGATGCTGGCGGATCAGCTTGCGAAGGCAGGGAAGAAGGAAGAGGCAATCGAGCAACTGCAGATCCTGCACGAGCAGCTCGATGCTGAAGGGAACGCGAACGAAGCGGCGGCCACCGCGAACCGGATTCACGCGCTCGATCCCAACGTCGAGCCGCGCACCGGCGGAAGCGTGAAGTCCTCGGGCGGCTCGGACGATCTGATCTTCATCGACCTGGGTGATTCACCCAAGGCGCAGGCGGCGCGCCGATCGATTGCCAAACAGCGCTCGACTCGAGGCATTCCTGCCCTCACCCCGGAGGAAAGCGCGGCGATGGGGACCGGTGCCAAGGCGCCGGAAGCTCCTCCGGCGCCCCCTCCGAAGCGTGCGACGATGGAGATCCGCAAACAGGCGCCGCCTCCACCACCGCCGCCACCGGAGCCGGAGCCAGAGCCGATCGTCGAGCCCATCATGGAGCTCGAGGAACCCGTTGAGACGATCGAGCCGGTCGAGATCACGCCGGAGCCGGTGATTGACGATATCCCGGTGAGCGCTTCGCTCGATCCCGACAATTCGGGCTCTCTGCTGGGCTTCGAGACGACGTCGCTGGCTGACGACGTCTCACCACCGGCGGACTATGCCTCTGGGCTCGAGCTCGAGCCGACATCGCTGCTCGACGCGCCGGAAGCGGACCTGCCGATCATCTCACCCGAGCCGGTGCTGGACGTTGTGGAAGACGAGACGGCGGAGCTCGATACGGGCGATACGATGCTCGATATCATCATGCCGTCGGACGACGAGGAGCTTCCGCCCGCGCGCCCGTCCGGGATCAACATGCCGGTCATCCAGGAGTCGGTCGAGTTCGACGCACCACTCGAGCTGGAGGAGCCTGCACCGGAAATCCCCCTCGCGCCGGACGATCTCGAGGACCTGGCGCGGCTGTCGTCGAACAACAACGTCGTGTCGCCCAAGTCGGTGGACGTGCTCCAGGCGGTCGTGGATGGCGATCCTGAGGACTGGGGATCGCGTCGGGAGCTCGCCGAAGCCCTGCTGGACGCCGGCAACCGCGACGACGGCGTGCGGGAACTTGAAACAGCGATGCTCGGCTTCGAGCGAAGCGGTGACCTCGCGACGGCAATGAGTGTCGCGGACGAGATCGTGCGGATCGATCCGTCTTCGGTGAAGCACCACCAGAAGCGCGTGGAATACGCGTACCGGACGAACGACCGCGCACAGCTGGTGGAGTCGTATCTGTCGCTCGCGGATGCATTGTTCCGGACCGGCCAGGTCGACAAGTCGCGAACGATCTATCAACGCGTGCTCGAGCTGTCACCCGACGATTTGCGCGCCCAGGCGGCTTTGAGCACCATGCCCGAGCCCACGCCAGAACCGGTCGCTCCGGAGCGGAAGTCTCCCGCCGCGAAGAAGCCAGTGGCGCCCGTACGTCCCGCGCCGATGACGAGCGCCAAGCCGACGCCGCTGGACAATGATGCCTTCGTCAATCTCGGGGACTGGTTGCGGGACGACGAGATTCCGAAGGACACCCGCATGGTCGTGGCCGAAGAAGAGCCCACCGGCAACGAGGAAGCGGACTTCCAGGACATGCTGCGGAAGTTCAAGCAGGGTGTCGCGGAGAATGTGGAGGCCGAGGACTACCAGAGTCACTACGACCTCGGCGTCGCGTACAAGGAGATGGGCCTCATCGACGAGGCAATTTCCGAATTCCAGAAGGCGCTGCGGGGGCCCGACAACCGCGTGCGTACGTATGAGGCGATCGGTCAGTGCTTCATCGAGAAAGGGCAGAATCAGATGGCCGCGACGATCCTCGCGCGTGCGCTGAGCGAGAAGGACATGGACGATGACCAGCTTGTCGGCGTTCTTTACCTGCTCGGCAGGGCATACGAAGCACTCGGAAAAGGCGAGGACGCATTGATCTACTACCAGCGTGTGTTCGTGGTGGACATTCAGTTCCATGACGTCGGCGAACGCATGAATGCGCTGGAGAACGCGACGCGATGAACAGTGCTGTCGCACCCGCACGCGGCGCGCGTCGGGACGTCAGTCTGGCGGGCATCCAGGCGCCTGTCCGCGAACGCCTGGACCGGGTGATCCCTGACATGCATCACGTGGTGTCGCACGACCTGCCGATGATCGAAGCCGTGAGCGGACACCTTCTGAGCAAGCGGGGCAAGCTGTTCCGGCCGACCCTGGCGCTCCTCGCCAGCGACGTCGAAGGAAACGGGGAGGATACTGCGGTCCGTCTCGCGTCCGCGATCGAGCTCATGCACCTTGCGACCCTGGTGCACGATGATTCGGTCGATCACTCGGCGCTGCGTCGCGGGCTGCCGACGGTCAACGCACTGTTCAGTCACCAGATCTCAGTGATCATGGGAGACTTCCTGTATTCGCGTGCCTTGCGCGCGCTGGTACAGCTCGAGAACCTGACCGTCCTGCGCATCCTCACGGATGTGTCGAACGAGCTTGCGGTCGGGGAAATGCGCCAGCTCGCGGCCATCGACTCGCTCGGCTTCGATGAAGCCGAATACGTGAAGCTGATCCGCGCGAAGACGGCGTCTCTGTTGTCTGCCGCGTGCGAGACCGGTGCGTTTTATGGGGCAATTCGCTTTCGTGCCCCCCTCGCACGGTATGGTGAACGGCTTGGGCTCGCGTTTCAGATCGCGGATGACCTCCTGGACTACACCGAGGATGCGACCACGACTGGCAAACCGTCGGGTGCGGACCTCAAGGAGCACAAGGTGACGCTGCCACTCATCGCCGCGCTCCCGCGAATGAATCGCGCCGCGCGTGCGCGGGTCGATGCGTTGTTCGCGCATGAAGCGCCGTCGGACGAAATGGTCGCGGAAGTTGCAGGCATTGTCGCCGAGGCCGGCGGGCTGGCCTATGCGCGGACCCGGGGGGCGCAGTTCGCCGATGAAGCGAACGAGGCACTGCGCACGATGCCAGAAAGCCCGGTGCGTGCCGCTCTTGAGGATGCAATCGTCTACGTCATGGAGCGTCGCTCGTAAATGCCACCAACCGGATCCGCCAAACACCGTCCCGTCTTCCACGGGGTCGTCCTCGCCATTGGTTTCGTGGTGGGAGGCGTGCTCACGCAGGTCGCCCGGCGGTTCCTGCCCCCCGGCGCGGTGAAGGAGTTTCTCACCACGGGGCTGACGCCGTCGTTCGGCCCGTTGACGATCGACCTGCTTATCTTGAAGTTCTCACTGGGACCCGTGCTGATCGACGTGTCGCTGCTCAGTCTGGTCGGGGTTCTGGTCGCTTATCTCATCGCACGTTCGCTCTTCTAGGAGCTTTTATGATTGGCAATCTGGGTCCGATGGAGCTGTTCATCATCCTCGTAATCGTGCTCGTCGTCTTCGGCGCGAAGCGCGTTCCCGAGATCGGCGCGTCGATCGGAAAGGGCATTCGCGAGTTCAAGCGTAACATCAGCGACGTGGACCGCCAGATCAAAGCGCCCGAGCGCGAGGCGCATGCGGAGTCGATCAACGCCGGCGATCCGGTGAGGCGCACGGACGACGCGACCTCCGAGCCGAAGCGTCTCCTGAGCTGAGTACTGGATAGAACAGAGGCCCTCGCGAGACGCGAGGGCCTTTTGTGTTCCAGACCTACACCTGCTGGCGTCGTGCCGCGGCGTTGATCTCACGGCGATGGTCTTCGATGTCTGCGGACTTGCGGAGGTCATCGAGGAACAGCTGCAGGCGCTGTTGTTTCAGCTGTTGGACGCGTTGCCGGCGCAACGCTTCCTTCTGCGCGTCGAACTCCGCGCGGTTGGCGTTCACCCGGCGGTCGACGCGGATGACGTACACGCCGCTCTCGTCGCGAATCGGCGCGCTGACGGCGCCGGCCGGCAATCCGAATGCCGCGCCCATCGGACTGCTGAACTGCGGCATTCCCGGCAGGAAGCCCAATCGAGTGAACGTGGGTGTCTTCACCGGCGTAAGGCCCGCATCCCGCGCCGCCGTCTCCAGGCTGGTCGCCGCCGCCGTACGCGCAAACTGCTCGGCGACCGGCATGAGCTTGTCGATGGCTTTGGCCATCGCCAGGTGTTGGCGGATCTCACTCGCGACGCGGTTGACACTCGGCTCTCCGCCGGGGGAAACGGAGTCGAGGCGCGCCATCCAGTAGCCGCCCTCGTCATCGAACAATTCGCTGATGTCGCCGCGTTGTGCACCGCCAAAGGCCCAGGCGCTCACGCTCGGGACGTTTCCTCCTTCGAGGGAAGCGACCTGACCCTCGACGGCCGTCAGTCTGCGGATGGGCAGGTTGAGTTGCCGCGCGGCCGAGTCGAGCTTCGAGGGATCTTCCGCGCCGGACGCGATCTCCGCGAGCTCGTCCGCGCGCCGATCGGTGGCCATCGCCGCGGAATCGGTCTGCTGCACGCGCAGCAGGATGTGGCGCAGGGCGAGGGTATCACCCTTCCGGTCGTCCATCTTGATCAGATGGTAGCCGAACGGGGTGAGGACCGGTTCGGAGATCTGCCCCGGACGCAGGCGCGCCGCAGCCTCTTCGAATTCGGGCACGAAGCGGCCGCGCGGACCACGACCCAGGTCGCCCCCGTTGGCTCCACTGATCGAGTCGACGGACTCGCGGCGCGCCACGTCGTCGAAGCTGGCGCCGCCGATGATTTCCTGGCGCAGTTGCAACATCCGCTGACGCGTCGCCGCAGTGTCGGCGGCGGTGATGACGCGGGGGATGTGCACGACCGAAAGCCACGCCTGGCCCGAGCGCTCGAACTTCGCCTTGTTCTCGTTGAAATAGTCCCGTATTTCGGCGTCCGTGACAGCAGCAAGCGCCGCCGAGTCGATCTCCGGACGCCACGCGACATACGTGACCTGCGCGGAGTCGCGCTCATCCTGCCACGCACGCCACAATTCCGCGTCCGTCAGGTATACGCCGTCGGTGATCTGCTCGAACAGCTTCTCCTTCGGAATCTCGCTGCGGTAGTAACTCTCCAGCGCGAGGAGGATGCCGCCCTGGCGGGCCTGAGGGCTGGCCAGGAAACGCTGGTATTTCTGCGGATCAAACCTGCCTTCGGTCTGAAGATCCGGGTTGTTGTACAGGAAGGGCGGTGGGGCGTACCTGGCGAATTCGCGGACTTCTTCGTCTGTCACCCCGATACCGCGCTTGCGATACTCCTGTTCGAGGAGCACTTGCATGATCATCTCATTCAGGACGTCCTCTTCGATCTGACGCACTTCATCCTGAGTGAGCGCGGCGCCCGAGCGCTGCTGGTTCTGCATGGCCTGGGACACACGCTGCTGCCAGTCCATGTACAGAATGTCGCGGCCATTCACCTCCGCCACAGCCGTCGTGGGAGTGATGGCCGAGCCTCCGATGAGGCCGGCGGTATCGGCGAATAGAAAGACGCCGACAAAAGCGGCAAAGAGGAACAGCCAAATCCATTTGGCCGTGGTCCTCATCTGTTGCAACACGGGGCGTTACTCCTCGGAGGGGTGGTGCGCGATGGCGAACGGCAAGCTGAAAAAGCTATCCGGCGGCAACAGCTAAAATCAAGTCGCGGCGTGACTTCTGATTGACTGGCTCCGTCGGCGAGATGTATCTTGCCCGTTCTTCTGTCGCGGTCCCGCGCCCTTCAAAAAAATCGCAAATGGCGAGTTCCGCCCGAATCGACGAACTGCGAAAGAAGTTCGAGGAAAACCCCCGGCGGTACTTCGCTCCCCTCGCGAACGAGTATCGAAAAGCGGGCGACGTCGACCAGGCTATCGCGATCTGTCGCGAATACCTGCCGCAGCAGCCCGGGCACATGAGCGGTCATATCGTCTATGGCCAGGCGCTCTACGAGGGACGCGAGTTCGAGGAAGCCAAGGGCGTCTTCGAAACGGCGCTTTCCCTGGATCCCGAAAACCTCATCGCGCTCCGTCACCTCGGCGACATTGCCCTCATCCTCGGTGACACCGAGGGTGCCAAGTCCTGGTATGGCAGAGTACTGGAGGCCGATCCGCGGAACGAGGAGATACAGGCTCAGCTCAAGAGCCTCGACGCCGTAACGCCTCCGAATGCGACGACCGCCGAGACTCCCGCGACGCAGGCAGCGGTTCCGGAGCCTGCTGCATCCTCAGCCCCAACAGTCGTCGTCTCGGCTTTGAAAGCGCCGGAGATCGTGCGCACGGTCGAGCAGCCGGCGATGTCAGTCCCTCCTGAAAAGCCCGTCAACCAGGTTGAGACGCTTGGAAGCGCGCCGACGGCGGAAATCACCCTGGACAATGTGCCGTCGCCTGATATTCCGGCGCTGGAGAATCTCGAGTCCTTGTCCCTTCCGGATTCTCCTGCACCCGTCGGAGAAGCAGCAGCTGGCTTCGAACCCACGGCGGCCTCCGGTGAGCCCGCGGCGCCGGGCGACCGGCTTGCGCTCGACACAGCGGTGCCAGGCGGAAGCGGAACGGTGCCGGCTATCGATTCCTTCACGCTCGAAGGACTTGAGACGACATCGATGACGCCTGAGTCAGCATCTGGGCTGTCGTCGGCACCGGAATCGGAATCTGCCCTGTCGTTGACGCCCGAGTCCGAACCGCTGCCGTTGTCGACGCCGGAGCCGATGTCGATGTGGGAGGGCACAGCGGAGACATTGCCGGGTCGCTCGGAACTCACGATCGAAGAAAGCCAGGAGATGGTCGTCAATCTGGGAACGCCGGAGTCGGTGCAGGCCCAAAAGCCTCAGTCGGACTCGCCGGCGGGGATCGACGCGCTCGACCTCGGTTTGCCGGCATCTGCGCCCGCCTCACCGCGGGAAGGATCCGTGGCTGCGTCACCCACGGCGGAAGGGTCCGGGCCTGCGTCACCGACGGCGGATCTCCCGATGATAGACGTGTCGGACAGTGCCGAGGCGAGTGCGCAGGTGCAGGATCAGTCTCCGGAGGCAGCCAGGGAGCCGGG
>Ga0196976_1000894_pt1 | contig 15968 bp, 21 predicted proteins | sample S3v_513CmetaG_FD_148644 | JGI IMG/M metagenome (GOLD analysis project Ga0196976, IMG submission 148644) | Soil microbial communities from Anza Borrego desert, Southern California, United States - S3+v_5-13C | ecosystem: Environmental > Terrestrial > Soil > Desert | place: USA: California...
CATGAAGCCGCAAACTCGGCATTGCCAGGTATCGGGGACGTCCACGGGACGATGTCATCATCTCCGGACACGAGCGCGCATTCAGCCCCGGATTACGATGTCTCGATCGCGCGGTTTCGGGTTGCTTTTCTCGTCAACCCGGTGATGCTGCGTCAGCGCCGGATGGCCGAGTCGAGATCCGACGCGATGAACCACGGGGCGCCGGGAGCGCGGCGCAGGGTGAGCACAAACTTCCCCGCATCGGATTCGCCGGCCGTCTGGGCATACGCGTAGGCGCCGACGATGTAGCCCACGGTGTCACCCGCGGCGTATGCGAGCGCGCGCAGCCGGAGGTCGCCCCCCGCCATGCGCTGGTACGCGGCGCCGATCGCGTCGCGGCCGCGGATCCATCCGCCCGGCCGCGCGATGAAACCGTCATCGGTGAACAGGCGGGCGAGACCCGCGCCATCGCCCGCCTTCCAGAGCCGCTCGTAGTCGCGGAGCACGCGATCGAGCTCCGGTGGCAGCATGACAGAAGGGAGTCGCGGCACGGCCGGCGACGCGGCGGCTGGCGGCTGCTGAGTCGCTGCGCTCCGGATCGGGACGATGCTCAGGAGCAGGGCAACTGCAACGGAGAAGGCGGATCGGGTCATATGCCGGGATAAATTTGGGAGACGTGGAGTGATGGTGGCGTCGCGTCATGTCGGCGTCAAGCGTCGCTACGCGGCGTCACTCGCCGCCACCGGCTGGATCGCGTGATCTCCGCGTCGCTCGAGACAGTGAGCGACCGGTCGCGTGAGATGTGGGTGCTGCGCTACCGCGCCGAGCTGTCGCCCAACGAGATCGCCTCCTGGGGGGTGAGGAGAGGCAGCGGTGTGGTCACAACACTTTGACAGGTGGAATGTCAGAGTGTTGTGTCTACACACGTAGCCGTTGGTTCAACAGAGCGCACGATTCGGCCAATGGCAGAGGAACTTCCTCAGCGCGTATAAATCCCGGCGATTGCGGCGCGCAGCTCGCGCACATCGCCCCGGTTGGCGTCGAGGTTCTCGAGCAGGTTCACCAGATCTGCGGCCAGTCGGAACCCACACGTTGCCAGTCGTCATCAACAGCATGTCACGCGCGACCCCGGTCGAGTGCACTACTATAGAAGGGAACACGAACGAGCCCGGGCGCCAGGAGTCGAAGGAGCCGGCGCTGAGGAATCATCTTTTGGGGTGACTGACACCACCTGGTCAGATTCCTCAATTCATTGATTCCTTGATTCTCTTTTCCTGTCCTTCGACTGTTGGACGTTCAGGATGGGCAGGAACATCTGTGATGGCGGCTCGGGACAGAATACCGGGGAGCGTGCCCGCGCGCACGATCAGCTCAGCGGAAGACGCGCGCGAAGAACGCGGGGAGCGACAGCTCGAATCCCGCCACCACGCCCGGCGGTGTCCACGTGAGTACCTCGGCGACCACCTCCGGACGCGCATCTCCCGGCCTCCATCGTTCAACCACGCGCGCGTCCAGGTCGACGATCCAGTACTCGCATCCGGCGCGCTGATATTCCGGGCGCTTCACCACGCGGTCGAAGCGGGCACTCGACGGCGAGAGCACCTCGATCGCGAGCAGCAGCCGGTACGCGGGGAAACCCGCGTCACGGATGCGGATCCATTCGTCACGCGGGAGCACATAGACGTCCGGCTGGCGAACGTCCTCTGCGTCGAGGCCGATGTCCGATGGCGACGTCAGCGCTTCGCCGACGCCGACGCGCTCGCAATACTCGCTCAGTGCCACGAGCAGCAGCTTCACCGCCATCTGATGGCGGGGCGTGGGTGACGGTGTCACCAGCAGCTCGCCGTCCACCAGCTCGTGCCGCGTTGCGCCTGGCGAATCTGCAATGAGCTGCCGGACCGCCACGGCAGTCCAGCGTTCGGGCGTCTGTACCGGCATTCCCATAATCTGCTCGGCGTCTCGAGTAGGGGGGCAAGCGCACCGGAATCCTTGTTGGCTTGCCGAGAGCCGAAAGCCGAGAGGACAGGGTCGGCGGCGCCACCGACTCTGCCTTACGACTCCTTCATCCTACTTCCGCCCAGACTGCCGCTCTCTGGGCCAGCGTGTCCCATATGCTAGATTTCACCAACATGATTGTGCATTACGTTGTCGGGAGAAAGGCGGCTTGGCTCAGCGCTATTGCGATGTGCGCTCTCTGGATTCCGTCATGCGGAGGTCCGACTGAACCGCCGCTGCGTGTGGTGAATCCGGCACTGGACTCCATCTGGATTGAACCATTCTACAGTCGCCTCAGTGCGCTCGGCGTCCTGGTGGTCATAGGCGCCCCCAATGACACGGCCTTTCGGCTGGCTGATGACGAGCGATTGCTTCTTACTGCCTCTACATCCGCGGGTGATCTCGAGACATTCAGAATGGGCCGGTACATCTGTGATGGCGGCCGAGACTGTACCGGCCTGATTATCTCAATGGCAGATGGCTATCTCGCCGCTGAGCTTGCGGAACGTATCAAGCACCTGCCAGTCCGCGTGTATTCATTCTCTTCAAGAACTGCCAGCGGACGTGTCATTGAATGGCACAGGGTGCAACATGTCATGACCGAGCTCAGGAAGGTCGCCGGGGTCAGAATGGTCGATCGTGATGCCCTAGGATGCGGCAGCTGCACTGCGTTGCCACTCTCTCAGACCTTAGCCGGCTTGCCGCTCGATTACATGGTTCCTCCACGGCCCAATGACGGGCTGCTGCAGGTGGCGACAGGTGTGACTGTGAATGTTCGCTATGAGCAAGCCACGGGAGTCGCGCTCGAACGCAACATTCTCATGCCGTGATTGGGAAGCTAACCCGCCAAACACCCACGAGTGGTTACTTCCATTGCAGTGTTATGTCTTTATAATTTTTGGTCATACTCCTTTAACGAGGCGAGTGATGGCCAGCCGAAGTGGTGTAGCTCTGCTTGTCACTGTGGCGCTTGCGGCGTGTCAACAGGATGTCCCCGTCCAGCCGTCCCGCTTAAGTGTTGGCAACTCTGCGCTCTTGAGATCCGACGGGGCGATCCCGAGGGATAAAGAGTTTGCAGACAGCATAGAAGCGGTGCGAATCCCGGACGAGATGAACTCGTTCGGCGGCCTTGCTGACGAAGAGTTGATCGAAGAAGTGCGCAAAGCTGAAGGTGTCGTGGTCATTGGGCTAAAACAGCCCGGTGTCGCGCGCACCAGTGTCAGTAGAGTCCTTCCGGCGCAGTCGAAGGCCGCACTTATTGCGAGTCGAAGAAGACTCCAGGCGGCGGGTGTGAAAATCCTCGCCAGCCTTCGCAACATCGGGGCGGTTGTGGCGTTGATCGACCCAGAAATGGCGCCAACAATTCGCGACCTCGACGTGGTCAATTACGTCTCCGCGAACAAGACGGGGAGCGCACTGCAGGGCGGATCCACAACCGTTCAGGATACCAGTTGGGGGGTCCACATGGTTGGAGTCGATTCGATCTGGAACGTTCTCGGAATCCGCAGTGCCGGCACGGTCGACGTAAGCATCCTTGATGCCGGAATTCTCGAAGCGCAACTCCACGACCCTTCGCTCGACGGCCCTGCGAATCTCGTCAACTGCACGTACATCGCAGAGGTCGCTAACACGTGCTATGCGTCGTGGCACCACGGTTCATTCGTAGCCGGTATCATCAATGCGCGCGACAACAGTGCCGGCTATATCGGGGTAGCGCCGTACATCCAAAACTTCAATTCGGTACGGATCTTCAACGCCAATGACATGTGGACAGCGGCAGCCGCGGTTGAAGCACTCGATTGGGTGATGGGCTATGTGTACTACTTTGGTCCGCGCCATGTAGTCAACATGAGTATCGGAATGTGCTTCGATGTGCCTGCGCTGGCTGAAGCAATTACGCGTGCGGCGAATGCGGGAGTATTGCTCGTTGGTGGCGTTGGGAACACGCCTTATAACTGTTCCGGGTATCCCCCCGGTCTTACGGGCGTGATGTTTCCAGCGCGGTATCCACAAGTCATTGCCGTATCGGGAACGTTGTCCGACGACTCATTCGCAACCACGGGGCCTTGTCAATTGAACGGGGTGCATAATGGATCCCGGTACGGACCTGAAACGGATATTTCGGCACCGTTTTGGGCGTATAGCATCGGGAGCGGAACTCCGTTTGGTGGCCAGTACTGGCGTCAGGACTGCGGAACATCTTTCGCGACTGCGCTGGTCTCTGGCGTTGCCGCCTTGATTTGGGGTCAGAATCCTGGATGGACTGCGCAGCAAGTGAGGGCCCGACTGCTGCAGAGCGCTCTCGATCGCGGTGCGGCGGGTACCGATCCGTATTTCGGAGCCGGTCGGTTGAGTGCATTCCGAGCGATGCATCCCCCACTGGCCGTATCGATTTCCGGACCGACGACTATACGACAGGCCGGAAGTAATACCTGGTCAGCAGTGGTAAGCGGCGGATCGGCCCCGTATACCTACCGCTGGGAGTTTAAATCCCGCTCGGGATCATGGAATGTCGTTGGTGGCAACACGTCTACGTACTCGCGAAATATCACCACGTCGGATGCTCCCACCTTTTACTTGCGCGTGACCGCTACGTCCGGCAATCAGATTGGAGCGGGTGAAACGAGTGTCAACGTAGTCATTCTTCGCTGAACCGAGCCTGGAATGCAGACTGCGACGGCTCGGTTTCTTTCCCCTCGGGTCACCGATATAGTCGCGTACGCGACCTTCAAGCGGGAGCGGAGGACAGGGTCGGCGGCGCCACCGACCCTGCCTTACGACTCCTTCATCCTACTTCCGCCCCAACTGCGGCGGAGACGAGAAGGCCGCGATGATCGCCCCGACAGCAGTGATCACCGCGGGCACCGCCTGGGCCAGCTCCGGCCCCGCGGTAGCGAGCGCCTGCAACAGCGCGCTCCCCGGGTTCGCCGCGGCCAGTGCCCCGATCACGGCGATTGTTGCTCCCACCACCGCCTGCACGCCACTGCCGCGCGGCGGATGGTAGGTGTTGACGTAGATCCTGCGAACCATCTGTCCTCCAAAGTGAAAGTGTGAGAAGTGATTGCTTGTCTGCTTCTCAGCTTCTCAGCTTGTCACGACAAGCCGACAAGCCGACAAGCCGACAAGCCGCTCATCCGGGCACCTTCCGCGGATCCCGGCCGTACGAGTTCTTCGCCGAGATCACACCATCCTTCCGGTGGATGGTGTGCTCCTTCTGGTGCGCCTTCGCGATCAATCGACCCATCCGAACCGCGTCGCGCTTCGTGGGGTGCAGCATGCCCACCTTGCCGTCGATCATGTTGCACCACACGATCCGCCGTTCGGGGTACCGGACGGTGTGTACTCCGCCGCCGCGCTTCATGCGGCCTCCTCGTTCTCGTCCGCGGTGCCACCGGTGGCGGGAACGGACAGCGATCCGCCGGGCACCTGCTTCACCCGCTTGGCCAGCTTCCACCGCGCGAGCAGTGTCCCCTGTCCCTTGAACGCCGCGCGCACGATGGTGTCCAGGATCTCCACCGACTTCCGGCCGGCACGGATCTCGTCCTTCAATCCGCGACGGGCGCCCACGTGAACTCTCACGTTGCGGTCCTTGCCGACGAGCGACTGCCGCAGCTCGAGGATCGCGGCATCCAGCCGCTCCAGGAAATCCTCGGACTGCCCGCTCTCGATGAACACCGCCTGCTGCGTCGCGACCGCCTGCCGGATGCCCTGTGCCTCCTGGACGAGACGCAGGGTTCCCAGGCTCGGCGCCGGCGTGCGCGTAGCGACGGCGAGCCCGGGCACATTCGCATGTGCCCGCGCGATCTGTGCGATGGGAGCCAGGAACTCCTCACGCACCCTGCGACGCAGCGCCGCCTGGCGCCGCGTTTCCTGACGGCTCAGTCGCTGTCCCGCCGACTGGTCCTGGTAGTGCGTCGTCAGCCGCGCGACGATCTCGTCCAGGGTGTTCTTCTGGGCGGTGTACGCCGGTGACGCCGGGGGCGGGGTGACCCCAAGGAAATCCTGCACCCGCTGGAACATCTCGATCAACTGCTTCTGCCTCGACTGCATTGCTCCTCCTTATATAGGAAGTGGTTGTGGACGCACTGGGTGACAACGGCCGGATGCGGTGCGTCCTGCACACCCGGCCTGATATCGGACAATCGATGTGGTTGTGCGGGAGTGGCTGACTGGCCGCGTTACAGCAGCTGCGTCGCGCGCTCGCAGGTGATGACCACCATGCTCGCAGTCCGTGCGCCGCGCTTTACACCAGGTGACCAGTCGCGTCACACCCCATGACCACCGGAGTGACAGCGCCTGACCAGCGCGCTCGCACCCGTCGACCAGCGAGCTCGCAGCGCATGACCTGCCGGCTGCGACCACCGCACCAGCCGAATTGCACCTGGTGACCTCGGCGCTCGCGCCTATGCACCAGCGGCGTGCCGGACGGAGAGTCAGCGCTCGCAGCGGGAGACCAGAAGCCGTGCACGCGGTGACCTGCGTGCTCGCACCCGTTCACCGGTCGCGTCGCATGCCGGCACCACCCGCGTGCGTCCACCGAACCAGCCAGGTGGATGCCTGCGACCACCGCGTTGCACGCGCTGACCAGCGGGTGAACACCCCTGAGCCAGGCGCGTCGCACCCCATGACCAGGAGTGTTGCGGCGGTTAACCCCTCGCTTCTGGGGCTGGCGCTTCCGGCGTCCCGCGCCACATCGATGAATTGTCCCTCTGTGAGGGAAGCCGAATGAAGGGGTGGAAAGGAGAGGTCGACTTTCGGCCTCGGCGCTCGGCTCTCGGCCGAACGAAGCCTTGCGGAAAGCCGAACTCGGGTGCAAAAAGGTCAGACCTCTCCTTTCCGGGGTCTCGTTCGGCTTCCCTGTTAGAGGCCTATCAGATGCCAATATCCTTACGAAAGCGCAAAAGCCCGGCGGCACCGCCGGCACCCTTGAAGCCTGGGGCAGACCCGGCGCACCGCGTCATGCACGACCTCTATCGGCGGATGCAGGCCAAGGGGCGGACGTTCGCCTGCGACGAGGTCGGGTTCGAAGTAGCAGACGACATCGTGCAGCAGACATTCCTGGAGATCTGGCGCGTCTGCTACGCAGAGGCGGAGGAACCGGAGGCGCCGACGGAGTTCCTGTTCTGGCGCGTCCTGCGAAACCGCTGCTACGACTGGCGGCGGACGAATCATGAACACGAGTACGAGGCCATCCGCGAGCCTGAGAGTGGCGAGGTGATGCCGCTCACGCCGTACGCGGACAACCGGAACAACCCGTTGATGGTCGCCGAGGGGAGCATGCTCAAGGCGCGCGTGGAGTATCTGGTTTCGACCTTCCCGCCGGAGATGCGCCGGGTGATGATGGCGGCGCTGGAGCACGACTTCGAGACGCGGCCGATGGCCGAGTCAACAGGGATGAAGCACGACCTCGTGAAGTGGCACCTGAAGGAGGGGCGGAAGCGTCTGAGGCAGCTGCTCGAGAAGGACGGCTATCCCGTGCCGACACACCTCAAGACCGGCCGTCCGGCGGGGAGGGTCTCATGAAAAAGACGAAGGAATTGCGGATGCCGTCGCCTGGGCTGTCGCCGGAGCATGACGCGTTTGTGGACGACGCAGTGGGGCTCGCGACGGGGACGCTGACGAAGGCCGCCGCTGCCGCGGTGCGCCAGCGGATGAAGCACGATCACGTCTATCGCTCGGCGGTGAAGCCCATCGTGGACGCGTACAAGGTGCCGGACCTGGCGCAGGAAGACATGGACGCCGCCTGGCCCATCTTTGCGCGCAGTGCGGGGATGCCCATCGAGGCGGTGGAGGCGCTGGTGGGAGACAGCGAGGCGCGCGAGTGGCGTGGCATGATGCGCTTCTTCGGAGCGGTGGGGAAGCTTGCGGCGGCGATCGCGATCGTGGTCGGCGGCATTTTCGGGAACATGGCGCTCATGAGCGTCCTGTACTTCGACCAGGTGAGCACCAGCCCCACCGGCCAGCTGCGCGAGGTGTTGCCGGACAGCAGCATCGTGGAGCTCGGCCCGAATTCGTCGCTGAAGTTCCGGGAGGGGATGCAGACCGCGATGGGGGATCGCAAGCGCGACAGCTGGCTCAGTGGCGAAGGGACGTTCACGGTGCGCAGCGAGCCGACTCACCTGTTCGAGGTGAACACGGACGACGCGCAGCTCATCGCGCTGGGCTCGCGGTTCCGGATTGTCGCGCGCGGACGGGTGACGACGGTGGTGATGGAGGAGGGACGGATGACCATCCGGCGGCTGAATGACGAAGGCCGTTTCGCGGGACGGATGCGGGTGGTGAAGGCGGGGCAGACCGCGCGCGTCACGCGCGAGGCCATCGAGATCACGGAGACACCATGAAACCCCTGGCACCGGAGTTCCTGATCAGCGCGGCGACCACCTATGTGGGGCTGCGCGAGGAAGGCGGGAACAATCGCGGGAAGATGGTGGAGCTGTTCCTGGCGGGCGTGCGGCAGCAGCCGGGCGCGCCCTGGTGCGCGGCGTTCGTGCACCACGTGGGCTTCTACAGCCACTTCGACTATGAGCTGGGGAAGAGCAGCTGGCCGCTGCCGGCGACGGCGAGCTGCTACGTGCTGGGATCGTATTCCGGGCGGCGGCAGGTGCTGGTGCAGGAGCCGATGCGGGGCGACGTGTTTTTGCAGTACAACGCCGAGCTGCGGCGGTTCGCGCACACCGGGATCGTGGTGAAGGTGGACGAGGTGCGGGAGACGGCCGGGGAGCGGTGGTACGAGTGCACTACTATAGAAGGGAACACCAACGAGGCGGGGAGCCGGGAAGGGGACGGGGTGTTCTGCAAGCAGCGCCGGCTGTTCCCGTCGGTGGGTGACCGGTTCGTTCGGTGGGTGGAGTTGAGGAAGGAATCGAAGGAGTCGGCGGCGTGAAGGAGCTGTTGCGCCGGTTCGAAGCGGGCGAAGAGATCGCCATGGAGGATCTTCTCAGTGGCAGTGCTATATCGAATCGCGCTTCGAATCCGCAAAACATTGTCGATTGCGCGGCTAAAAACTATGTAGTCCCACGTTGGATCTGGTTGCGGATCATACGGATGAACATATCCGTCCCAATCCTTGTGCTGCGGGTTCATTTGCTTAGTCGTAAACAAGCCGATCTTTACCTTGTTGGCCTGCATCAATTCAAAGAGGCGACTGCCTGTCAAGATGCACTCGCCATCATCGTGGTCCCACAGCCCCGAGACAATGTAGAAAAGCTGACTCCATTCATCGTCATTGAGATCTCGACAGCCACCCCATCCAGCGCACGCTTGCACCGTATCAATTACACTTGCGGGATCCAGAGCCCAAAGCGTGTCGATCTCAAACAGATTCGCACGTCCGCTGAAAGGCTGAAGGGCGGTCGGCGGCGTCTCGCACGAGGTAAAGGTCGCCGCGGCAATAAGAATACTGAATACTCGCCGGCGAGAGGTCGAAACGGTCATATTGCTCCTCAAAGGTGTCGAAATCACGGACCAGTGTCGCGGTTCATTCGCGGGTCTTGCTCGCAAGGTCCAAGCCGCAGTCAACAATAAAGGTCTGCTAATATGCGCTCCACTAAGCCTAGGGCGAGCTTACCTGCAATCGGCCAGCGCGCTGATCCCTTAGAGATATTCATGGCACGGACTAGGCAGCACAGCCGCCGTGCAATTCCTGAAACGCCTCGGCACCTCAGTCATTTGGTCGTTCCGGGTGCTAGCGGCGCGAATGTCGCGTACTAATTGGTATGGCCCGGCCTCCAAGAGGATCCTCGTTCCGGGAGCAGCGGGGCGGCAACTATCAGCAGATAAAATGCAGATGATCCGAAGCGCGATCGGGACCGTGCTCATCAGCCTGAGCGCGTGCGCCACGCGGCGCGACGCCACTCCCCCTGATTTTCAGTCGGTCACCACTCCCAGCGATACCGTACTAATTAAGGAAGCGCTCATTAGGCACTACGGTGTGACAACGCCGGAGCACAGCATAACCGTTCATCGGATCGTGGCCGACACGGGGTGGGGTATGCTAGCCAGTGCTCACGGAGGTACAGGCGTCAGGCTCGAGAAGCGAAATGGCCGCTGGACCTTTGTAAAGGAAACATACGCCGTCGTGTTTTGACGGTAGCATATTCAGAGCACGCAGCGGTACAGGACGGCCAGCGAGACGGGCCCCGCATCCATGAGCGACTTTGTTACCGGATCCACGCCGATTAAGCGCCTCCAACGATCAGGCTCCCAGCAGGACAATGTCGTCAGGTTCGCCGAAAATCACAGCTGGTCGCCGCTGCATCGGCGAAATACAGCTTGATGATCCGCAGCGCGGGGGTGGGCGCCATCAAGGCGGCACTGAAGAATGATCTCGCCATCCTGGGTAAGCGGCGCGGCACGATGCTATCCGCGCTTCGCGTCGGTGCGGTCGATCCCTAAGGTGACGTGCGACTGGTGGCCGTACGCGCCTTGGCTGAGATCGCCGATCCTGTGGATATAGTGTTGCTCGCGCGTATCGCACGCCTTGATACCATGGCTGCATTGCGCGATGGCCTGACGGTATTCCCGGTTCGCGAGGAAGCGCGATGTGGAATCGCCAGGATCCGGAGACCACCTTGATCATCGAGTTCGGCCGTACCTGACGAGAAGCTCGTGGCTCGTGCTGGGCGCCTACGTGCCGGTGTGGGCACACGCCCAGCGCGTCGTCACCGGGATGGTGCGTGACACCGCTGACCTTCGACCAATCGCGTCGGCCGTGGTCCTCTCACTGGCCGGAGACGGACGTGTGTTGGCGCGCACCCTCACCGATGCGCAGGGTACGTATCGCGTTTCGACTGACGCAGCGGTCACGCGCATCCGTGTGCAACGGCTCGGCTATCGACCGCGAGAAGTGGCGCTCGAACTCGAAGCGGTTGCCCCCACGGTCGTGTCGCTGCATCGGGTCGTGTCCCTGCTGGAACCAGTGACGTCCAGGGAGGAAGGAATCGAAGGAGTCGGCGCATGATCGCGTCGGCCAGCCACTCCGCGTGGAGGACTCGGGTCGGCGGTATGTGACGCGGGGTCAACGTCAGACGAGGAGGAACGATGAGCGACGGTGATGCTGGTGGTGCGGACGGAGGGAGTAACGGCAACGAGGGCGCGGCAGCCGCGGTAATCATGTCGACGATGATGGGCGGCGACGACGCGCGGGCCGCGAAGGCGTCGAAGGCCGAGCCGTACGTCGAGCCGGATTATGGGGTTGTGTGGGCGAAGCGGTGGCGTTGGATGAAGCCGGTGCTGCTGCTGACTGGCGCTGGCCTGGTCGCCCTGCTCGCGTGGTCTACCATCGGGCGCTGAGCGTCAATCGGTTGCGACTCCCTACCGAGCTTTGCCCACGGTAGCAAGACGGAGACTGGGTGTTGACGGGCTGCTGAATTCAGATCCCGTTTTTACAGTCCGAAACCCCTAGCCCAAGCGTACCCCAAGGGTGCTCCACTTGACGGGTACTTCTTCCAACCGGCGCTTAACAAACCTTGGTATTCCGACCAGTTATGTGTGATATAGGAATCCGCGACTCCCCAGGTCGTGGGCTGCCAATCGACACGATAGATAGGCACCAAATTTGGACCTGGTCCGTCGAAGACCCACCCCGAGTGGGGTTGGGCTATAGCCTATTCGTCCTTCGCAATTCCATAACTGGCTCACGAAGGTATTCGAAAGGTTCCCACCCTGCTGACTGAAGTTCCCCGGTTTTGTAGACACCTCCAGCGCTTCGATCGAGATTCGAGGCAGGAGGTGTTGAGTGAAGAAGCGAGGACCGAAGGCGAACAGCGAGGAATGCCGCCAGCAGGCATTGCGGCTCGTCGAATGGCGATCGCGTGGCCCGCGTTCCTGCGTGCGGCGGGGTGGCCAGAGAGTGTCGCCATCTACACGATATGCGATGTATTCTGCTCAGTTCACGGCATAACGTGTATTGTCAGCCAGTGCCACGGTGCGGACGGCGGCCTCTCTCTTCTTGCGGAGCTGACGTTACACGTTATATCGTGTAATCGTCCCAATACACGATTAATCGTGTAGTGCTCCCACCAGCGAGGTCGCCGCTCCTGCATGGTACATCCCTGGCCAGTCGTCGCATTCATCGGGGACATCATCCGGTCCCGAAAGCTGTCGGAGCACCAGCGGGGGCCGGTGCAACGCGACCTCGAGCAGTTTCTCGTGTACGTGAACCGCAGGTACCGACGCTCGGTATTGGCGCAGTTCCTGGTGACGCTTGGTGACGAGTTCCAGGGGCTGGTACGCGATCCTGTGGTTGTTCCCGAAATAGTTCAGGACGCGCGCGAGCGTCTGCCGGAAGTAAGGTTCCGCATGGCGGTCGGATACGGAAAACTCACGACACCTCTCAAGAAGGTCGCTTTGGGTACCGATGGTCCCGCGTGGTACAACGCGCGCGACCTGCTCAACAGCTGGCGCGCCGGAAAACGCGAAGGCGTTGGCTTTCACGGCTTTCCCGATCACGATGTCGCACTCAACGGTCTTTCAGGCCTTCTCACTCACCACTGGAATGGACTGGAAGCGTCGCAGCGGAAGATCATCACCGCCCTGCGTCACCATGAGGGTTTACGAAAGGATGCCGCCGCCGATCTGGGGATCAGCCCGCAGAGCATGAGCAACCGGGCGCAGAGCGCAGGGGCGCGCGAGTACGAGGACGGGATGATCGCCATGAGGGACCTGCTGCGGCGCTATACTCCCCCTGAAGCGTGATGCCGGTCGCGTGGCCACGGAGCGACGAGGCGCTGCTCGTGTGGGCGCAGCTGCTGCTCACGTGGGTGGTCGCACTGTATTACATGCCTCACACCTGGTCCATCTGGGCTCGGCTGGAGCTGCCCGAGAGCCACAACTTGGTGGGCCACGCCGTCCCGAAGCTGGCGTTACTGGCACTCATGCCGTTGCTCGTGATGCCCAGCCGGCTCATTCCTGCGATTGCCGCGACGGTGGTGGGCGTGGCCCTCGCGCTGGCGCTGTCATTCGCACGCGAGCGGGGAAGCGAGAAGTGGAAGACGCGCGGTGCGGAAGTCGAGCTGGGACTGACCGGAGCGTACGTCGCGTTATCGGCTGTCATCGTTGGGGATAACGCGGTTCGTCCCCTCGTCGCGCTGGTGACAGTGCCATTGCCTCCCAGCCGCATGGCGGCGCTGTCATTCTCAGCCGCCATCACCTTGTTCCTGGTACGTGGCGGCACACAGATCGTACGGGCGCTGTTGAAGAAGGCCGGAACCCTGCCGGTGACCGAAGGAAAAGTGGATGAGGTGGAGTACAACCGCGGGCGCCTTATCGGCGGGATCGAGCGATTGCTGCTGGCCTGGATGGTGGCAGCAGGCAGCTACGGTGCCATGGGGTTCATCGTTGCGGCGAAGGGCCTGATTCGAAGTAAGGACCTGGAGAACCGCGAGCGGGCCGAGTATTTCCTGGTTGGGACACTGGCAAGCACCGCTGTGGCATTGGTCGCCGGCGGACTGCTGCGGGTGATTTTCCTTGCGCTCTGGTAGCCTTTGCTAGCCGCGAGTTCACCACCCTGGGATACGACCCGCCAAATGACCCGGCGAGCTCGATCTGATTTGTGCCGAATGGTGAACTTCAGGAACCGATTTACTGGAAATTCACCTCTATCCGTTCCGCCGCGTCAGCAAGTCGGGCATCGATCGTCCACAGCCGCATGCCTGGTGACAACATCACCGCGGCGAGCAGGTGGATGTCGACCCAGCCCAGGCCGCGACCCATCAGCCGGCGTCTCTCGAGAAAGCCCAGGGCTTCTGTGTCCGTCGCCACTGGCGACGATGCCAATCGGGCGAGCGCTTCGAGAATCCTGGCGCGGTTGCGCAGGTTGCCACAGGCGAGCTCGCCGATGACGAAAGGATGGGTCGCGATCTCGCCGCGCTCGAGCGCGACACTCAGGCGGGGAACGCCGCGCCGAAGGTGTTCGATCCAGACCGATGTGTCAGCGAGGATCACCGGCCGGACGACGGCCGCCGCCGCGGAATGGGCTCGAGCCTGGGCTCGGAGCCGCCGAGTCGCGCCAGGCGTCGTGCGCTCTCTCGCTCGATGAGCGCACGCAAGCCTTCATGGACGAGCGCGGTGCGTTCCGAGAGACCGGTGAGCTTGCCGGCTTCGGCGAGCAGGGCGTCGTCGATGTTGAGTGTGGTGCGCATGACCATGCCTGGGAGTATGCATCGGAAGGTACATCATATGATGACCACTTCAATGCATACGGGCGTACCGTTCCGGTTCCCGACCGGCCTGCCCCTCGGCCCGGAGGAAGCCGTGCGTCATGTGTACCAGGCCACGGCGCGACGCATCAGCAAGGTGCCTGTGGCGTTCGAGCAGGTGGGCGACGAGGGCCTGGGCCAGTTGCCGCTGTGCGCCAGCTGGCGGGTGCGGATCGAGCCGCCGGTGTGGATGTGGAACGAGGCCACCGGGGATGGAGCTGCGCGACGAGTTCTACGTGAAGCGGGTGCCCGCGTGCCTCTCGCCGGAGGTGGCGATGTTCGTCCCCGCGGCGAGCCAACCTCGACGCGCTGGTTCGGGACGGATTTGTCCGGTCAGGACAGCGTCGAGGTGCGGGTTACCGGGCCAGTGCTATTCCAGCGTGTGAAGAGCTGAACCCATCGCATCTTGCCGCAGCGGTGGCGTCTTGTACCTTGGCAGCGTTGAGTAACGAGGAGGACATACGGACCGTATCGATTACCGCGTCGTAGCGCGCCGAATTGCCGAGGCGGAGACGGAGGCAGAGTACGCGGCTGCCAGAGCTCTTCTTGATTTCTACTACAGGTTTGGACAACGGGAGAGCACAGCGCAACGCATGGCTGTTCTGCGCAGTGAGTTGCTTCGCGTCGTCCACGAACCCTCCTGAATTTTCGGAATGCGCCACCGACACCTGATGGACTGATCGGACGGTACTGGAGGACATGGTCGCCTTGTGTGCGAATTGCCGCCCCGTGTGGTACGGCGACGGCAGTCGAAGGGACCGCGGCGCTGGCCTACATCAAGTACTCCCGCGAAGGGGCCGGTGTCACCGCTGCGGAAGATGCGATGCGCCGGTCCCGTGACGGCGAAGGATGCCAGAGCGTGTGGTGGCGCGCGAGGGGAATGCCCCAGCGCTCGAGATGCGCGCCGACACCCCGCCCATGCCGCCACGCGCTTCATCGGCCCACGCGGGGCTGGCCGCGAGTGCGCGAACGACGCCGCGGTCCAGGTGGTCGTAGTGGTCGTGGGACGCGATCACCGCGTCGAGGGGCGGCAGCTCGCTGAGGGGGAGGGGCGGCTCGTGAAAGCGCCTGGGCCCGATGAGGGAAGAGGGCGACGCGCGTCGGGCCCAGACGGGATCGAAGAGGATGCGCGCCATCGATCTCGACCAGGACCGTGGAGTGTCCCAGCCAGGTGGCGCGGAGCCCGGAGGCGGGGGCCGATCGAAGTGGGCGCGCGTGAGGCGGAGGATGGGGAGTGGGCCGGTGGGCGTGCGCTGCTCGTGTCCGCTGAGCCACTGGCGCAGCATGCGCATGGTGCCGCCTTTGACACCGAGTGGCATGGCCTCAGGGTTCCTGAATGCGCCGATGTGGTAGTTGGGTGAGAGCTGGACTCGGGCGAGCCGTTCGCGGTCGCCAATGATCCTGAAATGGCTGCATCGTGCTCCAGTCGATGTCAGCGGGCACGCCCTTCCTTATAGTCACGCGGCCGACCAGCATTCTGGTTCCCGCCGTCGATCCCTGGACGATGGGATGCACTGATGTGGGTGCCGCGTCAGGAGAACTCGCGACATAGAGCGGTCGCCCATTGATCGCGAGGCCACAGCGGCCGTCCGGGAAGAGTTGCAATCGCATGCGCCACCAGCGGCCATCGTTAATTCGCAATGATGGATCATTCAGCGCAGCGGCAAGATCGTAGATGTAACCGATCTTGTTGTCGGCACCGGCGCCTTCCCCCACTGGGTACGTCACGTGGCACCCTCCCCTTACGAGGCCGGGTAAATAGCCAGTGCGATGATCCCACAAGCGCAAAGTGGTCGA
>Ga0196976_1000895_pt1 | contig 15964 bp, 16 predicted proteins | sample S3v_513CmetaG_FD_148644 | JGI IMG/M metagenome (GOLD analysis project Ga0196976, IMG submission 148644) | Soil microbial communities from Anza Borrego desert, Southern California, United States - S3+v_5-13C | ecosystem: Environmental > Terrestrial > Soil > Desert | place: USA: California...
AAGAGATGTCCCGTGGCCAACCCCCGGTCATAGGTGCGCGGGTCTACCTGCAAAAAGCCCTCGCACTGCTGGAATTCGGGCGGTATGAGGAAGCCGCTGACCTGCTTCAGGATACCGGCCCCACGGCTCAGGCCGGCCCGGAAGTACTGTTGGAGTGGGACCTGGCGCGGGTCTGGCTGGCCGTCGCGTCGCAGCCCGGTCAGGCACCCGAAGCGCAGATATCAGGCCTGATGGACCGGGCAGCCGCAGCCGGACATGCCGTGACCGTGGTGCACTGCCTGGCCCTGCGCGCCATGTTGGCCCAGCGCGCGCAGGCGGGCGAGGCAACTCGCCTCGCCCGCCTTGCCCTGGACCGCTGTATGGCGACCGGGCGCTCTGACCTGAGCCGCTCGCTGCGGCGCCGCCTGGCTGACCTTCTGGCGCCCTAGCTCGTCCACCAGATGGCAAAGACCGGCACCACCACCGTGGCTACAGCGAGCAGGTAGAGCCCGGCGGCCCCGCGCCCGAGCTTCTGCTTGGCCGCCCAGCGCCCGTAGTTGAGCGTATAGATCGCCACCAGCAACGAGGGCAGGGCCGTGGAAAGCAACGTTGAGATCTTCACTGGTTCTCCCTCCTACTGCCCCCGGGGCCTGGGCGGACTTAGCTGCTTGCCGAACCGGCGCAGCGTGAACCGGACGTCCGCCTTGATCTCTGCATTCTGGTAGCGCTCGGGCCAGCGGTAGTCCTCCCAGGCAGCGACCGTCGGAAACTTCTGGACCATCGCCTGCCCGAACCCGATCACATCGGTATTCCACTCCTGCGTCTTGCGAATCAGCGTGATCATCCGCGCTTCGATGGCGCCGACCGTCGCATGCTCCAACTGGGCCTGCAGTTCGGGCTCCGTATAGTCGGTGTCTGACTGAACGGAGAGCAGTTCCCCTTCCAGGGTTACGGTGGCGTGAATGCGGGGCTGCGGACCGGACAGGTCGACATCAACGCGCAGTGGCCGTCCCTGGTGGACCTCCATCGAAACGAACAGATCACTCCGTTTGGGATCCTGAATGCTGAATAGCCCACGCCGGAACTTGTCCTGCAGCATCAGCACCATGCGCATGTCCTCGCCGTTAAGCACGCCAACCATCTTCTCGCCACGGAAAGCAGCACCGCCCAGCAGTTCGATGTTTGGTCCGCCGGAACGCGGTATTTCCCCGGCCTCGTACCCGCTCTCGGAGAGGCTGGTCCCCTTGGCGCTCTTCTCCTCGCCTTCTTCTTTGAGCGCAGCGTAGTAGGTAATCGGCGAGGTATAGCCGGTGTTGACCTGGGTGACAAAGTGCTGAATCTGGCTGGCCGACGGAATCATGCCGGTGTAGCGAACGTTGTAGGTCATCTGCTCGATGAACCGCTGCGGGTCCTTCTCAAGTTGCGGCTCCATCCCTTTGAGGAAGTCGACGGCTTTCCCTTTCGTCACGATGTAAAAGATGGTCCGGCGCGCCTGGCGGAAGCGGACGAACTCGTCCATGGTAAACATGCCGCTGGTGCGGGCCAGTTCTTCGCCGATAAAGAGCGCCTTGGTGTGGCGGAGCGAGACCTGCCGGCTCAGGTAGGTATCCGCCATGGAGATGGCGCCGGCCACCGTGGGCGCCTCCACCGATGTGAGCATGAGCGGTTTGTCCTCGCCGCCACCGCCGCCCCCTTTGCCCCCGCCGGCCATTTTGCCGGGATGGGCGATGGCGAACGTCACGGTGTAGAGGCTCTCCTTGCCCTTGTCCACGCCGATGGCCAGCACAAACGCCTCTTCTTCCAGTTCGCTGCGGTCCCAGCAGCCGGCCAGCGGGAAGGCGGCCAGCAGAGCCAGCAGGCAGGCCAGCAGGCCTCTAAGTCGCATGGGATTGCCCTCCCTTGCCCCGGACCAGCGCCAGCGCCAGCAAGGCGGCTGGAACGAACAGCACGCCCAGCCCCGCCGGAATTAGCCAGTCCCGCATGATGCGCAGCACGACCAGGGAATCCTCAGGCAGCAGTGACGTGGCAATCACCAGTACCGCCATGGGGAAGATGACCGGTCGGTACATGGGCAGCTTTAACAGGCCCGTGAGGCTGACGACCGATGCGTGGAAAAGAAGCGAGAGCCGCACGGCCACATTAAAGAACCAAAACATCACCATCAGCGCTTCCGTCCTCTGCAAAAACCGCCCCAGGTAGACCAACTGGGAGAGGTTAAAGAGGGGGAAGGGCTGCTGTGCCGCGTCCGGCGCCCCGAAGATCATGACAAGCACGGCCACGGTCAGGGCTGTCAGCAGGCCGAAGAGCGCAACGCCGATCATGCCTGCCCGGCGGACCTGTTTGACCTCGCGGAAGCTGTAGCCGAGTGCCAGGAGGATGACCGCCTCTCCGACCATCCCTGCGTAGTAAGCCCCACCGGCGGCGGTCGCCATGATCCCATGTCCCCAGAACGGGTACAGGCGGCTAATCTGCAGACGCGGCATGCTGAAGACCAGCACCAGCAGAATCCCGGCGAGAATCACGGGCAGCAGCACCTGCGTGGCCCGGCAGATCGATTCGAGCCCCCGGTAGGAGGCGTAGACCATGCAGGCCACAGCCGTGGCGGTCAGGACGCTGGGCGGCGTGTTGGGCAGTACTGTGCCGATGTAGGTCTCCGTGAAGTTGCGAACCCCGTTGACGGCGTTGGCAAAGAACCAGAGCGTCACGTACAGGGTGAAGAGACCGCCCAGGAACGGGCCGCCCACCTCTTCACTGATCCGAAAGAGGCCCTGGCCCGGAAAGCGCCGGACGAGGGCGCCCAGCGGCAGGAGCGCCAGGAGCCCAACGGCAGTCATTACCAGCGCTGCCTGCCAGGCGGCGGGGCCGCCCGCCTCGATCAAAAACCCGGGGCTGGAAATGAACAGCTTGGCCGACAGAATGGCGTAGACCAGAACTGCGCCCTCAAGCAGTCCGATGTGTCCCTCCTCTCGAATCATGATCTGCCTCCTTCATCCTGCCCGTCGCCCTTTGCCTGGTCGTCAGAAGACGGGGCGAGCGGGTCCCATTTGCGAACGATTTCGGTCTGCCGGCGCTGGTCAAGCGGCCGGGCGTATCTAGGCCGCATCTCCATTTGATAGAGGGGCCCCCGGGCCAGGGCATCGGCGCTCATCGAATGCATGGGCGCCAGCGGGGCCAGGAAAGGCGCCCCGAAGGAGCGCAGCCCGGCGAGGTAGATCACCAGGATGAACAGGGCCGCTGCGAGCCCATAAAACCCGAGCACGGCGGCACCAGCCAGGATCAGAAAGCGCCAGGCGCGCACGCCGAAGCCGGTCACGTAGTTCGGAATGGCGAACGAAGCCAGACCGGTGACGGCGACGATGAGGACCATCAACGGGCTGATCAGCTTGGCTTCCACCGCGGCCTGACCCAGCACCAGGGAGGCGACCAGACCCACCGTTGAACCGATCACACTGGGAATGCGGGTGCCGGCCTCCCGAATCAGCTCAAACGACAGGTCCATCATGATCAGTTCCACCAGCGCCGGCAGTGGTACATGCTCACGGGTGGAGGCGATGAAGAGCATCAGTTCCGTGGGAATCATTTCGTGGTGGTAGTTGACCACGGCAATGTAGAGGGCCGGAACCAACACGGTGACAAGCAGCGCAAACAGCCGCATGTACCGGATGAACGCCCCGAATGGCCAGCGCAGGTAGTAGTCTTCGGCGGTCTGAATCATCGTCCAGAATGTGACCGGTGCGATCAGTGCGTAGGGGGCGTTGTCAACCAGGAGGGCCACGTTGCCTTCGGAGAGGTAGGCAGCCGTCCGGTCGGGCCGTTCGGTGGTCATCATGCCGGGGAGCCACGAGCCGGGGGCGTCTTCTATGTACTGTTCCAGGGTGCCGGAACCATTGACGACGTCGACATCGATCGCCTCGATGCGCCGGCGCACTTCGGCGACGAGCTTTGGCGAGGCAACGCCGTCTATGTACATGAGGCCGACGTAGTTGTTGCTGACCCGTCCGACCTTGAGGATATCGGTCACGACCCGGGGGTCCTTCAGGCGGCGCCGGACCAGGGCCACGTTAACGCGCCAGGCCTCGACGAAGGCATCCTTGGCGCCCTGCACCACCTTTTCGGTCGTCGGTTCGCCGACGCTGCGGCCCGGCGGCGACTTGGTCTCCACGGAGACGGCGGTCTTTTCGTTTTCAAAGAAGAGGACCGTGTCGCCGGCGAGGAGCGATTCGGCGATGGCGGCCATGTCGAACTTCTCGGCGGTCTGATGGCCCGGCAGGAGCCGCCTGATCAGGGTATCGATCGAGAAGGCCGTGCGGCCGTTTTCGCCCTCTTTGTCCACGTGGTGGTCCAGATGGGCGAGCAGCATGAGCGGCTTGAGGATATGATCGTTGATGACGATCTTGTCGGTCAGGCCTTCCATGAAGCAGACCACGGCCCGTGTGGGCGGCTGGGTGGCAATCTGCAGGTCGCGGATGATCAGGTCCTTGTTTTCGGGCATGCGGAAGAGCTTTTTGAGCCGCTCCACGTTCTCGTCCAGGTTGGCGGCCAGGTCACCGGCTTCGTCCAGGGCCTGCTTGCCCTTGCCGCCTGCCTCCAGCAGGTTGTCAATGTGGGTGAGGATCCCCTCGGCCCGCGCCTGCGCATCGGCCAGCAACGTGGGCCCGACGTCCTCAGCGGCAGGCTGGTCGCCCCGGTCACCGAGCGAGAACTGCTTGCCGGCGGCGCCCGCCGCAGGGTCGAGCAACTTGGTCAGCCACTGCCACGGTTTCAACTGCGATCCCTCCCGCCGGGTCTCCTGGTTCCGATGTGTAAATTGCCCCCAGCGGGCGTGGGCTATAGAGGGAGTTTTTACCTTGGCTCTATTGGACCCTTGGGCTATTTCGTTTTTTTCACCGCTGATTACGCAGATTTAATTGATTACGCAGATTTTGAAATATAATATAATTATAAACACCAGAGGTGTTTGCTTGTGTGTTTTATAATCTGCGAAATCCACAAAATCTGCGTAATCAGTGGTAAAAAAAGCGATATTCCTTAACGGCCCGAAGCCCAACCATCCGCGCCAACGTGCAGTATGCCAGTCGCCCCGAAAGGCCATGCTACGAACGGCACAAACCAAGCTGAAAGGGGGGGCCATACCAATGCGTCAGCGCGTGGGACTGCGCATGTTGGCGCTCATGCTCCTCGCATCCGTCCTGGTTAGCACAACCGCCTGTATGGGGCCGCAGCGGCGGGGCGGCGAGCCCAAGCAGGAAGAGAAGGGCGACAAGGGCGGCGGCGGTGGCGAGGAAAAGAAAAAAGAAGAAGGCGGCGGCGGTGGCGAGGAGGAAAAAGGCGATAAAGGCGGCGGTGGCGGCGGCGGTGGTGACAAGGAGAAGAGCGATAAGGAAGAAAAGTAACGCGGGGCAAGGGGGGCTAAGGCCCCCCTTGTGCCCTTCCGCGTGGTAAAATACGTGGTGGCCGTTTCCTACAGGATCGGAGCGGAGGTCTAAACAGTGAAACTCGTGATTATCGGTGGTGCAAGTGCGTATACACCGGATATCATCGCGGGGCTGCTCAAGGAACACCGGCTCTTTGCCGGCTGGGAACTGGCCCTGCACGATATTGATGCCGAGAGCCTGGAAGTGATCGCACGGCTGGCCCGGGGCATGGTGCGGTCAGCCGGCGCCGACCTGACCGTTACCGCCACCACGGACCGGACCCAGGCGGTGACGGGCGCCCGCTTTATTCTGACCCAGCCGCGCGTCGGCGGCCTGAAAGGGCGGGCCCTGGACGAACGGATTCCCCTCAAGTACGGCGTCATCGGCCAGGAGACGCTGGGGCCGGGCGGTCTGTCGTTTGCCTGGCGCACCATTCCCCTGATTCTCGACATCGTCGCCGAAGTCAGGCGCCTGGCGCCCGAAGCCTGGATCATTAACTACGCCAACCCGGCGGGCATGGTGACCGAGGCGGTCATCCGCCAGTACCCGGACGCTCGGTTCATCGGCCTCTGTGACATGCCCACGGGTGTGCAGTGGGCACTGGGCAAGTTCCTGCGGGTCGACTTCCACCGGCTTGAACTTGACTATGCGGGCATCAACCATGGCGGATGGTGCCGGCAGGTGCTGCTGGACGGCAAAACCGATATGTTGCCCCGCCTCCGGGCCTACGCCTCCGTGCTGGGCCCCATCGCCGGCATTCTGCCCCTGACCGAAGAGACGGGCACCCTGCGGCTATTCCGTCGGCACGGTATGGTACCCGATCCGTACCTCCGGTACTACTATTACAAGGACCGAGTCCTTGCCAAACTGCAAAGGGCCGCCCGCACCAGGGCCGAAGTGCTCATGGAGCGGCTCCCGCAGCTTTACGGCCACTACGAGACTGCCGGTGCCGCCGATAAGCCCGTGCTGGCCATGCACCGGGGACACCAGTCCCACAGCGACCTGGCTTCCCAGGTCATCGCGGCCATGGCATCCAACCGCCGGACCCGGTTTGTGATTCAGCAGCGCAACGGCGGAATCGTGCCCAACTTGCCGGCTGACGGCGCCGCCCAGTTCCCAGCCTGGGTTGATGCCAACGGCTGGGAACCCGTGCCCGTGCCGCCCCTGCGGGAGGATGTCGCCCCGCTGATTCAGCAGATCAAGGCGGCGGAAACGCTCAACGTGAACGCCGCACTCCAGGGCGATCGAAAGCTGGCCGTGGAAGCGGCTGCAGCCAACCCGCTGGTGCCCCGGCGCCAGGTGGCGGAAGCGATTGTGAGCGAACTGCTCAAGGCGCATCAGCAGTATCTGCCGCAGTTCCGGTAAGGAGGCGAGCCGCTTGGCCGGATCTCTGATCATCAACGCGGACGACTTCGGCCTGACTGAGTCCGTCAGCCGTGGGATCATCCGGGCCCACCTGCAGGGGATTCTGACCTCCACCACGTTCATGGCCAACTTCCCCTGGGCGCCGGACATGGCGCCCATGCTGAAAGAGGCGCCGAACCTGGGCGTGGGGGTCCACTTGAACCTGACCACGGGCGAGCCGCTGCTCCCGGCCGAGCACGTGCCGTCGCTGGTGGACGAAGAAGGCCGGTTTGGCAAGTCGCTGGTCCGGATCTTCACCCGGGCGGACATGGGCGAAGTGCAGCGTGAATGGGCGGCGCAGGTAGAGCGGGCCATCGCCTTGCTTGACCGCACGCCGACGCACCTGGATACGCACCGCTACCTGCAAGCAAACCCGCGCTTTACAGCAGTGATGATTGACCTTGCCCGTACATATAAGATTCCTGCGGTCCGTTGTCTCTACGCTGGCCCTGAGCTGAACCTGGCCCAGATGGTCGCAGCATGGAACCCGGTCCGGATTGTGGTTGAACGGGCCCTGCGCCGCTCAGTGGAGCTGACGGCCCAGAGCGGGCTGAAGTGCCCGGCGGTCACCCTGGCTGGCGACTTCAGCCTGCCGGGCCTGCTGGCAAAGCTGTCGCAGGTCCGCGGGCGGGTCGCCGAACTGGTCAGCCATCCCGGGCTGGTCGATGACCAGTTGCGTTCGCTGTCGTCGATGCAGGAACACCGGGAAGAGGAGCTTGCCGCCCTGGTCTCCCTCACGGCCCGGCAGAAGGTGGCGGAGCTGGGGATTTCGCTGATCACGTTCGCCGATCTGGCCTGAATTCGGGCCATCGAGGTGGTGGGAGTCGCATGCGTTCGCGCCAGGCCCTGTTTCAGCGGGTATCGGCCAGTCTGATCATTCCGATCACGTTCCTGCCGCTGGCGGCGGTGCTCCTGGCCCTGGGCTCGCAGTTGGGAATCGGCCCCCTTGAGGCCGCCGGGCGCTCGCTGCTTCAGCTCTGGCTCCCGCTCTTTTTCGGGGCCGGCATCAGCCTGGGTTTCACCGATGGTGACGGCATGGCCGTGCTCTCGGTGGTGGCCGGCTTTCTGACCATGACTGCCGTGGCCGAAAAGGTGGCCGGCGACCCGACGCTGAACGTCGGTGTGCTGGGCGGTCTGGCAACGGGGGCCGTCTGCACCTGGGTCTATCACAAGGTCAAGGATGTGAGCCTGCCCGAGTACCTGGCCCTGTTCAGCGGCAAGCGGCTGGGGCCCATGACGGGCGCCCTGGCAGGCCTGGTGCTGGGCTATCTCTTCGGCACTTTCTGGCCGCCCATCCACGCCGGTATTGTGGCGCTGGGCCAGTGGCTCTACGGGGCCGGCGGCATCGGCGTCTTTGTGTACGGCGCCTTCCTGCGGATTCTGATTCCCACGGGTCTGCACCACATTCTGATGCAGCTGATCGACTACCAGATCGGCGGCTGGGTCGATCCAACGACCGGCAAGCTTGTGGCCGGCGAATACGTCCGGTTTCTGGCCGGCGACCCGGCCGCCGGGCGCCTGCTCTCCGGCTTTTTTCTCACGCTGGGCTTCGGCCCCCTGGGTGCGGCCCTGGCCATCACCCACGAGGCGAAGCCTTCCCAGCGCCGCCGGGTGGGCGGCCTGATGACCACCGCCGCCCTGACCGCCATGCTGCTGGGCGTGACCGAACCCGTGGAGTTTGCCTTCATCTTCGCGTCGCCCCTGCTCTTTGGCCTGCACATCCTGCTGGCCGGGCTGGGCTCTCTGGTGGCCTGGGCGCTGAACATTCACCTGGGCGGCTACGCCCTGCCCATGATTCTGATCAACTGGCACCGCCAGCAGAACGGCTGGCTGATTCTGCCGCTGGGCCTGCTCTTTACGGCCTTGTATTACGTCTCGTTCCGCGCGGTGATCCGCTGGCGGCGCCCGCCGATTCTCGGTCAGGTGGAGGAGGCGGCGGCACCTGCCGGGGCCGGCGCTCCCCCGGCGGAAGGGGAAGGGGCTGCCCTGCTCCAGGCGCTGGGCGGCGCGGCAAACATCGTCACCCTCAACGCCTGCATGACCCGGCTGAGGCTGACGGTACGCGACCCCGCGCTGCTTGACGATGCCCGGCTGCGCCAGATGGGTGCCTCGGCCGTTCTGCGGCCGGGCGGCGGCGATGTGCAGGTCGTGATGGGCGCCCGGGCCGGCGAACTGGCGCAGCGCATCCGGACCGCGGCGGCTGGGTCGGCACCGTCCCCATCAGCACCGGCCGGCGAACTGATCACCCTTGTCAGCCCGATAACGGGCCGGGTGGTGCCCCTGGAACAGGTCCCCGACCCGGTCTTTTCCGGGCGCCTCGCCGGTGACGGCGTGGCCGTGGAGGCGACCGATGGCCTCCTGCTGGCCCCGGCGGCAGGCAGAGTGATGCTGATCTTCCCGGGCGGCCACGCCCTGGGCCTTACCACCCCCGACGGGCTGGAACTGCTGGTCCACGTGGGGCTGGACACCGTGGAACTGCACGGGCAGGGCTTTTCCATCGCCGTTGCAGAGGGCGATGAAGTTGCGGCCGGCGACCTGCTGGGCCGGTTCGACCCGGCGCAGATTCGGGCGCAGGGCAAGTCGCTCCTCTCCCCGGTGCTGGTGACCAACCCGGACGTGACCGCTGAGATTGCCGCTGCCTGGCAGGGCGAGACCGTACGGGCAGGCGAACCGCTGCTAACCGTCCGGCGAAAGCGATAGCCAAACAGAAGGCCGCCGGGGCAAAACCCCGGCGGCTGTCTCATTATGATAATCAGTTTCCCGCTACGTTTTCGAGGCCGGCTACAGCCGCATATGTGGCACACAGTTCGAGCAGTTCTTCGGGCTCCATTTCCTGCTTACCCCAGGCATCCAGGGCGACTCGGGCGAAATCGGTGGCTCCTGCAGCGAGAAGCCGGGAGAGCATGAGCGGCAGTTCTTCCTTGGGGGTCTTCCTATGCCGAATACGCTGGTCCCGCCGGTTCTGCAGTTCAATAACGACGCCCATGAACCGCACCTCGCTTATCTATGGTTTTAATTTTGCTTCCAGGGAAAGTATACCAGGGAAAACCAGGAAAAACAACTAGCTGGTTGTAAATTAATAGGAGAAAATGCGGAGCGGTGTTGGTTTCTATCATAGATTGTCGATGCTCGTCGAAGGAGGTATAATGGTAAGAGGTTCCAGTCGACCGGAGCCAGGGAGGTGACCGGTATGACCGAAGGTCTGGGCAGCCGCATCGCCCAATTGCGCAGCGGGCACGGCCTTGCAGGCCGTGAGCTGTCGGCGGTGCTGGGCATATCGTATGGCGACCTGGTGGCGCTCGAAAGCGGCGCCCGGCGCCGGCCGTCGCCTGATCTGATCAGGAAGCTGGCTGACCGCTTCAACACCCATCCCGACTACCTGTTGGACGGGCGGGAGCCCCCGCCTGCCACCCTGCGCAATGGCTTCTTCCGCTTCTACGATGCCATGACGCCCGAGGAGCGCGAACTGCTGAAGTTCGCACCGATTCAGGAGCGCATGGGGGCGATTCTGACCTATCTCGAGCGATCCTACCCGACCATTTTGGACCGGGTCCAGGTGGCCGCACGGCTCGGCTACTCGCCTGAAGCGCTGGACGATGTGCTGCAGGGTAGCGCCCCGCTGCAGAGCCGGCTACTGCGGCTTCTCTCCGGCCTGGTTGGGCTGACCATGGATTTCCTGGTGCGGGGCGACTTTTTCGGCGGCGTGGTTGAAGGTGAACAGAGCCTGAGCCCCGACTTGCTGAGCCAATACTACCAGGTGGTGCAGGAGGCCATTGCGGCGGGCATATCGCCGGCCGCCCTGCGCAAGGCCGTACATATTCTTGCCATCCGGGATCAGGAGGAGTAGCCATGTACATCGATCTGAACTGCGACATGGGCGAGAGCTTCGGTATGTACACGCTGGGCCTGGACGACCAGGTCATGCCGCTGATTTCCAGCGCCAACGTGGCCTGCGGCTTTCACGCCGGCGACCCCCAGGTGCTGCGGCGCACCGTGGAACTTGCCCGCTGCTGCGGCACGGGCATCGGCGCCCATGTCAGCTTCCCGGACCTCTCCGGCTTCGGGCGCCGTGAAATGAATGCGACCCCGGCGGAGGTGGAGAACGACACCCTCTACCAGCTCGGAGCGATTTACGGGTTCTGCAAGGCAGCCGGTGTCGCCCTCCGGCACATCAAGCCGCACGGAGCGCTCTACAACATGGCCCAGAAGGACAGGCCCCTGGCGGACGCCATCGTGCGGGCCGTGGCGGTCTTCGACCGAAACCTGCTGGTCTTTGCCCAGCCCGGCTCCGCCCTGGAGGCGGCCGCGCAGACTGCAGGCCTGAGCGCCGTCAGCGAAGTCTTTGCCGACCGGGCCTACACGGCCGACGGCACCCTCGCCAGCCGCAAGCTGCCCGGCGCCGTCATTCATGACCCGGAACAGGTCGCAGCCCGGGCCGTGCGCATGGTGACCCATGGCAGCGTCACAGCCATCGACGGGTCAGAGGTCCCCCTGCGGGCGGAGACGATCTGCGTGCATGGCGACACCCCGGGCGCCGTCGAACTGATTCGTCGGATTCGGGATGGCCTGGCGGCAGCCGGGGTGACCGTGGCTCCCGCCGCAGCCCGATAACGACGGAAAAACTGGACTGTGGGATACGGCTGGAAGTACAATAGACACGATTGTATTGTGGAAGGAGCGGTCCGGATGACCCCTGGTTCCGACAATCTGGTGGAAGAGCAGCAGCAGCCTCAGCAGCAGGTTGAACCGGCGGTAGCGCCGGAGCCCGTTCAGGCTGAAGCAGCAGAGGACGCTGCAGGCGGTCAGGGCACGGACCCCAAGAAGCCCGGCAAGAGTTCTGCGCGTGAGTGGGCGGAGACCCTGGTCGTGGCCCTCCTGGTCGCTCTGGTTATCCGCACCTTTGTGGTCCAGGTCTACCTCGTCGAAGGGCCGTCCATGGAACCGACCCTGCATACCTTCGAGCGGGTCTTCGTCAACAAGCTGGTCTATCGCCTCCGGGATCCCAAGCCGGGCGAGATCATCGTGCTGCAGGATCCGAACCGCCCGCAGCGCGAACTGATCAAGCGGATCATTGCCGTCGCCGGTGAAACGATTGAGATCAAGCGGGGCACCGTATATGTGAACGGCCAGCCGCTGAAGGAGCCTTACATCAACACCGCGATCAAGAGCACCACCGATATGCAGCCGCTGACGATTCCCGCCAAGCAGGTCTTCGTCATGGGCGACAACCGGGGCATGAGCTTTGACTCGCGGGCCATCGGCCCCGTGGCGCAGAGCAAGATCGACGGCAAAGCCTTCTTCATGTTCTGGCCTGTCGACAAGTTTGCCTACGGTCCGCTGGACCAACCCCGACAGGTCGACACGACGCTGAGCAGTACCAAGTAGCAGGAGTGTAGTGCTGTAACATGACCGTTGTCACGTACCAGGATGTCAAGTCTGACCCGGAAGTCCAAGCATACATTAAAGTAGCCCAGGAGATGCTGGCAGCCATCGGGTTTACTGAGCATGGGCTCAGGCACATCGGACTTGTGGCACACCGGGCAATGAAGCTGATCGAGGCGCTCGGGCGCCCGCCCCGCCGGGTGGAACTGGCGGGCATCGCGGCCTTGCTGCACGACATCGGCAACCTCATCAACCGCCAGGGCCACGGCCAGAGCAGTGCCTTGCTGGCCCATGCCATTTTGACGCGAATGGGCATGCCGCCCGAGGAGATCGCCCCGATTATGGCCGCCATTGGCAACCATGAAGAGCAGATCGGCAATCCGGTCAACGACCTGGCTGCGGCGCTGATTCTGGCCGACAAGTCGGACGTGCATCGGAGCCGTGTCTATAACCGCGATATTGCAACCTTTGACATTCACGACCGGGTCAACTACGCGGCAACCCACAGCGACCTGCTGGTTTTGCCCGAGGAGAAGGCGATCCGGCTGCAGCTGGAGGTAGATACATCGATCATCGCCATCGCCGAATACTTCGAGATCTTCCTGACAAGGATGATGATGTCCCGCCGGGCTGCAGAGTTCCTGGAATTCCGGTTTGAACTGGTCATTAACGGTACGAGGCTGCTATAACTGTCAAAGACTCCACGTCTCCTTTGTTGACAGGAAAATAGTTAAGCTCGTAAAATGGCTAGTGTGACTGGAGGCAGCTTGCCTCCTTTTCTTTCCAGCGGGTAGTTCGGGTATAACACTATTTTTCTTAAGGAGGACGGGCCATGCGCGGCGTTCGGAACGCTGTGGCGCTCGTACTGCTGGTCGCCCTGCTGGGCGGCATTGGTTGGTGGTACGGTGTCAAAGATCCCATTAAGAATCACATGAAGCTGGGCCTCGATCTGAAGGGCGGCGTCCACATGGTGCTCCAGGGCGTCGATTCCGAGGTGGGCCCCGCCACTGACGAGGCGCTGGAGGCTGCGCTCGAAGTCGTTGACAAGCGCGTCAACAGCCTGGGTGTTTCGGAGCCTGTGATTCAGTTGGACAAGGGCAATAAGCGCATTATCGTGCAGATTGCCGGCGAGACCGATACCGAGCGGGCTCGTGCCATCGTTGGCAAGACCGCCGTCCTGACCTTTGTCGACCCCGAAGGCAAGATCGTCCTCGACGGCAAGGATATCGAGCGGGCCGGCGTCGCTCCCGACCAGGCCGGCGGCTACGAAGTCACCCTGAAGTTGAAGGGTGAAGGCCCCACCAAGTTTGCTGCCGCCACCAAGAAGTGGATCGGCCAGCAGATTGCCATCAAGCTTGACGAGGAAGTCATCTCCGCTCCGACCGTTCAGAGCGAGATCAACAGCGACAGCGCTGTGATCACCGGCAACTTCACGGTCGACTCCGCCCGTGACCTGGCGCAGCTGATCAACGGCGGCGCACTGCCGGTCAAGCTGGTCATGAGCGAGAACCGGATCGTCTCCGCCACCCTGGGCGCCGACTCCCTGAGCAAGTCCGCCATGGCCGGCGTGATCGGCATGGCCTTCGTCGTCTGCTTCATGTGGCTGCTGTACAAGCTGCCCGGCCTGATGGCGACCATCGCCCTGACGGTCTACGCCTTCCTGACCCTGGGCTTCCTGCTCTCGATCAACGCCGTCTTCACCCTGCCGGGCATTGCGGGCCTGCTGCTCTCGATCGGCATGGCGGTTGACGCCAACGTGATCATCTTCGAGCGCATCAAGGAAGAACTGCGCAACGGCAAGGGCCTCCGCTCCGGCATCGACGCCGGCTTCCACCGTGCTTTCTCCGCCGTTATCGACTCCAACGTTACGACGCTGATTGCCGGCATCATTCTCTACTCGCTGGGCACCACCGCAGTCAAGGGCTTCGCCCTGACGCTGACCGTCGGCGTGTTCCTGTCGCTCTTCACCTCCATTACGGTGACGCGGTGGCTGATTAACACCCTTGTCGGCCTCCGGCCGTGGAAGAAGAGCCTCTTCGGCGTCAAGGAGGTGGGCCAGTAATGGGCTTCCTTACTCGCATCAACTACATGAAGAGCGCGAAGTACTGGATCGTCTTCTCGCTCATTCTCTCCGTGATCGGCCTGGGTGTCCTCGGTTTCTGGGGCCTCAACCTTGGCATTGACTTCACGGGCGGCAAGATGCTTGACGTCCAGTTCAAGACCGCTCTGACCAGCAAGCAGGTGGAAGACGCGGCTTTTGCCGTGGTGGGCAAGAACGCTGTGGTTCAGCAGGCCCAGATGAAGGGCGGCGAGACCGGCAGCGAGTGGTACGTTCGTACCCCCGAACTGACGGAGGAAGATCGGGCCGCCCTGATGGCCGAGTTCAAGAAGCTCGACGAGAGCTTCAAGATCGTCGGTGAGGACGACGTCTCCGGCACCGTCTCCAGCGAACTGGCCACCAAGGCCGGCCTCGCCCTGGCGATTGCCGCGGCGCTCCAGATCCTCTATATCTGGTTCCGGTTTGAGTTCAAGTTCGGCATCACGGGCGTCGTGGCGCTGGTGCATGACTTCATCATCACCATGGGCCTGCTGGCCGTGCTGCGGGTGCAGATCAACTCCCAGTTCGTGGCCGCCATTCTGACGGTTCTCGGCTACTCGATGAACGACACCGTCGTCGTCATCGACCGGATTCGTGAGAACCTGAAGGCCCGCAGGAAGGGCGAGACCCTGGAGGCGATGACGACCCGGTCGATTCAGGAAGTGATCACCCGGTCGCTCTACACCGGCGTCTCCGTCCAGGCGATGCTGCTCTCCATGCTGATTTTCGGCGGCGACACCATTTGGGACTTCGCCATGACGCTGCTGATCGGCGTGACTTCCGGCACCTACTCCTCCATCTTCATCGCCAGCGCCCTGTGGCTGTTCTGGCATCAGTGGGAGGACAACCGCAAGAAGAAGCCCTCGGGCAAGCCTGCCCGGGCGTAAACAGGGAGACCGGCACCACGATTGGTGCCGGTCTCTTGCTTTTGGGACTAGATTGTATCTCGTTCGATATTGTAAAATGTTGTATAAGCTGACGTTGAACAGGATTGAGCGAGGGAGGGGTAGGCATGGCCCTGCGAATGGTGGCGGAGAGCGAAGCGGGCGCCCATGCGGGGATTTACGGCGAAATCCGATCCCGCCTCGGCCTCGGCATCGTGCCCAACGTGTTCAAGGCGATGGCCGCCGTCAGCCATGATGTGCTGGCGCAGAACTGGACCGCGTTCCGGCAGACGGTGCTGGAGGGCTGCCTGCCCCGGACCGTCAAGGAGATGGTCGCCCTGGTGGTCTCCCGGGAGCATGGCTGCGAGTACGGGGTCTATCTGTACAGTTACAGCCTGTTTCACCTGGGCATCTCCCGCCCGGTGGTGGAGAGCCTGGCTGAGCTGGGCGACTGCCCGGAGTTTCCGCCCGACTTCCGCCGGCTGTTGGCCTTCGCCCGGGAGTACAGCATTGACCCTGAGGGGGTAGACCCCGACTTTCTGGAAATGGCCGGCTTCTCCGAGGACGATGCCCTGCAGGTGGTGGACACAGTGCTGATTGCTTCCGGTATGGCGCGGTTTGCGGTCGAGTGTGGGTTGCCTGTCGACTTGTGAGGCGGGGGTTCGATTGGGGTTCGGCGGGGGTGCACGCTCCCTTGCTGCCACTGAGGCTGCGTAACAGGCACTAGGCCCTCGGGTGAGCGCCCCGTCGGAACCGCTGTTGAGGGACCTCCTTAAGGGACGCACCGCCGACGGGTCTCAGCA